>Ga0307423_1000601_pt1 | contig 24052 bp, 20 predicted proteins | sample SalMarWE160310MG_FD_202154 | JGI IMG/M metagenome (GOLD analysis project Ga0307423, IMG submission 202154) | Salt marsh sediment microbial communities from the Plum Island Ecosystem LTER, Massachusetts, United States - WE1603-10 | ecosystem: Environmental > Aquatic > Marine > Intertidal zone >...
GGAAACCCCGGAAAGGGAGCCGACACCCGAAGATCTGGAAAACCCGGAGCCCGGCGAGCTAGGCGTGTTCCGGGCTATCGACCCGGCGGAAGGACCACCTCCCGAGCTGACGGCAGCCGCTGGAGAGAACGCCGACGGGATCGATAGGCCCGTAAAAGAGGACAAATCTGATTCTGCGGAGACGCCGGTCATCCCGCCCGTCGATGACGAGCCCGCAGCGGCAGAGTTGGACGAAGCGGGTGGTCCTGGTGACGAGGCCAGCCACATACCCGATCGGGTAGTTGCGGATGCTTCAGGTTCACCCGCGTTCGCCGACCTGTGGAGTCAGCAAAGCGAGCCTGCGGGCGACGAGGTTCCCGAAGAGGACATCGTTGACTTTGCGGAGTTCACCAGCGAGGACTACCTCGCAGCCACCACCAAGGAATACGTCGGGCTCGCCGAAGCCGTCGCCCGCGCCGAGGAAGAGGGCACTCGACAGATGGCGGTGTCGGCGGAGATCCCGGGGTTGGAGAGCGGAATAGTCGGTCTCGACGACGTCATGGACGTCGAGAGTGGGAATACATCCGAGGACGTGATAGAGCCGCATGCCACCTCGGAGCTGTCGGTCCGTTTCTTGACGGCGTTTGGTCTGGTGGTCCTCTTTGCAGCTTCGTTGCTGTCGCCGTACGGCATCGGGGCGCTCATTTTCGTAGTCCTGGGCATGGCCGCAGGCGAGATGTTCGCCGCGTTCATCCGCGGAGGATATCGACCTGTGTCGATCTTCGGTTTCCTCGGCATTGCCGGGGCCTTTGTCGGGACCTGGCTGGCCGGACCGGTCGCGATCCCTGTCGCACTGCTGGTGACGGCTGTGGCCGTGTTCTTGTTCTATGCCACCGTGCCGGGGAGACGGGGAGTGGTCGAGAACGCCTCGCTCACAGTCGCCGTGACTGCGTGGATAGGCGGATTGGGTGCGTTTGCATTCGATTTTCTCAAATCCGAGGACTACACGTGGCTTGTTCTCGCTCTTGTTCTAACGGTGGCCGGAATGGATATCGGCGGCTATTTCATAGGGCGAAGGCTCGGCAAGCGGGCGCTGGCACCGGTCGTGTCACCCAAGAAGACCGTTGAGGGCTACATAGCCGGCGTCGTAGTAGCGATCGCAGTGGGCGCCGCGTTCGGGTGGGCACCTCCTTTCGAGCTCCGCGATGGTTTGTTGATCGGTGCGGTGGCGGCAATTGTCGGGCCGGTCGGCGACCTGGCGGTCTCGGTGGTCAAGCGGGCGCTCGGCGTCAAGGACATGGGCTACATCCTTCCCGGGCACGGGGGCGTCCTCGATCGGGTCGATGCGATGATCCTCGCCATACCGGCGCTGTGGATTGCCTACTCGTGGATGGGATTGCTCAACTGAAGCCACTATCTGTGCTCGGAGTGACCGGTTCGATCGGGACCCAGACTCTCGAGGTCGCGGCGCATCTAGGAATCCCGGTGAGCGGGATCGCCGCAGGAAGGGGTTCCAGCGAGTTGCTCAACATCGGCCTGCAACTGCCGGGGTCGAGCGTTGTGGCGGTGCACCCCACCGACGAAGAGGCGAATCGGTTGACACAAGCCCTTGGCTCCCGGGTGGCTTTTGGGGAGCAAGCGCTTGTCGAAATGGCCGCGACACCGGGGACTGTCACCGTCAACGGGATCGTCGGCGCAGCCGGTCTGGCTCCGACGGTGGCAGCGCTCGAGGCCGGCAATCGGGTTGCCCTCGCCAACAAAGAGAGCTTGATCGCGGGTGGCCCGGTAGTGGTTGCCGCCGCTACGTCGGGGACGGGTGAGATCATCCCGGTCGACAGTGAGCACTCCGCCCTGTGGCAGTGTCTCGTCGGTGAAACGGCCGAATCGGTGCGGCGGTTGATCCTGACGGCATCGGGCGGGCCCTTCCGGGGCAAGAGCGCAGAATTCCTCGAAGGGGTGACCATCGAGCAGGCTCTGGCTCACCCCACCTGGTCGATGGGGCCCAGGATCACAATCGACTCAGCGACGTTGATGAACAAAGCGTTCGAGGTCATCGAGGCCCACTACCTGTACGCGATCCCGTACGACCGGATCGATGTCGTGGTGCATCCCCAGAGCGTCGTGCATTCTCTGGTGGAGTTCGTAGACGGCACCCTCAAGGCCGAGTTGGGTGATCCGGATATGCGGGTCCCGATCCAGTATGCGATCACATACCCGCAGCGACGGGGTGGGCAACTCGACCCGTTCGACCTGACCGCAAAACTGCTCACGTTCGATGCTCCCGACCGGGAGGTGTTCCCATGTCTCGACCTTGGCTACGAGGCGGGCCGCGCCGGTAGATCAGCAACCGCCGTGCTGAACGCCGCTGACGAGGTCGCGGTGGCCGCTTTCCTGGACAGTCGCATTCCCTTCAAAGCCATACCGGCGGTAGTCTCTGCAACTCTCGAGCATATACCCGTCACTGAGGTCCACTCGGTTGCCGATGTCTTGTCAATTGATCAGGAAGCACGGATGATCGCCGCCGAATTCGTCGCCGTAACCATGCGGGCCGGTTAGCGTGGCGGCACCGGGCTCAGGCTGTCAGTTGAGCCTGCACCCACGACCAGGACAGGAGAAATGGGACCGATAGTTGTCATCGTCGGCATGCTGCTGATGATCGTCATCCACGAAGGGGGCCATTTCGTCGCCGCCAAGTACTTCGACATGAAGGCGACGGAGGCGTTCTTTGGTTTCGGGCCGCGCCTGTGGTCGACCCAGCGCGGGGAGACGGAGTACGGGGTAAAGGCCATTCCTCTCGGTGGATATGTGCGTATCGTCGGGATGAATCCGTTTGAGGAGGTTGCCCCGGAAGAGGAGCATCGCACCTACCGGTTCAAGCCTTTCTGGCAGAAGACGATCGTGGTGCTCGCCGGTATCTTCAGCCACTTCGTCATTGGCTTCATTCTCTTCTACATCGTCACCGTCACCTGGAACAACTTCCTGCCGACCACTCAGATCGCCGATGTCTCAGAGGTTCTTGTAACTGCCAGCGGCGCCGTAGAGGAATTGCCGCTGCAGCTCGAATCCGGTGATCACGTGGTTTCAGTCGACGGCGTGCCGCTGGCCGAACTCGGCACCACCGTCACAAAACCCCCGAATGATGTCGTTCCCGTCGTCGTCGAACGTGACGGCTTAGAGGTAACGCTGGAGACCAACGACAACGTGGTGGCAACGCCGGCATACCTGATGGGCATTGAGCCGGGGGACCGGCTGGTCTCTCTCGATGGCGTTGCTATCGAGACTTGGGACCAATTCGTCGAGCTCGCCAGGGAACGACCTGATGTCACCACGGAGATCACGGTCGACAGAGATGGCCAGACCATCAGCGATGTCGTGACTCTCGCGGCCCGCGATCTGGACGGAACGACTACGGGCTTTGTCGGCGTCGGGCCGGAAGGCGAAGAGGTCGATGTCAACCCGATTCAAGGCATTCCAACCGCAGCCGGATTGGTCAAGGACACCACATTGCTGTCGCTCGAGGGTCTCTGGACGATGGTGCTTCAGACGCCGAAGCTGATCGGCGCGGCCGTTGGACAGGATGCGTCGGTGCTCGATCAGGCCCGTCCTGTCAGCGTCATCGGTATCGCCAGGGTCGCCACCGGTCTGGAGACTGCGCTTGCGATGCTGGCCTATGTCAATATCTTCGTGGGCACGTTGAATTTCATCCCGCTTTACCCACTAGATGGCGGCCACTTCGCCGTAGCGCTGTACGAGAAAGTACGGGGGCGTCAGGCGGATGTCAGACGGCTCATCCCTATCGCGGCCGCCGTGTTCATCTTCATCATGTTGCTGGGAGTGCTCGGTATCTACTTCGACATAGTCGACCCGATTCCCGTCCCTCGTTGAGATCCAAAGCCGAATCTGCCGATACCATGGGATTGTCATGAGCATCAAACGCCGCAAGTCACGGCTCCTTCACGTCGGAGATGTTCCGGTCGGTGGTGATAGCCCGATAACGGTTCAGTCGATGACCACCACCAAGACGGCCGACGTCGACGCCACCCTCGCCCAGGTATACGCCCTGTCTGGTGCGGGTGCCGATATCGTTCGTATCACGTGCAACGATGTGGAAGCCGCCCAGGGATTAGCTGAAATCGTCCCACGCTCGCCGGTGCCGATCATTGCCGACATCCACTTCCAGCACAGACTGGCACTGGCTGCCATTGAGGCGGGGGTGGCGGGGCTGCGCCTCAATCCCGGCAACATTCGCAAAGAGCCACACATCAAAGCGGTCGCCAGAGCCGCAGGAGAAGCAGGGATCCCGATCCGGGTCGGGGTCAACGCAGGCTCACTCGACAAGGACCTGCTCGACAAATACGGATCTCCCGCGCCACAGGCGTTGGTCGACTCGGCCCTCAAAGAGATCAAGTATCTCGAGGATGTGGGTTTCTATGACATCAAGATCTCCGTGAAGCACTCCGACGTGCCCTCGATGGTGGAGTCGTACCGGCTGCTTGCTGAGAAGGTGGAGTACCCGCTCCATCTTGGTGTGACGGAGGCAGGCCCACCGCCGGCGGGGCTTATCAAGTCGGTCGCCGGCATCTCGACGCTGTTGCTCGAGGGTATCGGGGACACCATCCGCTTTTCCCTTACCGCAGACTCAGTCGAGGAGGCAAAGGCCGGCCGCAAGCTGCTCGAGATCCTCGGGCTGCGTGAGCGCAAGGGGCTCGACCTGATCGCGTGCCCGTCGTGCGGGCGCGCCGAGGTGGATGTCATCGCTGTGGTACGTGAGGCAGAGGCAGCGCTCGAGGCGGAGGGCCTGCCGATCCAGGTGGCCGTGATGGGCTGTGTGGTAAACGGTCCCGGTGAGGCACGGGAGGCGGATATCGGGATTGCGGCCGGGCGTAACAAGGGCCATCTCTTCATCAAGGGGCAGGTCGTCCGCGTCGTCAAAGAAACCGAGATGGTTGCCGCGCTGCTCGACGAGGCGCGGAAGCTGGCAGCAGAAGGCGTTGAAGCACGCCTGGCTGCGGCAGACGTCAGTGCTGCCGACCTGGCGGCTGAAGAGGCAATCGAGCTGCGCTCGGTGCGGGGTGACGCCAACCGTGCTGCGGAGCGTCGGGCTGCGGTGGCCGAGATCGCCGGCGAGTGACCCGGTCACGTCTCGCCGTGCGCATCGAAGCGGCGGTGGTGATCGCCGCGGCGATCGCGCAGGTGTTCGTCTGGCTCTCCCACGGCGCCGATTCTGGTGTTACCAAGACGATGCGAGACCTGCAGCCAGCTGCCTCCGTCGCGGCCGGATCGCCTTCGACCGCTGTGCAACCGATCGCACCGCCTTCGATTATTCCGGACATTGAGGCTCTAATCCCGCTTTCGGTGGAGGCGATGCGGGAGACAGTTGCCGAATCGGTGGGGTTCATCCTGTCTCAACACGGGACGGGGACCGGTGTGGTGATCAGCGAGGATGTGATGGTCACAAACGCCCACGTGGTCTGGCCCGATCCCTCGGTATCAATTGTCTTCCCCAACGGAGCCGTTCACCAGGGACAGGTCATCGGCGTCGACCCATTTGCGGACCTGGCGCTCGTCGACATCAGCCGGCTGAGCCGCAAACCGGCCCCAATAGCGCTGGGTAGCATCGGCGACGTTGCCGTCGGCGACGATCTGTATGTGCTCGGATATCCGTCCCCCGATGAGTTCACCCCAATACCAACCGTCGATGTCGGCGAGCTGCAGAGCCTCTCAGATTGGGAGTTCACCGGTGCGACATGGTTCACCATAGGAGCGCCGGCAATTGGTGGTCAGAGCGGCGGTGCGGTCATCGATCGCTACGGCCGTCTGGTCGGAGTAAGCACGTACGGGAGCACAGCCTTCTTGACGTCGATATCCGTCGACGATGTGCTCGCGGTGGCCGATCGGCTTCTGGCCTCACCGGTGGTTCGCGGTCTGCAGCCGCGTGAACTGCCGCACGGCGGCGCTGTCAGACGTAACGCGGTGAGGCTGGAAGGCCCGTGGGATCAGGATCTGCTGTTTGGATGGTTCCTACCCGATACGGATGTCTCGATTGACTGGGAGGACGGTGGCGGCGAGCTACACGCCGACACCATCAGCGGTCATGCCATTGCCGGAGGTGAAGGTGGCATCGACTTTGTCGTGGGCTATGCCTTTCCCGTCGTAATATCCGCCGAAGCTGAGAGCGCCACCGATGACATTCTGACGAGCTCGGTGCCCCTGATCACCTATCAAGACCCGGATCACGGCAAGGTGCTACCGGCCGGCGGCAGGACCGCCGGCATCTACGATGTGGGCGGCGACCGTGACTTCTTCTACATCGACCTCGATGCCGGCCAGAGCATGTCCATCGCGGTGGAGTCGGCGGCGCGTACCCACCTGAGCGTCTATGCACCCGACGGGAAGGTCGTCGACGAAGACTCCGACATCACAGGCTTCTTCGATGGCACCGCCGAAGTGGCATTCACCGCTCCTTCGTCTGGTCGGTTCATCGTTGCCCTGGAGAGCAGCCTGTCCACCATCTCTGGCTACACGGTGGTGACCCGTGTGCTCTGAGGGAGCCGAATACGGTTGAGGTACGGTCACCAGCTAATCTCCCGTATTCAGAATCGATTTCCCGGAGCGACTGTGCGCTGGTCAAAAGCATTCATCCCCACCCTGCGTGACGACCCTGCCGACGCCGAAGCGGTGAGCCATCGCTTGCTGGTTCGTGCTGCATTTATCCGTCAGCTGATGGCCGGGGTGTATACGCTGTTGCCGCTGGCCTACCGGGTTCGCTGCAAGATCCGCCGGATCATCGAAGAGGAGATCGAGGCCATCGGCGGCCAGCAGTTCCTGTTCCCGTCGCTCCACCCTGCCGAGATCTGGCGCAAGACAGGCAGGCTCGATGTCATGGGGGACGAGATGTTCCGGCTCTTGGACAGGAAGTCCGGCGAGATCGTCCTCGGGATGACCCACGAGGAGATATTCACCACCGTCGCCACCGAGCTGACCTCCTACAAGCAACTCCCGCAGATCTGGTACCAGATCAACACCAAGTTCCGTGATGAGCCCCGCCCCAAGTCGGGTCTGCTGCGGGTGCGTGAGTTCACGATGAAGGACTCGTACTCCTTCGATCTCGACCAGGAGGGTCTCGACAAGGCGTTCGACGCCCACTACGCCGCCTACAAGCGGATTTTCGAGCGTCTTGGACTCGATGCCGTCCCGGTAGCCGCATCGTCGGGTGCCATGGGTGGCAGCGGCTCGGTCGAGTTCATGGTGCGCTCGGTGGCAGGAGAGGACCTGGTCGCTCATTGTGCAGCATGTGGCTACGCCGCCAACGTGGAGAAGGCGACCAGCCGTGTGGCAGAGATCACCGACGAAGCCGGCCCGGATGCCCCCGAGAAGTTCCCGACGCCTGGAGTGCGCACCATCGAGGACCTGATCAACTTTGCGGGCGGAGCGGAGGCGTCCCGGCAGATCAAGACTCTGGTGTACGTGCTCGACGGTACCCCGGCGCTGGTGCTGCTTCGTGGCGACCACCCGCTCCAGGAGCAAAAGCTGCTGGATCAGACCGGGTCGCTCGAGGCAAGGCCGGCACATCCCGAGGAGATAAGCGAGCTGCTCGGCGCCGACGCAGGCAGCCTCGGTGCAGTAGGCGTCGATGGTGTCGACATATTTGCCGACGAGGCACTCCGGGGCCGGGCCAACATGACGACGGGCGCCAACGACAACGACTTCCACCTCCGTGGTGTTTCACTGGAGCGGGACATCGAAGTGACCCGCTGGGTCGACGTCCGCGAGGTCCGTGCCGGAGAGCCGTGTGTCGAGTGTGGCGAGCCCATCGACGTGTTCCGGGCCATCGAGTGCGGCCACATCTTCAAGCTGGGCACCAAGTACTCCGAACCGCTCGGGGCGATGGTGCTCGACGAGAACGGGAAATCACGCCCCGTCTATATGGGGTCGTATGGCATTGGGCTCGAGCGCAACCTGGCTGCGATCGTCGAGACCTATCACGACGACAAGGGAATCTCCTGGCCGGTGACGGTCGCTCCGTACGAGGTAGTGGTCACGGTTCTCAAGCTGGATGAGGAGACGATGGCGGCAGCTGAGACCATCTACCAGGACCTGGTCGAAGCGGGGGTAGATGTGATCATCGACGACCGCAACGAGCGGCCGGGCGTCAAGTTCAACGATGCCGAGCTCGTCGGGATCCCGTACCGGGTGACCGTCGGCCCGCGTGGCCTCACAGACGGGGTGGTCGAGCTGACGCATCGTGCAAGTGGTGAGACGGTGAATATCGCCCGCAACGATGCCGTAGTCACGGTGACCGACAAGGTCCTGACAGAGCGCAGGTAGACGTTTCCACCTCGAGAACACAGTCCCGCCGGGGATAGTTGATAGAGGTGCTACTATCACGCGTCCAACGGAGAACAATTCTCTAGAGGTGGGCCTGTGCCCGCCTCGTTTTGTGTGCAGACGTTTAGGAGGACCACCGTGACGGGCAAGATCGAGCGGCTGTGGGCCGTTATCGATCCCTACGTAGCCGCAGAGGGGATTGAGCTGGACGATCTGGAGATCGTCGGCAAAGCGCCCGGATTGATTCTCCGTGTCACGCTCGATGCCGAAGGAGGCGTCGGGGTTGACCGATTGGCCGAGATCTCGCGACGCTTGTCCCGACTCCTCGATGATGAAGATCCGGTTGAAGGCTCATATACGCTCGAGGTTTCTTCCCCGGGACTGGAGCGGAAGCTGAGACGGCACCGTCACTACGAGAAATCGCTTGGGCGTGAGGTGAAAGTCAAGAGCAACTCCGAGATTGCAGGGACGCACAGCCACCGTGGCGCGCTTGTGTCGGCGGGGGACGACGGCTTCGTTGTGAAAGTTGATGGAGAAGAGCGCGAGATCGCCTACGGTGAGGTTGTTTCTGCCCGCACGGTGTTTGCGTGGGAGAAGGCTGCGAAACCGGGGAAACGGTGAGAGAGGAACGGCTATGGACTTCAATCTGATGCTGGATGCACTCGAGGGAGTCGCTCGTGAGAAGGGCGTTCCTGTCGAGACGATCCTCGATGCGCTCGCCAATGCCTTCGTCTCGGCCTACAAGCGGACCCCGGGTGCAGCGGAAGAAGCGCGTGTCACCATCGACGCCGATACCGGCGAAATCGTCGTCTACGGCCAGGAACTCGACGAGGAGGGCAACGTCCTGCGGGAGTGGGTCGACACCCCCGATGACTTCGGGCGTATTGCCGTCCAGACCGCCAAGCAGGTCATCACCCAGCGTTTGCGCGACGCCAAGCGAGAGCAGGTCTTCGACCTCTACGACGGCCGCGAAGGCGATCTGGTTACCGGGATCGTCCAGAGCTCCGACCATCGTTACGCCATGCTCGATCTCGGCAATGCCGAGGCGATCATGCCGGGCTCGGAGCGCATCCCCTATGAGCGTCTCGAGCGCGGGAATCGCATCAAGGCATACATCCTCGAAGTTCGTGGTGAGGGTAAGGGCCCGCAGATCGTCGTCTCGCGCAGCCACCCGGAGTTCATCCGCTCGCTGTTCGAGCTCGAGGTCCCCGAATTGGTCGATGGTGACGTCGAGATCAAGGCAATCGCTCGCGAGCCAGGGCATCGCACCAAGATCGCGGTGCTTTCACACGACCCGAATGTCGATCCGGTCGGAGCCTGCGTCGGAGCACGCGGCTCACGGGTGCGGCAGGTCGTCAATGAGCTTCGCGGCGAAAAGGTCGACATCGTTGAATGGCGTGACGACACGAGGGCGTTCATCTCAGAGGCGCTGAGCCCGGCCCGGGTCAAAGAGGTTCGCCTGGACGAGGATGAGAAGATCGCAACGGTCATCGTCCCCGACCACCAGCTGTCGCTGGCCATCGGCAAAGAGGGCCAGAACGCCAGGCTGGCTGCACGGCTCACCGGATACAAGATCGATATCCGCTCCGAGAGTCAAGACCTCGGGATCGACCTCGAGGACGAGACCGACGCGCCACAGGACGTCGCGCCGCAAGAGGTCGACACCGCTTCCGACATGGAGCCGGTAGTCACCGAGAGCGAAGTCGCCGGGGAGGTCGACGAAGAACCTGCAGCACCAATCGACATGGCTCCGTCTGATGTGGATGAGACCGCATCCGGGGTCGATGGTGACATCGACTCGGACCCCGTCGCCGGGGAAGAGGCTGACCCGGCGGACGAAGATTTAGAAGAAATCGAACAAGAACAAGAATCAACAAGCGAGGCAGATGCCGGGGCAGGCGCAGACAACTTGGAGGTCTAGCGGAGCCTGCAACAATGGGCATCTCGGAGGTGACAGTTGGCTAAGAAGCGCGTATACGAATTAGCACGAGACCTTGGATTCGAGTCCAAGGATGTGCTCGAGCGCGCCCTGAGCCTCGGCATAGATGTGAAGACAGCATCCTCGGGTCTCGATGCCGATGAGGTCGAACTGGTCACCCTGTCGTACAACGACGAGAGTGACGCCGCCTCGAAGCCGGTTGCGGAAGCAAAGCCCGAACCGGTCGTGGAGACAAAGCCCGAACCGGTCGTGGAGACAAAGCCCGAACCGGTCGTGGAGACAAAGCCCGAACCTCAACCTCAGCCCCGGGCGCAGGCTGTCGCGGCCAAGGAGGAGCCGACGGCCCATGACGACAAAGTGATCATGGTCACTCCCGGTATCACCGTTGCCGAGTTCGCCACCGAGATCGGGGAGCGTACCGGTAACGTCGTCAAGGAGCTGATGGGGATGGGGGAGATGGTGCCGGGTGGCGGGACCATCCCGGAGCAAGCCCTCGAATCGCTCGGCAAGCTGTTTGGATACGACGTCCTTGTCGATGAGAAGCCCGAGAAAGAGATCGAACCAGGTCTCGAGCATCACATGGTCGAGTACGAGGACGACCCCGCCAGCCTTCAGCTGCGGCCCCCGGTGGTCACCGTCATGGGCCACGTCGACCACGGCAAGACCCAGCTTCTCGACACCATCCGCAAGACGAATGTCATTGCAGGTGAAGCCGGAGGCATCACCCAGCACATCGGCGCCTATCAGGTCGAGCGCAACGGCTCGAAGATCACCTTCCTCGACACTCCCGGCCACGAAGCATTCACAGCATTGCGCGCCCGCGGTGCCAACGTCACCGATATCGCCATCGTCGTTGTTGCTGCGAACGACGGCGTTATGCCGCAGACGGCAGAAGCCATCGCACACGCCAAGGCCGCAGACGTTCCCATCATCATCGCCATCAACAAGATGGATCTTCCTACCGCAGACCCGAACAACGTGAGGGCGATGCTCACCCAGCACGGAATCGTCGTTGAGGCCCTCGGTGGTGACACCGTGGCTGCCGAGATTTCCGCGCTCAAGGGCGACGGTGTTGACGATCTCCTCGAGATGATCGCCCTGGTTGCTGAAGTCGAAGAGCTGAAGGCCAATCCGAACGCTCTGGCCGTCGGGACCGTTATCGAGAGCCGGCTCGAAGTGGGACGGGGCCCGGTGGCCACTGTCATCGTCCAGCGGGGAACGCTCAAGCAAGGCGACGCGATCGTTGCCGGCGGTGTTTCCGGCAGGGTTAGAGCGATGTTCGATGATCAGGAAAAGAAGGTCAAGAAGGCGGGACCGTCAACGCCTGTCGTCATAATGGGTTGGGACGATATCCCGACCGCGGGTGACATGTTCGAGGCCGTCAAGAACGACCGCGCCGCCCGCAAGCTAGCTCAAGAGCGTTCCAATGAGGTCCGTTCTGCCACGTACAACGTGCCGACCGCGACCGAGAGGCTCGAGTCGCTGCTCGAGAGCATCCGTACAGCCGACCACGCTGAACTGCGAATTATTGTCCGCGCCGATGCCATGGGCTCGCTGGAAGCAATCCGTGACTCGGTGAGCAAGATCACCCGGGAAGACGGCAAGGTCACCATCATCCAGGGTGCCGTGGGTGGTGTTACCGCAAACGACATCATGCTCGCCGAGGCGTCCGATGCGATCGTCTACGGGTTCAACGCTCGTCCCGACGCCACCGCTCGCGCCGCCGCCAAAGACGCCGGGATCGACGTGCGCACGTTCTCGATTATCTATGAGCTTCTCGACGACATCGAAGGCATGTTGCTCGGGGAGTTGTCGCCCGAAGAGGTCGAGTCATTTCTCGGCGTTGCCGACGTTCGCGAAGTATTCCGGGCGCCGCGTCTCGGCAAGGTCGCCGGTTGCTATGTCACAGAGGGCGAGATCAACCGGAACGCACGGGCTCGTGTTGTCCGGGACGGTGTCGTGGTCTACGAAGGCAAGATCGTATCGTTGCGCAGGTTCAAGGACGATGTGCCCTCGGTTGCGGCAGGCTTCGAATGCGGCATCGGGCTCGAGAGCTTCCGCGACATCAAGGAAGGTGACACGATCGAGTCCTTCGAGGTTCGGGAAATTGCCCGCGTTTAGGCGGGTCTCCCGGTAACGCCAGTGCACGTAGCGGCGATGCGTCTCGAGTTACGAATCCGGGACGCCCATTCGCTCAAGGAGAAACGTCATGTGGTGAAGTCCCTGTCGAGCCACGTGGCCAGGACCTTCAATGTGGCCGTCTCCGAGGTTGATCATCAAGATCTGTGGAATCGGGCGACCCTGGGGGTAGCGGCGGTGGCGCCACACGCCTCCCAGCTCGACCGTATCCTGCTCGCCGTGGAACGTCATTTGAGAGAGCGAACCGATGCCGAGCTCATCGCCGTGCAAGTCAGCTACCTGGAGAAACCGGAATGAGCAACCCACCTTCACCACGAATGCGCAAGGTGAACGAGCTGCTGCGTGAGGTGATTGCCGACGAGGTCATCGAGCTCAAAGACCCTCGCATCGGCTTCTTGACCATCACCGGAGTTGACACTGCACCCAACCTGCGCACAGCCAGGGTCTATTACTCGGTGATGGGCGATGATGAGCAGCACACGGCGACGGCAGCCGGATTGAAGAGCGCCGCCAAGCGATTCCAGGCCGTCATCGGCCGTCAGACCAGGCTCAAATACACCCCTGTCCTGGAGTTTCACATCGATCCCTCCATCGAACAGGGGATTCGTCTCGAAGCTCTACTGCAGGACATTGAAGCCGAACGCGAGGAGGGTACCGATGAGTGACGCTCTTGCTGATGCGGCAGCAGCCTTACGGTCAGCACAGTCGGTGGTGACGATGGGCCATGTGGGGCCTGACGGCGACGCCCTGGGATCGATGCTGGCGATTGCCACGGCGGCGGCCAACGCCGGGAAGAAGGCGTATGCCACATTCGGCGAGCCTTTCGTGGTCGGCAAGCAGTACCGGTTCCTCGACACTTCTCTGCTCATCTCTCCGCGGGACGTGCCCGAGCAGATCGATCTGGCCGTTGTTGTCGACACGTCCGTGCCCTCACGGCTGGGCAGTGCCCTCCCGATTGTGCAGCGAGCAGACGCTGTTGTGATCGTCGACCATCATCTCTCCCAGGACGGTCGGCTGGAGGGGATACATCTGGTAGATACCACGGCGGGGGCCGCTGCCCAGGTCTGTTATAGATTGCTTTGCGAATTGGGCTGGCCGATCACCCGGGAGATAGCCACAGCCTTGTATACCGGCATCGTCACTGACACGGGGCGGTTTCAATACTCTGCGACCACCCCGGAGGTGCATGAGATCACCGCGGCGCTGCTCGCAGCCGGGGTGGAGCCGCCGATCGTGGGTCGTCATGTCTATGAGGAATCCCCGTTCGGCTACCTGCACGTCGCCGGTCTGGTGCTCAGCCGGGCGCAACTGGATCCCGCCAAGAAGCTCGTCTGGTCGGTGCTCACCAGAGCAGATCTCGCCCGGGAGCGACTCAGATACGAGGATGCCGACGGCCTCATCGACCTCATCCGTATCGCCGAGGAATCTGATGTTGCGTGCCTGCTCCGGGAAATCGGCGACAACGGATACAAGGGAAGCCTCCGCTCTCGTGGGCGCGTGGACGTGAGCGCAATTGCAGGCGCGTTCGGTGGCGGCGGCCATCACAATGCCGCCGGGTTTGTCGTCGAGGGCAACGTCGATTCGATCGTCGATTCGATTCGGGATCTGTTGCCATGAAGATGACGGCCGGGTTCTTGCTGGTAGACAAACCATCAGGATGGACCTCGCACGACGTAGTAGCCAAGATCCGCAACCTGTTCAGGATCAAGAAAGTCGGCCACGCCGGGACTCTGGATCCGATGGCCACCGGACTGGTGGTCGTCGGCTTGGGGAGGGCAACACGGCTGCTGCGTTTCGTCCAGATGGCTCCCAAGGAGTACATCGCCACGGCCGTCTTGGGGGTGGCCACGGATTCTCTCGATGCCGACGGAGCCATTCTCGAGAGAGTCGAGATGGACGTGAGCCGGGGAGAAGTCGAGGCCGTCATGGAGCGGTTCGTGGGGAAGATCTCGCAGGTCCCGCCGATGGTCTCGGCGCGCAAGGTGAATGGTCGCAGGTTGTACGAGTTGGCGCGGGAGGGCATCGAGATTGAGCGCGAGGCCAGGGAGGTGGACATCTATCGGCTGGAGCTCATTGACTTTGCCCCACTGCCGTATCCGGAGGTCACCTTTCGGGCGATCTGCAGTACCGGCACATACGTCAGGACGCTTGCCGATGACATCGGGATGGCTCTGGGAGGGCACGCACACCTCGGTGCCTTGCGCCGGATCCGTAACGGCTCGCTAAATGTTGCAGACGCGGTACAGATCGACGACATCGAGACAGCGGTCGCCGAAGACAGAGAGCACGAGCTCGTACTCTCACCACGGGAGGGTCTTCCCGATCTGGCCGAGGTGGTAGTCGGTGATGATCTCGCCGTCGGTGTTTCGAGTGGTCTTGCGTTTCCGGTAGCTGCACTCTCCAGCGACCGCCCGGAATCGGGGCCACTACGCATCGTTGACGGCGACGGCCATCTGCTTGCGATTTACCGTGTCGACGGCGGCAAAGCCACCCCGGAGGTCGTGCTGTCGTGAGGGTGCTTTCGGGTGACTATCGGTCGTGGGAGCCCCTTGCGGAGCCGTCGGCGGTGACCATCGGGGTTTACGACGGCGTACACCTCGGGCACCAACGTGTCCTCAGCAAGCTCAGCGAGACCGGCCTTCCAGTTGTGGTTGCCACGTTCCGGGAGCATCCCGTCCGCACCATAGCCCCGGGGTCGGCGCCGCCGTTGCTGACCACCACCGAACAGCGTTTGGAGTTATTCGAGCGATTCGGCGTCGCCACCGTTGCGCTTCTGGAATTTGACGACGAGTTGCGCAACCTGCCGGCCGAGGCGTTTGTGGAGAAGATCGTCGTGGCAATACTGCGTGCCCGGAAGGTTGCGGTAGGTCGGGGCTTCAGGTTCGGCCACGAACAGCTTGGTGATGTTGCGTTGCTTCGCCGCATGGGAGACCAGAACGGATTTACCGTCGACGACATCGAGATATTCGAGGAGGGAGTCCCGGTCCGATCGACCGTCATCAGGGCGCTGCTCAATGAAGGCGATGTCGCGGCCGCGGACCGGATGCTCGGGCGGTCATTTCAACTCGGCGGCAGGGTTGTTCCCGGGGACCAAAGGGGCAGAACGATCGGCTTTCCGACGGCGAATCTCGAAACTGACCCGGGAATGATCGTTCCCGGCTCGGGCGTATACGCCGCACGGTTGTATTGGGATGGGGTTGCGCACAACGGAGTGGTCAACATCGGCAAACGGCCAACATTCGGTGGGACCGAGTCTGTGGTCGAGGCGCACGCTTTCGACTTCTCCGGCGACCTCTACGGGGAGAGGATCACCGTTGATTTTGTCGAGCGGCTTCGAGCGGAGAGGAAGTTCGACAGCGTGGCTTCTCTGGTCGAGGCGATCGAGATGGATATCGAACAAGCGCGATTGCTCTTTCAGGAGGGAAATGCATGAGGGTCGAATCCGGATCGCCATACGAGGACTTGTACGGGTTCTCTCGCGGTCTACGGCGAGGTTCTCGGATCGAGATCGCGGGGACGGCACCGATTCCGGAACCGGGTCAAGCCGTGGCCAGGACTGCATACGATCAGATGATGCGCTGTGGCGAGATCGTCATCAGGGCCCTCGAGCAACTTGGCGCCTCCGCTGATGATGTGGTGCGTAGCCGCATGTACATAACCGACCCGAATGAAGCCGACGAGATCGGTCGAGCTCACAACGAGCTGTTTGGAGCCGCCCGACCGGTCGCGACCATGGTGGTAGTCGCCGGCCTACTCGATCCGGCATGGAAGGTGGAAATCGAAGTCGAGGCCGTGGACGGAGATTGAGTTGATCGCATTCTGATTGTGCTGCGCCGGCGCACACAGACAATGATTCGAGCGGGCAACTAGGTTGTTGCTGGCGCTCCGACTGAGAGGTGAACCATGAAGCCGCTCGAGACCTACGCAGTCATCCCCAAGCTCCCTAAAGAGCTAGAGGCGCTTCGCCGTGTTGTATTCGACCTTCATTGGTCCTGGAACCATTTGGCGATCGGGCTGTTCCGGCGGCTCGACCAGGATCTGTGGGAGGCCTCCGGCCACAACCCGGTCCTGATGCTGGGGACCATTAGCCAGAGAAAGCTCGACGAGGCCGCGGGCGACCCCGCCTTTTTGTCGCATCTCGAGGCCGTAGTGGGGGAGTTCGACAACTATTCGGATTCGCGTGGCACATGGTACGAACGTGTGCACGGGGACGCTCGACAGCTTGAAGTTGCCTACTTTTCACTGGAGTTCGGCATAACCGAGTGCCTCTCGATTTTCGCCGGAGGGCTGGGAATCCTCGCAGGTGACCATCTCAAATCGGCCAGCGATCTGGGTCTGCCGCTCACCGGTGTCGGCTTGCTCTACCAGGAGGGCTACTTCCGTCAGCATCTCAACGAGGCCGGCTGGCAGCAGGAAGTATTCGAGGCAAACGACTTTCAGAACCTCCCGGTATCGGTGGTGAGGGATGAGAGCGGGGCACCCCTCACAGTTTCGGTGTCGTTCCCGGACCGGGAGGTGACGGCATTGGTGTGGAAGGCGCAGGTAGGCAGAGTCGCGCTCTATCTGCTGGACACCAACCACGACGGCAATCAGGCGGAGGACCGCAGCATTACCAATCAGCTCTACGGGGGCGGGCGCGAGAGTCGCATGAGACAGGAGCTGTTGCTGGGTGTCGGAGGTTTCCGAGCGCTGGAGAAGCTCGGGATCGAGCCGAACGTCTATCACATGAATGAGGGTCACTCCGCGTTCCTCGTCCTGGAGTGGATCGCGACCATGATGAGGGCGCACGGGCTCTCGTTTGCCGAGGCGAAGGAAGCGGTCGCCGGATTGGTGTTCACCACCCACACGCCGGTTCCCGCCGGTCACGACTACTTCGCCCAGGATTTGGTGACTCGATACCTCGGGCGTTACGCCAAGGAGTTCGGGCTCTCGACCGACCAGTTCCTCGCGCTCGGCCGGCGCAATCCCAATGACAAATTCGAAGAGTTCTGCAACACCATCCTCGCGCTCGGCACTGCCTCGTACGCAAACGGGGTGAGCAAGCTACACGGACAGGTGAGCAGGGAGATGTGGACCGAGCTGTGGCCCGAGCACCCGATCGAAGAGATACCGATCACATCGGTAACCAATGGTGTCCATGCCAAGTCGTGGGTGTCGCAGGACATGAAAGACGTCTACGATCGCTACCTGGGACCAAAATGGCGTGAGGAACCGGCGAACGAAGAGGTGTGGAAGCGTGTCCGGGATATCCCTCCAGGAGAGCTGTGGGGGACCCGGGAGCGGAGACGGGAGCGTCTGGTCGCCTTCGCCCGCAAACGGCTGAGCCGGCAGCTCGCCCGGCGTGGTGCCCCTGAGTCTGAGATCGCCATGGCGGATGTTGTGCTTGACCCGAACGCGCTCACGATCGGGTTCGCCCGCCGTTTTGCCACCTACAAACGTGCCGATCTCGTGCTCAGGGACACAGCCCGGCTGGTCTCACTGATGAGCGACACGGAGCGGCCGGTGCAGATCATATTTGCCGGAAAGGCACACCCGGCAGACGACGGTGGCAAGGATCTGATCCGGCGAATCATCGAGCTGACCAAGGACCCCGTTCTCCGCAGGCACATGGTCTTCATCTCCGACTATGACATGTCGGTGGCCCGGGCTCTGGTGCAGGGCGCCGATGTGTGGCTGAATACCCCCGTTCGCCCTCTCGAGGCGAGCGGCACCAGCGGTATGAAAGCCACAGTGAACGGGGTGCTCAACCTCAGTACGCTCGACGGCTGGTGGGACGAGGCATACGACACCGATGTCGGCTGGGCGATCGGGCGTCGGGACTCTGATCCAGACCCCGAGGTACGAGATCGGTTCGAGGCGCATGCGCTCTACGACCTTCTCGAGAGAGACGTGGCGCCGCTGTTCTACGACAGGGGCGTTGATGGTTTGCCGCGGGGATGGCTGGCAAAGATGCAGAATGCCATGACGCAGTTGAACCGGTATTTCAACACGCACCGAATGGTGCGCGAGTACACGGAGCGCTACTACCTGCCTGCTGGTGACCGGCAGCGGCGCATGGTTGCCGATGATGGCGCTAGCGCACGGGACCTTGCCGCGTGGAAGACTCGGGTACGGGCTGCCTGGCCCCGGGTGCGGGTGGTCGCTGTTGAGAGCACGGTGTCCGGAGATATCGAGGTCGGTGACGAGATGATTGTCACTGCCGAGGTTCACCTCGCCGGCATGTCGCCGGAACATGTGACCGTGGAGCTATACCAGGGATCGATCGACGCCACCGGGGAGATAGTCGGTGGAACCAATACGATCATGGAGCCGATCGGGTCTGTGGGCGAGATCCACCGGTTCGAAGCAGGGGCAGTGGCGTTTGATACCAGCGGAAAACACGGCTACACCGTGCGGGTACTGCCACACCATCCCGATCTCCCGGATCCTCACCAGATGGAGCTGATTCGGTGGGGTTGAGGCCTGATAGAGAGACGGTTACCCGGTTCGAGTTGGCAGCGGGCGTTTGCGTGTTACAATCAACCCCGGACGTTCGTCCGCGCTTTCTTCTCTCAAAGGGAATTTCTGCGTGAAAGACACGAAGACAGTAATAGAAGAATATGGGCTGCACGACTCGGATACGGGTTCGCCCGAGGTCCAGGTTGCAATGCTCACCGAACGCATCAGCCATCTCACCGAGCATCTGAAGGTCAATAAGAAAGACCATCACAGCAGGCGGGGTCTATTGATGATGGTCGGCAAGCGTCGACGACTCCTCAAGTACCTCAGGAACCAGGATGTCGAGAGGTATCGCACCTTGATCGCCAGTCTTGGGCTGAGGCGATAGGAGACCACGGAGGGCGGCTTGACGCCGCCTTCTGTACGTTCTCAGACAACATAAGGGGGACAGCCCTCAGTTGTCAGTGGTCGGGTTTCTGCCATGAGGCGGTTACTCGCAGAGTCCCATTTCCCCGAAGCTCGACCACTGCCAATTGTCCGCTCTCCCCCCATATCTAAGGAGACGCGCGTGGCAGAGACCACAGTACGCGGTCGCATTGGCGACAAAGAGCTCGTTCTTTCAACGGGCAAGCTAGCGCTCCTCGCAGACGGCGCCGTAGTAGCCAGTATTGGTGAAACGGATGTCCTGGTTACGGCTACTTCAAGCCGGAAACTGCGCGAGGGTGCCGATTTCTTCCCACTCACAGTGGACGTCGAGGAGAGGATGTACGCCGTTGGGCGCATCCCCGGTTCGTTCTTCCGCCGCGAGGGCCGGGCAACTGAGAGAGCAACGCTGACGGCACGATTGATCGACCGCCCGTTGCGTCCCTCATTCCCCGATGGGTTCCTCTATGAGACCCACGTGGTGGCAACCATTCTTTCTGCCGACCTGGTCAATGACTACGACGTGCCCGCACTAAATGCGGCGTCGGCGGCACTCACCTTGAGCCCCATGCCATTCCTCGGGCCGATAGGCGCAGTGAAACTCGCCCTCAGTCATGGCGAATGGATCCCATTCCCGACCTTCGAGGAACTCGAGGAGTCGGTGTTCGAAATCGTCGTCGCCGGAAAGCGCAATGCTGCCGGTGATGTCGACATCGCGATGGTGGAGGCAGGAGCTACCGAGCACGGCCATCGCATGGTCGGCGGGGGGCAGACTCCCAGCGACGAGGAGAGCATCACCCGTGGTCTCGAAGAGGCCAAGAACTACATCGCCCAGATCATCGACCTCCAGGTCGAGCTGAAGGCGCAAGTTGGTGAGTCCAAGCAGGAAGATTTCCCCGTCGTCGAGTCGTACAGCAATGAGCTGTATGCCCGCGTCGAGGCGATCGCCAAGCCGAAGTTCGAGGCACTTGGCACCATCGTCGACAAAACCGAGCGACAGCAAGCCGAAGCCGGGGTCAAAGAACAGACCATGGCCGAACTGGCGATTCCTGAGGACGATGCAGCGACCCTCATCGCAGCGGGCAAGGCCATCAAGGCCGTCCACAAGAAGGTCATGAGGACCGGGGTGGTCAACAACGGTGTCCGTATGGACGGGCGCGGGCTGACCGAGATCCGACCCATCGACGTCGAGGTTGGACTACTGGGCCAGGCCCACGGCTCGGCCTTGTTCAAGCGGGGTGAGACCCAGGTGCTGAACACGACGACTCTCGGAATGCTCCGCATGGAACAGATGCTCGACACGATCAGCCTTGAAGAGTCGAAGCGCTACATGCACCACTACAACTTCCCGCCGTTTGCCACCGGCGAGACCGGGTTCATGCGTGGTCCCAAGCGTCGTGAGATCGGTCATGGGGCGCTCGCTGAGAAGGCGTTGCTACCGGTGATTCCACCGGTCGAGGACTTCCCATACGCCTATCGCCTCGTCTCCGAGGTGCTGATGTCGAACGGGTCCAGCTCGATGGCCTCAGTGTGCGGCTCGTCGCTATCACTGATGGACGCCGGGGTGCCGATTGCGGCGCCGGTGGCCGGTATCGCCATGGGCCTCATCGAGCAGGACGGCAAGTACGTCACGCTCACCGACATCCTGGGCGCCGAGGATCACCTCGGTGACATGGATTTCAAGGTTGCAGGTACCCGGGACATGATCACGGCGCTCCAGCTTGACACCAAGATCGAAAGCCTTCCGGCTGAGGTCCTGGTCCAGGCAATGGGGCAGGCACGTGATGCCCGACTCTTCATCCTCGACAAGATGGCTGAGGCCATTGCCGGGCCGCGTGAGGAGCTTGCTGCGAACGCACCGAAGATCGAAGCGATTGAGATCCCCAAGGACAAGATCGGTGAGGTCATCGGCCCCAAGGGCAAGACCATCCGCGAACTCGAAGAAGAGACCGGTGCAACCATCGAGATCGACGACGAGGGGATCGTCCGGGTCGGCGCTGCTGATACCGCATCGATGAAACTGGCCAAGGAGCGGATTCTCGCCATTGGCTTCCCTCCGGAGGCCAACGTCGGTGAGACCTACGAGGGCGAAGTGGTCAACATCACCAAGTTCGGCGCCTTCGTCAACATCCTGCCTGGTCGTGACGGCTTGCTGCACATCTCCAAGATGGGCGGAGGCAAGCGTATCGACAAGGTCGAAGATGTGCTGGCGCTCGGTGACAAGGTCAACGTCGTTGTCCGCGAGATCGACGACCGGGGCAAGGTCAGCCTTGACCTGGCCGACGGTGTGCAGCTTGTCGACGAGAACACCCCGACCGGTGGTGACTCAAACCGTGGCGAGCGCTCCGAGCACCGTGACGGTGGTCGTGATGGTGGCCGCGATGGCGGGCGTGATCGTGATCGAGACCGTGATCGTGGCGGCCGCAACCGCAGCCGTGATCGTGGCGGGCGTGATCGTGGCGAGACTCGCCGTGAGACCCCCAACCGTACGGTCGTGTCATTCGAGGACGACTTCGAGAAGGGTAACTAGGAGCCCCGACTCAGAATCAAGGAGGCCCCCGCTCTGCGGGGGCCTCCTTTGTGTTTGCTTCGAGACTGAATCTTGCTCGAGCTCTAGTCCTCCAGGATGAAGGTGAGCTTCATGTCTACCCGGAAATGCTTGATGGTGCCATCGTCGGCGAGCACAACCTTCTGCTCCGAAATCCAGGCCCCTCGAATGCCGTCGATGGTGCGCTGCGCTTTGGAGATACCCTTTCGGATAGCGTCTTCAAAGGACCCGGGTGAAGTAGACGTGATCTCGATCACCTTCGCAACAGACACTTGGAGCTCCTCTCATCGGGAGTGTCGATGCCCCAGGGTACCGCTTACCGGGTTTGGTAACTAGTCGATGCGCGTCTACCAGCGGGTGGCAAGCCTGGCACCGAGGAAGCCGCCGCAGGCGGCACCGATAAGCATCAGGATGAACGGAATGTCACCGATGACCCAGCCGACCAGAATCCCGAGTATCCCGCCGGCGAGTATCCCGACACGCATGCCGTTGACCCAGTCGTAGTTGGTGCGGCCCTGGGTTTGCTCATCGCCCATGAAATGCCTCCTCATACCCATCGTACGTCACAAAGCTCGCTCTGCGAACCGTGTCCTTGGCACAGCGACCGGATCGGCCGGAAACGGAGATACCTTATTGTGGCGGGAACCGGTGAGACAAACAGTGCGTCCAATCGGTACACAACAGGGGAGACCCGACCATGAAAGCCAGAACGACTCTGAAGTCAGTCCCAATCCTGCTCCTGGTACTGCTGCTCTTACTGGCGGCATGCGGAGGAAACGACGACAGCGGCGAAGTGGCGACGACTGCTGCCGCCGAATACGAGACGGTTGCCGGCGCCACCGGCGGTGCGGTCGGGGAGCCTGCAGCGACGCCAGGCGAAGATGGCGGCGCTCTCAACGATGCCGACACGCTCGGCAGCGGCGGTGTCGAGGGCACGGCACTCCAGACGAGCGCGTTGGGGCGAGAGATCATTTTCACGGCCGACATGACGGTTGCGGTGACCGACGTTGCCTCAGCCGGTGCCGAGGCAACGAGGATCATCGAGGAGATGGGCGGCTACCTGTTCGGGCAGGACACGACCGGCGCCCCGGAACCGCGCAGCACCCTCACCTTCAAGGTCCTGCCTGGGGACTTTCAACAGGCCCTGGCGCAACTCGGGTCGGTGGGAGAGATCAGGAGTCAATCGGTAACCGCCGACGATGTGACCGAGCGGGTAGTCGACCTCGAGTCCCGGATATCCACCGCAGAAGCGAGTGTGGAGCGGCTGAAGGGCTTTCTCGAGGCAGCGGAGGACATCGAGACCATCGCTGAGCTCGAGAACCAGCTGCTACAGCGGGAGACCGATCTGGAGACAATGCGGGGTCAACTGCGCACGCTGCGGGACCGGGTTGATCTGGCGACCATCTACCTGACTCTCACCGAGGCATTGAGCAACCCCGGCATGCAGCTCCAGGTAAGTGGCTTCCCGGGGCACGACGATGGTGTCTCATGCCCGGCCGCCGGTGGCATCGGTGTCGAAGAGGGTGAACCGGCCACTGTCTGCTTTGAGATCACCAACGTCGGTGATACCCCGTTGGCAGGATTCCAGCTCAAGGACACGGTTCTGGGAGTCGAACTGGGCGGCTTGATCGTGGTTTGGGGCGATCCTGAAGGTGTACTGGAACCGGGCCAATCGATGGTGCTGGCATATGAGATCACCGTCGAGCGCAATCTGCGAACCCAGACCCGGGTGAGTGCCGAACCGGTTGACCAGGACGGCAATCGGGTCGAGGGGCGCGAGGTGGCGAGCACGGTTGCGATGGGTATCACAGCCGTCGACCCGGGTGGTCTACCCGGGTTCCAGGATGGCCTCGATGCCAGCATCGCAGCTCTCCTGTGGATCGGCGGACTGTTCGTGTTGCTTGCCGGGCTTCTGCCTCTTATCGTCCCCGGCGCATTGCTGGCATGGTTGTGGCTGCGATTCGCAAGGCGGCAGAAGAACAATGTCGGGCATGAGACGACGCCGCCGCCATGGGGAGCGGAAGACTCCGATGAAGAGATCGAGGCTTCCAGCGAGGAAGCTGAGACAGGGTCAACCTCGTAGCAGCGTATGAAGAAGAGGGGTGCCGAGCCAGTGCTTGACACCCCTCTTCCAATCCTGTTCCTGCGCACACCTGTACGGGCGAATTCAAGGGTTGGCCGCGACGAGTTTGTTTAGTCGTTCGGCTGGGGTGTCCCAGTCGAGTGTCTTTCTTGGTCTTGTGTTGAGTTGTTGTGAG
>Ga0307423_1000603_pt1 | contig 24034 bp, 24 predicted proteins | sample SalMarWE160310MG_FD_202154 | JGI IMG/M metagenome (GOLD analysis project Ga0307423, IMG submission 202154) | Salt marsh sediment microbial communities from the Plum Island Ecosystem LTER, Massachusetts, United States - WE1603-10 | ecosystem: Environmental > Aquatic > Marine > Intertidal zone >...
AGTTAGGATCGAACACTCGAAGCATGTTCGAAGAGAACCCTCCGCGGCTTCACATGGAGATTATCGGCGGTCTTTATATGAGGTCACGATAAACTCCATGGGTAAGGTCTAGAGCAGAGGTGAAAACGCTTAAAATGAAGTGTTTTAGCCGTTTAAAGCCTGTTTACGGCGTTTTGATTTTTGCTCTGATAGTAAAAAATATGTGGTTTTTGGGTGTGTACAGGTTCGATTATGTACAAGGCAGTAGGTTCGCTTTAGCTGCAGAATAACCTCTGGAACGGGCTGTTTTTTGGAAATAAGCCTTACGGAAAACCGTAAAAAAATTGGTTTTCTAAGACGGTTGACGTATAGTTTTTTGAATATTGTTGATTTTGAAATAAGCTCTTTAATTGATTTAAGCGCAGAGACTAATGGAAATGTGGAGGAGAAGACATGTCTTTTGATCATTTCGGAGAAGGCGTAGAGACGTTAACGCGAAATGTAGAGGAGCGAACTGTAAAGGTACGATGGGACTGGGGAAAATTCAAAACAACTGAAGGCTTCCCAGTTGATGAAAACATGATAAACTGGGTCATAGGTCAAGACCAAGCGTTGAACGAAGGCTTCCTGTGCTTGGACGAGTGGGTTCACAAACTTAATCACCTAGAGCAGACCAAATGGTACTCGAGCTGGAGCAAAGCCGACCAGCCCAAGCCGTCCGCCAAAACGGTGATCAGCCCGGGACCTTACTTGCTTCTTTTAGGCGACCCTGGAACAGGCAAGTCCCTCCTAGGAAGAGCTTTATCCGAAAAATTAACTCAGGTTTACAAAGAAAACGGCATAAAACTTTTTGACGTCTTATCGTGGAAAAACCCTGTTCTGCCCAGTCAGCCCCGCGTATCTATCCACAAGGTTGGCGAAGGAAAAAAGGTGCTGCAGACTGAGCAGCGCAAAGAGCTTAAGCGCAAGTTTGCCACAAAAATCGGGCTCCGAGCAATTCAGGGTCTTATGCTCACGTTAGGCGTGTTCCTTCTGGCGTTAGGCATGTACTTCATGATTGACGCGTGGCAGACCTGGAACGCCAACGGCGTATCTATAGGCGGCACGTCTTGGCAGGACCTGTACAACTATAACTTTTCAGCTTACTTCGTTGACCGATTCATAAACCTCGTGCCCCTGACATTCATACCCGGAGGAAGCTTGATCTTCTTCAGCGTCTTCATCTGGTGGTTCTCACGCATGGGGGGACTAACCAATCTCCGCGGTGTCGGAGGAGCTCAGCAATCAGATGTGCCCAAACTCATCGTGGACAACGAAGCGGGAACCGCCCCATTCGTCGACGCCACAGGACACAGGAGCGCTCAACTCTTCGGGTCCGTAGCTTGGGATCCGTTTCAAACAGGCGGGATGGGCACACCCGAACACCAAAGGGTTACCGCAGGCGATGTTCATGTGGCATCATTAGGAATACTGTACATTGATGAGGTCAAGAACCTGGACCCGGAAGAGGCAGTTACGCTGTTAACAGTTCTGGAAGACGGGCAGCTGCCCATAACATTGCGAGGAAGATGGCAGGGCGGAGCCACCTCAGCCATGGCGGTGTCAACCGAGCCTGTGCCAGCTATAACCTTCCTTGTTTGCGCAGGAAACTTTGACAGCATAGGCCAGATTCATCCCGCGCTTATGGACAGGATTTACGGCTACGGCAAAGTCGTGCGTATGAACAACGATATGCCTAACACGCTGGAAAACAGGCGTAAATACGTCCAGTTCATAGCGCAGGAGGTTAAGCGCTTCAACCTGATACCGTTCCGGAGAGACGCTTGCATGGAAATAGTTGAAGAAGGTAGACGGCGAAGCAACAAGCGAGATGCGCTTACCACGCGGTTTAGACCTTTGATTTCCATAATTAAAACTTCTGCGACCTTAGCCATTAACGAGAAATGTAGGGCAGTTGAACGACGGCATGTGCTAGAGGCTTTGACTGAACACTGCAAAACAATCCAAAAGCAGCTGCTTGAACATGAAATGAATGAAAGAGGAAAACTTTTAGAGATAAAACCTGAAGGCCTGAAGCTGGGGCAGCTACACGGCTTAGCAGTGGTCCATGACCCGTTCAGTGGCGAAATGACAGGCAACGTTTTGGGCGTGAAGGCTCAGCTTGTTAGAAAATCCGAGCTTCCGAGAGACCGTCCTCTCAAAGGCTACTACAAAGTCACCGGTGTAGCCAAGGGGCAAAGCTTCATTTCCGACAGCATCGCCAAAGTTCGCAGCGTTATCCTCCAAAAGTACGGTGTGGACATAGCGCAGGACTATTTAACGCATATTGATTTTGCGCAGTCTTACGGCGTTGACGGTCCTTCGGCAGGTGTAACCATGGCGATTGTCTTGTGCTCGCTTATAGAAGGCAAAGCGATACGGCAAGACGTGGCGGTAACCGGCGAAATAAACTTGGGCGTCAGCGGCTCCATTCAGATCACGGCTGTAGGCGGCGTTCACGAAAAAATCAAGGCGGCTGAAGCTTGGGGCTTCAAGAAAGTGGTTATTCCGCAAAAGAATTACCTGCACTCCGTTGACGCAAGAGACTACACAATAGACGTTGTGCCCGCTGCCACGCTGGATGACTACCTGAAAGAATGCTTAGTGGAGCAACAGTTTCTCAAGGTGCCAGCTCGCAAGTACAAATGACAAACCACGCCCCTTTTTTAGACCCTTCTTTAGGCTTATTTCGCCTATGTCTCTCATCTTATGCGTCACAACTAGGCTAAATCCGTTGAAGTTCTGCGGATTGTTCATTGTAAAAGTGCCTTTCAGTAAACTTCGTTGCACCCATATTACCGTGGGAATTGTTCATCACCAGCACTCACCATGCGGACATCAACAGTGGTCGTATACGAAAGCATCACCCAAAAATCACAAGTTAACCGCTCACGTTCGCAACTGTGCTTATGTTGCGTGTGTGGTGGAAACATTTTTGAACAGTAACGGCGAAATACTCAAACGCTGGAATCACAATGTCAGACTTCAAAGTTGTTAACAAAAGTTTCAGTTTCTCCACGCAAGGCGAAATAGACTTCGTGGACTTAACTGACCAGGTTCAAGAAGTAGTAACGAAATCCGCCATCAAAAACGGCGTAGTCCACGTTTTCGCGCCTCACGCCACGGGCATACTTATTCTGACCGAAAATGACTACGCGCTGCTTAACGACATCAAGGCATTCTTGGAGGAAATTGTTCCGAAGCGAAGAGCCTATCAGCACCCGTCTAACGCGCATTCGCACCTGCGTTCCATGCTTCTGCCCCCTGACAAGACGCTGCCGGTGATTGATGGGCGCGTGGAGTTTGGGACATGGCAATCTTTGCTTTTTGTGGAAACAGACGTGTATCCGCGCAAGCGAACGGTGGTAATGCAGGTCATGGGCGAACAATAGCCCCTCGGCAAATATGCAAATATTCTCGTCTAACTCGCTTATTTTTCTGCATGCAAACAGGAAAGTTTTTTTCGACGCTTCGATTTTGATCTTCTAAAAACGTAACAATCTACGTGGAAGTTTAATTGTTTAATTTTAATATGGCAATGAGATGGCTGATTTTTTAACTGTTTATTGTAAAATATTACCATTCGAAGTTCTTTCGTGATGCCGAGAAAAGAGATAGTTGGAAAACTTCCCATCAAAAGCGATGTTTCCTACCTGGAAAAGAGGGACTATAGTTTAGTAAGGGCTGGCTTTTGCGTATTCACTCCGTAAAATAAGTTTTGCCGCGTTATTTTGCCTTATTCTAAGGGCTTAGACGTTATGTATTTATAAGCTTCGGTAAAGTTCGGAGAGCTTTTGGCTTACAGCAAGCTGGACACTTTAAAGAATCGGCTATTTTCAGCCACGTTCGGTACGTATTCTCTTGTAAGGGCCTCGAGGTCTCATCCGGGCTTTTTTCTTGGTTTCAACCTTGGATAACGGCTTTTCATCTAATCGTTCATCATCAGGGCCATCGGCTGAAGGAACCTCAAGTGGATCCGGAAAATCCGTCAAAGTGGCTTGTTCAGCACCACGGCTAGCCATCTTAGCAATGGCTCTTGCGACATCATCAGGTTCTGTATTAATGCCTCGGATTGCATCCAAAAGCAGCACCGCCTTGAAATCAAGTTCGCGCGCGTCCAGAACCGTGTTCTTAACACAGTAATCGGTTGCCAACCCGCCTACAAACACTCTTGTTACGCCTGCCTTTCGCAGCGTGTTTGCGAGTTCGGTGCCGTCAAACCCCGAATACGCTTCTTTGCGAGGATCTGTGGCTTTTGATATGATTGTTGTGCCGCGGGGAAGTTTCAGGTCAGGATGAAACTTGGCGCCTTCAGTGTCTTGGATGCAGTGAGGCGGCCATGGGCCTCCTTGAGCTTTGAAGGATATGTGATTTGGCGGGTGCCAGTCTCTTGTGGCGAAAATTCGCGTGTTTGCCTTTTTGAAGATTTTTATGTAGTCGTTGAGGGCTGGAATCACTTGGTCGCCTTCGGGAACGGGCAGTGCACCACCTGGACAGAAATCGTTTTGCACGTCTACAACTATAATTGCGTCTGTTTTGCCTATTCTGAAGTCTTTTTTCAAATAAATCGCTCCTTAATAATTTAGCTGAGTTCAGTTACCGGAACTCTATTGGAATATTGGTGGGTGTAAGGGATAAATGTTTTCTAATTGTTGCCGTATGGAAAAGTAATTAAGTGTTCGTTTGGTTAAGGTGCTGGGTGAAATAATGGCTGTTATAGCTTATGTGCTGTTTAAGGTTAGTTCGGGAACTGAGAGGGAAGTTTGCCAGAAACTTGTTGAGTTTGACGAGGTTATCCAAGCAGATATTGTTTTCGGCGAGTATGACGTGTTGGCGAAGGTTGAGACGGCGAGCTTGGGTGATTTGGAGGAGTTTGTTTCGGAGAAGGTTCGTAACGTGCCAGACGTGTTGGTTACGTCTACGATGATTATTTCCAGGGAGTACAGGGGAAAAAATAATCGGCCGAAAACCACTTAGAGTTCCGCAAGATGCAATATTATCGGGAAAAGTGTGTTTGGGTGATGCTTTCGTATACGGAAAACCATTGTCCATAAAAATAAGAGGCTTAAACGTTCCTTGTTGATGCAGTTTCAGCAGCCTATGCTTCACTAAGCCTTTCAGAATTGCTTTTTGGCTGGATTTTTTCTTTCTAAATTGAGTTATTCTAAATGAGGGGTTGAGAGTTTTTATGCGACTGGATGTTCTTTTTCCCATTCTTGTTTGGTTTGCTTGATTATCGCATCTATGCTGTCATTTTCAGAGACATCGTGGATTGCGTTTTCGATTTCATATTTCACTAAACGGGGAATCTCGTTAGCTCTTAACGGGTAGTTTCTCGCAGCCTGATATTGTTTCAATGAGCGCAAACCGAACTTTACCAGCAGGTTTTGCAGTTCCATTCTTAAACTTGATAACTCATCGAGGCTTTGTTTCATTTTCTGATCAAAGGTTTCTTGATCCCAAGGTTTTTTCTCATCTGCCATTTCCACACTATCCTTTTAAAGTTTAACAATATGAGATTCAAAGTCTCAATTATAGCCTTTTCCCATCTTTGGCTTTTTCAAAACTGCTTAAGTTGAAAATCAGCATGTTTAGGCGATATCAATATTTTTATCAGCAAAGTTTGTTTAGTTGATGGATTTTTAGGGAACTCTATCGCTCGGAAAAACGCATACCCCCTCTATATATAGATTAAACCCGAGCGTAAACCGACGGCATTATTAAGATGCTTGTAGGATAGCTGGTGAAAGAGAAATTTTAAGTAGCTTAAGATATCGGTGGTTTAGCGTGTCCTTTCTCTTTTAAGCCTTCCCGCATCCACGTCTCAAATTCTTTTGACGGTGGGTTCTCGACGTAAAGCGTTTTTCGTTTGGATTCCAAAAAGTTGTTTTCTTGGCCCGCGAGTTCAGCGGCAGTCATGATTCTGTGTCCGGTCTCAGCGGCAATATTGTAAACTTGTTTTGTTCTTTGCTGCCAAGATTCGCCTCTGAGGGCATGATGTTCCAGAATGGTTAGCGGCACCGATTCAACCACTTCGGTGAAATTCTTCAGTCCCAGCCGCAATTGAGCCTCGTCAACCTTGAAGCCGCCGAGATAAAACGGTGGCCCGCCTACCATGATAGCATGCGGCTTCGCTGCCTTGATCAGCTCAAGTGTGTGCGTTGACATTGGGCCTTGAATGTCTGGCGCAAACATGAACCGTTCGTCTCCGCATTCGACAAGCGCCATCACAACCCAGCCCAGCATAGAACTGTCAGGCCCATGCGGGACAGCTTCTGAAAAACGCAAAACCGTTTCTCTTCCAAAAGCAAATTCTTTGCCGTCTGCGGTCTCCAGTGACTTGGCGTGTTTGCCACCTGTTTTCTGGAAAAGCCAAGCGCGCTGTCTCTGGCTGGCGTTAATTTTATCTCTCGGGTTCTTCATCAGCACCTGTTTGTCTTGGTAAATTTGCCGTGCGGTCTCGTTCGCTTCAGTCCAATTAACTAACCAGTCTTCGTAAGATGGCGTGTGATGGTCAAAATGGTAATGGCTGATCGTGACTACCTCGGCTTTGTCGGCGGCTTCAGCGATGCGTCTCCGAAGCTGGTCTATGGTTTTGAATTCGATGGGGTGGGGTGGTAGGCGGAAACGGTACGGGCAGAGCGAGACGCCCGCGTCCAAGAGCACTGTTACGTCTGGCGTTTCAACTAGGGTGCACATGGATCGGACGCCGAAGCTTTCCGCCGCTAATGGGGTTATGTTGATTTTTTGCAGCACTTTTTTTGCTTCTTCCTCGCTGTTTTTGGCAACATCATGTATAGACAAACGTTTGACAGCAGATAAAGGCAAGTGTGGAGAGTAAAAACGTTCCGTTGACATCTGGTTGTCTTGTGACTGCATAGTGACAGCCACAAAGTATTAAGTGTAAGCTAAACGTGAGCAGTTCGGTATTAGCTCTGGCTATTGTGCGAAACAACCACAAAGCTTGGAAGAAATCTCGGTTTACCTCAAAACTAGGATGATAAACGTATATGGATGAACAAGTTAAAGACAAAAAATTGGAAGTTGCCACGCTCGCCGGAGGGTGTTTTTGGTGCACCGAAGCGGTTTTCACCATAGTCAGGGGCGTAGAAAAGGTGGAACCAGGTTATACTGGCGGCTCAGTGCCGAACCCCACGTATGAGCAAGTTTCCTCGGGAACCACGGGGCACGCGGAGGCTGCGCAGATAACTTTTAACCCCGCCGTAATCTCTTACCGGGAGATTCTGGAAATATTCTTCGCTACACACAACCCGACAACACTTAACCGTCAGGGCCCTGACGTTGGCACCCAGTACCGTTCAGCCATATTCTATCATAACGAGGCTCAGAGGGCGACGGCTGCGAGTGTTATCGCGGAGCTGGAGAAGGAAGACATATGGGACGCACCGATTGTCACGCAGGTGGAACCGTTAAAAGTGTTTTACAGGGCTGAAACATACCACAAGGACTATTACAAGAAGCACCCGAATCAACCGTACTGCCAGCAGGTCATCACACCTAAACTCGTTAAGTTGCAGCAGCGGTTCCTAAATAAGCTGAGGGTGCCTTGAAGCATGCAACAGCCGAGCCGAAAGAACAAGCCATAATTTGGTGGTTAAGTTTGAACAAAGCCGAAACTATTCTGCGAAAAATCGAGAAACGGGCGCACAACGAGTTTCTGCCGATTGTGGGTCCAGAAAAAGGGCGGATTCTAGCCGAGGAAGTCATAAAAGCTAAGCCTAAAAGCGTTTTGGAAATCGGCACTTTAATCGGTTACTCGGCTATTTTGATGGGGAAAGAACTGGTCAGCTCGGCTCATATAATCACTATAGAGATTCATGCTGATGAGGCGAAGACCGCTGAGGAGAACATACGCAAAGCAGCGATTTCTCCGAAAGTTGAAGTGATAACGGGTGACGCGATTCAAGTCATACCCCAATTGAAGACTGTTTTCGACTTTGTCTTCATTGACGCGGAGAAAAAGGAGTACTTGGATTACCTGCGGCTGGCAGAGGATAAGCTGCATGAGGGCACGGTTATTGTTGCTGACAACGCGGGGGTTTTCGCCAGCCAGATGGCGGATTACCTGGATTACGTGAGAACCTCAGGAAAGTATCGCAGCAGATATGTGGCCGTGGATGTGGACGGTCTTGAGATAACGGTTAAGCTTTGATTCAGAAATGGCCACGGCTTTGCCTGAAGAAGTCATGGTTGACGATGCGCAGGCGAACCTGCAGGATGGAATCCTTGAGTTGACGTTGCCGAAAAGGTGCCGAAGAAGAAAAAGAAAGTACCCATAAAATAGAGAAAAAGTTTTTTCTCTCAATCTTTTTTTGCCTGTTATTCGTGTTCTATGTAGGTTATTTTGGCTGCCTCTTGTTTCATGTACTGCCTGAGCCTTTCTTCAGGTATGCACTCCTTTAAGCCGGGGCAATACTTGTTTGTGTGGAAGGATAAAATTTCCGAGAGCGGTTCCAGAATCTCCTTGTTCAGGGCGAAACGCTTTTCTTTTCCAGTGTCTTCAGAGCGGATTAATATGCAGTGTTCCAGCACTTCGAGGTTTTCCCGTATGATTTCTGGTTCGTGTTTTAGGGCGTTTGAAATTTCAGAGAGGGTTTTGGGGTTTTCTTTTAGGACGTCGATTATTGCTAGGCGTGTTCGGTTTGCTAGGGCTGAAAAAAAACGGTAATAGGCTTCGTTTGAGAAATTTTCCATTTTTGATTCACCAAGCAGAAGTAGGTTGATAATTTAGAAGTATTTTTAAGTTATTTAAAGCTGTTGAATCTGAACCGCTGCGTGATGGCTGAAGCTGCTTAGATTCTGTCGAAGTAGCTTAACGGCGCGTACCAGTAGACCGCGAAAGCTTTTTGGCATTTTGGGTTTCGGCAAACAAAATTCTGCTCGATGACTTCGCCGTAAAAGTTGCCTCTTAAAGGCTTTTCATACGAAAACGCGGAATGAATTTTATCTGGGGGCGCTGCTTTAAAAATCCAGTTGCAGTACGGGCATTCAAGGGTGAGTTCGGTTACAACCAAGATAAGCCCTCCACCTATTATTATGCGGTTCTAAGTTAAAAATTATGTGATTGCGGCCGCTTGACCTTAACGTTTAAACGTTGGAAACGGCACGAGTTGTGTTGGTGGGCGATGACGACTCTGGCCCCGAAGACGCTTAGGATGATTTGGATCTTGAGTGCGTAACGGCGAAAAAGTTAACGGATGGTTGCTTTTAGCCGTTTAAGAGCCCTACCACCTAAGCGTAATTAAGAGCCGCCGTCAAGGAAACTTTATAAAAACTCTTTAATGGCAGAATCTTCCTATAATTAGGCAGGGAATTAGAAGCAGCGAAAAGAGATGTGCTTATGAAAAGAAAAGCATTAGCACTAATTCCAACATTACTCACATTCGCGCTGGTTGAAACCCTGTTAGTTAATTCAGCGTATGCCAATTTCCTGCCCCTCAATATCCCACCTCATAGCATTGAAATCACTGCTGACGGAAACGTGACGGGAACAGACAACATCAAACACATTGGCATCGACTACGAATTTACAGCAAACATTTCTGGAAGCATTGTAGTTTTATGCGATAACATAACAATTAACGGCAACGGATACAGCCTTAATGGAAACGGCGGTTCAAGCGGAATTTTTCTCGAAGGCAGACAGCGTATAACTATTAAGAACTTGACCATTAGCAACTTCCAAGATGGGATTACGTATTCTTATTATCGTAGCATGTATAGTGACTGCAAAAATAATGCCCTTATAGCAAACAACATCACCAACAACAAACGGGGTATAATCTGCTATTTAGCACAAAACATAACCATCTCTGAAAACTTAATATCACACAACAGTAAACAGGGCATATCAACTTTTGATTCGGCCCAAATTCAGATTTATGGAAACACCATATCCGAAAACAATGAAGCCTTTGGATGCACACATTTGGAGAACAGTAACATTTACGGAAACAACTTCATCAACAATTCTAATCAAACAAACGTGGATCCTGAAAGCAAACGCGGAGGTAGCTTTGGCTGGTCAACAATAAAGTGGAACAACGGGCAATTAGGAAACTTTTGGAGTGACCATGAAGGAGTCGACGCCGACAAAGACGGAATATGTGACATACCGTACATAATTGATGGCAACAACACTGATTATTATCCGCTTATGGTACCATTAACAGTGCCACCCCCGCCGCCACCTGAACCCCAACCCGAGCCAGAACCTTTTCCAACAACTATAGGTGTAACTTCTATAATAACGGCAGCTATTGTTAGTGCAGGTCTACTGGTCTTCCTCAGGAAACGCAGATAACAAATGAAAAGTTAGTAGAGTGATGCTACGATTGCTGTCACTGTTCCCTGAATGTGTGGAACTTCCTTCTGTATTTTGGCAATGAGTTTTTGCAGCTCAACCTTGCTTCCCACTCTTACCGCACATATTACGTCGTAAGGCCCAAAAACCGTGTCCGCGGACAACACTCCCGGTATGTTCTGAAGCGCTTCCTGCACCTTCTCGAGATTCCGAGGCTGAGTGTTAAGGAACAGGAAAGCATACGGCTCCTCATTGAACCGGCGACCTTCTGAGATCACAATAAGCGTTTGCGTCTTGTCAATCATCGGTTCTTCAGGAGTTAACACTCGAATAGGGTTAAACCAGTTGTTGACGAATTCATCAAGGCTTTTTAATCCGTTGAATTGGACGAGGATGTCAACTGGACCAAAAAGCAAGAAAACATCTTTCTTGGAAAGGTTCATTTTTATAAGCTCATCCAAAACTCGGTTGTAAGCTCCCACTTTGCACGACAACGCCATATAAGCTTTCATTTTAGGTCAAGAATTAATGCACGCTATCCTTGATAAGCTTAGCGGAGCTTACGCCAATTGAAAGCACAAATATCAGTTAAAAGCTAACAACCCATCCAATGAATCATCTCTGAGTTAAAATCCATAAAATCTTTTAACACAAACTTACTAACCAACTTCAAACTCTGAGGCGTTTGAATGGGAAGATGCCCAACTTGTGGCGCAAGCTCCTTCTTTGGAGTCTACACCAAACAATGCGCTAATTGTGGGAAGGTCGTCTGTAACAAATGCGTTCCTGAATGGCAAGGAACACTTGCTTTTAAACAAACAAGTGAAAGACCCCCATCTGCATCAGCGTACTACGAGACAGTTGGCTTTTGCTCAACCAATTGTTTCAGTGAGTTTTGGCAAAGGGTTTTCGACTACCCAGTAATCTACGACGTGGGTACAGACATTGACAATTTTTACAAGAATCTAATCACGCTTTGGAATAAAGCAATAATACACTCAACTGAAAAATGCAATCCTTTAATTGCCAGATATCTCGTTCCAAAAGTCAAATTAGCCGAACGATTGCACAGTAACAAATTCAACGTGTTCCCTTGTTGGGACAAATCAGGCAAGGCGCTTTGGATGTTTGAAAAATTCCGCACTAAAGCCCGAACTGCTTTAGCTCAAAATCTTGAAAAATGCGGCAGAACCCAAGATTCCGCCAAAATCTATGAAGATTTGCGGATGTACGATAAAGCGCGGGAACTAAGAGAAAGAGACCGCCACATAATGGTGAAAAAAACAGATGTCTCCATAAACCTAAACGCGCTGCTTCAACAGGTGAAGGATGGGGGATTAGTTGCCATCTTCCGTTGCCCCCATTGCGGAGGAAAACTTAAGGTCAGTGATAAAACAACCCTCAACTCTCTAAAGAACTGTGAGCATTGCGGCTCCGAAATTGAATCCATAGACTTAGCGGATTTCCTTAAAACAGTGCTGTCGTAGATATTGTCAACCTCTTTTTCGCTCCCTCGAACCCCCGAACAATCCTATAAGGGTATGTCTACCTGCCCATGCAAGTCCAGACAGCACAACCGCGAACCCCAAATATTGAATGCCCATCAGAAAGCTACATTCTCCAGTTGGCGTGGGATTAAAAAGCGAATAACCCAAAACCACATTCGGCTCCACTTTAAACAGCAAATAATCAGCCGTAGAAAGCAAATGCGCATAACACAAGTTAACAAACATTGTTGCCCCCAACAAAAACACTCCAACAAAAACAACAGAAAACAAGAGCCGCCTCTGCCGTTTCAGTTCCGATTTCGCTGATTGAAACAGGGAAAGGCATTTGCCTATCAGTGAGGCAGCCAGCACACTGAAGAAAGGCAATGACTGAAAAGAGTATTTTATGGCATTGCTGTAAGGGGATTTAAGGTTCAAACCTGCACCCAAAAAAGTGTTCACAGCTACGATTGGGATTATAGTTGCCAAGCAAATGAGGTCAAAAACAAGTATCTTTGAAAAGAGTTTTCTACGGAAAAAACAAACGAACAGGGAAAAGACTGCGGCACCCACGAAGAACAGTCCCAAACCGTAATTCAAAAGAAAGTTGCTCACAAAAAAGTACGAAGGAACAATCCCGCTGGAATTATGTTCCCCGAAATCAGCATGAGCAAAGACGTAAAGCAGCCCCTGTCCTGAAATCACTTAATACCATAAAAAAGTTAAAAATATCCCAGGTAAGAAAAACGCGCCCAACAAGCCGAGCATACGTCTCAGTCTTTTCGGACGGTAGTAAACGAGAAGCAACAGCAAAGGAACAAGAGTGAAAACGGCGAACAGCTTTGTTAGAAAAGCAGCGGCAAAAAGGGCTCCCGAAACCAGAAAAAGCTTTAACGAATCTCTGCGAACAGCATAAATTCCAGTCAGTAGGCAAAGCAGGCTAAAGAACAGACATTGCACGTCAATGAGAAAGGTGCAAGAAAGGATGAGTTCCCATGGAGACAAAGCAAAAAGGGCAGCTGCGACTAACCCTGTTGGCTTGCCATACAACACGTCGCCGATTTTGTACAACGAGATGATGCTTCCAAGCCCCATCAACGTTACCAGTACCACGCCAATGTCGATTGACGCCCCGAAGCATATGAAGAACAATGCTTCAACGTAGAAGCCTAACGGCGGCTGATTCATCATGTTGCCAAAAGTGGATGCGTAGGGCACGCCCCACCTCATCACACCCAACGCAGCTTCGTATTCCCATTCCGTATCCGCGTTTCCAAAAGGCCCTATTGAAACCGAAATCAGCACAACGCCAACAAGTATGGCTAACAAGGAATAATTGTCGATAAGTAGCTGCCTAACTCTACTTACGGTCAACCCTGCCCACTCGCTCTTCCCATTTTTATTCTCATTTTATAGCGTTTGAAAAATAACACTTTCCATTCTGATTTAAACGCCTGCCAACCAGCATAAGAAACAGCATAGGCAAACCGACCTCACAAATACAGACTCAGGCTGAAAGTTCTTCCTCTTTCTGAAACCGAAGAAGCACTTAACTCACCTCTCCATAACATAGACCTGTCGATTCTTCACCTATTTTTGTGCGGTAAAAATCTAATGCTGTTTTGGAGGTTGCGGCTAATTCCCTAGAAAAATCGTCACCCAATTTGCAAATTCCTGCCCACTACCACTTCTGAAAGGAAGGCGCCCGAAAACATTTTTTACTAAGTGAACAATCGCGAAAGTCCTATCAACAAGACCTGAAAATGCAGAGTTTAGCGGTCAAGCTTAAGTTATGGCGTTATAAATTTCAGACGCTATAACTTGCGCCCCTTCGAGGTTTGGATGTACCCCATCTTGGAAGGCTTCGGGATTATCAAGTAGAGGAGTGTACGTGTCAATTGTTGGCAGTCCAAGGTCGGTTGCAGTTTGGTTAACTTTCGGTATTACATCATTATCGAGGACTCCGGAAGGAAGTCCCAGCGTATTATTAAAAACCGGAGGCGGAACAACAAGGTAGATTTTAGGGTTGGATGGGAGCGATTGGAAAGGAACAATCAAGGCTTTGTAGTCACCTGTAAAGTTGTTACGTTGCTGCTGACTTAGATAGGCATCGTTAGTTCCAAGCATAATCACTACAATATCAGGGTTAAACGTCTGTGCTTCTTGGAATGCCGGCTGCCGCATATAGGGCTTATCGAATTGAAGAGAGACCGTGGTTCGACCGACCCCAAAATTTCCCACCGTATAGTTAGTTCCAAGCATCGTCGACAACACCTCAAGGTATTTGGTATCTCGGGTAATGCTGTCGCCAACGCAAGCGACACGGACGGTGCTTACAGCCACACTTTGGGTTCCATGGAGGAGAATAGCTAAACTAGCTGATAAAATCGCCATCCCAAGTGCGGTGGCCAACCACTTTAACGAGGTTTTCATGTCCTCGAACAACTACATTGTAATTCCTATAAGGTTTTCGCAGTATCCAAAGACCTCAATAAAGATGGATAACGACAACGTTCAGAACCACTATCATATATGCCCATAAACCGTTACCACGTTTCGCAGCGGTTATAAAGTATCCTAATACCTCATGTTGTTTTTGCTCAATAACGGGCGATTCGATTTTTTGTATTCCAGCGACGACTTCCAAATCCTATCGAAACGGTCTTGGCACATTTGTATGAAACCGGTGGTGATTCGTCCATAAATAGAGGGGGTATAAGTCAAAAATTGCACGTCAGTTCCGTGACTCCGTACGGTGGCATTCGGCGATTTTTGGTTACCAATTTGCTTTTGGTATTGTCGGGTTGTTGTTTTCCATAAAACAGCGTGGATGGTTTGTGTTGTTGTGTTGTACAAAAAGGCAGAAAAATGGGTGAAATTAAAAAATATTGAAGGAAATAGTTTATGCGGGTGAAATCTCCATTTGTAGCCTTTATTTTTAATAAGTATGGTTATGTCGTCACAGGGATATGTTTTGAGGATTCGCTACGTTTATTACTGCTAGCCTGTATTGAATAATCTTGAAAAACCTAAGGATGCTACCCGATGTCAAGGAAACCGCAGTCAAAAGACGAAGCGCTGGAAGCGTTGGACTTCATAGTAAACGTGCTTAAAGAACACGAGAAGGACCTAGACCGCTTGATAAGCGAGTTAGGCACCGTAACAGAAGCACTCGGCGAAACAGGCGAACTAAGCTGCAAAGTAGAAAAAGTTGAAGAAAGAATAAGCGGCCTGCAAAACGAAATAAACAGCCTAGTCAGCTACTTATCCGCTTCACCCCGGGAAACCCCTGTCCTGACGCCACCGCAGAAAACCGAAGTGGTGCAAGCCAGCGTCATGCACGGTCCACCCGTGATTTTACGATGCAAACAATGGGAAGACTTTCAAACCCTGGCTTACCAGGCGCAGACGCTGTCGTTCATGTACAAGGATGCGGAGAAAACTTTTCAGGCTGACGCACTTAAGGGTAACCAGATCATCACGTACAGTGGTGAGCTTCCTAAGCTTACGGCTCTTTTGAAGATGTGGTTGTCTAAGCAGCTGGAGATTCCTGAGAAGAAGATTTTGGAAGGCGTTTTAGCCATAGGTTAAGCCTTCGTCTTTGGTTAGCGCGGATTCATAACCCTTATAAGCGTATAGTATCTTAAGTCTTATGATGTGAGGGCAATTGAGGTTGAAGGCAACACCAACAAGCCAACAAAAATTTTTCCGTTCTCGAAGCCTTCTCCTTTCTCCTCGATGACGGATTGGCCGTTGGACAGCCAACAAACAATGACAAAGCCCTCCCCACACCCCCTTAACACAAACAAAAAGCTGAAAAAACCATGACCCCCCAAGAAACACTTCACTACGAACTCACAAAATTCGAAAAAACAATGCAAGAACTGCACCTCCTCCAAAACGTCTCAAAAGACCTCAAAAACTACAGAAAAATGATGAAACTCAAAAAATACGATTAGCATTAGCGCTCAGAAACGCTACCCCTCCCCTTTATAAACAAACTAAACACGCCAAAGCGCAAGAATCCTGATTATCGCTGAGCCACAATCATGGCATGCGCCTTATCATACGGCTCCAAACCCACAATCTCCTTCACGCTGAAACCTCGCTTCTTCAAAACCTTCGCTTCCATCCGATAAATCTCCTCAGGATCCTTCGTCACGTCAATGCTCTGCGCCTTCACAGCCAACATAACCCACCCAGACGGCTTCAGAAAAACATCCGCGTTATCCGCCAACACCTTCGCCTGTTCAGGCTGCGCAATGTCACAATAAATACAATCCACCTTCCCAGGGATGAACATGGCATACTTCTCAGGAAAACGCGCATCCTCAAGAAACGGCGACATATTAACCCTGTACGCCGCAACGTTGTTAACCAGCTCCCTAATAGACCGCGAAGCAAACTCCACACAGTAAACATGACCCGCCTCACCCACAATATCCGAAACATGACTCGGCGTAGTCCCGGAAGCCGCACCCAAATAAAGAACACGACTACCCGCCACAATCGGCACCACCTGCACCCCCCTAAGAATAGAAGCAGCCAACTTACTCCTAAAAGCACCCCAAACCCGATACTCAACCTTCTTGAAGCGAATAAGCCGTTCGCCATAAACAACCCTGCCTGGCACAAAGTTCCGCGTCGCCAACCGTTGCGCCCCATCCTCCAACGTAACCTGATAAATCTCCGCAAACCGCGGATGAGACTTAACCTTAGCGTGCACGCCTATTCTTTCTCCACTTATTGTCTCGCCGCCGCTGGTCCGGTCTTCTAGGCCGTTGGTCTCTCCGTTCTCGCCCTTCAGGCCTCACAGGTTTTTCCTTAAGTGGTGGCGGTTCCTTGTACTTCTCGCGAATTTCAGCAAGCCGCCTATCTACATCAGCCTTCAACGAGTCACCAACATACTTGCCTCCGAAAGCGTCAATCCGCGCGGCAATGGCTAATTTCCCAGCTAAAACTCTGGCGATTTTGCCTCTCTGCCACCGCTTAGCATCATGCAACAACGCATGCTGGAAGATCAAACCGTGCTTAGGCGGTCTCGCACCCGTTTTTAACGAGCGGAATAGGGCTTTCTCCGCACCCAAAACCTGAATGGTGCTGGCTGGTCTCATGGCAAGATTCTGCAGGCTGCCCGCTATAGCGATTAACCTTGCGCCCAAAAGTGCACCGGCTACTGCGCGGGTGTTGGGCGCCACTTCCTCCATGGTTTTGTCCACATAGGCTTCTATGTTTTTCCGCAGTTCATAAAGTTCCAGCACGTTTTTGCTTAAGGCTTGAATTTCAGCCAAGTCTTTTTCCGCCATGTCTGCGCCCATGGATTTTTCAGCCACTTCGGTGGTGTTCTTCGATTTATCTTTAGGAAGCCCCTCGTTCTCAAGCGCTTCAAGTGAAAAGTTGTCTCTGTACCCCAAGTTCATGACCAGCCGCGCGTAAGTCTCATGTTTCTCGATTAGGCGGTCAAGCTCTGGAAAGTGAACGCCGTACCATTCTCTGAGGCGTGCCATGAACAAGTTTACCGTTCGGTCCAGGTCGTCTAGCGTCTGAATAGCCTGAGCAATTACCAAGTCCCTTTTTTCAGAGGCGCCTCGAATTCTCAGTTTGGCGAGTTCCATGCTGACATTGTGATTCCACAAGCTGAGTTCCTTTGCATCCTTAACTGCACCTGTTTCAACTGCGACCTGCTCCATGCGAGCGTGGAACGCCTCAGCCTCGGACGGCTTCAAAATCTCCGTTTTAGCGCTTAGGGTTCTTTGCGCTTCGTTGGCTATGCCCGCGTTTTCGAAAACAAAAATAGCATAGCCCGCGGTCTGCAGCGCAGTAATCAAGGATGTGACTTCGGAGATTTTTCCAGACTCGATTTTCATTAGGCTCTTGGCTGCCTGCTGTGGTTTTTTAGGAAACAACACCTTATCTGCGATGTTGCCCTGTTCGTTAAAAGCCACAACTCCGAATGAAAACTGAATTATCATTGCTTTCATGATATTTAAGCCCCGTTACCAGCTAACTATTGCATGGCATCGTCTTAATAAATAGTTGTTGCTTAAATTGAAGCTTTTTCTAGCTCTTAAGCTGTCAATAGTTAACCTTTAAACTCCTGTTTGCTTATTAGGTATCTGCAATTTGAGAGGGGAAGCCTTAGTGGTGAATCTTCCGCGTCGTGCACGCGGCGTAACAGTTCTAAAAGCCGTTTCGTCACCGCTCAGGCTGCAAATCCTGAACCTGGTTTTCGACAACGGCGCCCTCTCCTACACCGAGTTGATGAACTCGCTGAAGATGAACCCCAGCCGAGACGCGGGACGGTTCGCGTATCACCTAAAGTTTTTGCTCAAAGCAGATTTGCTTGAAGCTGACACTGACACTAAAAAGTACGGTTTGACCGACTTAGGTAAAATGGTGCTTGACGTCGCGGATCGTGTTGAAAAGAAAGCTGACAAGCCCCGAGGAATGCTTGTTCGCACCTCGCACTTCACGTTGGAAGCGTTTGACGCGAACAAAATAGCCAACTCGCTAATAAAAGAAGCCGAAGTGCCTCCTGAACTCGCCAAGAAGGCGGCTAAGGAGACCGAAAAACGGTTGCGGAAGTCAAAAACAAAGTACTTGACGGCTCCGCTTATCCGGGAAGTTGTGAACGCTATTCTGGTTGAGAAGGGGTTTGAGGAGTATCGGCATAAGCTGACGCGGTTGGGTATGCCCGTTCATGAAGTAACCAGTTTAGTTGATGCAAAAAATCGTGGTCGCGATTCAACCTCTATTCTTTCGAAAGCAGGAAAAGCCGTTTTAAGTGAATATACTCTGTTGAATGTTTTTCCTAGAGACATCGCCGATGCTCACGTTTCGGGTGCCATCCACGTGAAGGGTTTAGGAACGTGGATTTTGAAGCCAAATGAAATAATGCATGATTTGCGGTTTTTCTTCCAGCATGGACTTAAGCGGGATAGTCCGCTTCAACTTTCAATGGAGCCGCCGCAAAGCTTTGAATCTGCACTGTCAATCGCCTTTAACGTTATCTTAAACGCCAGCAGGGAAACTGAGGAAACCCAAACTTACGATTACTTCAACGTTTTCCTTGCTCCTTTCCTGAAAGGTGTTGACGTAGCTGCAATAAAGGACAGCCTGCGCCTATTCATTTTAAATCTGAATCAACACGCAGACGTGGCTTTGGGTCTGGAGCTTCTGATACCTAAGTTCGTGGCGGACAAAGCAGCTATTGGTCCTCAGAGCAAAACATGCGGAAAATACGGCGATTTCGCCGAAGAAAGCCGATTGTTAGCGTCTCTTATCATCGATGTATTCAGGGAAGAAAGCTCCCCTAAACCGTTGCTTAACCCCAAACTCATTCTTAAAATCAGCAAGGAAGCGTTAGCGGCTGAAAATGCTCGAGCAGTTCTTTTGAACGCTCACGGTTTGGCGGTGAAGGGCGGGACGATATATTTTGCCAATGATTTGAGGAAAGGAGAGAAAAACACGGTTTTTTCTGCTTCAGGATGCAAGCTTGAGGCGGATTTATCTGGAGACTGGGAAACGGACAATTTACGAACTGGCTGCCTTGGAGTGGTGACTGTTAATCTGCCTCGGATCGTTCATGAAAGCGAGGGAGACGCGAACAAGTTTTTCGAAATTTTGAAGGAACGATGCGAACTGGCTGCCCGTGCTCTGCGAATCAAATACCGCCGGCTTAAACAACACGGAAAAAGCGTGCTTCCATTCATAACTCAGCGTTCAAACGGCGACACGTACTTCAGAATTGAAAACTGCTCCCGCATAATTAACCTCGCAGGTTTCAGAGAGTCCGTGGAAGCTTTCTGCGGAAAGAACATGAACCATGAAGACAGCCTGAAGTTCGCGGAGGAAATGACCGAGAACTTGTTAACTTTTAAACGTAAATTAAGCAGAAGGCATGGAAAACGGTTATTCCCTGCCGTGTTGCGCAGCGTTGAAGCCTCTGGGCGCCTGGCACAGTTAGACATGGAGAAGTACGGTGTTGCCAAAGTGAAGTTTTCAGGGAGCAGAGAACATCCCTTCTATTCTACCACGAGACGGTTAAGCCTCCAAGCAGGTGAATTTCCTGTAATTCCCTTCGAATCTCTGGAAATCGAACAAAAACTCAAAGGTTTAAACGAAGGAGGAAGCTTGAACATAATTGAACTTGAGAATGACGACTACCCGCCGGAGTCGCTCATGAAATTAACCGAACACTTGATTGCGAACAAGTATTTGGAGCTTTTTACATACCACCGTGTCATAACATACTGCGATAACTGCAGGAAAAGCTGGTTCGGAGCCTTGCACAAGTGCCCCTCCTGCGGCTCTATGAGCACACTAACAACGTTTGACCGGTTCGCCGCCACTTAAACAATTTATTTTTTGCCGCCAAGCACCAACGCCAGAAGCGCCATCCTAACCACTATGCCGTTCCAGACCTGATGGAAGTAGCGTGCCTGTGGTGTGCTGTCAACTTCAGAGGCGATTTCGTCCACGCGCGGCAGCGGATGAAGAATTATCATGTCTTTTTTCGCGTTTTTCAGGGTGTTCAAGTCGATTCGGTATGCGCCTTTGACTTTGGCGTACTCGGCTAGGTCGGGGAAACGTTCCTTCTGTATTCGGGTCACGTATAAAACGTCTATTTTCGGGATTATTTTTTCCAGATTTATGTCTTCTACTATTGAAATCTTGTCTTTTATCGCCCGAATAACTTCATGCCTCATCCGAAGGGATTCAGGCGAAATCAGGTACAGTTCGATGTTGTAAAGGGAAAGCGCGTACGCAAGCGAGTGAACAGTGCGCCCATACCGCAAGTCGCCTACCAACGCGATTTTTAACCCGTCGATTTTTCCCTTCTCCTTCTGCATCGTGTACAAGTCCATAAACGCTTGAGTGGGATGCTCTTCCGCGCCGCTGCCCGCGTTTAATATGGGTACGTTGGAGAATTCAGCGGCGAGTTTCGCGGCGCCTTCAAGAGGATGCCTAAGAGCTATAATGTCGGCGTAGTTCTCCACAGTGCGTACGGTGTCAGCCAGGTTTTCTCCTTTCCTAACCGAAGCAATCTCGGCTTCGGCGAAGCCTATGGTGGAACCGCCTAGTTTGAGCATGGCAGCCTCAAAGCTTAAGCGTGTGCGGGTGCTGGGTTCAAAAAACAGGGTGGCGAGGATTTTTCCCTTAAGCATGTCTGAGCCTTTTCGCGCCATTGGCTCCATGTCTTGGCTGCGGTTTAGAAGGTAGTCGATTTCTTTGCGGGAGAAGTCCTTGATTGATACTATGTCTCTTCCTTTGAACTCCAAGCTAGGCACCAGAGAAAAGAAAGCTGCTAACTGCTAAATAACATTTTTTATACGCTGAAAAGTTTGTTGGAAAAGAAAAAGAAAAAAGAGTGGATATTTACTTGCTTTTGCTTCTGCCCCGATACATTAGTGCAGCGCCGATTCCGATTACTGCTACAATAACTAACACGATAATTGTGGCATAGAAGTATTCTGCGGGAACTCCTCCACTGGATGGTGTGGTGCTACCAGTTGGGGTGAACACTGGCTGGTACGAGTATGTGTAGCCCGCTTGACAGATTATGTTCTGTGTACTGCCCAGTAGAATGGCGTCATGACCTGGTTCTGCGCCCGTGGCAATCCAATATTGGAATTCAAAGCCGCTATCCGGTGTGGCTGTCAACGATATGGTTTCGTCTGGAGTATACGTGTATGTTCCCGGTGAAGGATCAGTGCTTCCGCCTGTTGCGCTTAGAACTACTACAACGGCATTCTCACCTGCTGGAGGTGTGCTTGAGACTGGCTCGAACACTGGTTGGTATATGAATGTGTAGCCATAACCGCAAATTATTTTTAAGGGGTTTTGTGAGCTTACTAGGCTGTCTTGTTCAGCTTCTGATTGTGTTGGAAGAGCCGGTGTCCAGTTCGGGTCACTATAAGCGTTTATCGGGACGTTTATGGGTTCTAAGTTTGAGTGGCCAGGCGTGTAGACTCCTTGGATAACCCAATGTGAGAATTCAAATCCAGCGTCTGGCTTAGCTGTAATCGTGATTGTTTCGCCTTCAGTATAAGTGTATGGAGTCGTACTTCCTACAGGGTCGGTAGTTCCACCTGCTGCAGCTAGGATAATAACTTCAGCCGTCTCATCTTGCGCATTTGCAGTTGGACCGAAAGCCAGTATCATAGTTGAAGCCAACATAACTAAAAGACAGATTGCTGTGCATTTAGAAAGCTTCGACAAATATTTCATCTCCAAATTTTTCGAGATTTCTCCCAAATCTCTATTTACAAATTCTGTGTCCAGTTATATTTAAGTTATTTGATTTTAATGCTTTTTACGGTCTGCAAACTGCAAAAGGCGTCTTTTTACCGCTGGTTTTGTGGGGTCGCTTTTATTTAGGTGCCGTGTGAGATATGATGGAGTGAATGTCTTGGATTTGAAAGAAACGTATTCTGTTGAGTTTGAGGCTACTCCACCGTACAGTTTTGAGCGTACCTTGCATAAGCCTGCGGGGTGGTGGTGGTCCACGCCTGACGAAATCTTCGAGAAAGGCACCTGCTGGACGGTAACGCGTTTCAACGGCGAACTTTTGGGTTTAAAATTTTGGTCTTCTGGAACGATGCAGAAGCCTAGAATACGTTGCATGGTCTACTCTAAAGGGAAAGTGAGCGCTTCGGAGAAGCTGGGCATAACGCGCATGGTTAAGCGAGCCTTGAAAACCGAGGAAGACCTAACAGGGTTCTATAAGCTCAGCCAGAAAGACGATGTATTACGCGGCGTTGTCAAGGACTTATATGGTATGCACACGGTAGGGTGGCCTGAACTGTTTCCTGCGCTCATTCTCGCTGTCACGTTGCAGATGGCGCCCATGAAAAGAAGCAACCAAATGATGGACTTGTTAATCGCGAATTTCGGAGACCATGCTGGCTTTGATGGAAAGGTCATGCAGTATTGGCCGTCTGCCGAAACGATTGCAGCGTCAACGGTTGAAGAGCTAAAAACTAAGGCGAATCTAGGTTACAGAGCCGCTAACCTTATCGCTATTGCAGGGGCTTTGCAAAACGGTTTTCCCAGCATGAATGAATTGTGGGCTATGGAGCTTGAAGAAGCAAAGGAAAGGCTTCTGACTTTGCGGGGAATCGGAGATTACTCCGCGGAACTTGTGATGCCTCGGATGGGTTTTCCGCTTGATGTTTGGAGCGCCAAAATCTTCAGTGTCCTATTTTTTGGTAAGGAGCCTGAAAAGCCTCGGGAAGCCATTCCTGCACTTAAACGGGCTGCGGAAGAGCGTTGGGGTGAGTGGAGGGGCTATGCTTTCGTTTACGTTTTGAACGATCTGCCACAATTATCTGAAAGAGTCGGTGTTGACTTAACCAAGTTTTAACTCTTTGAAATTGTAGGGAAAAAAACTCAAGTTGTACCCTTATTTACTTAAGATAGAGGAATTGTAACTTGTCCAACACGTCAGCTGTGAAGCTTGCCGATGTTACAAAACGGTACAGTGATGTGACAGCCGTAGACCATTTGGATCTGGAAGTGAAGAAGGGGGAAATCATCGGTCTTCTAGGTCCAAACGGTTCAGGCAAGTCAACAACTCTCAAAATGATTTTGGGCTTAGTTAAAGCTGACAGCGGGTCCATAAACGTTCTCGGCATAAACGTTTCAAATGATCCGATGGCGGTGAAAAAACAGTTAGGTTATGTTCCTGAGGCGCCCAGAGTCTACGAGTTTCTAACAGGGCTTGAGTTTCTTGATTTCGCTGGCGACATTTACGGCATGAAACTGGAAGAGAAGAAAAAACGAATAGATGAGTTTCTTAAAGCTCTTAGTTTGGAAGGCAGAGAAGGCGACATGATAAGCGCCTATTCTGAGGGGATGAAGCAGAAAATCATCATAATATCGGCGATTATGCATAAGCCCGAACTTTTGATTATGGATGAGCCAATCACCAGTTTAGATCCGAAGTCGGCGAGGATAGTTAAAGACTTGCTGCGGCGGTTAGCCTCGCAAGGAGTGACCACTATCATGTCTACACATGTGTTGGAAATTGCTCAAGCCATGTGCGATCGAATAGCCATTATGCACGAAGGAAAATTGTTGGCGTTAGGTACTATGGATGAGTTAAGGCGGATGGCGAAGATGCCTGAATCGGGCTTGGAAGATGTATTCTTGAAGCTTACTGGAACGGGAGACGTTAAGCCTATCGTTGAGGCACTGCTGAAAT
>Ga0307423_1000604_pt1 | contig 23993 bp, 24 predicted proteins | sample SalMarWE160310MG_FD_202154 | JGI IMG/M metagenome (GOLD analysis project Ga0307423, IMG submission 202154) | Salt marsh sediment microbial communities from the Plum Island Ecosystem LTER, Massachusetts, United States - WE1603-10 | ecosystem: Environmental > Aquatic > Marine > Intertidal zone >...
CCCGGAAGACGAGAACGTGGTGAAGGTGGGCATGGATGATTTCGCCCACAGGTTGCTGGGGAGGCCCGACGCAATCGACCTACCCGCCCTGGGCACTCGCTTGTTGCAGGGTGAGCGCACCTGGGCGATCAGGGTGGGCTCGACCGCCGTGGAGATGCTTTCCCCGGTGGAAGGAGAGGTGGTGGGGGTCAACTACGAGGTGGTGGACTCTCCCGGGATCCTCTGCTCGGATCCCTACGACCAGGGCTGGCTACTCAGGGTCCGGGTGTCGGATCGCAGGCGGAACGAGAAGAATCTCCTCTGCGGCACCCTGGCCCGAGCGTGGCTGGAGGAGCAGCTCCGCGCCATGCAGGTCGACCTGGGTCTGGTTCTCCCGGAGCTCAGGGCTGCATCAGGATGCGATGGCCTTGCCCGGGTCTTGGCGCCCGACGACTGGCACGAGGTGGCGCGCGACCTGTTGCTCAGCAGAGAGTCGCCGCGCACGGCGGCGCGGCCGGCTCGTCGCATGGTCGACTGGTTCAACCTCCCGGAGCCGTACTGCTACCATCAGGGTCATGCCTGGGTCGTCCCCGAAGGGGAGAGTGTCGTGAGAGTCGGCATCGACCAGTTCGTAGGGTGGCTGCTCGGGCCTGCGTCCGGGCTCGAGATGCCCGAGGTGGGCCGTTACCTGTCGCAGGGCGAGAGAGCATGGTCGATCAGGGTCGACTCGAAGTCGGTGGACATGCTGTCGCCGGTGGAGGGCGAGGTGGTGGCAGTCAACCGTGTGGTGTTGGACTCTCCGGAGATCCTGTGCTCGGACCCCTACGGCCGAGGCTGGCTGTTGAAGGTCCGGGTCCCGGACCGAACGCGAAACCAGAAGAACCTCCTGTGCGGCGACGTGGCCCGTGCGTGGATGGAGCAGAACGTGCGCGATATGCGTGCGCGCGCACTGCCGACCTCCGCGGCTGGGCTGGTGTTGTCGGACCGTGGCACGTCGACAGGGTGTGAGGGCTTTGCCCGATCCCTGGCGCCCGAGAGCTGGGACGAGTTGGCGGGTGAGCTGTTGCTGAGCCGGGATTGAGCCAGGGGATACCGAAACCCGTGCGTGCACCGTTCAGAATCGCCGCCCGGAGACGAAGGATTCAACCATGTCCAACCGAAGCGAGAAAAGCAGGATGGCCTGGGTGCTCCTCGTGGGAGCAGTCCTTGCAGCCTCCCTGTTCAGCGGGGTTCGAAGCGCCGACGACGTGAATATGGAGTTCCCACGGCAGGGAGGGGGGCTGTCGGCTTCTGCGGTCTCCGAGGGTGAGGTGCTCGGAGCGCCCCCGCCCGACAGCTCGTGCTGGTCACAGAACTTCGCCACCAGCCTCCATGCCACCGCTCAGGGCATGAAGACCTGGTATGACGAGGCCAACCTCGGTTTCGAGGATTTCACCGGGGTGCCGTACGACGAGCTGTCCTGCAAGAGTTGCCATGAACCCAGCGCGACGGGGGGCTGCGCGGCCTGCCACGGTGCAACGAGCCCTCATGTCGGGGTCCATGTGGACGCTTCTCTCGACGGCGTCTGCGGGGGTTGCCACAGCCGTCAGATGGCGGAGGCCGCCCACTACTCGGATGTTCATCGCGAAGTGGGCATGGGCTGCCTGGCGTGCCACACCAAGGAAGACGTGATGGGGGACGGGCGCTCCTATCCGTCCATGCTGGAGGAGGGGGCTGTCGACGCCAGGTGCCAGGTCTGTCACGCCATCCTGTCGCAGAACCCGGCGCACCTTGTCCACCAGGAGAAGGTGGACTGCAGCGCCTGCCATGTCCAGAGCGTGGTGAGCTGCTACAACTGCCACTTCGAGACCGAGCTCCAACTGGACCAGAAGGTCGCGTACGGGCAGTTCCGCGACTGGGTCTTCCTGATGAACCGGAACGGCAAGGTGCACGCGGCGAACTTCCAGGCGGTGAAGCACGGCGACCATACCTTCGTGGCCCTCGCACCGTTCTATGCGCACACGGTCTCCCGAAAGGCCCGGGGGTGCCTGGATTGCCACGGTAGCGTCGCCGTCAGGGATTATCTGGATGACGGGGTGGTCGACGTCGCGTGGTGGGACGAGGCCACGGGAACGTTGGACCACGTGGAGGGCGTGGTGCCCGTGCCCCCTGACTACGGGACAGCCCTCCGCTTCGACTTCGTGGATCTGGACGAACCCGGGGGAACGGTCTGGTCCTTCCTGGAGTCGGGCCCGGACAGCATCCAGATCCTCTTCGGGGAGCCCCTGACCGACGCTCAGATGAAGAGCCTGGCGTTGACGGCTCTGTGGCGGTCATCGAGGGAGGCCCCACCTCGATGAGGACCAGACAGGCCGGAGACGACCGAGTGGGGCGCGAAGGAGGACCGATGACTCGGCTGAAGAAGCTGACCGCGGATGGCGTGGCCAGCGCGATGCGGAAGGCGGAACGGTACCGCCTCCTGGGCGAGCCGTGTGAGGCGGAGAGCATCTGTGTGGACGTCCTGGAGGTGGACCCGGAATACCACGAGGCACGAGTCCTGCTGATCCTGTCACTGACGGATCAGTTCCGGGTGGACCTCGGTCGCGTTGCCGAGGCGACAACGCGAGTCGCCGCGCTCGAAGAGGAGTACGAGCGTTTCTACTACTCCGGGATCGTGGCCGAGCGCCTGGGAAAGGCCCAGTTGAACCGGGGTGGCCCGGCTTCCGATGACTACGCCAACCGCTCCCTGCGGAACGCGATGGCGTGGTACGAAAAGGCAGAGGCCATTCGGCCGGCGGGTGACGATGATGCCATCCTGCGCTGGAACACCTGCGCTCGCACCATCGCACGCCGGGGCTTCACCCCGCCTCCGGACATGCCCGAACCGGCTCTGCTCATGACGGAGTGAGGCGGGCGCCATCCTCGATGCCTACCGCGACGGCGTTCCACACCCCTGCTCGGACACGTACTGGTGGTGGACGCCGGTCACGGGAATGTGTGTCGCGGCGGTCCTGGGTGGCCCTCGACCGCCACGCTCGGCCAAGCCGTGCTGCCGGGCACCGGTTGCGCACATACGTCAGTGGTTGCCGGGATGCGGATACCGTTTCTCGCCGGCACGGATCGACACGTCGAGCGAATTCTCACGCGGCGGAATCACGCACGAGTACCCATCGGTATAGGCACACCACGGGTTGTAGGCTTCGTTGAAGTCCAGAATCCACATCCCTTCCGGTGTGCGGTGGACCCGGGGTTCGAGATCGAGGTAGCGGCCCCTGGGATACGTCTCGGTGTCCGCCGTCGCATCCCTGAACGGCACGAACAGCCGCCCCTCGCCTGGGTCCACCCGGTATGCCTGCAACTTCCACTCGCTGCCGTTGACGACGAACCGGAGCTCGCCCCAGCGCAGCATGCTCCGCTCGTCCCCACCCGTGGCATCGAGTGTCACCATCGTCTTGTCCTCGTGCTCGTGCAACTGGAGCTTCAACCGGTAGTCCTCGTCCAGCGGATAATAGTTCAGGCCCTCGAAGGTCTCGCGGTCCCGATGGGGAAGGGGCGATTGCGGACTCTCCCGAAAGAACCTGTCCTTGCCTTTGCGTATCTTCTCCAATCGGTCCATCCAGTTGCCGCTCATGTATGACTACCTTTCTTCCGGGTCCGTTCGTTTCTCGCCTTCGGCTCCTCGATAGATGCGGGGGTCCGCAGGATCAAGGCCCCATCAGATGACTCTCGGCGCCCCGTAGTGGGCCGGCGAGGCTCCGGCGGAGTCTTCCTCCACCATCCGTATGGCGGGCGGGAGGTGAGCAGCGATGTCGCGGGCCGTTATGGTCGTTCCAGCCCCGGCGTGCGCGGCGAGATCGGCTGCCGCCCCCTCCACGAAAACCCCGGTCAGCAATGCATCCTCCGCCGAGAGACCCCGGGCATGCATGCTACGGACGGCCTGCCGGACGATCCTGTCGCGGCCCGCGACGGCCCAGAGCGAGCCGCCCGTGGAGTTGATGAAGACCCGTCCGTCCGGTAGCCCGATCAGGGGGTTGGGCCCCTGGGCGACAACCGGCGTGCCCCGCCCGCCGGCCAGTTCCTGGACGGGCGTGATCGGGTCCGCGTCCATCTGGGCCAGGGTCCGTCCCGTGGACCGGGACAAGTCGATAGCCTGCACGATCAACAAGGATTGCTCCGATTCTCCGGAGAGGCTCCCGTTGTCCCTCCGGCGCGCGCTGGTTGCCGCCCCCGTGTTCGCGACATCCCGCCGCCGGAGGATCGCCGCGGGCTCGTTCAGGGCGACTCGCAATCCGGCGTTCTCGATGAGTGCAGGCGGGAACGAGATGTGGCTGAGGTAGAGTCGTCCACCAAGGCCACCGCCGGGCTCCAGGACATTGCCCACCTTGGGCAAGCCAAATGTCACGGTCGTGTCGGCCCTGACGGCGGTGCCGCGGATCCGCCCGTTGTCGCCATCTACTCCCGATGGAATGTCGATGCTGAAGACGGTGACCGGCGTGTCGTTGATCAACCGCAGCACTTCGGCGGAAGGCCCCTCGACATCCCGGGTCAGCCCCGTGCCCAGAAGGCCATCCACGACGACGTCGCTCCATGCCAGGTCCTCCGCCACCTGTTCCGGGTCGGGTCGGTCGAGCAGCTCGACGCCGCTTTTCTCCAGGCGCATCAGGTTGCTCGCGCTCGGGCCGGTATAGCTCGCCCTGTCCGTCGTGATCGCCACCCGAACCCGTGCACCGGCGGAATGGAGCTTCCGGGCGACGACGAACCCGTCGCCCCCGTTGTTTCCCGGACCGCTCACGACCAGGAAACGCCCACCTTTGACCCCTGTCCGTTCCAGGATCACGTAGTAGACGGCCTGGCCCGCGTTCTCCATGAGGAGGTCGTCGGGAATGCCGTACTCTTCCATGGCGCGACGGTCCAATTCCCGCATCTGGCGAACCGTGCTAACGTACACGGGGCATTTCCTCTTCCGGCCACCGAACGGCCAATCCCCGGAAGAGCAGGTCCATTCCCGAATCGAGGATCCGGTCCAGGTCGCACGGAGCGAGGTCCTCCGCGTCGGAGTGCACCTGCAACGCCGCCTGAAGCATGAGCCCGGAGACAATGATCCGGGCGGACACCTCCGAGTCCACATCGGGACGGAACTCCCCGCTCTCCACACCCGATTGGACGAGGTTCCGTACGGTGGACCAGCCCTGAATCGGCCCCTCCTCCACCCACATCCGGAAGAGCGCGGGATACGCCAGACCGACCTCACCGAACATCAAGCGGACCGCGTAGCCCCAGGCGGGCTCCATCAGGTGCTGCCACAGGCGCCGCAACACATGCCGGATCTTCACCGACGCCGGTGCCTGCAACGTCTCCAGCTCCTGCTCGATTTCCGTGAAGACCCTTGCGTGCCGGCGCTGCACCGCCTGCCGGAGCAGGTCCTCTTTCCCATCGAAGTGGTAGTAGATCGCGCCCTTCGTCAGGCCAGCCTCCTCGGCTACCTCCTCGAGGCGAGTGGCGCGATAGCCTCGTGTGGCAAACACCTGGAACGCCGCGTTCAACAGGGCCTCCGGCGGCGACCTCGATTCCTGCTCGGCTGATGACGACAATGGAAGACCTGACATACTCATGAGTGTAGTATTTGCAACCTTTGGCGAATCTACCGGATGGCGACACGAGATACAAGTGGCAGATTGCCAAGGAAGTTACTTGGTTATATGTTTACGACGTTCGACATACTCATGAGTGTAGTTCAGTGAGTCTGCAGGAGGTGGAGGCATGAAGCGATGGGGCCGAAGTCTCGCCGACGCGTCCCCAGGGCAGAGTGTCACCGTGGGGCTGATCCTGTTCGACCATCCGCGTGCACGATGCCGAGACCTGGGCCTCAATCAGGGCGACCGCGTGAACGTCGGGCGCCGGGAAGGCGAGGCGCTTCTGGTATGGAAGCACAATGGCGAATTGGTGCGCTGCCCGGCCGAGTTGGCGCGGTTCATCGCGGTCGAACGCCCTCTCAGGTGAATGGTCGGCTACAGTGAACGACGTGGCGAGCGTGGACGGCTCGGTGGCCCCACCGATCTGCCAGACCTCGACGCTCGCATTCGCCACGTCCGAAGAAGGTGCCGCGCGCGTCGACAGCCTCCCGACCTCCGGCGCCTGAGACAGGATCATGGAACCCAGACGGGATCGTAGAACGATGACGAAAAGCGATATGCCCCTCTCCGGCTTCCGCCTGGGAATCTTCGGGAAGGGAGGGGCGGGGAAGAGCACCGCAACGGTGCTCATGGCCGACGCCCTCCGGGAGCGGGGGTATTCGGTTCTGGTTCTGGACGCGGACTCTACGAACGTGGGCCTTGCCCGGGCCCTCGGGATTCCACGGGACCCGGATCCACTCCTGGACTATTTCGGCGGCATGGTCTTCAGTGGTGGACTCGTCACCTGTCCCGTGGACGACCCGACACCTCTGGAAGGTGCCGTCGTCTCCATACGCGAAATCCCGGAACGATTCGTGGGGCAGCGCGACGGCCTTCGCCTCATGGTGGCGGGCAAGATGGGCGCGCTCGGCCCTGGAGCTGGCTGCGACGGTCCCATCGCCAAGATCGTACGCGACCTGGTGGTGGAGGATCTGGATCCCGAGCACGTGGTCCTGGTGGACTTCAAGGCGGGCTTCGAGGATTCGGCCCGGGGAGCACTCACGTCCCTGGACCGGGCAGTCGTCGTGGTCGATCCCACCGTGGCGGCGGTCCAGATGGCGGTCCACCTCTCCGCGATGGTGGCCAAGATCCGAGCCGGGGTGCCCCCGGCGACGCAACATCTTCTCGATCGCAGCGACCTGGTGGAGCTGGCCGTCCGGCTCTTCCGGGAAGCGCGCGTGCGTGGTGTGGTCGCCGTCCTGAACAGGGTGGCCGACCCGACCACGGAGGCGTATCTCCGCGTCGGCCTGGCAGATGCGTCGGTACCTGTGGCGGGCTGCTTCGGAGCTGACCACTCCATAGAAGCACAGTGGCTTCGGGGCCGTCGCGTAGGGTCGGACGGCCTCGCCCACGACGCTTCGGCCCTGGTGCGTGACCTCGAGTCGATCGTAGGAGAAAAGGAGACAGTGCCGGCGGCCTGACCCTACGAACATCCGCCGTCCCGCGGAGCCACCCATCACTCACCGCCGCATCTGTGGCGATGCCGAGCACGAGGGTGACCCGGTTGGCATGGAGATCCCTCCAGTCAGGACGCGTCAAGGCACGCTGCGGCGCCCCACTGGCGCGGATCCGGAAGGCTCCTCCCGGATCACCTCACCGGCGGACGCTGCCGCCGAGGGCTCCCATCAGGTCGATTGCGCGTGCTCGAGCGGCAGGCTCATGGTGATCGCCTGGAGCTTCCGCATCGTCTCGATGTAGCGTCCGAAATAGATGGCGGAGATCCGCGTCTGGAGCGCGTAGCCCATCGGCAGGTCCCGGTCCATCAAGTCCCTCAGCGCGGCGCTCTCGATCCTGAGAAGCTCGGAGTCCATGGCGCACTGGGCCGTCAGAGCGTAGGCGTCTCGCTGAAAACAGACGCAGGAGCCGAACATGTCTCCCCGCCCAAGCTGATCGATCACGACGCTGAAGCCGGCCGCGCCGGGCAGACGCAGCGTGACCCCGCCGTCGAGCACGGTGTAGATATGATCGGCCTTCTCACCCCGTTCGTACACGATCGCGTCGGCGGCGAACCGCACCCTCTCGGCTCGCTCGCTGATCGCGTCGACCTGCTCCGGACGCAGGAAGCTGAAGACGTCGTGCGCAACGAGTCGTTCCGGCATGGTCATCCTCCCTGGGTAGCATCACTGACACCGCGAGTTCGGTCGCGGCCACCGCCCGCCGACTGGCGGGCTCACCTTTGGATGTTCCGCGTTCGATGTCGTCGTGCACAGGACGGCCTCGCACACCGGGGCCGCCACCAGGTGTTGCATGTGATGCACCTGGGGCCGTCGCCTGCGACACGTGTCCGTCGGGCTACGCGGAGGCGATGTGCGGATCGACCTCGATTGCGGCGGAGATCGTCGGGCCCTGGATGGCGAGCGCCCGCCGGAGGTCCCGCTCCAGCCGCCTCGTCGATCGAGGCGTGGGAGGTGCCTCCATCGTATACTCGCGCACGAAAGACGGCGGTTCGCGCCCCGCGCGAATGCGGCGGCATCGACGAGATTGGCGATGGGTTGGAGACGGCCGCTCACGGTTCCACCTCGACGTCTTCCTCTACGTCGTGGTCCCGCCGCACCACGAGATCGCGGTCCCGCCCGATCACATCATAGGTGAGCAATCGGGGTACAGGAAGGGGGACGGGGGAGGTGTACATCACGACCGAGCGACGCGTGATCCCGCGATTCCACCGATCGGCACGGCCGTCAGACCCGGCAGGTGAACCGAGAACGCGCCCTGTGGGTACGAAGGAATGCTCCGTCCCGTCCGTGGCCGGTGTCTGGAGATGCGGGGATGTCGCCATTCGTGCCCGGGTACCTTCGCTGTCTGTACCTGGTCACCGTCGCGGTGACCGTGACGGCAGGCGTGCAGTCGACGGACACCGGGAGCGAGCCGGAAATGCACCAGCCAGCTGACAGCGTCCGCATCACCGTCGTATACGACAACAACGAGTATGCCCCGGGCCTGCGGACCGGCTGGGGGCTCGCCGTGCTGGTCGCCATCGACGGGTCCGTCGTGTTGTTCGACACCGGTGCGGACGGGCCGACCCTGCTCGCGAACCTGCGAGCCCTCTCCATCGATCCACGGCTCATCGACGCGGTCGTGCTCTCCCACGCGCACGGCGACCACACCGGTGGGCTCGACGGCCTGCTCGACACCGGCATTCGACCCACGGTGTACCTGTTGCCGAGCTTCCCGGAGGACTTCAAGGGGCATCTGCGTTCGCGGGTGCCCGTCGTCGAGGTCGAAGCCGGCCGAAACGTGCTCGACGGGGCGTTCACCACCGGCGACCTCGACGGCGGGATTCCGGAGCAGGCCCTCGTGGTGGAAACAGCGCGGGGACTCGTGGTCGTGACGGGTTGCGCGCATCCGGGCGTGGCGCGAATGGTCGCGCGGGTCCGGTCCCGTCGAACCGAGCCGGTCCACCTGGTGTTGGGGGGCTTCCACCTGCGCGACAGCACGCAGGAGCAGATTCGGGCCGTGATCACCGAGTTTCGTCGGCTCGGTGTGGAGCGCGTGGCGCCGTGTCACTGCACGGGCGACCGCGCGATCGAGATGTTCGCCGGCGCGTACGGAGCTGACTTCGTTCGAGCGGGTGTGGGACTCACCCTCGCCGTCGCAGCCGCCCCGGCCGGACCTCGATGAAGGCTGGTGATCACGCGGCCGATCGGCTGACGCTGGCCGGTCGCGTTCAGATCTACACCGGCAGCGGCAAGGGCAAGACGACCGCCGCGCTCGGCCAGGCAGTGCGCGCCGCCGGGCACGGGTTGCGCACGTACGTCGGACAGTTCATGAAAGGTCGACCCTACGGAGAGATCGACGCATTGCGTCGTCTCCCGCTCATCACGATCGAGCAGTACGGCGGCCCCGATTGCCTGCGGCGCGAGGAGGTCACCGCGGACGACGTCGCTCGCGCGAAGCGGGGTCTGGCGCGGGCGCTCGAGGCCATGAGTTCCGGCCGGTACGATCTCGTGGTGCTGGACGAGGTGAACGTCGCCGTATGGTTCGATCTGCTCGATACGGAGGAGGTTCTGGCGTTCATCGACCGGCGGCCGGAGCACGTCGAACTGATCCTGACGGGACGCTACGCGCCCGCCGCGGTGGTGGAGAAGGCCGACCTCGTGACGGACATGCGCGAGGTGAAGCACTACTACCGCGAGGGGGTGCAGGCGCGCGACGGCATCGAGCGATAGCGTCGAAGGCGGGGGTAGGATCCGGGCCGGCCGACCGGGAGGACAGAGAGGGTGATGCTGCGAGAGGAGCTCCGGGCGATCTGGGATCGTCTCGCTCCCTTCCACCTGGACTGGATCCAGGTGGAGGTCTCGGCGCGCTGCGCGGGGCGTTGCTGTTACTGCCCCGTGGGGCGCTCGCCGAATCGACATCGGGGCGAGCTCATGTCCATGGAGACCTTCCAGCTTGTCGAGCCGTTCTTCTCATCTGCAGACCTGATCTTCCTCCAGGGGTGGGGAGAACCTCTTCTTCATCCCCGATTCTGGGACATGGCTCGCCGGGCCCGGCGCGCTGGTGCGCGCGTGGGATTCGCCACCAGTGGGATCTTGTTGCACCAGGCGAACCGAAGGGCGCTCCTGGAAGCCGGCGTCGAGGTCGTGGGGGTGAGCCTGGCGGGTGCTCGCCCGCCGACACAAGACCGCTTCCGTGAGGGAAGTCCGCTGGAGGCCATCGACGTGAACCTCCGGCACCTCCGACGGGAGAAGGAGGCATCGGGGGCGGTCTTCCCGGGGATCCACGTGGCTTATCTGCTCCTTACCGGGAACGCCGAGGAGGTGGAGCTCGCGGTCGATCTCGCGGAGCGGTGGGGCGCCAGCGACATCGTGGTGAGCCACCTCAGCCTCGTTCTGGATCCGTCTCTCGAGCGGGAATCCATCCTCGCCGATCCTCGGCATTGGCCGCTCGCCCGGGAGCGCCTAGAGAATGCGCGGGTGCGGGCGGAGGCGAAGGGGATCCGGCTTCATGCCTGCGCCCCGGTGGCGAACGGCCCCGAGCCGATCTGCGAGGAGAACGTGTTGGCGAGCTGCTTCGTCTCGGTCCTGGGCGACGTGTCTCCCTGCGTCATGACCAACGTGGCGATCCCGGGCGGGACGGAGACGACCCACCACTTTCGAGGCCGGGAGCACGCGCTCGAACGCTTCACCTTCGGGAACCTGCGGGATGCGTTGCTGCCCGAGATCTGGCGGTCGGAACCCGCCCGGAGATTCCGGGCGATCTTCCGGGATCGTCTCCGGAAAGGCTCGGGAGGGGCCGGGGCCCTGCCGAGCCCCTGCCGCCACTGCTACAAGCTCCTCCAACTCGACGTCCCGGGCGGTGGGTAGTCGCCCCCACCGGCCAGCGACTCCTGCAGCTGCCCCCAGAGCCGCTCGAGGGCCCGGGCCGCGGGTGAGGACGGGTACACGTCGGTCACGGGACGCCCCATCGCCGTCGCCTGCGACACCGCTTCGTCGAATGGAACCGGTTCGAGGACATCCACGCCCACGTTCCGGCACTCCGCTTCGATGGATGCCGCGCCGGCGGGGTGGAGGTCGTGCTTGTTGACACAGACCACCCGTTCGAGGTGGAAGTGAGCGGTCATCTCCAGGATGCGCCGCAGGTCGTGCAGTCCGGCAACCGTGGGCTCGCTCACGATCAATGCGAGATCGGTGGCCGTCGAGGCTGCAATGGCCGGGCAGGCGATGCCGGGCGGCCCGTCCACGATCGTCAGGGGATGACCATCCTGCAGGGCCGCCGACCGCGCCTCCTTCCTGATCAGGGTGACCAGCTTTCCCGAGTTCTCCTGGGCCGGACGCAGTCGGGCGTGGAAGAAGGGAGCGCCGCCACGACTCTCGGATCGATACCAGGTTCCGGCGACCCGCGGCACCAGATCGATGGCCTCGTACGGACACTGGTAGAGACATGTTGCGCAGCCCTCGCAAGCCAGGGGCTCCACCTCGAAACCCCAACCGCCAGCGGCCGCTCGGACCGCCTCGAACCGGCAGACGTCCCGACACACTCCGCACCCGGAGCAGCGCCGGAAATCGATCTGCGCCACCGCGCCGCCGATGAACTCGTGCTCCTCCAACCGGCGCCCTCCCACCAGCAGCTCCAGATTCGCAGCGTCCACGTCCGCGTCCACGGCGACGGCCCTACGAGCACCATTCCGGTTGGCGAGATCGACGAACGCCGCGCTCACCACCGTCTTTCCCGTGCCTCCCTTCCCGCTCAGCACGACGAGCTGCTTCATGACATCCCTCGCTCGACGATCCCTGGGATTCCGCGGGCGCGCAGCGCCGGCTCCACGGGTGCGTGACGCACCTGCTCGCACAGGCCCTCGGCCATCCGCCGGAGGCGCGGGCCGTACGAAGGCTCCGCGTCCAGCAACGTCTGTCCCCGGGCGATGGCCTCGGCGACGGACCGTGCGAACGGGATCCGGAGCAGGATCGGCAACCTCTCACGGTCGCAAAACGCGTCCAGCAGGGGGTACGCCGGACCGTCGCGGTTCACCACCACCCCTGCCGGCAGACCCAGCTCCCGCACGATCGCCACGGCCAGCTCCAGGTCGTGGAGCCCGAACGGCGTCGGTTCCGTCACCAACAACACGTAGTCGCATCCGTCGACCGTCTCCACCATCGGGCAGGAGGCGCCGGGTGGGGAGTCCAGAATCGTGATGCCTTCCGGCGCCACGCCCGACCACGCCTTCAGCCGACGGATCACCGGTACCGCCATGGCCTCGCCCACGTTCAACAGGCCCCAGGCGAGCCGGATTCCAGCAGCACTGCCCGCTTCCAACCGCCCCACCACGCGCGGCTCCTCGATGATGGCCCGCTCCGGGCAGTTCAGCGCACAGCTGCCGCACCCGTGGCAGAGCGCGGGGAAGGTCTGCACCGCGTCCCCCAGGATGGCAATGGCATTGAACTGACACACGCGGGCACATTCCCCGCACAGGTCGCACCTGCTTTCGTCGATCTTCGGGACCGGAACCGCCACGGCTTCGCGCCGGTCCACCGCCGGGTGCAGGAACAGGTGCGCATCGGGCGCCTCCACGTCGCAGTCCAGCAGAAGGGGGCCCGCACCATCTCGTCCGGCGCCCTCTGCCACGCTCCGAGCCAGCGCGACGGCCACCATCGTCTTTCCCGTGCCCCCCTTGCCGCTCGCTACCGCCACCTTCACGGTTCGCTGCCTCCTCCTCCGCCACTCCGGCGGCCGCGACCCCGGCCCCGCCCCCGCCCCCTACCTTCTCCCCGGCCTCGTCCCCATGGCCCTCGGTCGGCCATGAGCCCGCCTACGGCACCTCCGACCAGGTTCCCGACACGGCCGGTGCCCGACGACGACTCCAGCTGCCCCCGCTTCAGGCGCTCGATCGCCTCCCGACCTGTCATCCCTGCTCGTCCGCAGTACATGGAGATCTCTGCGGCACGCAACGCGGCGCAGGCATTCGGGCCCGGCTCGCCGCTCACCACGTCCTTCACGTTCCGTTCGGCCAGTACCGCGGCCGCCCGCACACCCGCTCCACTCCCCGCCTCGCGACCCGGGTTCTCCACGGCCTCCCAATCCATCGTCCCCCTGTCCACCACGAGGATGTACGGCGCCCGGCCGAACCGCCGGTCGACTTCCGCGTCCAGATCCGGTGCGGTCACGGTGACGCCAACAATGCTCATCTTTCGGTGCCTCTCTTCCGGTTCTGGAGTCGGTTTGCACGACTCCAATCGCTTGCACTGCGGAACATACTGAGGGGTATGTAAAGCCGCTCTTACGGCAACATCGCCCTCACGTGAGCGCGTGTATTGAATGCCAACTAATATAGTATTAGTGCGATAAATGTGACATCGAGCCCCTCCTCGTGGAGAGCATTCTCATAAGTATGTGACCGGGCAACAACCTATTGGACCTGTCCTCGGCGGGCGCACCGGGCTCGGAAAACCGGTGGAGGAGCCATGCCTCGGCTGAGGCCAGGAACGCGACGCCTGCGAGGGCCAGGAGGCAGGCGAGGGACCCCGCCCGTCCCTTGTGACGGGAGCGCTCCCGGCGAAGCTTTGGGACGTCCTGCTCCAGCTTCCCCGACCCCGTTCCGAGTCCCGCCCATGGCCCAGCCCGTCGTCGAATGCGTCCCCAACTTCTCCGAAGGCCGCAACGCGGCCGTCATCAAAGACATCACCGACGCCATCGAGGCGGTGTCCGGAGTGCGGCTCCTGGACGTCGATCCGGGGGCGAACACGAACCGGACGGTGGTGACGTTCGTGGGATCGCCCGAGGCCGTCGAGGAAGCGGCCTTCTTGGCCGTGGCACGCGCCGCCCAGCTCATCGACATGCGGGAGCACCACGGCGAGCACCCGCGGATGGGCGCCACGGACGTGGTGCCGTTCGTCCCGGTCGCCGACATCACCATGGAGGAGTGCGCCCAGATCGCCCGGCGTGTGGGCAAGCGCATCGGTGAGGAGCTGGACATCCCCGTCTTCCTCTACGAGCACGCCGCGAGCCGTCTGCAGCGGCGTAACCTGGCGCGCGTCCGCTCGGGTGAGTACGAGGGGATGGCCGAGAAGCTGAAGGACCCCGAGTGGCAGCCCGACTTCGGTCCGGCCGCGCTGAATCCCCGGGCGGGCGTCACGGCCGTGGGCGCGCGGGAGTTCCTGATCGCCTACAACGTGAACCTGAACACGACGGACCGGCGCTACGCCAACGACATCGCCTACGTGCTGCGCGAGCGCGGCCGGTGGAAGCGCATCGGCAACACCGAGCCGTTCTACTACAAGGGCGGGATCGTCCGCTTCCCCGCGGACGGGCGGTATCCGTGCGGTCCATGCGATTTCGTGGGCGCGTCCTTCGAGGAGCTGGAGACGCACTACCGCGAGGTCCACGGGGGAGACCTGAAGGCGCGCTACGCATCGCTCGACATCGACCCCGAGCACCCCTCCGGCCCGGTGTTCGACGACGGGATGTTCGGGGACGTCAAGGCCATCGGATGGGTCATCGAGGATTACGGCCGGGCGCAGATCAGCATGAACCTGACCAACTACAAGGTGAGTCCTCCCCACGTCGTCCTCGAGGCTGCCCGCGAGGAGGCGCGCAAGCGGGCCGTGGTGGTGACCGGCTCCGAGCTCGTCGGGGTGATCCCCTACGACGCCCTTCGGCAGTCGGGGCTCTTCTACCTGCGCCGCATGATGAAGTCCACCGGCATTCCCGTGACCGACGTCATCGAGACCGCGGTGCAATCGATGGGGCTGCGTGACGTGGCGCCCTTCGACGTCGAGGAGAAGGTCCTGGCGCTCCCGAAGATCGAGGGGCCACTCGTCCTCAGGCCCACCCACGACTTCGTGGACGAGGTGTCGCGGGACACGCCCGCTCCCGGAGGAGGATCGGTGGCCGCCCTGGCGGGGGCGCTCGGGGGCGCTCTGGCCGCGATGGTCGCCAACCTGTCGGTGGGGAAGGGCGAGTTCGACGACCGCTACGCCGACCTCTGCTCGCTCGCGGAACGCGCACAGGAGGTCAAGGACGCGCTGATCCGCGCCGTCGACGAGGATACGCGCGCCTTCGACGCGGTGCTGACGGGCATGCGTATGTCCCAGGACACGGAGCAGGAGCGCCGGGAGCGCGCGCGGGCGATCCAGGCGGGCTACCGGACCGCGACCCTGGTGCCGTTCTCCACCGCCGAGCGATGCCTGGAGGCGATGAAGCTCTGCGGCGAGATGGCGACCATGGCCAGCCCGCAGATGATCAGCGACGTGGGCACCGGCGCGCTCATGGGACACGCCGGGCTGAAGGCGGCGGCCTACAACGTGCGCATCAACCTGCCGCACATCGAAGACGAGAGCTTCCGGTCGGAGACCGCCGGAAAGCTCGACGCGCTCCTCGCGGAGGCGGTGGAGGTGGCCGCGGCGGTGGAGGAGCGGGTGGAGGCGGCGCTGGCCCCGAAGGGCTGAGGAGCGGAGGCCGAAGCCGACCGGCGCGAGCGGGTGTCGCGGGGACGCGCCGCTCGCCTCGAGGGTGTTGCCCTCGGAAAGGGCGCGCGTGTACCATGGGCTGGAACTGCCTCTGCCCCGAGGCGGTCGATGTCAGGATACGGCCGGAGGACCTGCCCATGCCCTCGCACCTCCTGCACCTCAAGAAGCAGTTGCGCTGGAACGACTTCGGCACCCCGCGTCACGGGGCGCCGCCGGCAGCGGGCCAGGTCGCGCCGGCGGCGCAGACCCGCACGAACTACCGCAGAGTCGTCAACTTCGATCCGGTGCCCCACGCGCGCCCGCCGCAGCTTCGCCTCCGAGACGATGTAAGCATCGACATCTACCTCGAGAGGGCCAAGACCTGGGTGATGCAGTGGGTGTTCCAGCGGCCGCAGCCCTTTCAGGACAGCCTGCTGCACCACGAGCAGGGGCACTACGATCTGGTCGCCTTGTTCTGCCGGGACCTGTTCATCGAGGTCATGGCGCTGAAACCCCGGACCTTCTCGAACGGCAACGCGGCGCTACAGGCGGTCAACGGCCTCTTCAGGCACTACGACCGGCTCATCGACGGGGTCCACAAGCCCTACGACGATGACACGCACCACGGCCTCGTGGCTGCCCAGCAGCGGCGCTGGGACGGGTTCATCCACGCAGCCTTCACGCGTCCGCGGAATCCGCCGATGCACGCCCCGGACGGCACCCCTTACAAGGTGCCCCTGGAGGAGGTGCTGCGCCAAGGCGGCGTGACGATCTGACGCCCGACCGGGGCCGCCGCACCGCCCCTACCGGAAGACGGCCCTCCGGCGATCGTACCCGGCGCGGCGATCGATCCCCGTCCGCCGGTCGCGGCCACTCCTACGCTCGACACCCTCGCGGCGCGCCAGCTGCCGACGCTCAGCCCCGACTCGTCGATCCGCGGCGACGGGCACGGCTCGGTCCCGTCGCTCTCCCCGCCGACGCTCCTGGGATCGTCGCTGAGCCTGCCGTCGCTCTCCGGATCTCCGGCGCTCCTCGCCACTGCGACGACCGCGCTCTCGCTCGGGCGACATCGGCGTCAACGTCCTGTCAGGGGGGCTCCGCAGCCGGGATTCCCGGCTGGTCCGCTGGAAGATGTCGTTTCCCCCGGCGCCGTGTCAAAGGATTGTTACGCTCGGACGAGTGTCGTCCAGCCAACACTCATCCTTCCGCCGGCTCGGCGTGCAAGGTGAGGAGGAGCGTGGCCGTGGAGCCCTTCTTCGGCGACGTCCCGAGCACCAGCGTCTGGCCCGGACGGACGTTCACGGAGGTCTCGAGCAGGACGTCGCTGCTGCCCCGCCAGAGGCGGATGCGCAGCTGCGTGGCCCCAGCCGACTGCCATCCCACGTCGCCGGTGACGAGGTACTGGTCGTCGCTTCCGGAGAGGGTCTGCTTGATCTCCGAGCCGTCCGTGGCCGTGATGGTGGCCTGGGCCGCGAGCCGATAGCCCCTGAACTGGAAGAGCTTGCGCAGCTCGGTCTCGACGTCGGCAATGGCCGGATCGGTGTCGGTGAAGCCGTCGGCCTCGATGACCTGGAAGCGGAGGCGCACGTCGGGGCGCGCCGCATCGAAGTCGGCCAGGACGCGCTGGATCTTGTCGAGGTTGTCGGGCGTCTCACGCACGGTGAGCGCCCGGTCGGACGTGCTCATCATGCCGGGATTCTGCGGCCGGTCCGCGTACACGTAGGGCGCCACGAGCGCCTCGACCTGATGGGGCGCGAGGTTGTGCACGGCGAACGTGCGCGTCTCCAGCCGTGGGGCACGCTCGCATCCGGCGAACAGGAGCGCGGAGCACGCGACGGCCGGGATGATCCTGTTCATCGATCTCCTCCTCCCTGGAAGAACCAGAGCACGGTGATGTCGGGGTTGTCGGTCTGCATGACCGCGACGGTGCGGTCGGAGGACGACTGGACCAGCGGTGGAAGCTCCGCGACCGCGAGTGCGACGGGCACAGGGCCGCGCGCGAGGAGCAGAGCGGCGACGGACGCAGCGGCCGCGAGAGCGACCCAGGCCGACCGCCGCCCCCACCAGCCCTGCGGGTGGGAACGCGTCCCGGTCCAGTGAGGGCTCGCGATCCCGGCGCGACGGAGCACTTCCTCGACGGTGGACGGGTCCGCATCGGCCGTGAGGTACGCGTCGAGCGCCGCCGTCTCCCCGAGGATGCGCGCGGCCAGGTGCCCACAGGAGGAGCAGTCACGGACGTGCGCCGCCACCCTCCCGGATCCGATCCCGCGGAGCTCGTCGGGCTCGGCTTCGAGGATGAGCCGGCGCACGTTCTCGCAGGTGCTCACGTCCGGTCCTCCACCAGCTCGGGGTGGCTCTCCAGGATGCGCGCCCGGAGCGCTCGTCTCGCCTTGAACAGGTGGGCGCGCACCGACACGGACTCGATGCCCAGCCGCTCCGCGATCTCCACGGACGTGAGGCCCTGGAGATCGGCGAGGTCGAACACCTCCCGCTGACGGGGCGGCAGCTCCCGGAAGAACGCGCCCACGATCGCGAGGACGCTGGAGCGGTCCGCTCCCTCGTCGGGTGCGGCCGGCGGATCCGGAGCCAGCTCGGAGGGTGCGCGCGGGTGATCCTCCAGCCGCCGCCGCCGAGCCTGGCGGCGGAAGCGGTCCGCGGCCGCGTTGCGCGTCACCGTGTAGAGCCATGTGGTGAAGCGCGCGGTCCCGCCGTACGCGTCGAGTCGCTGGATCACCTGCACGAGCACGTCCTGGGTCAGGTCGTCGGCCTCGGTAGGGTCACCGGTTCGCACCAGCGCCCACCGCCGCACCACCGGGAGGGCACGCGCTACCAGCGCCCTCAGCGCCTCGGGGTCCCCGTTCCTTGCCCTGGCGACGAGGTCCGGGCCGATCTCCGTGGACGTTCCTGTCACGCGGGCTCCCGGTGTGTGCGATTCCGACGTTGGGACGCTCGAGCCCCCGCCGAGCGTTTACCGGTCGACGGCCGTCCGTGGGGAGGGGCTCCGGGTCGGTCGCGTCCAGGGTGGGAAACTCCCCGCTGCCGGGAGGTCCCGCAACGGGCGGCCGGCGGGCCGGATCGGCGTGGCGGGGGCGGCTTGCCCATGGCCGGCCGCGAGAGCCATGTTCCGCCCGCCATGGCTTTCATTCCCTACGTTCCATACGAAGAAGCCGAGGGTCTGCTCGCCGAGCTGTACGCGCGCTACGGGGGGGAGGATGGGCGGGTGGACCACATCATCCGCATCCACTCGCTGAACCCGTCTTCGATGGCCCATCACTTCCAGCTCTACGCGCACCTCATGCGGGGCCCGTCTCCGCTCAGCAGGGTGCGGCGGGAGATGATCGCCGTCACGGTGTCCGCGGCCAACGACTGCTTCTATTGAATCAACCATCACGGGGCGGGCCTCCGTAGGCTGCTCGGCTCCGCCGAGCTCGCGCGGGCGCTGGTGCTGGACTACCGCACGGCGTCGATCTCGAGGGCCGATCGCGCGATGTTGGAGTATGCCGTGAAGCTCACGCGGGAGCCGCACGACGTCGGGGAAGCCGACGTCGCGTCCTTGCGCGGAGAAGGGTTCGATGACACCGCCATCCTCGATGTGTGTCAGGTGACGAGCTACTACAATTACGTGAACCGCCTCGCCGACGGTCTCGGCGTGGAGCTGGAGGACTTCTGGACGCCGGAAGACCTGACCATCACGCCCGAGGAGTTCCGCGCGCGACTGCAGGAGCGTCGACGGTTGGAGGAGCCGTGAGCCGCCCGCTCGTGCTGGACGGCCGCACGCTCGGCCTGGAGGATGTGGAGCGCGCCGCCCGAGACCTGGGCGTGGAGGTGAGGCTGGACGAGGGGGCCCGGCAGCGGATCGCCGAAAGCCGCGCGTTCGTCGAAGAGAAGATGGCTTCCGGAGAGCGGGTGTACGGCGTCACCACCGGCTTCGGACGGCTCGCGGAGGTTGTGATCGAGCCCGGGCAGCGGACCGAGCTGCAGCACAACCTCCTGCGCAGCCACGCGTCGGGGATGGGGGAGCCCCTCGAGCGCACGGAGGTGCGCGCGATCATGCTCCTGCGCGCGAACGCCCTGGCCCGAGGCAACTCCGGATGCCGCGTGACGGTGGTGGAGCACATCCTCGACATGCTCAACCACGGGATCCACCCGCGTGTGCCCTCCTACGGCTCCGTCGGGGCCAGCGGCGACCTGGCCCCCCTCGCGCACGTCGCCCTGGGGATCCTGGGCGAGGGAAGGGCGGAGAAGGACGGGGTCGAGACGGACACGGCGGCGCTGCTTGCAGCCGCCGGGCTCGAGCCCTTCCACCTCGAGGCCAAGGAAGGGCTCAGCCTCATCAATGGTACGCAGGCTACGACGGGGCTGGGCATCCTCGCGCTGCTGGCCGCGGAACGCGCGGTGGAGACGGCCGACGTGGCCGGGGCGATGTCGCTGGAGGCGCTCATGGGGACACCGGAGGCCTTCCGCGCCGAGATCCAGGATGCGCGCCCGCACGACGGGCAGCGGACGAGCGCGGCCAGGCTGCGTGCGCTGCTACGCGACTCCGAGATCCGCGAGTCGCACCGGGAGGGCGACCCCAGGGTACAGGACGCCTATGCGCTCCGCTGCATGCCGCAGGTGCACGGCGCCTGCCGCGAGGCCCTGGGCTACGTACGAAGGATCCTGCAGACCGAAGCGAACAGCGCGACGGACAATCCGCTGGTGTTTCCCGAGTCCGGCACGATCGTGAGCGGTGGCAACTTCCACGCGCAGGTCGTGTCGCAGGCCCTCGACCTGCTCGCCATCGCCGTCGCGGACCTGGCGGCGATCTCCGAGCGGCGCATCGAGCGGCTCCTGAACCCGGATCTGTCCATGGGCCTCCCGGCGTTCCTCACCGAGCGGCCCGGGCTGCGCAGCGGGCTCATGATCACGCAGGTGACGGCGGTGGACTGTCTGGCCGAGATGCGCGTGCTCTCCCACCCGGCCAGCGTGGACTCGGTGACGACGAGCGCCAATCAGGAGGATCACGTGTCCATGGGGCTGGCGGCGGCGCGCAAAGCACGCCGCACAGTGGGACTCCTGGAGCAGGTGCTCGCCACCGAGCTGCTGGCCGGGGCGCAGGGCATCGAGTTCCGCCGCCCACTCCGCGCGGGCGGCGGCGTGGAGGCCGCGCATGCGCTGGTGCGCGGCCGAGTGCAGGCCCTCCACGAGGATCGCCAGCTCGGTCCGGACCTGGATGCCCTAACGGCGATGGTACGCACGGGCGCGTTCGCCGAGGTGGCGACGGGCCTCGAGACGACCGGATGAGAACGGAAGGAACGGAGGAATAGAGCGATGGAGACGACGACGCATCGGGTGCGCGCCCCGAGGGGGACGGAGCGCTCCTGCAAGGGATGGACGCAGGAGGCCGCGCTGCGGATGCTCATGAACAACCTCGATCCCGAAGTCGCCGAACGGCCGGACGACCTGATCGTCTACGGTGGCACGGGAAAGGCCGCCCGCAGCTGGGAGGCCTTCGAGGCGATCGTGGGCGCCCTGCGCCAGCTGGAGGGCGACGAGACCCTCCTCGTCCAGTCGGGCAAGCCGGTCGGGGTGTTCCGCACGCACGCCCACGCGCCGCGGGTGCTCATCGCCAACGCCAACCTCGTGGGGCGGTGGGCGACGTGGGAGCACTTCAACGAGCTGGAGCGCCGCGGCCTGATGATGTACGGCCAGATGACCGCCGGCTCGTGGATCTACATCGGCACGCAGGGGATCCTGCAAGGCACGTACGAGACGTTCGGCGCGATGGCGGCGAAGCACTTCGGGGCCTCGCTGAAGGGGCGCTGGGTGCTCACCGGCGGGATGGGCGGCATGGGGGGCGCGCAGCCCCTGGCCGCCACGATGAACGAGGGTGCGATCCTCGTCGTGGAGGTCGACGCGCGCAGGATCCGGCGCCGCCTGGACACGCGGTACTGCGACCGGATGACGCACGATCTGGAGGAGGCGCTGGCGTGGATGAAGGAGGCGACCGCCGCAGGCCGGGCGCTGTCCGTCGGACTCGTGGGCAACTGCGCCGAGGTGCTTCCCGAGCTGGTGAGGCGCGGGGTCACGCCGGACATCGTCACCGACCAGACGTCCGCACACGATCCGTTGAACGGCTACGTGCCTGCCGGGATGTCGCTCGAGGCCGCCGACGACCTGCGCCGCTCCGACCCGGACGCGTACCTGACCCGCTCGAGGGTGTCCATCCGTGCGCACTGCGAGGCGATCGTCGCGATGCAGCGTGCCGGTGCCATCGCGGTGGACTACGGCAACAACCTCCGCGGGGAGGCGAAGGAGGCAGGCTTCGGGGACGCCTTCGCCTATCCCGGCTTCGTGCCCGCCTACGTGCGGGATCTCTTCTGCGAGGGGAAGGGGCCGTTCCGGTGGGCCGCGCTCAGTGGCGATCCGGCCGACATCCACCGGACGGACGAGCTGGTGCTCGAGATGTTCCCCGAGGACGAGCACCTGTGCCGGTGGATCCGCATGGCGCACGACAAGGTGGCCTTCCAGGGCCTGCCTGCCCGCATCTGTTGGCTGGGGCAGGGGGCCCGGGCGCGCTTCGGCACGGCGATCAACGACCTGGTTGGGGACGGCGGGATCAGCGCGCCGATCGTGATCGGGCGCGACCACCTGGACACGGGCTCCGTGGCGTCGCCGTTCCGGGAGACGGAATCGATGAGGGACGGCACCGACGCCGTGGCCGACTGGCCGATCCTGAACGCGCTGCTCAACACGGCTTCCGGCGCCAGCTGGGTCTCGTTCCACCACGGTGGTGGCGTGGGGATCGGAAACTCGCTGCACGCGGGCCAGGTGCTGGTGGCGGACGGCACGCCCGAGATGCGCACGCGCATCGAGCGCGTCCTGACGAACGATCCCGGCATCGGCGTGGCCCGACACGTCGACGCCGGCTACGAGCTCGCCGTGGAGACCGCCCGGCGCGAAGGGTTGAAGATCCCGATGCTGGACGGATGACCCGGCAGCGTCGGAGACCGCCCGGCCCCGGGGCCCCGCGCGGACGATCCCCGCTGGGAGCCCGGACGTGACGCGCCACGATCTCCTCGTCAGGAACGCGCGCATCGCCACGATGGAAGCGGATGGGGAGGCGTACGGGGCCGTTCCCGGCGACACCGTGGCCGTGCGCGACGGACGCGTGGCGTGGATGGGGCCCGCCGAGCGGCTTCCCCGCGAGCTCCACGAGGTGGAGGCGACGCTGGACGCGGAAGGGGGGTGGGTGACCCCGGGGCTGATCGATTGCCACACGCACATCGTGTTCGGCGGCGACCGCGCGCGCGAGTTCGAGCAGCGTCTCGGCGGTGCCTCCTACGAGGAGATCGCCCGGGCCGGCGGAGGCATCCTCTCCACGGTGCGGGCCACGCGGGCGTCGTCGGACGATGCACTCGCCGCCTCGGCCGAGGCCCGTCTACGCACCCTCGCGCGGAGGGGCGTGACCACCGTCGAGATCAAGTCGGGCTACGGGCTCGAGACGCAGACGGAGCTACGCATGCTGCGGGTCGCGCGGGCCCTCGAGGAGCGTGTGGGCGTGCGGGTCCAGGCGACGCTGCTGGGCGCGCACGCGATCCCCCCGGAGTTCGCGGGCGACCGGGGCGGGTACGTGCGCCTCGTGTGCGAGGAGATGATCCCGGCCGCGGCGGCGGCGGGCGTGGCCGACGCGGTGGACGCGTTCGGTGAGGGGATCGCGTTCACGCCGGAGGAGTGCGCGCGGGTCTTCGAGGCCGCCCGCCGCCGCGGACTGCCCGTGCGCTTGCACGCCGACCAGCTCTCCGACCAGGGGGGAGCTGCGCTGGCCGCCGCACACGGCGCGCGGAGCGCGGACCACCTCGAGCACGCCTCCGAGGAGGGCGTGCGCGCGATGGCCGGGGCCGGCACGGTCGCCGTCCTGCTGCCAGGGGCCGCGCATTTCCTCCGGGACGCGACCGTGCCCCCGGTGGCGTCCTTCAGGGCACATGGCGTGGCCATCGCGGTCGCGACCGACCTCAACCCTGGCTCGTCGCCGCTCGTGGATCCGCTACAGGCGGCGAGCCTCGCGTGTCTGCTCTTCGGGCTGACTCCGGAGGAGGCACTGGTCGGGATGACCCGGATCGGGGCGCGCGCGCTGGGCCTCGAAACGGAGATCGGCACGCTCGCCGTGGGCAAGCGTGCCGATCTGGCCGTGTGGGCCGTCGACCACCCCGCGGAGCTGGCCTATTGGATGGGCGCCGAGCTGTGTCGCGAGGTGGTGCGCTCGGGCCGTCCCGCGCGGTTCTCCTCCTGAGGCGTCAGGGCACTCAGCCCTCACCCCCGCCCGGACGGCGCCGAGGCGCAGGACGGCTCCCCGACGAGCTGCGCGCGCCGCCGCCCGAGGGACGCGCCGCCGGACGTCTCGACGGAGCCGCGGGCCGCGACGCCTGAGGCCGCGATGCCTGAGGCCGCGACGCCTGAGGCCGCGACGCCTGAGGCCGCGATGCCTGAGGCCGCGATG
>Ga0307423_1000605_pt1 | contig 23953 bp, 21 predicted proteins | sample SalMarWE160310MG_FD_202154 | JGI IMG/M metagenome (GOLD analysis project Ga0307423, IMG submission 202154) | Salt marsh sediment microbial communities from the Plum Island Ecosystem LTER, Massachusetts, United States - WE1603-10 | ecosystem: Environmental > Aquatic > Marine > Intertidal zone >...
AGAAAACCCCGATCGTGCAGCAGATACCGACGGCGAGCGGCACCGCCCAGATCGGCACACTGGCCGGAAGCGGAGTGCCCACGGCCACCAGGAACCTGAGAAGATATCCCAGGCCTATGCCGATGATGCCGCCGGTGACCGTAAGCACAATCGACTCGACCAGGAATTGCCCCAGTATGGCGGCCCTCGGCGCGCCGACGGCCTTCCGGAGCCCGATCTCGCGCGTCCGCTCCATCACGACAACCAGCATAATGTTCATTATCCCCACGCCGCTTACGACCAGCGCTATCGAAGCTACTATTCTCATAACCCAGTAGATTGAGGCTGTCAACTGATTAAAGGTATCGGTCACCGACTCCTGGGTGGAGAGCGTGAAGTTGTCCTCCTTACCCAGAGGGATCTTCCTCTTGGCGCGCATCGCGAGGCGCACTTCCTCGATCGTGTCCTCCACGTCAGCCCCTTCGGCGGGAAGCGCCATCGCATACTCATCCCTGCTGGTGCCGAACAGCACGTTGAACCACTCATAGGGCAGGATCACGACCTCATCGAAAGTGGAACCGAATATCTGACCCGACTCCTCCAGCGTTGCTATCACCTTGAACTTCCGGCCCTTGATTTCCACCTCCCGGCCTATCGGGTTGAGCTTGCCGAAGAGCGCCTCGACCACGCCGCTGCCGAGGATGCAGACCCTGGCCTTCCGGCCTTCAAAGCCCTGGAAAAACCTGCCATCGGCGATGTCGACCTTGGAGACGTCCGCATAGTCCGACTGGACTCCCCTTATGGTCATCATCCCCGTGCGCCTGGTCCTGAAGGACACCGGGGACCGGTCTTCGGCCACCATGGTTATGCCGCTCAAGGACTCCACCCTTCGCCTTATGCTCTCGACCTCATCCAGGGTGATCTCAGGAGGACGGTCCCTGTCGTGGCCGACGCGAATGCCGGGCTTGTCACGGGTGATATAAAAGACATTGGGACCGAGCCGCTTGAGCTCTTCCATTACCGACTCATTGATGCCGTTGATGAAGGAAAGCATGCCTATGATGGTGCCGATACCGATTACCACGCCGAGAATGGTAAGGATGGACCGCAGCTTATTGGCCCTGAGCGACTTCAGGGCGATCAGCGTGGTTTCTATAATGAATCTCATTTCCCGTACCTCAGCGCGTTTACAGGGGCCATCGATGCCGCCTTCAAGGCCGGGTAGACACCGAAGAACACTCCCACAGCGACCGACACGGCCAGGGCTGCCGTAATCGCCCACCATTCGGTTGCCATGGGAATCTTTGTGGCGTGAGAGAGCGCCGCTGCGGCCGCGAGACCGATCCCCACTCCCAATGCACCCCCGAACAGACACAGGATGGAGGACTCGGTCAAGAACTGGAGCAGGATGTCTCTTCGCTTTGCCCCAATGGCCTTCCTCAGCCCGATCTCACCTGTACGCTCCTTGACCGATACGAACATTATGTTCATGATGCCGATACCGCCCACAAGGAGCGCGATGCTGGCCACGCCTATGCTGGCCAGAAACGCCGTGGTCGACAGGTTTCGCCAGAGTTCCATAAGGGCCTCGGAGGTGAGGAGCCCGAAATCATCCTTGTCGCCGGGACGGAGTTTCCTTATCCTCCTCATCACGGCCCGGACCTCCTCCATGGCCTGCGGCACCTCCTCGGGGCTCCGTGCCCTGACGGAGATACTGGCGGAAAAACCGCTTCCGTAGATTTTCTCAAAGGCGGCGTACGGTATTCTCACAAACGAGTCCTGAGACATCCCCAGGACGGTCCCCATCTTCTCGTGCACTCCGATCACCCTGAAACGATGTCCCTTGATGTAGAGGATCTTGTCCAGAACATCCGGTGTGGTGAAAATCTCCGCCGCAACGTCAGCGCCGATCACGCAGACCGCGCGGCCATGCTGCACCTCATATGGAGAGAAGTACCTTCCGTCTTCGAGTCCGAACTCGCTTGTGTACTGGCTGTCCTCGGTCGTGCCTTCAATCATGACGTCGCTGGCGCTTTTCCTGCCGGACTTGACATCAGAACCCGCGTAGACGGAAGGCGAGGCGTGACTGACCGAAGGGCACTCCCTCTTGATGACTTCAGCGGCGGAGGCGGGGATCTTTCTCCGCTTGAGGGCCTCGAGATAGCCCTCTTCGCTGGTCTGCAGACCCATCCTGCTCACGACAAATCCCTGTGAGCCGATGCTGCCCAGGAGATCGGCCATGTACTTGTCGATCCCCTGTATGACCGAAGCGATCGCACTCACCGAGAGGATGCCTATTACTATGCCGAGCAGCGTGAGCAGAGAACGCAGTTTGTGCTTCAGGAGGGCGGAAAGCGACATCTGCACAAGGTCGGCAAAGATCATTCTTTTGTCTTCGTGATTTTCACCTTGACGCTGTCCTCAAGGTCCCTCAGGACCCTGAAGGGGCCGGTGACGACCTGTACGTTCTCATCCAGATCTTCGAATATCTCAATGTTCTTATCATCCGATATGCCTGCGCTCACGGGCATGAACCTGGCCCGCCCTTCATCAACGGTGAAGATGCCCTCGGTCTCCTTCTTGTCATCACCCTCTCCCCACTCCCTTAAGACCAGCGCCTGAAGCGGCACATTGGAGACACTGTCGGCTGTGGCCGTGATGATGTCGACCGTGGTGGTCATCCCCGGCCTCAGGCCCGGAAGATAGTCGAGGATCCTGATCCTGATGTCAAAGGTCGCACGCTCCCCGGAGCTTATTCCGTAGCCCGAAGTGAAGCCGGTCGAGCTTCCAACCACCGAGACCACTCCGGAAAGGACGGTGTCCGGGAAGGCATCCACGTTGATTTCCACTTCCTGGCCCGTGCTGACCCTTGCGACATCGGTCTCATCGATCTCCGCCCTCACCTCCATGGTATCCAGGCCGCTTATTGTCATAAGCACCGTCCCCGCATTGTTCATGGTTCCGGTGATCACAATCTCACCTTCCTCCACATTGAGGCCGGTGACCGTGCCGGCAATCGGAGATGAGATCACGGTCTTCTCCAGATCGTCCTTGTAGGCACTCATGGCCGCTTCCGCCTCGCGCGCCGACTCCTCGGCAATCGTCAGGGCACTCTCCGCGCGCTCGAGTTCCTGCGCTGAGACGAGGTTGGTCTCGGATAGCCGTCTGCTCCTTTCCAGGTCATCCCGGGCTTCCTCCAGCCTGACCAGGGCGGCGCGATAAGCCGCCTGGGCCTGGTTGTGCCTGGCCTCGTACTGGGCGGCTTCTATCTCCACCAGGACCTGGCCCTGGTCCACACGATCGCCGTCCTTCACCCTGAGGGCGATTATGCGGCCCATCACCGAGGAGCTCACCTTCACGGAGGACTCGGCATAGATCACTCCGGGACCGGAAACCCGCTCAACGAGATTTGCCGGCTTCACCGGGGTCACCTCAACACTGACCGAGGGCTCATAGGACATCTTGATGTTGACTATGACGATCACTGCAATACCTACTGCGATCGCAAGGAGAATCAGCAGCTTCTTCTTGGTCATCGGGGATCAGTCCTTTCCAACAGCGCGCTTGAGCTTGGCCAGGGACAGTAGATAGTCATAAGTGGCCTCGATACTTGACGTCCTGGCCTCGCTAAGGGATACGCTGGAGTCTATCTGCTCCAGCATCGTGCCACCGCCCAGCCTGTAGCGCTCCTCTGCAAGCCGGAGATCCTCTTCGGCCACTTGCACGGCTTCCTGGCTGACCCGGACACGCTGCCTGGCTTCCTCAACTCCGTAGAAGGCCCGCTTGACTTCGAGGGCCGCATCCAGCCTGATCTGCTCGAGATCGGTCTCGGCTATGCTCCGCCTCGCCTTGGCATCCCTGACACTCGCAAACGTCCGCAGGCCATCAAAGATGTCAATGCCCGCGGCCATGTACCAGGTATATTCGGCTTCGTCCCACAGGCCTGCCAGGCCCTGGGGAAGCCGGGCTGAATAGTAGTTCTTGCCCCAACCGGCGGCCACCCAGGGGACCCAGCCTCCCCTCGCACTCCACACACCATGTCTGCTCGACTCAAGCGAGAACTCGGATGAGCGGATATCCGGCCTGTATTCCATGGCCGCCTTGAGAGCACTGTCAAGATCCTGATCCAGCGTGCCGGGATTGATGTCCTCATCCAGTTCGATCTCGACATCGTCCTCGATCCTCAGGAAATACCTTAGATCGGTCTCGGCAAGCCTGACGGCATTGCGCGCCGATATCAGCTCCAGCTCGTTCCTGCTCACTTCAACCTGGGCCTTAAGGACATCCGACCGCACGGCGGAACCGACATCCAGGAGGGCCTCGGCCTTCTCGAACTGTCTCTGGCTGAGCTCGCGGGCCTCTTCCCTCACACCCAGGAGCCTCTTGGTCCTCAGGACCCCGAGGTATAACTGCCGGGCAACATAGGCGACTTCCTGCCGGACGGAGACGACCGTGTTCTCCATGGCCTGCTTCGAGGAATACGCCTCGAAGATCCCCATCACGGTGCCGAAGTCCACAACTTCTCTGATGGAGATCGTCCCCGTGTATACCTTGTCGGATAAGACCAGCCTGTCGCCCACCGGCCGGAGCGCGTCGGTCTGATACGTAGTCCGGCGGGCCTCGAGACCCACGCTGGGAATCATCGGGGAGGCCGACATCAGCACACCGTTGCTCGCCCTGTCCAGGTTGTAATTCGCCTTGATTACGGCAGTATTGGCCTCCACGGCCATGTCGACGCACTTTTCGAGATCAAGCTTGAGCGTGGTCTGCGCCCAGGCCGTATTAGTGCCCGGAAGCGGAGCGGCCTGTATTGAAATCAGTATTAGAACGCAGAATCCAACTGCTTTAAGCACCTGGTCCTCCTTCCTATCCCATCCCCATCAGGCTCGTGGACAGGGCTGTGACGCCGACGAGGATCAACACATAAAGCAGCCAGAGTCCCCCGACTATAAAACCGGATTTCTTGTTGTCGAATCCCGTCAGCACGGCAAACCCGATCACGGCGGCCACCACCGCCCAGATCGAGAAGATGTCGAACGAGTTGAGTAACACGCCCAGGGGCGTCTGGATGCCCACCGACGGGGCCAGCAAGGCCAGGCTGGTACGGACATCTATCGAACCCTTGGCGAATGCGATGGGCATCTTGATAAGCATGCCGAGAACGCTGATCAGGCCGACAGCGGCCATCCACGCGAACATTCGCTTGAAGCCCACGTTCGCTCCGGCGACTTTTGCGACGCCGTTGAGAACAGCTGCGGGAACCAGTATCAGGAATATGGCGAGGAAGAGCGCCGTCTGGACGCCCGCCAGGATCTTCTTGACCGGTGTAGGGGCCAACCTGGCATCGATATCGATCTCCACGCCCCGCTCGGACTGGATCCTCTCGAGCATTTCCCGCTGCGACTCGACCTGATACTTGTAGGTGATGAATCCGAACAAGAAACTCGCAACCAGCACAATGATCAGCGGAAGGAGCCAGCCCGGTCTCTCGGCTATGCCCCTTGCTGCACTTGACGGGCTGGTGAACACCTGGAAGACACTTCCTGAACCGTTCATCCGTTTCCTCCTTGTTAAAGCCCCTTTTGCCGAGATATACCATCTTAATAAGGGACTTACAACACCATATTTGTGTTTCAGGGATTAAGACTGCACTACGGTTGCAGCACCCAAGTCGGGTACAGGTCGCGCGACTTAATCGGTAAGCGAGAACCTGAAGGGGATGCTGATCGTAGCCTTGACGGGAACGTCACGCTGCTTAGCCGGTGTAAACTTGAATTTGTAGGCCGCTTCGAGGGCCGCCGGATTAAGAACCTCGGCACTGGTGTTGGCTATCCAGGCACTAATCACGTTTCCGGCCTCGTCGATCGTGGCCATCACGACGACGCTGCCTTCCACTTCCGCCTTCCTTGCCAGCTCAGGATAAACAGGCGTCGCGCTCTTGATCACCACGGGATAGGTGTCAAACGCGAAGAACATCTCCGGCTCGGGTGGCGGAGGCGGAGGTGCAGGGGGTAAGTTCTCCGCGTCCAGGAACGTGGGAGCAATGGTCTCTTCTTCACTGGCCTCGTCGCTGGCCTCAACCTCGACCGCGACTTCAGGACGGGCAATCTCTTCCGGCGGCGGTGGTATCTCAATCTCCGGAGGAATATCGATTACCTCGATCTTCTCTTCCCTGAGTTTGTAGACTCCCGGGACATACTCGGGCCAGAAGGCAAAGGCTACCGCATGGATAAGCAATGCGAGGAGAAGACCGAGCTGAAGATACTTCGGATACTGGGCTTTGAATTCGGCGTTGGCGGTCACTCGGTCAGCTCCTATCTAAATCGCATCTTCTCTTTCTTTGACGCGAATGAGACTCTTACAGCGCTGGCCCGCTTGAGCTGCTCCATGATGTCGGACATCACCCCATAGGGAGCATTCTCATCCGTATAGAAGGCCACGATAATACCAGGATTCCCGCGGATCCTCTGGGCAACAATCCCCTCGACCGATGCCACTGTGACGATCATGTCATTGATTGAAATCTTGCCCGTCCTGTCAACCCAGATGTGGATTACGTTCTCACGGGGAATATCCTGCGCGGCCGCAGCCTTGGGCAGCGCGATCGGCAAACCTTCCTCAAGCTTGAGGACTGTCGTTACCATGAAGAAAACAAGCAACAGAAAAGCGATATCCGCCATCGATGAAGTGGGGATCCTGCTCTCTGTGGACATCTTCTTCTTGAACTTCGCCATACTGATCCCCCGCTATTTCTTATCAAGCGCCTTGAGTGATATCCTGGTCGCTCTGGCCAGCTTGAGTTCATCCAGCACGTCGACCATCAGGCCGTACGGGGCTTCCCTGTCGGTCTCTACGACGATCACCACTTTATCATTCTCGGCTATGGCCTGCTCGACCCGGTCCTTTATGGCTTCGATCGCGATTACCTCGTCATCAATGGTCACTGCGCCGCCAGCGTGCACCGTAACCACCATTATGTTCTTCCTGGAGATCTTCTTGACCACGCCCTCTTTGCTGGGAAGCTGAAGCAACAGACCTTCCTCGATCGCAAAGACGGTGCTGACCATGAAGAATATCAGCAGGAGAAAAGCGATGTCGGAGAGCGAAGAGCTCGGTATCTCCTCCGATACCCTTGATCTTCTACCGAATTTCACGACTATCCACCTTCTCTATTTGGTTACCTTGGTTCTGCCGAGCACGACCAGCGTGTCCACCAGATCGGCCGTGGTTTCCTCCATCTCGATTATGAAGCGGTCGATCTGAGCGACAAAGAAGTTATGGAATGTCTGGATCGGGATGGCTATTAGAAGACCGGTGGCCGTCGTGATAAGCGCTTCCGAAATACCGGATGCAACCAATTTGGCATTCACCTGTTCGGCGTTGGCGATGGCGTTAAAAGCCCTGATCATACCAGACACCGTGCCCAGGAAGCCCAGGAGCGGCGCGATCGTGGCCAGGGTCGCCAGCCAGATCAGACCCCTTTCAAGAAAGGATGTCTCGATCGTACCGGCGGTTTCAATGGCTCGTTCAACCGCCTCCGTTCCCCTCTCCGCCCGTTTCAGCCCGGCGTGAAGAATCGCCGCGATCGGTCCTCTGGTCCTTTCGCACTCAGCAGCGGCAGCATCCACACCCTTGGAGTGAAGAGCATCGAGCACGCGCTTCATCAGTTTCCTGACATCGGTCCGCGCGCGGCTAAGCGTCACGGCTCTTTCTATGATCACCGCCACACCGATTATCGATGCGGCAAGAAGAGGATACATAAAAGGTCCGCCCTTGAAGAAGAGCTCAACCAGTCCGCTCTGTTTCACCTGCGCAAGGAAACCACCCTCCGTCACCTCAACCTCTTCCGGTGTGGTCTCAAGAGACTTGAGGAGATCCGCAAGTGAGCTGTCCACGGCGCTTCCTTCAACAGTCGCTTCTCCGGTCGGTGGGTCACCTACTGCATCGGTCGTGGTTTCCTGAGACATACAAAGGCCCGCTGTTAGAACAAGGGCAATACCAAGAATCAGAGACAGGTGCCAGAACTTGAACCTAAACATGAAGCTTCTCCTTGCAGAAGTTACCGCTGACCTGGCTGACGAATCACCAAAAAAGCTTGCCGGCGGACCTTATCGGACATGCCAAACAAGCGCGTTTTATGGCTAAACTTTAATAGTGGTGGCAGGGGTTGTCAACCCTTTTTTAGTACTCGTGTTTTTCGGTACTGTAAACGATCCTGTACTCGCCGAAGCCCCGCTCATCGACCAGCACGAAACGCATCTTGGCCGAGCGCGCCAACCTGTCGGGCAGCTCCCTGACCGGCGCTCCAGGGCCGTCATATGACCAGATTTCATAGGCCTTGCCGTGAACGGTGCTCCCACCCGTCTGCTCGGAAAACGCGTCGTCATCCACGGCCTGGTCCCAACTGCCCTCATCGGAGGAGCCGGTCTTGAGGCCCACCCTGGAGAACGGGTCCGTCGGGACCGGCTCGGAGCCCCCGACTATGTCCCTGGTGTTCTTGACGAATTCGAAGTCGGAATAGTGACTCTGGATATCATCCGGAGGCCCGTACTTGATGTACAATCTTCCCCTGTCGCTCAGGGCACCCCTGGTATTGGCGCTGGTGTAATTCTGATCCGCGTACTTGACCCTCCTGAAATGCTCTATCAAGGCCTCGTTCTCGACCGTCCCGGGGCTGGGGTCGATCTTGAGCCAGAAGGCCCGCAGGAATTCCTCCTGGTCACCCGGAGAGAGGGCCTTGAACGTCTTCATCTCCTCATCGGTGAAGACATACGCAAGGTCGCCCAGCGCCTCGATCTCATGCCTGCCCCAGGAATAGACCGACCACGCGACATCGAACTTGCGCCGGCTCTCGGCAAGCACTTCTCCATCGCGGTTGACCAGGCTGAGGGACAGGAGATAACTGCCGGCCGGCAGAGAGGTGATGTTGAAGAGCGCGGTGCTTCCCACCACGTTTCCCCTGAGATCAATGGGGTTCTCGGTTCCGTAGATCTCCCGCCCCGGCTTATTGATGATGGAATATCGGACGAGAAGCGTATCCTCCTTCTGGGTCTCTCTGAGGTCATAGACCTCGAAGTAGATGGGCAGCTCGGCCAGCAGGAGCCCGTAACGCCGGTGAGGGTTCGGCATCACCTCGAAGCCGGACTTTTGAAATGAACCCTCGTAGACGCGGCGCAGGCTCCGCGCGAATTCCACGTCACTGAGTGAGATGGCGCCGTCAGGGAAAGCCTGGCTCTCCACCACCAGTTCGATCTCCCCGCTCTTATAGGCGCCCCTTATGAAGGAGACAATCTCCTTCTTGCGCGCGTTGAGGTCCTCCAGAGTGATCGTGGCGAAATAGGTGCCGGGAGGCACTATCAACTTGGATTGCAGGACCTGTATTATGCCCCTGTCGGACGCATCGTCAGAAGAAGCGGCCCTGACGATGACCTCCCTCTCACTCTTCCCTGCCACATCTCCCTGGGCGTCGAGGAAGGTAACCTCGAATCTCAATTTCCCCTTGAACTCCCCGTCGGTTTCCAGGAAGAGAAGCTGATCATTGGATACGGAGCAGGATATCACCTCGATGTTGCTCTCGCGGTCATTCATGAACGTCACCACGTCGGCGTGGAAGACGATCTCTCCGGTGCTTGGGGCGGGGACATCGGTAGCTTCAGACCAAGCCCAGCATGCAGATGCGCTCAAGAGGTGCGTGATGATAACAAGAAGGGGTAGCATCAGAGCTACCCCGCCTGGTTTTCTTGTGTCAATCATAGCTAGAAACCGACACCCAGAGATATCTTGTTCGAAACGTCAAGGAGCCCCATCTGGGAATAGCAATAATCGAGGGTCCAGATCGACGGCTTGTTCTCAAGGCCGATCCTTATGAACGGGAACTGTATGCCGAATCCGGCCGTGAGCCCTTCCTCGTCCCTGTTGAACCTGTAACCGCCCCTGACTGCGATCTCCAGGTTTTCAGCGAATCCCTTATAAGCATACTCGGCACCCAGATTGAGCCGCTCGGCCCCATCCGGCGGGTGATCGAACTCGGCTGCACCAAGCAGGCTCTGCTTCGGGTCCTCGATCAGGGGCATCGCCGCTCCCACCTTGAACGTGACAGGCATCGGGCTCTCCTTGCCGTCATCCAGGAGCTTGTAACCGTTGCCCATGTTGAGAAACGCCATGCCGATCTTGATTCCCCTGAAGCCCGTATCATAAATCGTGCCCAGGTCCACCGCGAAGGTCTCCCCACTGTAGTCCGCGAGGCCTTCGTGGATCCACTTGAGCGAGGCACCGAATGAGAACCGGTCGGTCAGCATCCTCCCGTAAGTAAACGCGAAAGCCATGCTCCCGGCATCGAAGCTGTACCCGGTTCCGTCCGGCCTGTACTCCGTGGTCTCGGGCATGGGGTCCATCTGAAGCACGGTCGCACTTATTCCGATCACGCCCGGAATGAAACCGTATGAGAACACATACGTGGCATACTCGTGGCTCAGCTCAGCCGGCCACGACCCATGGCTGAGGCTGAACCTGCTTCCCGTGATCGAGGCGATTCCGGCGGGATTCCAATACGTGCTGGTGGCGTCATCCTGAATCGCGACAAACGCCTCCCCCATCGCCACGCCTCTGGCGCCCACACCTATCTTCAGGAACTGCGCGCCGACCGTTCCGACCTTTTCGAATGTGTCCGCCGACCAGCTTGCACCGGCAAGCAGAAACGCTACGATGACCGCGATCAAAAAGGCTCTCCTCAATGTACTCCTCCTTCCACCTAAACGATCGTCGCTACCTGACGATTACGAACTTGCTGACCTGATCACCTTCCGGTGACTCTACATGCATCAAGTAAATACCGCCGACTATTTCCTGATCATTCCTTGAGACCAGGTTCCAGCCGGGCGGCTCCCGCGATGGATCGGTGGGATCCTCAAAATAGCGGCTCCACACCAGGTCTCCTGAAAGACTGTATATCCTGACCATCGACCGCCTGGGGAGATTGACGAATCTGACCCTGCGGCCCGACGGATCCCTGTCATATTCCACCATGTCGCCGATCGCGTGCCCGGTCTCCCTGGCGGCCTCAGACATTCCCGGATACGGATTCGGCACAACCCGCGCCAGGCCCGTCACTCTTGCCGGGCTGCTCCGCGGGTATACCAGATTCATCGACTGAGAATAGCTTCCGTAACGCGGAATCGAATCCACTTCACCGGTGGACAGATTCACGGTCTTCTCGGCACTGCCGTCGTCGAAGGCGGTCACCGCATACCAGTACGGGAGTCCATTGTGGACGTCATCGTCCACAAAGCGGTACTTCCCGACACCCAGAAGCCCCGTGTCAATGCTGGAGAGATCCTCACGCTCAAAATGGGCGATAAGCTGCCACTGATCCCCCGAAGGGACTTCGCTCTCGTGGCGCCAGCCCACGGCCTTCCAGATCCTGTAGCCCGCGAAGTCAAACACGTTCTGCAGCGGGTCAGGGACGGTTTCCGAGTAATCATCCCATTCGATTATCACTTTGTCATCATCGGCTATCAGCTGCTGCTTGGGCGGCGGCGGCGGAGAAGACCCCAGCCAGTGCGAGAAAATCAGCTTGCCGCTTGAGTCTGTCAGATACCCGCCATTATAGACCTTCTGGGCATTGGTCGCGTTTGCCAGGAACGAGCTGAACGGGGCGCCGTTCACGAAGGCGCACTGGAACACCAGCGTGCTCCCCGGCGGGATCTCCGCAAACGGGCCGGCGCTCACCAGGAACCTGTAGTCGGCAGGCTTTATGGTGGGCGGGTCGATGGTCTGCTCGGTATCCGAATCGCCCCGCATGTACCGGTACCGCTCCTTGTCGTTCTTGGGATCCTCCTCGCCGCTGGACCAGCTCCGGAAAACGTGGATCTCCACTTCCGACGGGGCCAGCCGGTCGTTAGGATCCGTGGTATGACCCAGGAACATCACGCCGATGTATCCCGGAACATCCCCGTCCTCACCGCCCGGGTAGTCATACATGTAGCCGATCGAGAGACGATATGTCGCGGCCACCTCGCCTCCGTCGGGGCCGATCTCGGTACGGGTGATCGTCGTGTCCACATAGTCCGCCATGTCGTCCGTATAAGCCTGGGGAGTCTGCCTTATGTTGCCGATATCACCATCGACCATGAACGCCACGTACGCCCCGTAGATGGTCGAGTCCCCGGCATTTGTCACCTTGTACTCAACGCCGATGAAGTCCTGAACCGTACCGCTGGTCCAGGCATAGCTTTCCTGGCGCACCATTAGATTGAGGGGCTTGTGGAAGTCTTCGGTTCTGGAAGCATTCATCGACGTGACCGTATCGAAAAACACCGAGGAAAACATCTGCTGCGAGATCGCCGCAAAGTCCTCATCTACAAGCCCGTCGTCATCATTGTCGTAGCCGTCAAGCGGATCCTCATCGATCAGCTGGTCACTGTCATCATCCTGAAGCCGGTTCCCGCCGGCCTGCCCCTCGGCTGAAACATAGACGATATCCCGGGGATCGGTCCTGGGATAAAACTCCAGCTGATAGACTGCTGCGCTGACAAGAGTATCGGGCCTGCCGAAATTATCGTATACCACACCGCCCACCCACAGGCCCGCAGCGTAGAGATACTCGATACCGCTGCCCGCAGGCCACTCGCAGGAAGGCGCCGAAGGATCTGAATTCCAGTCTCCGAAGAAACCCATGTTGGAGCTATGCAGCAACAACTGGTTCACATTATGATAGATGCCCCTGAACTTCACCACACCATGACCAGGACCGTCGTATTGAAGGGGCACATAGCCATCATAATACGCGAATGCCGCAGAGCAGACCAGCATCGAGCACATGAAAGCAAGCAGTACTCTAAGCCTCTTCGCGCGCCGCGTGATCGTTTCAGTCAACTTCATTCGATCCTCCATCGCAGTGTCACCAGTCAAAGGATATGCCGACCCTGAAGTTCCTTGGAGTCGAGTAGACCCTGGGGTCGTTCAAGGGCACATAGATGACTTCCGGCAGACCCAGGAGCTCGCCCTCATCATAGGCGCCCCCGAGCTTCTTCTCCGTCGTGTAGTAGGACGAGTAGTTGCCTTCCCCACCGGGCCAGCTTCCGGGGGTCAGATTCGCTATGTTTCGCCGGTCGAGCACGTTTCTGCCCTCCATGAAGAGGGAGACTTCCTGCCCACCGATCCTCCATCTCTTGTCGGCCTTTATATTGACCGTGCTCCTGGCATCAAGCCTCTCTGAGTTTATCAGAGCCGCCCTGACTTCACGCTCCCTGGGCAGAACCGGTGTGAACGGCCTGCCGGTGGAGTAACTCCAGTCTATGTTGCAGCCCCACAGTCCGGGCTCGCTGATGTAGAGGTTGGTTGAGATCACGTGGTTCCTGTCCCAGTCAAGGGGCAGCTCGGTAATAGGTGCCCTGTCCAGTCCGCCGCCGACGACATTGGAGCCCTGGAGCTCGTTGGAGCTCGAGCCGGTAGCCTTGGAAAACGTATAGGTGACGCTCCCGCTGAACCTCCGGCTGAAGCGCTTGGTCAGCTTGAACTCGATGCCTCGCACCGAGCCGTAATCCAGGTTGGTATAAACCACCGGGGTCGCCGTCGGCCCATACAGCTCCTGGAAAGGAGAACCCTCGACCAGGTCACCCGGCAGCGTGCCGGTCAATCCGAAAATGTCCTTGTAGAACATCGCGACATCGCCGACGAGAGTTCCGGTGAACTGATGCTGCACACCCACCTCGTACATGATCGTGGTCTCGGCATCCATCAGAGGATTGCCGAAGGGCAACAGGCCCTGATCGGTCTGGCCGAGGAACTGGAACATCACCTCGAGTCGGGGTATCTGGTAGAAACGGCCGTAGTTGAAGTAGAGGGCGTCCCTTTCCGAGATGGGATACGAGACCCCGAGCCTGGGGCTCACCTGCCACTCGGTCCGCTTGAAAAACCCGGCGTCCTCGCCCGGGAAACCGGTCAGCAAAAGGTACCTGTTGTAAGACTCAACAGCTTTCCGGCCCGGATCGAAGAGGTCGAATCTCAGACCCGCCCTGACGTTCATCCCCTCGAACGTGATCCTGTCCTGGAGGAACGATGAAAGCTGCCAGCAATTGAAATTGTAGATGTCCGTGTAGATGCCAGTCGGGTTGTCAATGTCCGGATAGAGCATGTCGGTCATGTCAAGCTGGTAGATATTGGTCTCCAGACCAAACTTGATCTGGTGAGTTGTATTCCTCTGTATGGTCATGTCGCCCTTGCCGGTCCACATGACCGACTCGTAATGCTGCCAGTGAGGGTAGTCGCCTGCGACAACGTAGAACCTGTTTTCAGGGTCGAGCCGGTCATTTGCACTGGGCGTCACGTATTCGTCGGGCCGCTTGTTAAGCACAACTTCCTCATGCAACGTTGAATAGCGCCCCAGCCTCATTGTGTAGAAAGTCGACGGGCTCAAGGTGTGGTTCCAGACCATCTTTATGCTGTTGTGGTTGTTTTCTACGTTCGGAGTGTGCGCCGGCCCGTAGTAGAGACTGTAAGTCGAATCCAGGGGCTCGAACCACCAGTGCTTCTCGATGTCCGACCAGTATCCCACCCTGCTGAATGCGTGGTGGTAGAAATCGAACTTATCCCCGGAGCCCAGGAACTCGACCGCGAGCTTCTTCATGCCCGAGAACAGATAGGTCGCCTTGCCCTGGAGCGAGTAGTTGTTGGTCTGACGTTCCCTGAACTTGATGAAGCCCCAGAGCTCTTTCTGCGGCCTGGGTTCCAGGGTCTTGAGATAGGTGTCGCTGAAGACCACCTCGGCCGAGGCAAAGAACCTCAGGTTTCTTGAGATGAGAGGGCCGCCGAAACCCAGCGACAAGTTGTCGAAGTTGAAGTAGGTCTTGTCAGGCGAACCGTAGTCATCGGTCATGTACTTCACGACCCCGGAATACTTGGGTCCACCCTCCCGGGTCTTCAGGTTGATGATGCCCGACTGCACATTACCGTACTCAGCGTCGAACCCGCCCGAGAGCACCTCGATCTCTGACAGCGAGGAAAGGCTGACCTCCAGACCCGTGTTGCCCACGAAGGCATCGCTGATCTGGATCCCGTCAACGAACTGCTTGACCTCCCCTGAACGGCCGCCGCGGATGTGGATCTCGCCGCCCTCCAGGACGACGCCCGCCTGCGCGGCAATAGCCTCCTCAACCGTGTTGATCGACCGGACAGCCGTATCTTCCATGTCTATGTCACGCCTGGAGCCTGTCTTATCGGCATCTATTATGGGCTTCTCAGCAGTGACCTGCGTAACCGGGAGCTCCACGACCACGGTTTCGGAAAGCTGGATGGCAAGCTCGGTGGTCGAGTTCGCTCTGACCACCACATTCTCCTTGGTCTCGGCGGCATAACCCATCATCATCACCTTGACGGTGTAAGTGCCGACCGGAACACCTTCTATTGCGAAGCCGCCATTGTCCTTAACGAAGGTCCCCAGGCCCGTGCCCATTACCAGCACGTTCGCAAATGACAGGGGACTCCCATCCCTCTTGGCTGTAACCGTCCCCGCAATCCTCCCGACCTCCTGCGCATAGGCCAGTGAACCCGCGAGAACAAGGAAAGCCAAAAGTGAAACAAATAGCATGCGCAACCAGGGACGCATAGCCTCATCCCCCTTTCTGGGTGCTGTCAGTAAGGCCTGTCGTATTATTGGTCTTCAGCCTTTACTTTATATAGCATACTGGAAGGTGTCAAGTCCTTTTAATGCTGGGGTTTCCGGTCGGAAGCTCCTTTTTCAGCCGGCGGATCCGAGGGGGTGCCCGGCTCAAACTCAGCCGGGTCGATTTCGGTCACCTCGCAACCGAGCCTGGCCGAGAAACCCCGCACCAGCGCGGCCCTTATTTCAAGGGGATCGAGCCCCCTTCCGGCCGCGTCTTCCAGGCAGGCTGTCGAGGCCGCCAGTTCCCGCCTGAGCCTCTCTCTGGCCGGTTCCTCATCTTGCGCACCCCCTACCCTCATATAGTCAGCGATCCTCAGGTAGTTGCGGTTGACCGGGATGCTCCCATGCTGCAGCATCGCTCCCTCTCCTATCCTCTGGGCGCTCCCCACCACTTTGCGCCCGCGGTAAGAGATCTCATGGCGGCTCACCGACGCGAAACAGGGTTTGTCCCTTGCCCCCGATCTTCCCAATGTTCCGCGCTCGAGATCGAGCTTGAGGCCCATCGATCCGGCGCCATCGATGATGCACTCTGATACCAGCTTGTACAGATCCGAGAGATCCTTGCCGGTTCTGGCGGGAAGCACCACCGCATAGGTGAGGTCATCCCAGTGAAGAACGGCCCGGCCTCCCGTGGGACGCCGCGCTATCTCCACTCCGTCCTCCAGCGCCTTCTCCCTTTCTATGTTCTCCATCGGTTCGGAATGGCCGAGCGAGATAGCCGGTCCGGACCATCCATAGAAACGAAGGTACCCTTCCCGGGCAGATTCATCCGGCGCGCCCCCGGACGCATCCTCCCGCGAGATGGCCAGAGCCTCACCCAGGTCGAGAAGATACCTGTCGAGAGCCATGTTATAGGCTGCGTCCCTTCGCGTGAAGCCGATGAGGTTGATTCTGGAAAGCAGGCGGCCCATCAGTGAATTATCCCCAGCCAATCACTCAAGAGGAAATGCAGCCTGCCGATCAGGAGCGATACCCTGCTCATCACGGTGTATCCGAAAGAGGCTCCGAAGGAGATCATCAGGAACCAGACGCCCACTCTGGATGCCGCCCCCAGGCTGCCCTTATGCTCCCTGGAGAAGAAGAAGTAGACCAGCGTCACCAGGAGGCCAATGACTATCAGCGGGTTCCGGAGCACCTCGAGCGTGGCGAAGAACAACGCGCTCGCTCCGGCCGCGGACTTGAGGCCGCCCGGACTCCCGGGCGAGATCAGGGGCATCATATTGGCCCGTATCTGAGCCAGCAGGTCACCCTGAAGAGCTCCTATTATGGCCAGACCGGCGTAAGACCCTATCATCGCGGCCATCGACCATCGGCTCAGCCAGGCGGCCTTGGGAAGGAACCTGGTAAAAAGCAGAAGTCCGAGGACGAACGGCACGATCAGCATCAACCCTGATGGAGAAACCGTCCGGAAGCTCGCGAGCAGGGGATTCCAGAGATTGGGCACGAAGACGTTCCAGTACTCCAGAGCCACGAAGTAGCCTGCAGAGATACCGATGAATATGTGCTCTGCGAGCTTGTAAAGCGGATTGTCCTTGTAGAGGAAACTGAAAATCGACAGGGTGAGCAGGGCCCCGATCCAGGTCCCGAAAGACGCGGCGCCGAGGCGCCCGGAGGCGACGGCGAAGACCATCAGGGCGATCACCACGCCTATCAGGATGTACTTCGTCATCGGCGCGCCCTCCTCTTCTCGAGGAAATAGACGATGTTGGCGAAGATTATGAAGATCACCACCATCACGTGGACGCTGGACTGGGCAACCATCCCGGCGGTCCCGAGGCCGGGCCGCCCCACCAGCTGCTCATACTCTGCGGCGCCCTTCATGCCCGAAAGCAGGCCGACCAGCTGCCCCGATTGGATATAGGGATACATCTCGGGTCCGCTGACCGCAGTGACTCCGCCGCCTATCACCGTGTCGTACCTTGTCGCGATCTGCTGGATCCACTCCTTGATGCCCGGGTATCCGGCTGAGACGCAGATGATCATATCGATGTCCTTCAGGCTCGATATGCCCTTGAGCATGGGTATGCTGTCCAGGGGTGTTCCGGCATAGTCCTCGGGAAAGGTCCTCCTGAGGTCTTCAGCCACGGAGACCATCACCGCCTCGCGCCCTTCCTTGAAGCCCAGGTTGACATAGTCCACGCCATAGTGCTTTCCGTGCACCGGGGCCATCTCATCGAATACCGTCTGCGCAAGCGGTGGGCCCGGCGCCCAGAGTGAGGCCGAAATCACCTTTATGTTCTTCCTGAACAGGTGCTCCACCAGGGCGTAGTTCATGGGTGAGAGCTCCGGCTTGGAACCCGGGTCATAGTCGGCAGCCAGCCAGACACAGGATCCGGCCTCCAGGGCGTCGATCGCGTCATAAAGACCCTTAACGGGCGCCGTCACCGACATCTTGAGGCTCGCGCCTATCAAAAGGGGAATCGCCGCGCACGCGAAGATGATGAGAAACAGGATGCGCCGGTCGATCAGCGAGAGACGCGTAAGCAAGCTGCGTCTTTCCGTTCCGCGTTCCTCCATCAATCACTTCCCAGGTAGGATCGCTCGATCCCGAGTATCATCTTAAGGCCGGTCGAGATGGCTCCCAGCGCCGCGCCGATCATGATCCCGCGCTTGGCAGCCATGTTGGGTACCTCCATTATCCACTCGGTAAAAGCCGGAAGCCCCGGCCAGAGTTTCTCTCCCACCGGCACCCTCCCCAGCATCACCACAGCGGCGACCACCAGCAGCAGGGTCGCCTCAACCGACCTTGCCCTGAAGGCCCGGTATGCCGCCGAGGCTATGAAGAAGGCGAGCAGGCTGAACATCGTGGCCTGCATCGGCACATACATGTTGAGATAGGCCCAGTCGAAGAGCCCGCCGGAGTTGATCCCCCCTGCGATCCCGACTCCGGCCATGGCCACCAGGGCGACCACGAGGGCCGCTTTGTACTGCCAGTCCGTGGTCCGATTCCTTACCGTATGAAGGCTGATCCGGGCGATATTGGCAACTCCCAGCACATAGGCGAAGGCCGTGATTATGATCGCCCAGCCTCTCATCACGGCGGCCGGCTCGGCGATAAAGGGATGAGGAACGAACAGGGATACCACCATCAGCATTCCCGCGATGAAAGCCATGGCTACAGGTATCTCTGTTCTCATCCGGCTACCTCGCGGTGAAAAGATCGGCGAACGAAGTAAGCCCCAGGGTCTCGGTAATGCAGCCGATGCCCAGCAGGACCATGATGATCACTTTTGCCAGGTCGCTGGCCTTGAGAGTCCCCAGGAGTTTGGGCTCCTTGGAGAGATAGGCGCTGGCCGCGTAGAGCTCCTCCCCTATCAGGGCATAATCGCATGCCGCGACAAAGAAGGGGAGCTGGTGAATATTGGCGGTCCCGGCAACCTGAATGGCGCCGGTGGAAAAACCCGTCTCCGCCAGGATCAGGGACTCCGCAAAGAAAGAACCCATGTATATGTTGGCCGCGGTCCTCTCTCGGAGCATGATACCATTGACGCCGGCGGTAAAAGCAAACTGTTCGTCGGAGAGATAGCGGACATTGTCGGGGTTATAGAGTTCGGGGCGGCCGGCATTCATGAACCCCTGCTTGACCGCCTCCTCCGCCACCGGCACCACGAAAGGCTTGCAGACCGGCACGATGATCGGCGTCTCGTAGGAGGCGGTCATCCGGGCCACGTCGCCGAGGATAACCATGCTCGCGATGGTCTGGATATTGTTGAGATCATCGATCCCCGGGACATAGAGCACGGGGCGGCCCATCTCCGTCGCCCGGCCTATGGCTTCCTCTATGGCATTGAGTCCCGAGATCCTTCTCACGAAGAACTCCCGGCCACGCGCGGCCAGCTTGATATAGATGAGGACCGAGATGAAGTAGAGCGCAAGAACCGCCAGCATGACCAGTCTTGATGTGTTCAGGAAAGAAGCGCTCGGGCTTACGGGCCCGGAGAGCGCGGGCCGGCCTCCGGCGGACTCAATCTTGTACACATAGGTGATCTTCCTTGAAAGACCCTGGTCAATGTAGCCCTCTCGCATGGCGTCAACGGTGGCAACATATGACCAGGCCGTGTCGGGATAGGCGGCGCGCGAGATTGTCAGGCTGTCACCCTCGGCCAGGTCGCCCATCCACGTCAGACCGAGCGCCGTGCCGTCATCATTGGGCACGTCGACGGCCTCGAGTATGACCGTTGCCAGACCGGGAGATGCCGCGAGCAGCAGCGAGAGCAGGACAAGAGGGAGTGTTAATCCGTATGACGGCAAACGCCTGCTGAGCGGATGCATCCGCCTCCCTACTCTTCGATCAGCTCGACATTGGCCCTTGGGATCATCACTTCCACGTCCCCATCGAACTTGACGCCGAGCACTCTCACCATGGCTTCGCTCTCCAGCTTCTGGAGCTCCGGAGGCAAGGAAGTCACAGTGCCGATCTTACCGAAATAGGGTTCTCTGATCACCCTGACCGGGCTGCCTATGACCAGACCGACCACCGCCTTGTGCTTGATCTCGTGATCCGCATTACCGACCAGGCCGGTTTCCAGGGGGATTACCACCTCGGGCCGGATCACGCCGGCCCTGATCTGGGTCGCTCCGCTGATCGAAGTCTTCATGCCCTTTCGCGAGGCAAGAAGATCGAAGGTGCGGTCGGCGATGGTCATCTGCCCGAAGCCTTCGGTTACCACGATGGAAAGACCGATTTCCTCGGAGCCTGTTATCGCGACGCCAAGATCGTAGCCCAGGATGGTGCGGAGATCGGAATCGCCGATGCCTCCGACTATGATGCCCCGGACACCGACTTCCTTGGCGCGTTCAAGTGCGGCCATGGTCACAAGCGATCCTCCCAGGATGATCTTGCCCTTGTGGGATGAGTTGATCAGCGATGGGTCCATCACCACCGAACCGTCCTTGGCCACCACGTCCAGCTCCCCGACTGCCTCTCCGCCGATGCCGAAGATGCCCTGGACAAAGGTAGCAGTGGTCTTGACCATCACGCCCTCGTTCTCGAAAACCTCGATCACCTCGCCGTCCAGGTAGGCATTGATCTCCACAGGAATCGCCTTTTCCCTGACTATCACCTGGCCGGTGATGTCGGAGACCGATTCCACGGTACCAGAAACCGGCATCTTGGCGCTTGACTTAAAGAGGCCGAAGAAACTGCGGCTCTGCGCAATGAGGTCTCCCTCATTGACCCAGTCGCCCAGCTTCACCAGCATGTTCCTTTCAATGTCCTCGGGCAGGATGCTCAGCCTGTTGGCCACATTCACGGTCTGGACATTGCCCGGCAACTCGGTCTTGGCGACCACCGTCTCCGCCGTCACCCAGTCGCCGACACTGACCAGAACATCACCCTTCAGGGGCAGCCTTCTTTCCTTTCTTACCTCTGTCTGCGGGGAGACCTTCAGCCCCGGGGTGTAAGCGTGTGTCAATTGCTAATCCTCCATCGAGCTGTGGGCCCCGGGGTAAACCCCGAGAGCATCATTCCATTCAGTGAGCTTGCGGACCCTCTCGGCCTTATCCGTAGGCAAGGTGAGAGGCCTGCCCCTGGCGTCTATGATCACCCCCACCTGACCGCCACCCAGCTCCGTATGTATTTCCTTGCCCCTGCCCGCGCCGGCATCGAACTTGCGCGTCGGCTTTATAATAGCCTTGGCCTTCTGCCCCACTTCGAGCGGTATGACCGCCATCTCGCCCGACTTGAGTGAACGCGATTCCGTGGTACCGTCGGGCATCTCCAGGCTGACTTCCAGGCAGGGAGTCCCTTCTTTCCCTTCGCCCCTGGGCGCGATACAGGTCCCCAGCCTTATCAGGCAGTCCTTGTGGAAGACCTCCAGCGCGGCCCTGGGATGCACCTGGGCAAGCACACCCAGCTGAGGCATCATGAAGATCGAATCAACTGCAAGCTCGGTCAGGCCCTCGGGCATGAAAGCGTCAATCATCATGAACGCCGCCTGGACCCGCCTCGGCGCGTGGGACAGCACGCCTCCACTTCCCACCAGCATGTCCAGCTGCATCATGTCGACCAGAGTGGCGCCGCTCTCGGTCTGTTCGAAGGTATCCGAAATCGTACGTTCCTGCTGGACACCCTTGAGTCCCACCGCCAGCAGTTTATGCTGTATGAAGGCAAGCCTCAGGGCTTCCCTGGCCATCGCCTGCTCTATTATCAGCGACTCGAGCGCCTGGGGAATCGTGGTGGGCCTTATCATCTTGTTCTTGACGCGGTTTCTCAGGTCGGTCTCCTCCACGTCGAAGGGAACCCAGCGCAGGATATTGGGAACGGTGGCCTCCGCGAGCACATTGGAAATCGAGTAGCTCATGCCGAGGTTGGCGCTCACGGTGCGGTTGAAGACTTCGCCGAAGACCGAGAACACGTCGGTGGTCGCCCCGCCGATATCGACGCCGACCACATTGATGCCCTCTTCCTTGGCGATAAGCTGCATGATGGATCCCACCGCTGCCGGGGTGGGCATGATCGGAACCGGTGTCCACTCGAGCAGGTTCCCGTACCCGGGAGCATGCTTCATCACATGCTCGAGAAAGAGCTCCTGGATACCCAGCCTGGCAGGCTGCAGGTTCTCGCGCTCAAGCACCGGCCGGAGGTTCTCGGTGATGGAAAGGCTGGTCTTGGCCTCCAGCCTGTCCTTCACCAGCTCCCTGGCGTCGACGTTTCCAGCGAAGATCACGGGAAGCGAATAGCTCATTCCCAGCCTGGGCCGGGGATCGGCGGCCGCGATCAGCTCGGCCAGCTCAGCGACATGCGTGGTGGTGCCTCCATCGATACCGCCTGAGAGAAGTATCATGTCGGGACGAAGAGCCCTTATCCTCTGGATTCGCTCATGCGGCTGCCTCATGTCATTGGACGCGATCACATCCATCACGATCGCTCCGGCACCAAGCGCGGCCCTCTGCGCGCTCTCCGCCGTCATCTCCTTCACCACGCCGGCCACCATCATCTGGAGGCCACCGCCGGCGGAAGACGTTGAAAGGTAGAGATCCGTGCCCACACCCCCCTTGCGAGGATGCTCGATCTTGTCATCCTTGATGTAGGTATTGCCCGTCAGATCCTCGACCTCTGCCACGGCATTGAGCACCCCTCGCGTGACATCCTCGAACGGGGCCTCGACCGTCGTCGGGGCTTCCCCCCTGACGATCAGCCTGTATTCGCCGTCACGCTTCTCGATCAGAATAGCCTTGGTGGTGGTGCTGCCGCAGTCAGTGGCTATGATGGACTGAATATTCTCGGCATCCTTATTCACTTCTGCCACCTTGCGTCACTCCTTCTTCTTGGCTTGCTTCTTGGCCTCTTTGGCCTGCTTCTCGGCGGCCTTGGCCTGCTTTTCCTTCTCCGAATAGTCCGCTTCCAGATCCTCTATCTTGCGTACCAGCTTCTCCCAGCTGTCCCTGTCTTCCATTAGAATCGCAAAGCGCTGGTACTGCTTGAAGTTGAACAGAGTCTGTACAAAGGGTTCTAGGAAGATTAGCAGTTGACCTCCCAGGAATGCAAGCGGTTTGCTCGACTCCAGGAAGAAAATCGCCGGGACGGTCAAGTGCTTGCGCACCAGCTTCTCCGCCACCGCGTCGATCAGAGCCTGGTCCTCGTCAACGGAGTTTTCCTCCGCAGAGACCTCCGGCTCGGGTATGACGTTAGGCGTCCCCGCCGATTCTCTTCGAAACAAAGGCCACCACTTCATCTTTGTTACTCCCGTATAGTAATCTCACCGACCTGAAGGGTTCAAGCCTGGATGGCTCCGCGAAAGGAGACAGCGTGATCCCCCTGGCGTCAGGATAGTATCGCTTGAAATGAGACCACGGCCTGGCAGTCTTGACCGACATCGTCCTGACGGCCACCCCGCTCCCATCGAGCCGGTACGTCGTCCTGCTGAAGAAAGCATGAAGCGACGCAAAGAGGATGGCAACCGATAGAATCACCAGGAAGACATCCCTGAAAGCCAGGTAGACCAGCACGGCCACCGCCACAACAATCACCACCACTATGATTGACCGCCTGAGATTCTCCATGAACGGAAAGACGCTCCACTCCAGGTACTCACCGGCCTGATTGTGTTCACCGGCCTGATTGTGCTCATGCGGCTCATTCCGCAACATCGAGTTTCCTCGCTGCGAGACCTTCGTCCACCCTGCCTACCGGAGTCGAATGGGGTGCGCCCTTTACCTTGCCGGGATCGGTCTCGATCTCTCCGGCTATTGCCTTCATGGCCTCGGCAAATCGCTTTAGGGTCTCAATGGACTCGGTCTCGGTCGGTTCGACCATCAGCGCTTCGTCGACTATCAGGGGGAAATATATGGTAGGAGGATGGAAGCCGTAGT
>Ga0307423_1000606_pt1 | contig 23952 bp, 24 predicted proteins | sample SalMarWE160310MG_FD_202154 | JGI IMG/M metagenome (GOLD analysis project Ga0307423, IMG submission 202154) | Salt marsh sediment microbial communities from the Plum Island Ecosystem LTER, Massachusetts, United States - WE1603-10 | ecosystem: Environmental > Aquatic > Marine > Intertidal zone >...
CGAGGCGCGGGAACTGCAACTCCAGCCGGTGCTTGTCGTAACCCGCACCCTGCGCCGCCTGGTACAGCGCCAGTTCGGTCGGCTCGCCGGCCGGCCGGCCATCGATTTCGCTCACAGTGTTGTTCAGAGCCAGGGCCAACCCCATTTCCGACCACGGCGTCCCCGCATCGGGTGCAGGCAATCTTTCGCGCTGCTGACCCGCCGCCACGAACAGCTCGGCCTTCATGCGATTTTCCGTCAGCGTACCGGTCTTGTCGGAACAGATATAGGTGACGGAACCCAGCGTCTCCACGGCCGGCAGATTGCGCACCAGCGCATTGTGCCGGATCAGCTTGCGCGCCCCCAGCGCGAGCGAGATAGTCACCACCGCCGGCAGGGCCTCCGGGATCGCCGCCACCGCCAGGCTCACCGCGGTCATGAACATCAGCAGCATGGGCTGGCCTTGCAGCAATCCGGCAACGAAGACGACGATGCAGATAGCCAGCACGGCCAGCGCCAGGTGGCGGCCGAAGCGTGTCAATCTGGCCTGCAGCGGCGTCTGCACGGTCTCCTCGCCATGCAGCAACTGCGCGATGCGCCCGATTTCGGTTGCCTTGCCGATAGCAAAGACCGCGCCGCTGCCATGTCCGCGCGTGATCAGGCTGCTCTTGTAGGCAAGATTGGTGCGATCCCCCGCCGGCAGAGCGGCTTCGTGCAGGCGCTGCAGTTGCTTGCCAACGGCGACGGATTCTCCGGTCAGTGCGGATTCGTCGACCTGCAAGTCCGCGGCCTCGAGCAGCCGCAGGTCCGCGGGCACCACGTTGCCGGCTTCCAGCAGCACCACGTCCCCCGGCACGAGCAGCGCTGCGTCCAGGGTGACGACCTTGCCGTCACGCAATACCCTCGCCTCCGGGGCCGCCATTGCGTGCAGGGCCGCCACGGCGCGTTCGGAACGGAATTGCTGCACCGTGCCGATGATGGCGTTGAGCAGCACGATCACCAGGATGGCGATGGTATCCTGGGGTTCACCGATGAGACCTGAAATCAGCGCGGCTGCGAGCAGCACGATGATCAGAAAGTTGGCGAACTGTTCCAGGAACATGGCCAGCAGGGAATGCTGCCGGGATTCGGGAAGCGTGTTGGGACCGTGTTCGGACAGACGCCGCCGCGCCTCGGCACTTGCCAGCCCGCCTGCCGACGCATCCAGGCGCCGCAATGCATCGCCGGCATCGAGCGTATGCCAGTGCACCGCCGGCATCCTAGCTCGCGGTAACCAGGAAGATGAGCGCAGCCGTCAGCAGCGCGACCAGCAGGGTTTGCAGGCCGCTGCGCAACCAGGAGACGCCGGAGAACCGGCCCAGGAAAACACCCAGCAGGAATACCAGCACCAGCGCAATCAAGATCGCGGCGTGCAACGGGGCGACCGGCAGCGGTAAACCGGCCTGCGCCAGCCACAGCGGCAGGATAATGAGCAGGGAAATGATCAGCGGGGCCGAACCATTGACCAGTGCAATCAGCAGGGGGACCCGGCGTGCCGCTTCGCCATGGGCACTGTCCACCAGGTCGGTGGCCATGGCCGCCTCCAGTTCACCCAGGGCAAGCCGCCTTTCGGCGGTCTCGCTCACATAGGCACTGCTCACCCCGCTCATTCCCAGCGCGATGGCGGCACCCAGGCAGGCGTTGATTGTCACCGACAGGTCGGCAGGGGTACCGAACAGTAACCCCGTGATAAGCCCCAGCATGGTGAGCGCACCATCGAATCCGTTTACCACAAAATAGCGGCGGACAATACCGTGAGAACGGGTAATTCGCAGCAGGTACCTGGCTTTGCCTAGCAGGTTCACGAAAAGCTAGCCGGTATCCGACGTGCTCTGCACCTCGACTTCGTCGATGCTGTGTATCGAACCGCCCATGTTGTTGATAGTGGCCTGCACGGCTTCAAAATCAATTGCGCTCCCTTCCACCACAACCTGAAGCGTTTCGGTGTTCTCGTCTACCTCGAGGACGGTCAGGTGAACATGGTAATTGTCCCCGGCAGCGGCGATGGCCCGGGAAAATTCCAGCACGTTGGGCTGATGGGGCTTGAGTACATCCAGGACAATCTTGTTGACAGATACCATGCCGCCTGCTCCGTCTGCACCGGTCGTTCCGGCTGTTTACGGTAACAACAGCATGGCGCTGCTGCCCCGGCAATAAAAAAAACCCGTTTCCAGCGGCATTATATATGCGCGGGTTGCTGTTTGCCTCAGTGCGAAGCCGGTCCCGGTGCCTGCTGCACGGACGTGCGGATTGTGGTCGTTTCTACACTTGCCGGGCAGGAATCCCTGCATGCGCCGGGCACAGGTGGTTAACGCTTGCCGCCTCTGCCTTGTTTACGCGCCGGCTTGCGGGTCGTGGACTGTTTCTTTTTAGCGGCTTTTCCCCCGGTTGTTGCCGATGCCTGTCTCTTGCCTGCCGTTGCCTTTTTCTTCGTCGTTGCTGTTTTTTTCTTTGTTGCCGGCGCTTTTTTTCCTGCCGTGGTCGTCTTTTTCACGGACGTTTTTTTCTTTGTCGCCTTTTTCCCTGCACCGGACGCCTGCCCCGTCCTGTTCGCTGCCTGCCTGCTCCCCTTGCTGGCCTGTACCGCCCTGGCTGCCGGTTTTTTCTTGCGGGTGGCTTTTTTCACTGTCGAACTGGCAGGAAATTTCCTGTCAAGCCAGCGCATTACGACCCGCTTGCTGTTGGCAAGATCCTGCTCCACCACCGCCGTCACCGAAGCCAGCGCCTTGCTGCCCTTCACGACCAGCCCCGCTTCCCGCGCCAGCTGCATGTCAACCTGGTGCTCGGCCAGAATCCAGTCCTGGTCTGCGGAGCCACCGGTAAAACCGCGCTGCTCTGCAATGAGGTAGGCAGCCTCCCGAATCAGGTTTTCACGCTCTTCCGGAGTAACGTGGTGTCCGAGCAGCTTCGTTCTGGCCGGGCGGGTAAGGCCATTGACTGTGATCCGTCCATGACTGACATCACGCTTGAATTGCTGCAGGTAGGGAAGAAAATCATTCCCGAATTTTTCCATGGCGAACTCGCTGAGTTCGCGGACGCTGCGTCCGGCTTCCAGCATGTGTTCCAGTGCCGCCTTGAGATAGACCCTTGAGGACTCATATGTTTCCTTGTCAAGGCGGGGGTTTTCATTCATGCCGGTAATCCTCCTGCTGTTGCTTGCGTCAATCGCAATCGGGTGCGGGTATTCTAGAACGCGCAAGTCATCCGAACAATCGAATTCTGCCCGCACGTCGTGCAATAAGAATTGCAATAACATTATCACACGGCCTGACAAGCTCTGCCTGGTCCAGGCTGTCAACAAGCGCCTGAGTAACGCTTGCCGGCTGCATGCGTTCAACGGCATATCCGCCGCATTCGTCGAGCGCCGGCATGGTGTCCCTGTTTGTCCTGCGGCTACAATGGGGCATGCAGTTGCCCGATTACCATGGCGGGAGCCTCGTCAATCTCATGGCATCCCTGCAGAACGGCCTGGGTGGTTCAGCGCACGCCTATCCGGCGCTGGATCTGCTCCCCGCAGACCGGGCGGGAGCCTGTCGCCGGGTATTGCTGTGGGCCATCGACGGACTGGGGTTCAATTACCTGCGCGCACACCCGCAGGCCGTTCATCTCAATGCCCACCTGCGCGGCAGCGTGACATCGGTCTACCCGCCCACCACGGCGACGGCGATTACGACGCTGCTCACCGGTGCCGCCCCGCAGCAGCATGGCCTGACCGGTTGGCACATGTATTTCAGGGAACTGGGCAGCATCCTTGCGGTATTGCCCGGGAAGCCGCGCTACGGGGGCGCAGGACTCGCCGCGGCGGGCATCGATACGGCAGCCCTGCTGGGCCACGTGGCGTTTGCCGACCGCATCGGGGTCGAGGCCTGCACCCTCTCTCCCGCCAGCATCGCCCGTTCCGACTTCAACCTCGCCCATCGGGGACGCGCCCGGCTGTCGAGCTACCGGGACCTGGATGACCTGCTGGCGCAAATCAGCGCGGAATTGCATACGGGCGGGCAGAAATTCGTCTATGCCTACTGGCCCGAACTGGACAGTCTGGGCCATCGGGAGGGTATCCGGAGTGCAGCCGCCCGCACCCATTTACTGGAACTCGACCAGGCCTTCATGACCTTGCTGGAGCAGGTCCAGGGCACCGATACACTGGTTATCGTGTGTGCCGACCATGGCCAGATCGACACCACGCCGGCAACCCGGCTCTGCCTGGATGATCATCCCGGGCTGCGCGACATGCTCGCCATGCCGTTCTGCGGCGAACCGCGTTCGGTGTACTGCTACCTGCGACCCGGCTGCGAGGCGCGCTTCGACGACTACGTGGCATCCGAGCTTGCCGGTGTCGCGCAAGCCTTTGCGCCATCACAACTGGTCGATGGCAACTGGTTCGGTCTGGGTGAACCGCATCCGGAACTGGTGCGGCGGATCGGGGACCGCGTGCTGCTGATGCAGTCGAATTACACGCTGAAAGACTGGCTGCCCCAGGAAAAGCGCGTGGAGCTCGTCGGTGCACATGGCGGGCTGAGCGATGACGAACTGCTGGTCCCGCTCATCATCGCCGAGGTCTGAACGCCGCGAAGTGCCGCTATCCAGCCTTCGTCTGCCACGCGGTGTTCAGGGTGTCCCGTCGCAACCACCCTGCCGGATGGCGATATCCTCGAGATGTTCGTAGGTACCGCCGTCCCAGCGCCACACGGTATCGCAGGAACCGTTGCCGCTAACGCGCAGATCGGGGTATTCGGCATCACCCCGTGCCAGCACGGTGTAGGACGAGGCCGGCACGCCAAGATGCATCTGCCAGCCGCTGTCCGGCACGGATTGCATGAACAGCCATACCGAACTGCCGGTGGCGCCGGACAGAAACGCATTGCCGCCGACGACAAACACCTCGCTGCGACCGTCCGTATTGATATCATCCAGTTGCACGGTAAACCGTGCCGGTCCGGCATCCTCGCCGCCCATCACGAGCAACGCCTCGCCATCCGCGCTGAGCGTCAGACCGAGATTCCGGTAGATCACCAGCTGATCGGCTTCGGACAGGCCCTGCACCTCTGCACCGAACAGCAACTTCCACCCATTATCGGCATGGACAACGGATCCGCACAGGGCGAGAACGACAGGAAAAAGGTAACTGCGCAGGCTGTCAGTCATGATGCATGCTCTTGATCCCGGTTTGGATAAAGATCGACCAGCCGGCATTGTCCGGTGACGCGGCACTGCCAGTCAAGCTGATACGGCTGTCAGCATCATGCGCGTCATGCTGACAGGGGCAGGTGACTGACTCACCCGGCACCCGCTCAGCCAGACCGGCTGCGGTGCAGCTGCGCCTCGATCTGCTTGCGTGACAGGGTACCGGGAATGAAGCGGTTGCCCCAGTCGATGATGGCGGACAGCACCGGGTAGAGATCCCTGCCCTTGTCGGTCAACAGGTAACGAAAGCGCAGCGGCCGCTCCGGATGCCGCGACCCGCGCGTGCTATGAATAGTGTATGTTTTTCGTGTCAGGCACGCTGGAACCACCGGCATTCGAGATCCTGCTGCATACACGCATCCTGCCGGAAAACATCGCGTGAGTGGCAATGTCGGATTTGCGGAAAAGGGCTACCGGCGCGTCCTGCGCATGCTTGCCAGGGAGCTGGATTGCGGCGGCCACTTTCTTGGCAGGCAGTTCAGCTGTGCCGACATCATGCTTGGCACTAGCCTGACCTGACTGCCCGGGAGCCTCGAACCGTTTCCTGTATTGCAGGACTACGTCGAGCGCATCACTGCACGCCCGGCGTACCGGCGTGCCATGCAACCCGTCCAGCCTGACGCGGGACATGAATCATGAGCATATCATCTCATCCAGATCGCGAACCGCTCCTGCGGGTGCATCTGGTGGCGTTGCAGGAGCGCATCTCATGCGCTATTCATAATGGCCACGGAACCACACGGAAGAACACGGAAAAATAATTCGCAAATCGCGGACCGCGTCCGCTCCTACAGGTGGCACTACTGGTGTAGGAGCGCATCTCATGCGCGATCGAATGTTCAACAGATCACGGACGAGGTCCGCTCCTGCGGGTGCATCTTGTGGCGTTTCAGGAGCGCATCTCATGCGCGAGCGAATGCTATTCCATCAGGTCCACATGTATGCCCTGCGCCTCCAGCGCGTCGGCACGCGCGGCGATGTAGCGCTGGAAATAAGGCTGTTCGAGATAGGCCCGCGAGGCGATGTAATCCATGGCGGACTGGATGTGGAAGGCCTTCAGGTAGCCCTCGGTACGGAACACCTCCCGGTTATCTGCATCGAAGAACACCAGCGAGGGGGCATACTGCACCTTCAGGTCACGGGCCCATTCCGCGGCGCTGCTCTGCCTGCCGTCCGCCCGTTTGACCGGCTCGTTCGACCACATGTCCAGCAGCACCACATCGAAGCGCGCAAGCTGGGCGCGGCTATCCGGGCGCTGCAGGATATCCGCATGCAGTTCATCACAGGGCGCACAGTCCTTTTGCTCGAACAGGACCAGCAGCGGCTTGCCGCTGTCGCGAGCGGCCAGGTCGGCGCTGACCGAGAGGAATAACGGGTCGGTGTGCAGCATCCCGCTGGCCGGTGCCGGGTCGACCTGCGCCAGATAGGCGCGGAAGTCCGGGTCGCTGCCATGGTAACGGGCGCCGTAGTCGAGCGCGGCGTTGAACGTGTGCGGCGGGTAGTAACCGTTCAAACGCAGCACCACGCTGCCCTGTTCGTCCATGAACAGCAGGGTCGGGGTGAACATCACGCGCAGCGCTTGTGCGAATTCCTTCTCGGTAGTGAGATTCCCCGCCAGGTCGGTGACCTCGCGATCACCCCACATATTGATGGCAATGACCTCGAAATGATCACGCGTGCGCTGCACGGTATCCTGCAGGGCGAAATTGGTGTCGAGCAGTTTTTTGCAGTACGGGCAACCGTCCTGGTAGAAGTACAGCAGCACACGCTTGCCCTGCGCCTGCGCCTCGGCGATGTCCTCGCGGATATCGAGGAAGGAATTGGCGAACCATGCCGGTTTTTCCGCATAGCCGGGATTCACCATGCCGGCCGCCAGTTCCCCGGCCGGCGGGCTCGCGGCCACGGACTCGGGGACGGCAGCCCGCGGTGCATCGACAGCCGGCAGCGGCGGCTTGCTGTCGCAGCCGGTCAGCAGCACGGTCGCCAGCAAACCCCGGGCAAGTGCACGTATGAAGACACCGCGCCGCCCGCTGGCTACCGGCACGCCCGGCACTATAGCCGACTTGACCCCTGCTCTGTTCATGGTGTGCCTCCACGCGTGCCTCGCCCGATTCTAGCACCCGCCGCCACGGCCGGAACAAAAACTGCGCGCCCGCTGCTAACAAGGATTGCCCTGCTACCCCTGTATTTATAGACTGGGCCGCCCCGCGCATCGAGCCGGCCGAGCCTGACGACTGCTTTCGCCAGTTGTTACAGGACATCCCATGACTGTTGCCGGCACCCCGGTCGCGTGATCGCCGCGCGCGCTTGCGAAACAAACGGGGACAGACCCCGATTGTTTATCGCCCGTGTTTAGCGTTGTCAGTCGCAAAAAAACCGGGGTCTGGCCCTATGCCCTCGCTGCCGGGCAGGCACTGCGCAACATGCAAGGTGCGCACACCGGCCTGACCCGGCAGTGTTCCTTGGCATGGCGCACGATCAGTGCATGGTATTCCTTGAACAGGCCGACGTCAGGCCCGAGCCGGCGCTCGATGGCGCACCGCAACGCGTCATAGGGCTCGTCGCCGGCAAACAGCCCCAGCCTGGCGAACAGGCGTCGCGTGTAGGCGTCGATCACGAACACCGGACGCTCGAAGGCATAAAGCAGGATATCGTCCGCCGTCTCGCAACCGATGCCGTTGACGCCCAGCAAGGCGGCGCGCAACGTGCCGGTATCACAGCGCGACAGTGCGTCATACCCGCCGCTGTCCAGATACCAGCGGCAGAAATTCTTCAACCGGGTTGCCTTGATATTGAAATACCCTGATGGTCGCAGCCAGCCCGCGAGGTGGTCGCGGTGCGCAGCGACAATCCGGCGTGCATCGAGCCGATCCCGCGCGCGCAGGTTGTCGATGGCCTGCTCGACATTGCGCCACGCGGTATTCTGTGTCAGCACCGCGCCGACCATCACTTCGAAGGGTGTCTGTGCCGGCCACCAGTGCTGGGGACCGAAGGTGTCGAAGAGTAGCCTGTAAACCGCCGGCAGCGTCCAGCGCGGGGACCCGCCACGCCGGTGCGCGGCCATCAGCGCACGCGTTGTCCGCGCCGTGCCGGCGCACGCCGGGGGGGTGCCGGCTTCGGCGCAGGCAGCTGCACCGCGGCGTAGAGGGCCGTGATTTCCTTGCGCGTGAGGTCGCGAAAGCGGCCGGCGCGCAGTTCGCCCGGCAGACTCACCGGCCCATAGCGCACCCGGATCAGGCGGCTGACCTGCAGCCCCTGGGATTCCCACAGCCGGCGCACCTCGCGGTTGCGGCCTTCCCGGACGATGACATGATACCAGTGGTTGGCGCCCTCCCCGCCTGCTTCCCTGATACTGCTGAAGGCGGCCATGCCGTCTTCGAGCATGACACCTTCCTGCAGACGGCGCAGCACCTCGTCCTCCACCTTGCCCAGAATGCGCACAGCGTATTCACGTTCGATTTCCCAGGAAGGATGCATCAGCCGGTGCGCAAGTTCGCCATCGGTGGTTACCAGCAACAGCCCGGAGGTATTGAAGTCGAGGCGGCCAATGGTGATCCAGCGCGCGTTTCTGATGCGCGGCAGACTGTCGAACACGGTCGGCCGGCCGGCCTCGTCCTTGCGCGTGGTGAGCTCGCCGGCAGGCTTGTGATAGGCCAGTGTGCGCGGTGCCAGTTCGCCTGTTGCCAGCGTTACCGGACGGCCGTCGACCTTGATGCGGTCCTGGTCGGACACGCTGATGCCGAGTTCTGCCGGCTGGTCGTTGACGGTGATCCTGCCGGCGCGGATCCACTCCTCGATCTGGCGACGCGAACCGAAACCGGCACGGGCCAGGACTTTTTGCAGACGTTCAGCCATGGGGTCGACCCGGTGCCCGCGCGGGGCCGGGTATCAATGCAGCGTGGCGCCGCTCTCGCCTTCAGCCGCCTCGCTGACCGGCGCCGGTTCAGCCGCCTCCGCATCGTTGACGGCCTCGGATTCCTTGATGTCTCCGGCGTCGTCCGATTCGACCAGCAGCCCGGGGATGTCGTTGAGGTCAAGCTGCAGATCCCTGCCAATGGCATTCAGGTCGCGCAGTTCGGCCAGCGACGGCAATTCATCGAGACTCTTCAGGCTGAAGTAGTTGAGAAACTGCCGGGTGGTGCCGTACATCGCGGGACGGCCCGGCACGTCGCGATGACCGACCACCTGCACCCACTCGCGCTCCTGCAGGGTCTTCATGATGTTGGTGCTGACGGTAACGCCGCGCACCTCCTCGATCTCGCCGCGCGTGATCGGTTGGCGGTAGGCTATCAGGGCCAGCGTTTCCAGCAGTGCGCGTGAATAACGCGTCGGCTTCTCCTCCCACAACCGCCCGACCCACGCACGCATGGTCTCGCGCACCTGGATGCGATAGCCGCCGCCAACCTCGACCAGCGCGATACCGCGCCCCTCGTACCCGGCAGCGAGCAGCGCAACCGCTGCGCGGATGTCGTTACGCTCGGGTTTTTCGTGTTCCTCGAACATGGCCAGGATCTGGTCGATGTTCAGCGGACGTCCGGCGGCCAGCAGCATGGCCTCGATAATGAATTTCAGCTGTTCGTTTTCCATGATAGCGGGGGTCAGGCGGTGGCCGGTTCGTCGGCAACCGCGGTGGCAGTTGATTCCTCGGAGGCATCGGGTTGTTCGACACGCGTGGCGGCCTTGACGTAGATCGGCGCAAACGGCTCGGCCTGTGCCAGTTCGATCAGCGATTCCTTGACCAGCTCCAGCACCGCCAGGAACGACACGACCACGCCCATGCGCCCCTCCTCGACGGTAAACAGCTCGGCGAAGCTGGTGAAGCGGGTGGCGTTGACCTTGCTCAGCACGCTCGACATACGCTCGCGCACCGACAGCGCCTCCATTTGCACGTGGTGATGGGCATACATCGAGGCGCGTTGCATGACGTCCTGGAAGGCCGCGATCAGCTCCTTCAGGTCGACCTCCGGCGGCAGCCTGACCACCTTTTGCTCCGGCGCCTCGGCCTCGGCCTGGAACACATCGCGTCCCAGGTGCGGCAATGCATCGATATCCTCCGCCGCCTGTTTGTAGCGTTCGTATTCCTGCAGGCGCCGGATCAGTTCGGCACGCGGGTCCTCTTCGTCTTCCTCCGCGCTGGCCGGGCGAGGCAGCAGCATGCGCGACTTGATCTCCGCCAGCATCGCGGACATGACCAGGTATTCACCCGCCAGCTCCAGCTGCATCTCCTGCATTAGTTCAATATATTCAACGTATTGGTGCGTAATGTCGGCGACCGGGATATCGATGATATCCATGTTTTCCTTGCGGATCAGGTACAGCAGCAGGTCCAGCGGCCCCTCGAAGGCCTCGAGGAACACCTCCAGCGCATGGGGCGGAATGTAGAGGTCATGCGGCAGTGAGTCGAGGACTCGACCCTTGACGATAGCGAGGGGCAGTTCTTCCTGGCGCTGGATTTCTGGGGAGACTTCGTGTCCTGGATGTTCGCTCATTGATTACCCTGGTGCCGGGATTCGAGTGAACGACCGCAGCCGTTCGCGGAATATTACCCCATTCCCTTGCCCATGTCGCGCCTTTTGCCTTTTTTGACAGGCTGGCTCAATCGTATTTCAGGCCCATGACCTGGCGTACTTCTTCCAGCGTGCGGCGTGCCACGTCCCGGGCGGCCGCCGAGCCGTCGTGAATAATGGCTCGCACCCGGCCCGGGTCCTGCTCAAATTCGCACGCGCGTTCCTGGATCGGCTTCAGCTCGGTCAGGATGCCCTCGATGACCGGCTGCTTGCAGTCCAGGCAGCCGATGCCGGCCGTGGTGCAGCCCTCGCGCACCCACTCTTTCACCTCGTGATTCGAGTACACCTGGTGCAACTGCCACACCGGGCACACCTCCGGATTGCCGGGGTCGGTACGGCGCACGCGCGCCGGGTCGGTCGGCATGGTACGCAGTTTTTCCTGCACGGCCTCCGGACTCTCGCGCAGGCTGATCGTGTTGTTGTATGACTTCGACATCTTTTGTCCGTCCAGCCCGGGCATCTTCGAGGCCGGCGTCAACAGTGCGGATGGTTCGGTCAGGATCATGCGGCCGCCGCCTTCCAGGTAGCCGAGCAGGCGTTCGCGGTCGCTGATCGCCAGATTCTGCTGTTCGGCGAGCAGGGCCTGCGCCACGCCCACGGCCGCATGATCGCCCTGTTCCTGGTAACGCTTGAGCAGGTCACGGTACAGCCTGGCGTTCTTCTTGCCCATTTTTTTTATGGCGGCCTCGGCGGCGGCCTCGTAACCCGCCTCGCGCCCGAAGATGTGGTTGAAGCGGCGTGCCACCTCACGGGTCAGTTCCACGTGCGCGACCTGGTCCTCGCCGACCGGCACCTTGTCGGCGCCGTAGATGAGGATATCGGCGCTCTGCAGCAGCGGGTAGCCCAGGAACCCGTAGGTGGCGAGATCGCGCTCGCGCAACTTGTCCTGCTGGTCCTTGTAGCTGGGCACGCGCTCCAGCCAGCCGAGCGGCGTCACCATCGACAGCAGCAGGTGCAGTTCGGCATGCTCCGGCACCTGTGACTGGATGAACAGCTTTGCCATAGCGGGATTGACACCCGCGGCCAGCCAGTCGATCACCATGTCCCAGACATGCCCGGCGATGATCTGCGAGTCCTCGTAGTGCGTGGTCAGCGCATGCCAGTCGGCCACGAAGAAAAAACAGTCGAATTCCTGCTGCAGCCGCAGCCAGTTTTTCAGCACCCCGTGATAATGACCGAGATGCAGGCGGCCGGTGGGGCGCATGCCGGACAGCACCCGGCTGCTCGTGTTCAGACTAGCCACGCTGTACTCCTATTTGCCCATCAGTGAAAGCAGAACCACCTGGAAATCATCTGCCGGCATGCCGGACACCGGCAGCAGCGCACTCCAGACGAGGTTGATCACCGGCCACATGATCAGACCCAGGATGCCGGTCACCAGCAGGACGATCAGAATCATGAAGCCGTAGGGTTCGATACGGCTGAAATACCAGGCCCAGCGCCCCGGCAACAGGCCGGTCAGTACACGCCCGCCATCGAGCGGCGGCAGCGGCAGCAGGTTGAGCGCCATCAGCACGGTATTGATGAAGATACCCGCGACGCCCATGAATACCAGCGCCGCACCGGTCTCGCCCAGCAGGTAACCCGCGCGAATCAGCAAGGCCCAGCCGATGGCCATCAGGAGGTTGATCATCGGCCCGGCGGCGGCGACCACGGCCATATCGCGCTTGGGGTGATGCAGGTTGCGCCAGTCCACAGGCACCGGTTTTGCGTAGCCGAAGATAAAACCGGCCTGCAACAGCAGCAGCATGCCGGGTATCAGTATGGTCCCGACCGGGTCGACGTGCTTGAACGGGTTCAGCGTCAGGCGTCCCAGCATGAGCGCGGTCCGGTCACCCAGCTTGCTGGCCACCCAGCCATGCGCCACTTCATGGACGGTGATCGCGAGCAGCACCGGTACTATCCAGACGGCTATTTTTTGCACGAGGCTGAGATCGATCATCGGCGGATTATACCAAGGCGCCGGAAAATAACCCGGTAGCGCGGCCCGGATCCCCGCCCCTTTCGAAGGGGACGGTACTGGGTGGAGGCAATACCTCAAACCGGGTTACACGGGGAGTACACAAGGGGCGATGCAGGCCTGCCGTGTACTCCCTCGCTATCCCTGCAACCGGGGATTGCATTACTGCTCCAGGACCTCGACCGGACCCAGGCCAGCACGCACCACATCGGGCACACCGTCCACCATGTCGACCACCGTGGTCGGTTCCAGCCCGCAATTGCCGCCGTCTATTACCAGGTCGAGCTCATGCTCCAGCCGTTCGCGAATGTCATGCGCATCGGTTTCCGGGACGTCGCGCCCCGGCAGAATCAGTGTGGAACTCATCAGCGGTTCGCCGAGTTCACCCAGCAGCGCCTGGCAGATCGGGTGATCGGGCACGCGGATGCCGATGGTCTTGCGCTTGGGATTCTGCAGGCGGCGCGGCACTTCGTGGGTGGCACGCAGGATGAAGGTATACGGTCCCGGCGTCAGCGATTTCAGCAGGCGATAGGCGCTGTTCTCCACCTTGGCGTAGACCGCGAGCTCGGACAGGTCGCGGCAGACAAGTGTGAATTCGTGCGCATCGTCGAGCCCGCGAATACGCCGCATGCGCTCCATGCCGCGCTTGTCGCCGACGCGGCAGCCGAGCGCGTAACTGGAATCGGTCGGATAGGCGACCAGTCCGTCATCGCGGATGATATCCACCGCATGGCGAATCAGCCGCTGCTGCGGATTGACCGGGTGTATCTGGTAGAACTGGCTCATAAAAGAATAACTCGCGCAAAGACGCCAAGGCGCAAAGACCGGAGAGGCACTATTGAAAATGAAACGGGATCAACCTGGAGCCCGAACCAAACAGGTTAGCCAAGGAGATTTATCCAAAAAAAGTCAAGATCAGACAGAACCCGCATGTTACAGCAGGATTACCCACCGTCAAAACAACAGCTGCATGCAGCGGATATCTTCCGTATCGCTCTCGGGATTTGCCAAGCTTTGCGCCCTGGCGTCTTTGCGTGAGTGATTACTATTGCACAGGCCACTGCCCGCTTTCCCATACCGGCGTGCAGCCTGCCGGCAACGCCGGCAGTTCGCCGAGGCGAATCCAGCAGTTTTCCGGGCCATGATAGTCCGAACCGCAGGAGGCCAGCAGCCGCTCGCTGCGGCACACCGCGGCCATCGCGCTGATGTTGTCCCGGGTATGGCTGCCGCATACGACTTCCATCCCGATACCACCCAGGTCCCGGAACTCGCCGACCAGGCGGCGCAGCTTGCTTGCCGTGAGGCGATAGCGCGCCGGATGCGCGATCACCGCCACGCCGCCGGCCGCCTGTATCCAGCCCAGCGCGGCCTCCAGCTCCGCCCACTGACCGGACACGTAGCCCGGTTTGTTGCTGACCAGGAATCGCCGGAACACCTCGCGCACGCTCGCTGCATGGCCTTGTTCGACCAGGTAGTGCGCAAAATGCGTGCGGCTGATGATCCTGCCCCGCGCCAGCGCACGCGCACCGTCCCAGGCACCGCCGATGCCGGCCCGCGCCAGCCGGCGCCCGATCTCCTCGGCACGCCAGTCACGGAACGCACACTGCTGCGCCAGCCCGTCCTGCAGCCCGGCATTGCCCGGATCGATGCCGAGACCGAGGACATGTATGGTCTGCGACTGCCAGCTGACCGATATTTCCACCCCCGGCACCAGTTGCAGATTCGCCGCGGCGGCGGCCGCCGCCGCCTCGTCGATGCCGTCGGTCGTGTCATGGTCGGTCAGCGCCAGCACCCCGATGCCGGCATCACCGGCAGCCTGAACCAGCCCTGCGGGTGTCAGGGTTCCGTCCGAGGCGAGTGAATGGGAGTGCAGGTCATAGCTGACAGACATCCGGCCATTCTACAGGACTGCCCTGTCGATTGCGTTCATTGGCACAGTCCGGGCGGGGTTTCCGGATTCGCGTCAATCCCGGCAACGCTGTTAATATTGGCCACCCGCTTTCGTAGAAACACCATGCAGACACCCTCGGGAAAACTGGACACCATTCAGGCACTCGCCGGCACGCTGCTGGCTGCCTGCACCGCATCGGCCACGGACGCGGCCGAACCGGAGGAGCTGCCCGCGCTGGCGCAGGCATTCGAACAACTGGCGGAGGTCATGACCCGGCTCGAGGCCGACACCGGCAGCGCGGCAACGACACCGGCGGATGTCACCGAGATCGGTGAATATGCCCTGCGCCTGTGCGAGGGCCTGGCGGCCTGCCTGGAACGTCAGCAGCTGCGCGATGAACGCGAAAGCGCGGCTGTGCTGGTCATCAACGTGGCCTTGTGGGTCGCGCAACACGAGGGACAGATCGACACGCTGGAACCGGTCGTCGACGCCCTCGCCCTGCTGGCAAACACCACCCGGGATCCGCACCTGCTCGAGGCGCTCAGCGGGGTCATCCGCCAGCTCGTGGCGGCCGTGTCGCCGACCATCGGACAGGACCTGGAAAAGTTCAACCCGGGCCGGCCCTGGCGCGTGCTGCTGCTCAACCAGAGCATTATCGCCACGCGCAGCCACAATACCGAACTGATGGAACAGGCCTTCGCCGTCCTGACCAGCAACCTGCCGGAGGATGCCGGGCGTTTTTTTTCCGAGGGCATGCAGCAGATGGATGCACTGGATTACCCGGAGCATGTGCGCAAGGTAATGGCGAAATATCACCGGCAATGGACACTGGACCGGTCACTGCATTGACGCGCGCGCATGGCGGGTCGGCCCGGGCAGGTTTAATCCACGCGTCAAACAGACTATGATCTGGCCCGCCTGCGCAACAACGCGGCCGAAACCCTGATAACAGCGAAGCAATCATATGAAGTTTCTGTTCGACCTGTTCCCTATCATCCTGTTTTTCGGGGCCTACAAGCTGTATGACATCTATGTCGCCACGGCCGTCGCCATCGGTGCCGCCTTCGTGCAGACCGGGCTGTTCTGGGTCAAGCATCGCCGCTTCGAAAAAATGCACGTGATCACCCTCGGCATTCTGGTCGTGTTCGGCGGCCTGACCCTGGCACTCAGGGACCCCCTGTTCATCAAGTGGAAACCGACCGTGGTGAACTGGCTGTTCGGCGTGGTCTTTCTGGGCAGCCGGCTGTTCACCAGGGTCACCCTGGTCGAGCGCATGATGGGCCACGCCATTTCGGCGCCGGCCTTTGTCTGGGCGCGCCTCAACTGGGCCTGGATTGTGTTTTTCTTCTGCATCGGCCTCCTCAACCTGTATGTCGCGTACAACTACAGCGAGGATACCTGGGTCAACTTCAAGCTGTTCGGGATGATGGGACTGACGCTGGTGTTCGTGTTTGCGCAGGCCTTCTATCTCAGCCGCTACATGGAAACCGCGGGAGACGGCAAGTAGATGCTGTACGCCATCATCAGCCAGGACCGTGAGGGCAGCCTGGACGCCCGGCAGCGGACGCGCCCCGATCACCTGCAGCGGCTCGAAAGCCTGAAGCTGGACGGCCGTCTGGTGCTGGCCGGTCCGCACCCGGCCATCGACAGCGAGGATCCGGGGGAGGCCGGCTTTTCCGGCAGCCTGGTGGTTGCCGAGTTCGAATCACTCGCTGACGCACGCGACTGGGCCGATGCCGACCCCTATATGGCCGCCGGCGTCTACGCACAGGTCACTGTCAAACCCTTCAGGAAGGTACTGCCCTGACATGCCGGAAGCACGCATCGAGGAATTGCGCACACGCCTGACGCAAAACCTGCACCCTGTCGCCCTCGAGATCATCGATGAAAGCGCAAAACATGCCGGCCACGCCGGCGCCGCCAGCGGCGGCGGCCACTTCATCGTGCAAATCACATCCGCGGCCTTCAGGGACAAGAGCCTGATCCAGCGTCACCGGCTGGTATACGACGCCATCGGTGATATGATGCAGCGCGACATCCATGCCCTCGGTATCGAGGCCAGAACACCTGAAGAGATTCAACCCACCAACCCATAAAAGGTATTACAAATGAATTACCGCTATTCGTTGTTGTTCGTTGCCTCAGTGTTGCTTGCGACCGGGTGCGACCAGATGCAAACCGCGCTGAAGACCAACGGGGGAACCGCCGGCAGCACAAGCCCCGCGCTCACCGGCGAGGTCGTCGCGACCGTCAATGGCACCCCCATCACCCAGGAAGTCCTGGATGTCTATACCGGACAGCGTGCCGCGAAGGCCGCCGGCACGGAGACCAACCGCGAGACCATCCTGAACGAACTGGTCGCACTGGAACTGATGCGCCAGGAAGCCGTTGCCAAGGGGCTGACTGATCAGCCGCTGGTGGTCGCAACGCTCAACCAGCTGGAACGCAGCACCATGGCCGGTGCCGCAATCAAGAATTTCATGGAGGACAACCAGGTCACAGACGAGGCCACCAGGGCATTCTACGACGAACAGGTCGGCACGCCCGGCAAGGAATACAAGGCCCGCCATATCCTGGTCGAAACCGAGGACGAGGCGAAAAATATCATCACACTCCTTGACAGCGGGCAGGATTTCTCGGAACTGGCCAAGGAGAAGTCCACCGGGCCTTCCGGTCCCTCCGGTGGCGAGCTGGGCTGGTTCGGTGCAGGCCAGATGGTCAAGCCGTTCGCGGACGCCGCTGCTGCCATGGAAAAGGGCAGCTACAGCAAGACCCCTGTGGAAACCGAGTTCGGCTGGCATGTCATCATGCTGGACGACGTGCGCGACAGCACCCCGCCGCCGTATGATGATGTCAAGGATCGCCTCAAGCTGATGCTCGCAAACCAGGCCCTTCAGAAGCACCTCAACGAGTTACGGGAATCCGCCAGCATCGATATCAAGGCGGAATAACACACCGCTGACAGTCTGCCACCACCCGGCCGGGATAACCGGTCGGGTGTGGCTGCAGCCGGCGACAGCGGTCAGTGCCTGCGCACGGCTGCCGGCGTTTGCTGGGCCGCGCCACTGGCTTGCCTGACCGGCACCCACAGCACCAGACGCAGTTCATTCGGTAGCCCGACACTCACCCCGAGCGAGACGCTGCGCGCCGGGTTCATCTGCTCCCACAGCACCTCGTTGTCCTGCCCCGGCTCATTCAGCGGCAGGTGCAGGCGTGCAAAAATCACCTTCAGCCGTTCCATCAGGTTGTCCTGCGCGCTGACCCGGAACGCGAAGCGCATGTAGTTACCCCTGTGCAGCCAGTTGTCAGCGTCATCGTGAATCCGGCATTCCGTGACCTGCAAATGGATATGCTCGCGCTGCGTGGCACTCTTGCACACCCCGTTGAGGATGGCTGCTGCAAGCTGCAGGCATTGATGTTCATCGCAGACATCGCCGTCAGCCACGGCGCGCGCGGCCTGTTCAACCGCCAGTGCCGCCACCAGGTCGGTCATGTCCTGCGCGAGCACGCCCAGCGTCTCGGGTAGCGCAACCAGGGTATCGCACAGCATGGCGAGGCTGCCGTCAAACTGGATCAGGCCGGTCCCGGAGGCAGTATCTTCCGCCCTGCCTTCCACCCTGTCGTGCACGGCCTGCTCCGGTACATCCGCCAGAAACTGCCGGCCGGGCAATTGCAGCGGCGCACGCACCTTCTCGAGAAAGGTCTTCCAGAAGCGCGTTACGGTTTGCCGCGCGGGCGCTTTTCCTGCACCGATGGCATCGATACCATCGGCGATGCTGACCAGCATGGCGGCCACGTCCAGGTCGGGGTAGACAGAGCTGAACGCCTGACGCGCGCGCTCGGCAGCAGCCACGTGTTCGTCCTCGACAAGGCCGCCCAGCAGGGGGATCTCGAAACCCAGGTGTTCCTTTATCTGCTCATTGAGCTTGTATTGAACGGTGCCGGCCTGTTGCGCGTTCTGCAGGCGATTGACCAGCACGCGCAATTCGCCGTCAAAACCATTCAGCCGGAGTATCCTGAGCAGCGCAAAGGCCTCGGCCTGTGAATGCGCATCCGGCGTGACTACGACAATGACCAGCGTCGAGGCGAGACAGCAGCCCAGGATGGCGAGCGGCTCCATGCCGGAGCTGTCGATCAGCAGGTCATCGTAGCCGTCGTGGGTATCCATGTCATGGATACAGGTCTTGAGCCGATCCGCATCCTTGTGCGACCAGTCCTCCAGCCGCAACCGGCAGGTCAGGAAGTCCACGCCCTGGTAACCCCGGCGCACCACGTCGCCGACCGGCAGATCGGATGCGCGCCGGTGCGGCAGTGCGGACTGGTGCAGTTCAAGCTGTCCGTCGAGTGCACGCGCGGCGGCGGCGTCCTGGAACACGCCGGCCTGGCGACCGCGCCTGACCAGTTCGAGTGCAAGATTGACCGCCAGCTGGGTCTTGCCGACCTGGGTCGAACCGCTTGTTATTGTGATTATTCTTGTCATTACATTCGCCGTGCCCTGATCCGGCTGCGGCTCCCTGACTGGTTGGCCGGCATGGCCCGCCGCTGCAGCGGGCCTGCCGGCTTGTCATCACTGTGCCTGCTCGTCGATCTGCCGGCGCTGCTGTGCACTGATGTCACTGATCATACCCTCGACCTCCTGCGCCTTTTCGATCATGTCGGTCTCGATCTTCCAGACGTGATCGGCCTCTTGCGCAGGCGGCTGGTGATCGCCGCAGGCGGTCAATGTAAGCAAAACGAGTACCGCCGGATATTGCCTCAAATCAAATACCTCCGCTTTCCGCAAGTCATCGCCACGCCCGGCGCCGTCTGTCCAGCCACTGCAGCACCTGCTCCAGCGTCATGGGCCTGCCCGTATAATACCCCTGATAGCAATCGCACCCCATACCCTTGAGACGGTCGAAGACCGCCCGTGATTCCACGCCTTCGGCCGTCACAGTCAACCCCAGGTTATGAGCCAGATCGATGGTGGCTCGCACGATGGAGGCATTTTCCTCGTCCGTATCCATCTCCGTGACGAAGGATTTGTCGACCTTGAGCATATGTACCGGCAGGCGCTTGAGATAGACCAGCGAGGAGTGTCCGGTGCCGAAATCATCGATCGACAACCTGAGGCCAAGCGCGGCCAGCTGGCGCAGCACCTCGATTACCTGCTCCGGATCCAGCATGACGCCGGTCTCCGTGATTTCAAGCAGCAGCGATTCCGGCTCGACATGGTGGCGCTGCAGGGCAGCGCTGATGTGGTCCAGCAGGTTGAAATCGTGCAGGTTGTGCATGGACAGGTTGATACCGGTGTGCAGGCCGGGATTGTCCTGTTGCAGGAGGGCGATTTCCCGACAGGCGTTCTCGATCACCCATTCCGACAACCGCTGGATCAGGCCGCTCTGCTCGGCAGCGCGAATAAAGGCATCCGGCAGCAGGATCTTGCCGTCCGGCTTGCGCCAGCGCAGCAGGGCCTCCAGGTAACTGACCCGGCCGGTGGCGAACTCGATGACCGGCTGGTAGACCAGGAACAGGTCATTGCGGCCGATGTCCTGGTTCAGCACGCCGTCCAGCGTCATGCGCGCGACATCGATGTCTGCCGCAGTCGCCGGATCATAAACGGCGCAGCCCTGTTTCAGGGCCTTGGCCGAATACATGGCATAGTCCGCGTTACGCAGCAGTGCATCCACATCCGTGCCATGCTGCGGCGTCAGCGCGATACCGATGGTCACCGATGCGAAGATCTTGTGCTCCTTGACCTCGAAGTGATGCTTCATGGAGTTGATGATCTTGTGCGCCACCTGGACGGCCTGCTCCGCCTCGGTATCCGGCAGCACGATCACGAACTCGTCACCGCCCAGTCGCGCCAGCGTGTCCGACTCGCGCAGCACCTCCGCCATGCGGCCCACCACGTCCTTCAGCAGGATGTCGCCGATATGGTGGCCGAGCATGTCATTGACGTACTTGAAACGCACCAGGTCGATCAGCAGCACGGCCGCCACGCCCGGCGTGCGGCGATGCTCGGCAATCACCTGCATCAGCCGGTCCTTCAGCAGTGCACGGTTATAGGTGCCGGTCAGCGGATCGCGAATGGCCAGATCATGCAGGGTCTCGTACAGTTCGCCCAGCTCGTGGAAGGTCGCCGGGCCTTTTATTTCCGGTTTGGACTGCAGATCCTGCAGGTCAACGTTACGCCCCCATTCCTCGCGCAGCCGCTGGCGCAGATTGTACAGCGGCCTGAACACCGAGTAGTTCACCATCAGCAGTGCCAGCATCACTGTCGTCAGCAGTACCAGTACCACGGTGACAAGGAGGCCGCGATTGGTCCTGTCGATCTGCAGTACCAGCGCATCGGCATTGCGCGCCGATGCGATCCTGAGCGCAGGGCGGGAATTGTCGGTCGTGAGCGTGTAGACCGATTGCACGTTGTTGGCGGACGTGTCGTCGCTCCATCCGCTTGCGGCATACAGCAAGGTACCGTCCATCCGGCTGATTTGCACCGGCATCTTCAGGTGCACATCGAGCTTCTCGAGTGGCGGCACCGGGTCGGCGACGATCTGCAGGTAACCGGTCGGCACGAGTCCGCCGACCGGGGCAATCGATGCCAGGAAGGGAATCTCATCGAACAGACAGAGCTCGTACAGCGGTTTGAGACGACGCGGCCCCTCGCGAATACGCGCCTTTGTGATCAGGTCCGGGCAGATAACCGTGTCGCCCGGCAGTCCGTTGTCGGTGCGCATGGCGGCTGCCAGCAGGTTGAAATCCGCGTCATAGGCATAGATGCCGACGGCGTTGACCAGGTTTGAGGTTACGGGTGCGCGGTGGTACTGCGCCTCGAGCACACCGCCCAGCGCCTTCACATCGCGTGACGCAAAGGCCGTGCGGAAACGCTCGCCCATCTGGATATCCAGCCCCATGCGCCGCGCCTGCTCGGCGCTGTCGGCAAGCAGCATGTTGCTCTCGGCGGCAACCAGCTGCGTCATGTACTGGCGCTGGAAATTGAAGGCCAGCTCGCGGTAGGTACGCGCGTTCATGATCACCGTCACGACACTGATCAGACCAAGCAGGATGATGGCAACCACCAGGCCGGTCAGCAGGTTGATGTTCAGCGATTTGCGCATACGGATTCAGGCCGCCTGGATATTTAACCCTAATATAGCCTGATTCAGTACGGCACGTCATGGGCAAGCCGCTGATTTTTCGGAAAAACAGGCTAATATACGTGCATTTTCACAACCCGCGGCGGTCATGCAAACCGGTGCCGCATGGCAACGACGCGGCAGCCCCCTTGCCGCACACGGCTGCGCCTGCCCGCATAGACAAGGATCACCGCCGGCTGCTTTTTATTCCGGGCAGTTGAGCCTTGTCATTTATCTTTGCGGCGTCGGGCCGGATAATTGCAATCCAGCCCGTCTGCCGCAATGATGGGCCGGCAACGCAGCCGGAACCGGGACACAGACCCGCGGCCACATGCATTGCGGCTGGATGCCCGGGCAACCGTCGGGTTATGCTTGCAACACGCAGCACGCGATCCCGGCAACATCAACAGCCTCAAACGGGGGGCGGAATAAAGGATTGATAGCATGATTACCTATGATGAACTGCACACCGAAAACCACAACATCACCGAACTCTCCAACGTCCTGCTCTACCTGTTCAAGGAGCGGTCCATGTGTGACACCGGGACCTGTTGCGAGCTGTTCCACCGGTTTACCGACAAGGTCAAGCGCCACATCGACCAGGTTGACCAGAATCTCTACAGCAAGCTGCTGACACACGACGACCATGAAATCCAGAAGCTGGCCAGGAATTTCATGTCCGGCTCACAGGAAATCAAGAAGATCATGGCGGCCTATATGAAGGAATGGTGCCCAAAGGCACAGAGCGACACCCTGGAAATCGCCGAATATGACCAGTTCCTGAAAGAATCAGAGGAAATGTTTGAACTCGTACTGGGGCGCATCCAGGCCGAGACGGAAAAGCTCTATCCGCTGGTGCGCGAACTCAGCGGCGACATGAAAAAGGCCGGTTGACAGCGGGAAAGCATGGCACAGGGGCTGCAGGAAATTACCTGACACCCTTCCACTGCCGCTCACTTTTACCGGCCAGGTCATCCCCACCCCGGACTCCCGGCTGCATCGACATCCTGCAACAACGGGGTCAGACCGCGCTACCATGATCATGGTAATGAGGGCTGACCCCGTTACCCCGCTGTTCCTGTTGAGGAAGTCACGACTCAAGACACATGAACCTGGCCTACCTGACAGACATCATCATTCTGCTGACGGCCGCCGTCATAGCGGTGCCGTTATCACGCCTCGCAGGACTCGGCACGGTGCCCGGTTTTCTCATCGCGGGGATTGCAGTCGGACCCTCGGCACTGAGCCTGATCGATAACAGGGCCGAGATCGGTCACCTGGCCGAACTTGGCGTGGTCCTGCTGCTGTTCGTCATCGGCATTGAACTCAAGCCCGCGCGCCTGTGGCTGATGCGGCGCATGGTGTTCGGGCTCGGCACCCTGCAGGTGCTGGTGACGGGTGCGCTGTTCTCCGCGGTGGTTTACTTTCTGTTTGACGTCGACCTGCGTGCGGCCATACTGATCGGACCCGCGCTGGCGCTCTCCTCAACGGCCTTCGTGCTGCAGCTTTTGAACGAACAGAAGCTGCTGACCTCCGGCTACGGACGTACCTCGGTCGCCGTGCTGTTGTTACAGGATCTGGCCGTGGTACCGCTGCTTGCCCTGGCCTCGCTGTTGACGGTGGCGGATCTCAGTATCGAGGAAGACATCGGGCTTGCGCTGTTCGAATCGCTGCTCATCCTTGCGCTGATCATCTTCGGCGGCCGCTATCTGCTGCAGCCGATACTCCAGCGCGTCGCCAGTTACGGTTCACCCGAAATATTCACGGCCTCCGCCGTACTGCTGGTGCTCGGTGTCGCTGTGCTAATGGAAAAAATCGGGCTGTCCATGGCCATGGGCGCGTTTGTGGCGGGCCTGTTGATTGCCGACTCGGAATTCCGGCACCAGGTAATGGCCGAGATCCAGCCGTTCCGCGGCCTGTTGCTCGGGCTGTTCTTCATGTCGATCGGCATGTCGCTCGAGATCGGGCTGGTCCTTGCAAATCCGTTGCTGTCTCTCGCACTGGTCGCGACACTGATGCTGACCAAGGCCCTGGTACTGTGGCCGCTGGCCAGGCTGTTCGGACACGACACCAGGACGGCGCTGGCGATTGCACTGGTGCTGACCCAGAGCGGCGAGTTCGCGCTGGTGCTGTTTGCGGTCGCCTTCGATGCCGCCTTTCTGGACGCGGCGCTGTACCAGCAACTGCTGGTTGTTGTCGTGCTCAGTATGCTGG
>Ga0307423_1000607_pt1 | contig 23928 bp, 18 predicted proteins | sample SalMarWE160310MG_FD_202154 | JGI IMG/M metagenome (GOLD analysis project Ga0307423, IMG submission 202154) | Salt marsh sediment microbial communities from the Plum Island Ecosystem LTER, Massachusetts, United States - WE1603-10 | ecosystem: Environmental > Aquatic > Marine > Intertidal zone >...
TTTGCTCCAATGCGCTGGCCATAAAAATCCGGCTCGATCAACACGGTGCGGCACATGAGCACCGTGTCCACCATCAGGTTTTGTAAACGGAAGCCGTATTGCTCCTTCATGACCCAGTTCAGAAAAAACAAGTCCACTAAAGCGTGGTGAGCCACCAAAATATCGCTGCCTAGAAAATCCAGAAAATCCTGAAAAACCTCCCAAGCTGGGCGCGCATCGCGGCACATGTCCGGAACGATGGCATGCACCAATATCGAATCCTCGGGTATGTCGCGACCCGGGTTGACCAGTTCGTTGAAAACCTCTCCCAGCTTCACATTTCCGTCGCGCACCCGGAAGGCGCCGACGCTGACCACGCGATCCTTGTGGTAATCCAGTCCGGTGGTCTCCAAATCCACCACCACGAAATCGTGCGACAGAGCCGGGTCCCTTGGGCGCAGGCTGTCCAAGACGCACAGGTTGGTCCTGGCTCGATCGGACAGCACCTTGCGGCCATACCATAACCGCTTGAGGCGGTTCATAAATATGGCATTGTAAATATTCACCCACGGTCCCTCATCCCCCGGTTGGCCGGGCTCCGTAGCGCTTGATCATGATTTCCTGCAAATCGCCCACCACGGAAAAGGTGTCCTTAAGCATTTTTCTTTGCAGCTTGTTGAGGCTGCTTGCATCTAAGGTCACATCAGGCTGTGAATCGCGGGCCCTCGCCTCCAAATAACGTGAGATCCGCAGCAGGGTTAGAAAATCGAAGGCCTCGTGCAAATCGTCGGCCAGTTCCCGGTGCAGGAGTCCCCGGGTGGTAACTTCTTCCAAACGGTCGAAAGTACCAGTGAACTCCACCCGCTGATCCAAGGCCAACACCCTGGCCGCTTGCACCACCGGCTGCATCACCTTGAGGTCCAAGTCCAACTCCGCCGTGTACTCGCCGGTTTTTTCCACCACAAACTGGCGCATGAAGCCCAGAGGCAATTGGTTGTCCAGCCCGTACCTGGCCAGAATGCGCAGGAAAATCCGGTTGTGTTCGATTTCCTTGAAAATGTAGTGGCGCAACGGGTCTTCAAAGACGCCACTTTCGGTGATGGCGCGGAAATCAAAAAAGTGAGAGGCGGTTTCCATGTCCTTGGCCAAGGGTTCGCGGATCCAGTTGGCGTATTGCTCCTGCCACTGGGTCATAGTGCGGCAGCCGCTGGGCATATCGGCCAATATCCCCGAGCGGCAGGGTGGAAAGCCACAGCCGGCCAAGCCTTGCTTGACTCTGCGGGCCATCTCTTGGAACCAGGGAAATACCTGGTTGGCCTGCTCCTGGGTTATGTCATCTATGACCAGTACATGCTCCTGGCCGGCAGGAGGCGTGGGCTCGCGTCTCCCCCAGGCGCCCAGGGCCAGCCAGGCGAAGGGCGCCGGCGCCGACCCCATGCCCTCGGCGTCCATCTCCCGCTCAGTGATCTGGATCAGCCGCAAGGTAAGCCGGTCGCTGAACTCGGCCAAGAGATCCAGCATGTATTCAGCCGAGACGCCCAGGCGCAAAAGCATGTTGAGTACCCGGTATATGCGTCGGGGCAGGCGGGCAAGCTCTGGAAAAGTCTTGACTTTATCGATTTGGGAAACCAGGCCCACCGGGGAGCTGCCGGTGATGATCTTTATGTCATGATCGCTGATCATACCCACTAACCGGTTGCCGTCAGCCACCACCAGGTGATGCACGCCTTGACGGGTCATCTCCAGCATAGCCTCAAAAGCGAAGGCGCGGGGCGAAAGGGTAAGCACTGGTGAGGTCATGATCAGATCCACCGGAGTATAAGCCGATAGCCCCTGGGCCAGCACCCGGCTGCGCAGGTCGGTGTCGGTGACCACGCCCAAGGGGCCGCCCGTATCATCCACCACCACCATTGATCCAACTTTACGCTGGTTCATGGCCTGGGCAGCTTGGCGTACGGTGGTGCTGCGCGGGCAGGTCAAGACCGGTGAACTCATCAATTCCGAAATGCGGTTATGCATCTGGAGCGCCATGTCGCCCCAGGGGTCGGCGCCACCCATTTGAACTAAAAAACCGTCGGTTAGGCTGCGGATGGATTGGTCATTGGCGGCCAGGGTGAATTTGAAGTGGCGTTGAAAGCCGGGATGGCTCTCCACCATGGATATAAAGTCTTGGGAAGGTAGCACAAAAGCCAGCAGGTCCTCCTGAGCGGTGACTGTGAAATGACCTTTTTCACTATGCAATAAACTTAACGCTCCGAAGGTGTCTCCCTCGCCCCTGATGTCCAACAAGGTTTCGCGGCCGTCCTCCTCGGTGGAAGTCACCTTCACCGAGCCGGAATGGATTATGTAGAGGTATTTGGCCGGGTCGCCGCCCTGCTGCACCACCTTGGATCCCGGTGGGAAATAGGCGATGTCCATGCGGCGGACCAGCGTGTTGAGCTCATCCGGGTCCAAGGTATCAAAAGGGCTCACCGTACGGACAAAGTCCAAGATGCGGGCCAGGGGAAAGTCGCTCATGTCGCTCCGTAGGAACGCCGCAGGCTATCAGCTGCCTCGCGCCGGGGGCGGTCACATGTCCTTGGTTTCGGACTAATTGACTTATCCTTGCGGCCCCAGCTCATTGGCGAACCGAGAAGCTACGGAGTTCTTTTGAAAAATGAGGCCTCGGATTCACTAAAAATACTATTACGAGAAAGCGTTTGAAGGCCATGGAGGGAAACCCGTATTTGTGGGGGGGAGCTACCCTACCTTGGGGGTTTCTATCTGGCCGCCAGCATAGAGCTTTGATCAGAGGCAGGTAAAAATTGGCGTGCAGCTGGCGATGGGGTCGCCGCTTAAACCTGGGCGTGGCCATCGCGTTCCAGATATAAAAGGGGAAAATCGCGCTCCAGGTCCTGGATCAAAGCCTTCATCCGGGGTCCCGGCATCTCCGCCACCCGCAAATAGACTTTACGGGTGCCTTCTTCCGCATTCTCATACACCGAAAGCAGGCTCACTAAACGGCCGCCATGCCGCCGCACCACGTCGACCACTTCTTTGATGGAACCCGGCCGGTCCTCCAGGTTGAACGCGAACTGGGTGCCGCCGCGGTAGGCCCCCGTGATAACGGTTAGCATCCGGGCCACGTCGTCCAGGGTAAGTACTCCCACTGGCCGTCCGTTTTCCATAACCGGCAGACCTGATATCTTGTGTTCCAACATGAGGACCGCCGCCCGCTCAACGGTGTCTTCCTTAGTGACGGTAATGACCTTCCTGGTCATGGAGTCACCCACGGTGAGTTCGTTGAAGAGGTAATAACGTTCATGGGCATCAAGGGTGGTGGCCTTGGACGGGCTGGCTTCTTTCAGGTCGCGGTCGCTGAGGATGCCCTGCAGCAAACCGGTTGCGTCCACCACGGGCAATCGGCGGATGTTATGCTCCTTCATCACCTTGGCGGCCTCGAAAAGAGAGGCTTCCGGGCTGATGGTGATGAGACCGGTGCTCATCCATTCTCTGACCAGCATTGGGCGGCTTTCTCCCCAGAGGTCAATCGTGGCCTAAAATACCTCTTTGCTGAATTCTCATACGGCAATACCCAGCATAAACCGGGCCACCGCATGGTAGTCAAGTCATTTCCATAAGCGGCTGGCATATTTGGCCTTCATGAGGTAATTAGCCGCTTAAGGCTACTAAGGCCTATATGATTTATCATAATTATTGTTTGTTCTTCTAAAAGGTTAGTACCTGAGTAGGCCTTTGGGTTTGACAGGCGGAGGTCCAGACCGTAAGCTTACCCAGCTTAGCCTAGTCTAGAGGCTTGATGCATCCTGAAAGGTTATGCGTTAGGGTCCTTCCTATGTTTTGACTTCCCTGAACCTGGGCTAAAGTTTTTGAAGGCTGTCCCGCATAGGCAGCCGTGTTGTGTAATTAACCGGCTTAAGAGTGACTGTAATGAAGAATTCGAAAATTATCGGCACCGGCTCCTATTCCCCTGAGTTGGTGCTAACCAATCAGGATCTTGAGCGCATTGTGGATACCAGCGACGACTGGATCACCAAGCGCACCGGCATCAAGGAAAGGCGTATAGCCAAAGAGGGCCAATACACCTCTGACATGGCCGCCGAAGCAGCCAAGGAAGCCATGGCCATGGCCGGTATTAAGCCCGACGATCTGGACATGATCGTTGTGGGCACCGTGACTCCTGATCGCCAGTTTCCTTCCTGCGCCTGTTTGTTGCAGCACAAGATCGGAGCCATGAACGCGGCCAGCATGGATGTGAGCGCGGGCTGTTCAGGCTTCATCTATGCGTTAAGCGTTGGCCATAACGCAATCCGTTGCGGTTCGGCCAAGTATGTGTTGGCAGTGGGAGCCGAGATCCTTAGCTCGGTCACCAATTGGGAGGACCGCGGCACCTGCGTATTGTTGGGCGATGGCGCCGGCGCGGTGGTCTTAGGACCATCCGAGAACAATACGGGAATCAGATCCATCAACTTGAAAAGCGACGGCGGCTTTGGCGACCTCTTGTATTCCGTGGATGCCAGCATTAATCGCCCCGGGCTGAAGTTGCTGGAACGCCATAACCAGACCAAGCCTTATTATTTGGTGATGGAAGGCAACCGGCTGTTCAAGAAAGCCGTGCACTGCCTGGAGGAGATCGCCCTGGCTACCATGGCCGAAGCCGACGTGAAGGTTGAAGAGCTATCTCTGGTGGTGCCCCACCAGGCCAACCTGCGCATCATAAACGCCCTAGCCCAGCGCCTGGATTTGCCCGAGGAAAAGGTCTACGTTACCGTGCATAAATACGGCAACACTTCATCCGCTTCGATCCCGATCGCCTTGCATGAAGCCAATATCCAAGGCCTGCTGAAACCCCGAGACAAGCTGCTCCTGGTCACTTTCGGCGCGGGTCTTACCTGGGGCGGCTCGGTGGTGGAATGGGCCGCCTAGACCGGCGAAATCAGCGAAAGTCATCAAGAGACCCTCACGGGGCCTCTTCTGTTTTGGGGGTTGGGTTCAAGCCCCTCCTGCGTACGCGGCCCCCGATCCCTAGGCAATAGCCCACAATATCACACCGACTAAAAGAGACGCCGCCACTCCCAAGGGAATGGTAAGCCGCAATATAGCCCCCTCCTGTCCCAATGCGCCGCACATGGGCGCGGCTATGGCGATCTTGAAGGGTGAGGATATGCTGCCCAGGGAGGCGCCCACCGCCAGACCCGAGGACAGCCAAGTGGCGCTGATGCCCATGATCCCCGCGGTCTGCACCTGAAGCTGCCCGAAGAGCATCAAAGAAGCCACGCCGTAGCCGGTGAGAAAGGTGCCCACCCAGCCCAGAAGAGGCACGAAAACCGGGTAGGCGCTGCCGGTGTAGATGGTGAGTCCGTGGGCCATTACCCAGGGCAGGTTGGCGGCTTGGCTTAGCTCGGCAAATCCAGGGGTGTAGCCGGAATAGGCGATAATCTGTCCCATGGCCCCGAATAGCGCCATGGCCAAGGAAGCGCGCCAGCCCTTCTGGCTGCCGGTGCGCAGGACCTCGCGCATCTGTATGCCGCCCACCTTGAAGAGCTTGGCCGCCAGCAGGAAGGCGAGGAACAGATAGATATAGGCCGAAAACAGGGGGCGGAAAGTGATGGTATGCACTGGGATCACCTGCAGGCTGACGCTCAAACGCTTGAAGGTCAGCTCCTTCAAGACAGGCGCCGTGTTCAAAATCAAGAGCACCGCCAGGATGAACAAGAACGGGGCCAAGTCTTTTACGATGCCGCCTTTTAGGGTCAAGAAACGGTTACCAAAAAGAACCAGCGTCAGAATCAAGGCCAAGCCGGCCACCATGCCGCTGATGGATACGTTGAGCCAGGCCGCAGTGCCTAAGGCGGCGAATCCAACAACCAGGCCGCAGGCCAGCACCAGGAGCCAGCGCCGGAAGCCGGGCAAGGGACGGGGCAAGAAGATGGGAACGCAAAGCGCCATGGCCAGGGTGGCGGGGATGGAAAGCCAGGCCGAAGCCAGGCCCAGCTCGGCCTCCGGAATGCCGGTCACGATGGAAAGTACGGTGATGATGATGCCGGCCATCTCCAGAGTCATGAGACCGGCGTAGCCCACGATGGAAAGCGCCGCCGCGCCGGCCGGCGCCACTCCCGCGGCGCGCAGCATGGGCGCCACCAGCGGCTCGGCAATGACGCCGGCGCCCTCCATGAAGTTGCCCACGCCCATGGTGATCAAAAGGCTGCGGTCGAAAGCGCCGCGCACCCCGCCCATGAACCAGCCCACGATACGAGGCAGGGAGCCGGTCATCATGAGCAGGCTGGAAAGCAGGATCCCAGCGAAGATCATCAGCACTAGCGGCAAGGTGGTGAGAATCCCGTCAAGCCCGGCCAGGAGCGCGATCTGCAGGGGCGTGTCAAAGAAAAAAATCACCAGCAGTAAAGTGAAGCCGGTGCCGTAGATGGAAAGATCCAGGGCGGGTCGCTTGAAGCCAACCGCTAGGATGGTGAGGAGGATCACCGGGGACCAGGAAAGAAAAAATGGCCAAGCGCTCATGAGGTAGGGCCTTCCGACTTATAAAACGTTCGCGTTGATACAGTTTATCGCAAGAGGAAGGAATTATAGGCTAAATGTCAAAAACTGAAAAGCTGCAAGGCTGCGGTGCCTCCAATGGGCCTGTGCGCTTCGCGACCTGGCCTTAGTCCTTGCAGTCGGAGCTTTTTGCGAAAAACCACTCTGAGGTTTTAGGAAGGCAGCGGGTTGCAAGTCGCCCGCCGGCTAGGCTAAATACTGGGAACGTACGAACAGAATCGTCAATAGAGACTGGCAGGTCAAGAAAGGCTCAATGAGCAGATTAGGCCGGTAGTTATACTGTAAAGCTTCATTGGGTCCGGGGGCGCCCCGGCATTTGTTTAACCTTGGCCAACATTGCTTCTTTCTCTTTATCGCTGAATCCGCTCACGTAGTGTTTGAGCATTTCCTCTTTCTCGTTCTCGATGTTCTGTAGAGCTTGTCTGCCTTTGGGAGTGATCTCTAAAAGGGTAACCCGCTCGTCTTTGGGATGCCGCTTGCGGATGAGAAAGCCGTCGCGCTCCAGGCGCTTGGCCAGGCCCGTCATGTTGGCGCCAGTAACCAGCATGATTTTACCCACGTTGCTGACGGTGCTGGAGCCCTCTTCAGAAGAACGTAGCACCCGCAGGACATTGTATTGGGCGAAGGTGAGGCCGTAATTCTTAAAGATGGTTGAAGATCGTTTTTTGAAATCCTCCGCCACCCGTACCAGGCTCATCAACAGCTTCTCATTGAGGGTTAGACTGTTGTTGTAGCTGCTCAAGCCCATGGCAAGTCCCAAGTTAAGGTAAGTTATTTAAAATACCGGACAGTCCCCTGCTAGTCAACTTGGTCGCTTGCCGGTATTTGCTGAGAGGGCCCCTTTGCAAAAGTGGTTGGTCGGCCGCCCGCCAGACCAGTGCCCTAGGCAAGCCTTTTAGCGATAACCATCTTCTCCGCCTCCTTGGTGCCTTCGTAAATCTCCAGTATTTTGGCGTCGCGGTAGAAGCGCTGGATATCGTATTCATCTATGTAGCCATAGCCGCCATGCAATTGCAGGGCCTGGTCGCAGACCCAGACCGCCACCTCGCCTGCGTAATACTTGGCCATGGAGTTGAGCTTGGCGCTGGGCCGGCCCTGGTCTACCAGCCAAGCTGCGCGGTAGGTAGCCATGCGGGCCATCTCGATGCGGGTGGCCATCTCGGCCAACTGGAACTGCACGGCTTGATTGCTGATGAGAGGGCGGCCGAAAGTGATGCGCTCCTTGGTGTAGGCTATGGCCAGGTCCAGGGCGCCTTGGGCAAGCCCTACGGCTTGACTGGCCACTGTGGTGCGGGTGGCATCGAAGAAGCGCATGAGCTGTTTGAAGCCCTGTCCCCGCTGGCCGATCAGGTTTTCCTGGGGTACCCGCACCCCGTCGAAGGCCACTTCGGCGGTGTCGCTGGCCCGCAGCCCCATTTTGCCTTTAATAGGTTTGGCGTCGATTCCCGGTCGGTCCGACTCCACCAAGATCAGGCTATGGCGCTCATAGGGAGACTCAACCGCTGGGTCGCTAAGGCAGAACACGGCCATGAAATCGCAGATGGTGCCGTTGGTGATGAACATCTTGTTGCCGGTAATGACCCAATCCTCGCCGTCAACCACCGCCTTGGTGCGGGCCGCGGCGATATCGGTTCCGGCGTCAGGCTCGGTGTAGGCTCCGGCGGCCACGGCGTGGCCTTGGGCCAAGGGGGTCAGGTATTTCCGCTTTTGCTCCTCGGTGCCGAAAAAGATCAGGTTCTGGGAGCCAAAGGCGGCCGCCTCGATGGCCTGAGTGATGCCCAGGTCCACGCGGGCCATTTGTTCTATGATCAGGGCTTGCTCCAAAAAGCCGTAGCCCGCTCCACCGTATTCCTCTGGGATGGTGGGACCCACCAGACCCAATTCAGCGGCCTTCTGCACTATTTCGCGGGGATATTTTTCAGCGCGGTCGTATTCCTTGGCCTTTGGCGCGATCTCCTTGACCGCGAATTTGTAGGCCATGTCCTGGATGATTTTGTGCTCTTCGCTCAGGTCGAAATCCATGGGGGTTTCCTTCCCAAATATAAAATTTGCCGCCGGTCTTAAGCGTTAGACCGGCCTATCATCAGCATTTGTCCGCGGCGGGCCAGACGGTCATAGCTTGGCGCCAAGTAGGTGCGCAGCCAGCCCAAGACTTGCTCCTGGTCCATCTGCACGAACACCGGCTGATAAAGGTCCTTTTCCTCCTGCCACAGCTCGCCCCGCGTTTGGCGAGCCAGAGGAGTGCCGGGATAGACCCGCACCCCCAGCTGAACCGCGATCTGCTCGGGCCTAATCTGGTTGATCAGCTGGCATGTCTCGCGGATACTTTCCTCGTTCTCGCCGGGATAGCCCAGCAAAAGATGGATGCCCAAAAATGCTCCCTCCAATTGGCCGGCCTCCACCCAGCGCCGGCTCACCTTGCGGTAGGCCTGGGCCGCCGCCAAGATGCCGGCCCGGTCATAGGGTTTGCGCAGGAGAGAAAGCATGCGGTCGGAGCCGCTTTCGATGTCCAGGGGAAAGAACATCACCGGCGGTCCCTGCAAGGAGCGCCAACCATGGCTCCGGCAGACAAGCTCCAGGAATTCTTCGTCCAGGTTGGCCGGGTCCAAATAGGCATGCCAGGACTGAGGTGGAGCGCCCGCCGCCAAAATGGCCTTCAGCACCTCCTTGGCGTGCTCCAGGGGGCGGTTGAAAATGTCATCGGCGATCATGAAGCGAAATGGCGGTTGCGCGGAGTGGGCGGCGTGGATCTCGGCCAAGAGCTCCACTTCTATGGCCACCTCCGCGGGGTTCTTTAAAGACTGCCGGGCTCCATTGATTACCGGGTAGGGGCAATACCCGCAGGCCTGGCCGCAGCCGGTTTTGCTGCGCAGGCCGAAGACCCCCTCGCCGTGGGGGAGCTCCAGGTAGCTGGCCAGGAGTTCGCGGTTCTGCAGACTGCCCAAGGCGCCGACTCGGCCGCGCACCAAACGCGGCGGATTTTCGCCGCCCTGCAGGGCTTGCACCATCTCTACCAGAGCGGTTTCGCCCGGTCCCACCACGCCGTGCCAATGGTCCGGGCGTTCCGCCAAGAAGGCTTGCGGCATGATGGAAAAACCGGTACCGCCTAGGATTACGCTACTACCATCACCGGTGTGTCGGGCCACACAATCGCAATAGTCCAGCAGTTGGGGGAGGTAGTGATGAAGCTCGGTCTCGCCATCCCCGATGGGATAGGTGGAGTCTATATTGCGCAGGCTGAGCCCCACCACATCCCAGTGCCTCTCCCGCAAGACACGCTGCAAGATTTCCAAGCTGCGTTCCCGCCGGCCAGCCATGCCCGCGCCATTCAAAGGCCCGCCCGTCCGGGTCAGGTCCAGGATATGGGCCCGTCCCTGGCCCGCCGTCTCCAGGGAACCCTGAAGATAGTCCAAGCCGATGGGATAGACCGGAAAGGCCTCGTTGAAGGGCGTCGTGTTGGTATCGATTAACAATATTTCGGCCATGGCCGTAAGCTTTGTCCCAGGCGGTCGAGGGAATCGCCGCACCTTTTATCTCAGCGGTTCAGGTAGCTGTCCTCCAGCGACCTGACCAGGTTGGTCATCACGTTGTAATAGGGCGTGTCGATTCCCTCCTGGCGGGCATAATCAACCACCTTGCCCCCCAGGAAATCAATTTCAGTGCGCGTGTGATTGGCGATGTCCACGCACATGGAATCCTTGTGCTCCCCCACCTTGTCCAGATAGGCCATGGCATGGCTCAGGTAGTCCGGGCCCAAGTCATAGCCTTTGGCCTTGGCCACGGCCAGGATCTCCTGGAAGCAGTTGTCGGCGATCTCGCGGGTGGGGGGAAAGTCCAGGGCCTCTCTGATGGTGCGGTCGGTCACGGCGCAGATGGAGGCCATGGTGCATTTCATGATCATCTTTTTCCAGACCAGGAGCTTGATGTCCGGAACCAGTTCGGTCTCCAGGCCGGCCTCGCTGAGCGTGGCGGCCAATTCGCGGCCAAACTCCTCCCGGGACGGGTCCAAGACTCCCAGGGGATTGGGCGCGTTGAAAAAAGCCGCCTCAACCCGGGAGGGGCCGGTGGCAGTCACCCCGTAGTTCAGAGACATGCGCATGGCCGCCTTGGCGCCGAAGCTCCCGGCGATCAGATCCTCGGTGCCCAGGCCGTTGTGAGTGCTTATAAACACCGTATCCGGACCGGCCACTCCCTTGAGCTCATCCAGCAACCCGGGTAGATGAAAGGTCTTGGTGGAGATGAAGATGGCATCCGGAGCGTAGGCGGCCAACTCTCTAACGCTGGCGCAGACGCGGCGGGGACGGCTCTGAAAATTCAGGGCGCCCGAGACTTGAATGCCTTCCCGGGCTAGGGCTTGGCGCTTGACGTCTGAGGGCGCCACCAACACGGTGTCTGGATTCCGCGCCAAGAGCGCTGCGGCCAATACGGCGCCGGTGGCCCCGATACCCACCACAGCCATGCAACGCTCCGCCATAGCCCTCTCCTTTTATAAGCCGGCCGGGGCGCGGGTTTGCGCCCCAGCCGGCGACGTATCAGCCGATCTCCTTGTCGTCGCGATCCCAGTACCACTCCGGCAAACAATCTTTCCATTTGTAGCCGCGGCTGGTGAGAACCTTCCACCACTCCTTGCCGCCGTGCATCAGCTCGGTCCAAGGCTTGAAGTCGTATTCCTCCATCCACTTGGGCGCGAACTCCTCGATGACCCGGTCGTGCAGGTCCAAGGGCGGGTTGGAGATGTCCTTGGGATCCACGGCCTGGCGCACCTTGTCGTATATCTCGCCGTAGTTGGGACCAAAGGCCGGGCCGGTGAGCCCCATCACGCTCAGGCTGCCGATATTGGCCGTGTACTGGCCATTATCGATGGCAGTGCGCTGGCTGGCAACCCAATGCTCCCAAGCCTTGTACTCGCCGGACTTGTACTTACCCAAGGGGTTTTCCGGGTCCCACTGGATGAGGAACTCGAAGTAGCTGGTATGGCCCATGTCGGTCATCTGGATCCAGCCCTCCTCGCCGTACTCGTCCACCAAAGGCGGGGTGAACTTGCTCTCCTTTTCCTTGAGCAAGGTCTTGCCGCGGGCGAATGAGTGCTCCAGGGTCTCCACCACGAACTCCACCGACACATAGCCGCCGGCCGGCCACCACATGCCCGCCGAGTCGGCGTTCTTGATCCAGGACTGGTCGGACTGCTTAGTGCGCCCCAATTCACCGCCCAGCTCATCCATGATCTGCATGAGGATGCCTTCCTCATACTCCAACTGCTGGGGCCCGGTGTAGCCGATCAAAAGCACGCGCAGGATGGAGGAAGTGGACCGGCTTGCGCGGATCTTCTTCTCGTCTGGGCCCCACTTGTCCCAGAAGTCCTCGCGGGAGGTCGACTTGCCTCTATAGCGCCAAATGGTGGGCACCCGCATCACCGCCGCACCGATCTCGCAGCGGGAGATCTCGCGCATGGCCTTGCGCATCGCCTCTTCGCTGGGTATGCGGAAGTTGTACCATTTGATGCGGTTGTCCGGGAATTCCAGGGTGCTGAGCATGCCCCGCTCCACCGGCTTCATGCGCTCAGGCAGGAAAAGGGGATGCATCTTGATGGCCATCTTGGTGATGATGCCCACCTTGCCCCACCAGCCCAGGTAGCCGCGCAAAAGGCCGCGCAGGTCGGGGCCGGGGCCCTCGCCCCAGAAGGGATCGTCGGAATTGGACAGGGAACCCAGGCGGATCACCTCGCCGTCGGGCAGCACCCACTCCACGCCCAGGATGCGCCGGGTGGCCAGGCCCAGCCGGTAGTTCAAGGGCGAGTAGTTGCAGGTGAGCATGTTGCCTATCACCGCCGCCTGGGAGCCCCCGCCGGGGGTCATGGTGTATAGCCCGCGCTCCTGGGCCTCGGCTTGCAGGGGCGAGTGGATCAGGCCGGGCTCCACAATGGCCACCATTTGGCGCTCATCCCAATCAAGGCCGCGCATGCGGGATAGATCGATGGAAACGTGGAAAGGCACCTTGCCGCCGCAGTGCACCCCCCAGAAGGCCCCGATGGGAGTGTAGGGCAAGTGATAGCGGAAGCATACCTTGACTATGCGCTGAACTTCGTCGGTGTTTTTGGGCATGACCACCACGCCCGGAGGCTGTTGGCCGCGCTGATAGATGCAGTCGTGTATCTCGCCGCCTTTTACGTAGCTCTCGGTGATGGCGGCGTCATCAGTGACCCATTCGGGGCCCACTATGTTGACCAGGGCGTTGATGGCCGCCCGTGAAACTTTCTCAGTGACTTTCGGCATGACCAGGTCCTTTCTCTACAAGGACAGAGCGATCAGTTCAGTGATGTCATAGACCGGCACCTGGTGGTCCCGATCCGTTAGGCCGGCCTTAAACTGCTCTTTGCAGTAGGGGCAGGCGCTGGCTAGGGCTTCGGCACCCACCGCCTTGACCTCTTCCAGGCGGTCGGCCACGGTATCCTTGGCTAGCTCCGGATAGGCCTCGGGCACCCCGGCATGGCCGCCGCAACACCAGCTGAACTCGTGATGGCGCTTCAACTCCACCATTTCCACTCCAGGGATGGCGGCCAGGATGTCGCGGGGCGCGTCATAGACTCCGGCAGTGCCCCGGTTGAACTGCTTGGCCGGTTTGCCCTCGGCGGGCTCCAGGCATCCCCACTTACCGCGAGTGCCTTCCCAGTGGTTGTAGGGCTCGGACATGCGGCCCAGGTTGCAGGGGTCGTGCCAGGCCACCTTCAGGTCCAGCCGGTTTTTCAGCTCCAGGCGGCCTTCGGCCACGGCCGGCGCCACCAGTTCACTGATGTGCAGCACCTCGAAGCCCAGGTCGCTGGTATTGATCTTGAGCAGCCGGGGGTAGTCTACCTTCCAGGTCTTGTAGCATTCGGCGCAGGCGGTGACCAGGCGCTTGGCCCCGGTCTTTTTCATGGCCGCCAGGTTGATGTCCATCTGCTTGCGGAATTCGTCGTAGCGTCCCAAGGCGAAGAGCGGATGGCCGCAGCACTGCTCGCCGGGCAACAGCATGTAGCCGTCCAGGGCGCCCAGGATCTTGTCGCTGGCCTGGGCGATGCCCTGCTCCTTGTAGGAAGCCCCGCAGCCCGCGAAGTAGACCGTGTCGGACTTGTCTTTAGCCTGGGCCGGGTTCCATTTGGTACGCTGGTTGTGAGCCGCGCCGAACTTGTTGTGCTTCTTGACCACGTTGTCCACCAGAGCCTGGTGGGCTTCGGGCGCCTTGCCCTGCTGGACCAGATGCCCGCGCAGGGCCTCCAGGGAGTTCATTACTTCCAGGTCCAAGTTGCGCTTGCAGCCCGAATCGCAGGCGCCGCACATGAGGCACTGGAAGACCATGTCGCGCATGCCGGGAGTGTCTTCCAGCCGGTCTTCGACCAGAGCCAGACCCAGTTTAAGCCGGCCATAGGCCACCTTGGAGAAGTAGTACTTGGCGTAGCTGGGGCAGCGGTAGACGAAACGGTTGTCCGGCATGTAGATATGGTCGAGCCACTTACAGCTGGCGCAACGCATGCAACGGCGCATTTCATAAATATAGTCTTTTAGTTCGAAAGTCCCTGAAACGATCATGGGGACGCCTCCTTTAGAAACAGACGTTGCCGGGGCACATGATGTAGTTGGGGTCCAACACCTCTTTTACCTTGGTAATGGTGTTGGTGTAGCCCCGAGCATGCTCGAACACCATGGGCGATAATAGGGCATAGGGCCGGGAGAAGAAGGCTCCCTGCTTGAACAGCGTGCCTGCCGCTTCCATGTAAAGGGCTCTGATTTGTTCCTTTTCCTGCTGGTTGTCGGGATCGTAATAGAATTGCCATTCCAAATGGCAGGCCCGACCTTGTTCGATGGGCTGGAGATACACGCCCATCTGGTTGATGTCATAGCTGTGGACGCCGGCGGTTTCCATAACCGTCTGGGTGAAGGCCGCGGCCTGATCCATCTTGGCGATGCAGAACAAATCCTCGCACTCGCCCTTGAGGGCATGCTTCCACCAAGTGCGCTCGGCCGGCCAGGGTTTGCGCAGCATCTCGGGCAGCCGCCTTTCCAAGCCCACCGCTCCGGGCAGGGAGGAATCCACCCGCTTCACCGCCGGGATGGATGCGGCAATTTCCTCCAAGGCATCTTTCTCATAGGCCAGCTTCTTCTCGGGTTCCCGCGGCGGGCCCGAGAGCACTATGGCAATGAACCAGGGCGGCAGTTGGCGCTTGAGCTTTTCATAGCTGCCCGGCTGGCCGTCGTTGAAGATCAAGGCGCCCACCTGGTTGTTGAGCAGGAAGCACTCGTTACCAATCATGCGCCGTTGAATCTGATAAAGCGGCTCGATGGCATCTTCCATGCGGTCGAAGGTAATGAAATAGGTCTTGTCCATTACCGGCAGGTACTCGAATTTGACGATAGCCCAGGTGACTACGCCCATGGTTCCCTCAGCCCCCTGGAAGAAACGGTACCAGTTGGTGCCCGGACCTTCGGGGTTGCCGCCCTTGGAGTCGGCCTTTTCCGGGAAGCCCGGCGCGCTGGCCGAGCCGGTGCGGAAGCGCATGCCCGAGCCCCAGATTACCTCGGTGGAGGTCATGGGCTCACCGTATTCAAAACGGGGGTTGGTGGGCACTTCGCGCTCCAAAAGGCTGCTGATAATCGAACTGTGAGCCAAGGGCAAGAGCGGCAAGACCATGCGCTGGCCTATCTTGGCCAATTCCTCCTGCATTTGGCCCCAGGTTACGCCGGGCTCGATGCGGGCTAGGCGGTCGGGCTGGTCAATATCCAGCACCCGGTTCATGCGCCGTAGGTCCATAATGATGCCGCCGGTCTTAGGCAGAATACTTCCGTGGAAGTGCTCCTGTGAACTGGCTGGAATAACGGGAATTTTAACCTCGTTAGCCAGCTGGATCACCTTTTGGACCTGCTCGGCGTCTTCTGGCCAGACCACCGCATCGGGCAGCCCGGCCGTCGTAAGCAGGCTGTGGTCGCGGGTATAGGCCGTCAATACTTCCGGGCTGTCGTCAACCTGGCCCGACCCTACTATCTTTAGCAAATGTTCTTTCAGTTCCATCTCGAGTCTCCCCGTGTCAACCGAAAATATTAATTTATTATTAGTTAACATGTAAAGTAAATGCGTGTCAACCAAATTTATGGTCCTGGTTTTCAGATCTTGATTAGAGCGCGCATACTATTTAGCATTTAAAACAGCATGATATCCGTTTATTGCTTTACCGCTGCTAAGCATAAAATCGGCAAGGCTTACTTTATTACTAAACCATCTTATCACACGATCCCACGTTTGCGCGCAGGAAGGTAGCTATATATATAGGAAGCAGCCCAGCTTCCCTTTACCGCTTTGGATCCATCAAGCCAGGCGCTACAGGTGCCGGAATATAATACAGATATGCCGTTGATAAATATATGTATTTACCTATCGCGGTTATGTAATCGACTTATTTTCAGATTGAAATGTCAAGATCCGGGGTTCACTCAAAATAGTGGTTGACATAGGCGAAATAGATAACATATATATATTTAACATATAAACTATTAAGACATAATATATAGAGACATTAACAAAGGTTTTCCAGGGCTTCAGCTTCCATCCCAGGGCTTGGCGCTCGTTGCCTTCTAACAAAGGGCTTTCCCTACGAGCCCCGGCAGGATCGACTCCCGCGCCGCGCCCTGGACCGTATAGCCTACTAGCCCGTATGCGGTCCTGGAAGAATGCATCAGTCAAACGCCTGGAGCAAACGCCATGACCATGGGAGATGTTTTACGCAGGACCGCTGGACGTGTACCGGACAAGACTGCTTTGATTCTGGATGATGCGTCTCTGACCTATGACCAGTTGAACCGCCGGGTCAACCGGCTGGCCCATGCCCTGCAAGAGTTGTCGTTGCAAAAAGGCGACCGCGTCGCGGTTCTCACTCATAACTGCCTAGAATTTTATGAGATTTATCTGGCTTGCTGCAAAACCGGCGGGGTGTTGACGCCGGTTAATAACCTGCTGCGGGAGCGGGAGTTGTCCAGGGATATGGACTATGTTAGACCCCGCTTCATCTTCTATCAGGCTGAGTTCAGCGAATTGGTGAGCAAGGTCATGAGCCAGGCCCCTTCCTTAGAGATGGGCATCTGCCTGGGGCCGCTTTCCGTCACCGGCCATCTCGAATACGAGCAGATATTGGATGGCCAAAGCGACTGGGAGCCTGCGATCGCAGTGGAGGAGGATGATCTTATGAGCATCTTCCTCACCTCCGGGACCACTGGCCGGCCCAAGGGAGCTATGCGCACCCACCGCCATAACTGCCTGAACGCCCTGGCCGGGGCCGTGGAGTTGGGACTGGTTCCTGAGGATAGGGTGCTGCTACTCTTCCCCTTTTTCCACGTTACCTTTGAGGACCGTTTCTGCCATCTGCTGCGCGGCAACACCATCGTGATCCGCCGGGAAGGCAGTTTCCGCGCTCCAGAGGTCTTGGGGCTCTTGGCAAGGTACCGAATCAGCATTTGCCAGTTCGTGCCCACCATGATCAACACTATGCTCCAGGAAAAGAAGCTGGAAGACCACGACCTGAGCAGCCTGCGCCTTATCCTCTATGCCGCTGCTCCCATGCCGGTGGAGCTTCTGAAGGTCGCCCTGAAGCGTTTCCAATGCGGCTTCATGCAGTTTTATGGCCAGACCGAGACCGGCCCCATGACCACGGTACTCCGGCCGGAAGATCACCGCCTGGCCACCCAGGAAGACCTGGACCGCCTGGCCTCCTGCGGCCGCCCCTCGCTTCTTTTCGAGGTGCGGCTGGTGGACGCCAACGATCAGGAGGTGCCGGTGGGCCAGGTGGGTGAGCTTACCGTGCGCTCCGAAGCCATGACCAAGGGCTATTGGGAGCTACCCGAGGAGACCGACAAGCTTCTTGCCGGGGGGTGGCTCCACACTGGCGACTTCGCCCGCCAGGACGAGGCAGGCTTTGTCTATATCGTCGACCGCAAGAACGACATGATCATCAGCGGCGGCAAGAATGTATACCCCCGTGAAGTGGAGGAGGTGCTTTACAGCCATCCTGCGGTGTTGGAGACAAGCGTCATCGGGGTGCCAGACCCTCATTGGGGGGAGTCGGTAAAGGCTGTAGTGGTGCTGAAATCAGAGGCCTCAGCCACGGAGGAGGAACTCATCGCCTTCTGCAAGACCAACTTAGCCAGCTACAAAAAGCCTCGCACCATTGAGTTCCGCGAGACTCTGCCCAAGAGCGCCACTGGCAAGATCCTTAAACGTATGTTGCGCGAGGAATACTGGCAGGGGTGCGACCGCAAGGTCTGAGTGTGTTATTGGCGGCGTCCGGCCACCGGGGTGAGCCAGCCCCGCGGGCAGCGCACGTCATTGCCCGGGGTTGGCCCGGTGGAGATGCCCTCCGAAACAACCTCGGATTCTTGGCATATCCCAATCGAAAGGAGCCGACATGAAGCGCCTTGCCCTGGCTATCGTTGCGCTGATTTCTCTCTGGCTGTAGTCCCCGGCCGTAATGGCTGGTCAGGTGGAATTCAAGTTCGCCCACTTCATCAACCCCATCGAGCCCGGCCCTGAGTCGGGGGTGTGGATCGAGCGTGACCTCAACTCCCAGATGGGCAACAAGGTAAAAGCGAAATTCTTTCACTCTGGTCAGATGGGCAACTCCATCGAGATTGTTAAAAAGGTTCGCATGGGTGTCCTGCAGGGCGCCTATTGCACCGGAAACTACGCACCCGAGTTGAATCCCAAATTCGGTATCGGCACCTTGGCTTATTGCATGGACACCTACGCCAAATGGGAGGCTTTCCAAAAGACGCCTGCCCTGCGCAACGTCTTATTCGACGCCCTTAAGGATAAAGGGCTTCTGGTAGTGGACATGTGCTACTTCGGCTCCTATGGATTCGCCACTACCAAGCCGGTTAAAAAGCCTGGAGGAGTTGAAGTCCTTTAACATGCGCATCACCCAAGCCCGCTATCCCCTGGCATTTTGGCAAGCGCTCAAGGTCAACCCGGTACCCATGGCTTGGGGCGATGTGTTCCCAGCTCTTAAACAGGGTGTGATCGATGGAACTGACCAAACAGAAAACGTTGCACGTCTGCGCTTGGCTGATGTGTGCAAATACTTCACTCGCACCAAGCATATGATCGGGCTCTTTTTCTTTCTGGTAAATGACAAATGGTGGAACAGCCTGGAGCCGGCTACCCGCGCCGGCATGACTAAAATCATAGCCGCCGATATGGCCAAGGCCCGCCAAGCCAGCATGAACCTGACCCAAACCTCCACTGAGCAACTCAAGGCCAAGGGTGTGCAGGTGTTGGATTTGTCTCCTGTCGAGATGAAGAAGTTCCGCCAGGCCGAAAGGAAGGTCTGGAAAAAATTTGAACCCGAGATCGGCAAGGAATGGTTGGATAAGGTAACTGCCTTTGCCAAGAAAATACCCGAGAGCTAACCAATCGTTTTTTTAGAAGTCATGGCGCCGCCTGTTGGCCGCAGGCGGCGCACCCCTCGCCCGGCCGCGCAAAGGCTGCTTACAAACCGGGCGATTAGGGTAAAAAACGTCCCCCCTCTCGGAGAGAAACATGCAAGCCATTAGCGCCGTATTGGACCGCATAGAACGCTGGGGCATTCTGGTCTGTTTCGCCGGCAGCCTGGTGGCGCTGTGCATCAGTGTTACCACCCGCTATGTATTCCAGCGGCCGCTGACTTGGCCTGACGAGCTAACCACTTACCTGTTCATGCTGATGACCTTCCTGGGAGCCAGCGCTGCGGTGGAAAACAAGATGGAGCTGAAAGTGGACGTGCTCTATGAGACCTGGCCCGCGGGGCGGTTCGGGCTGGACCTTTGGCTGCATTTGGTGCGCTTGGGAGTAAGCCTCACCTTTATCTATGCAGGATGGAACTTCGTGCTCATTGAGATTGATATGGACACAGTTACTCCCATCCTTCTCATTCCCAATAGCCTCATCTCCGCCATGCTGCCGCTGTTCGGCCTCCTGCTGGGCCTGCGCTCCCTGGATGCCTTGTTAAAAGTGATAACCGAACATCGGCGGGGAGGCGAATAGTCATGGAACCCCTGCTGATTCTGGCTATTCTTTTCGCACTTTTGTTCATGCGCATTCCCATCTACCTCTGCCTTTATCTTACGGGAGTATTAGGGCTCTGGATTTTCACTAGTCTGGATTTCAGCTTCGTGGCTCAAACCATGCTTAAAAAGCTGGACAATTTCTCCCTGCTCAGCATTCCCTTCTTCATAATGTTGGGTGCGGCCATGGTGCGCGGCCAGTCGGCCAGTCGCTTGGTCAACCTGGCCTGGAAATGCGTCTCCTGGCTTCCGGGCGGCTTGGGGATAACAGCAGTCATCGCCTCTGGGGTTTTCGGGGCAATCAGCGGATCGTCCATCTCCACCGTGGTCACCATAGGTGGGGTGATGTTCCCTCATATGGATAAATACGACTACCCCAAGGATTTCGCTGTGGGCTTGGTAACCAGCGCCGCCATCCTAGGTATTATTATTCCGCCCAGCATCATTATGATAATCTGCGCGCTTACCGCCGGCGAGTCGGTGGTGCGCCTTTTCGCGGCAGGTTATCTGCCCGGCGCTCTAATCATGCTCATGCTTTCGCTCTACGCCTGGTGGAAGGCCCACCGGAGCGGTCTGGGCGGCGAGTCTTTGGAGGCTTTTGAGCTGGGGGGCCTGCTCAAAGCGATACGCCAGGCGCTTTTCCCTATACTCATCATCGCCGTGCTCTTTGGTGGCATCTACTCCGGGGCCTTCACAGTCACGGAGGCTTCAGTGGTTTCCTGCGCCATGGTGCTGTTTGTGGAGATGGTGGTTTGTCGGGCTATCAGTTTTAAAGATCTTAAGGAGCTATTTATCTCCTCGGGCATGGTAAGCGGGGCCCTGGTCATAACCGTCTCGGGTGCCGGGGTCATTTCCGAATACATCATCCTGCGTGAAATACCCCAGACCATTTTACAAGTCTCCATGGCCTACATCCCCAATGAGTGGACTTTCCTGCTATTCACTTGCTTAGTATTGCTCATCTTAGGCACTTTTATGGACCAGATCGGAGCCATCATGATCCTAGTGCCCATCATGATGCCCATCGCTAGGCAATTCGGCATAGACCCCATCCACTAATGCCTGCTGGTCACGGTGGGTTTGGGCATCGGCTACATAACCCCACCCTTAGGGCTGTTGCTATACACATCCCAGGCGCTCACCCGCCTGGAATTCACCCAGGTATCGCGGGCCATAACACCGCCCTTGCTCATTTACATTGCGGCTTTGCTCGTTTTGGCCTTCGTGCCTTGGCTATCGACCATGGTGCCCAACCTTCTGCTGGGGCCGGCATAATCCTGCATCCTGGAAATAGCTAAACCGATCCGGGTCGGCTAGTAAAATCACCCAGGCAAGCAGGGCAAGCAGCAGGCAATGCGGACCGGCTATGCTTTGGAGAGTCGCTTTGCGCCTGCATTGCGGCAAGGCGGGAGGCGTCTGCCGGTTTGCATCCCATAAACTAGAGAACCCACCCTTATTCATCGAGCAGGAGCGGGAAAACAATCTATGTCGTTTCCTTGCGGATGCTTAAGAAAGCATATAGGTGTTATGCTATTTGATAATTCCTCACACTGAAGGTGCAGTGAGCAATATTGAGTGAATAGGGGGAACTGATGGCGGGTCCTTTGCTTGGCCTAAAAATATTGGATTTCACCACACTCCTGCCGGGCCCTTTCGCCACCCTGGCCTTGGCCGATATGGGCGCCGAGGTGATTTGCATCAAGGCCCCGGGCCGGGCCGAGATCGACGTGCTGGCCGGAAGGAGGCCGGACGGCTTAGGTCCCGGCCCCTTGGCGGCCTGGCTGGGCCGAGGCAAGCGTTCGCTTTTTCTGGACCTGAAACATCCCCAGGGTCGCCATGTGATCGAGCGACTCCTTGATACCCACGACGTGCTGGTGGAACAATTCCGCCCGGGGGTCATGACGCGGCTTCGGCTCGGCTGGGATGAGCTCAAGGAGCAGTTTCCCAACCTCATCTATTGCTCGCTTACCGGCTATGGGCAGAGCGGGCCCATGGCCCAGCAAGCGGGGCACGACATCAACTATCTGGCGCGCTCAGGACTCATGGGGCATTCGGGCCGCCGCGATGAGGGGCCGACGCTGACCGGCATGCAGATAGCCGATGTCGCCGCCGGATCCTATGGCATGGTGACGGCCGTGCTGGCGGCGGTCATCCACCGCATGAAAACCGGGCAGGGCCAGCATTTGGACGTGAGCATGACCGATGGGTCCATGGTGTTCAACGCCATGGCGGCGGCGCGCTATTTGGCAGATGGCCAGGAGGCCGAGCGGGAAAGCTGGCAGCTGAACGGGGGCTCCCTTTACGATTTCTACCAGTGCGCGGACGGCGGGTTCATCTCCTTCGGCGGTTTGGAGCCCAAGTTCAGCGCGGCGTTCTTGCAAGCCATTGGACTGCCTGAGTTGATGGAGGGAGGAGTCATGCCCCCCAACCTGGCCCAGGCCAAGGCCCGGGTGGCCCAGCGCATCAAGGAGAAGACCCGCGACCAGTGGACCGAGGTGTTCAGCCGGGTGGACGCCTGCGCGGAGCCGGTGCTGGGCTTGGCCGAGGCGCTGGAAAGCGACCTTGCCAAGGCCCGCGGGTGGGTGCAGGAGGTGGCGCGGCCGGACGGCGGCACTGTGCGTCAATTGGGCCTGCCGCTCAAGTTTTCCGCCACTCCGCCCAGCTACAGCTCTGCAGGGGATGCGGCGGGAGCCCATACCAAGGATATTATGAGAGAGCTTGGTTACAGCTCGACCGAGATCGAGAAGCTCGGACGGGGTGGCCTGTTCGGCCAACCTTTATAGGCCATGAACCTGGCGCGGCGGGCGGCCAAATATATGAGCCCGGCCGATTTTGCGCTGGGTCCATTGAATATGACCAGGCCTGGATAAGCCGTACGACTTACGCTAGATATCAATTACGCATGCCTGTCGCTTGGCGCATCTGCCGGCTTTAGTGCCTTGCCCGCTTAATATCCCGGTATTTGATGAACGGCCCGCCTAGTTCTTCCTGACTAGGCCTTTCATCACTCCCAGGATCTTGGGTGCCTTGTCCGGCTTCACCCTGATGCTCTGCATGGCCGAGTTGGCGGGCCGCAGTTCTATCTCGTTTTTGCCGGGATAGAATTGCTTGAGCGTCACCTCGTCCTCCAATAGCACCGCCACCACCTCGCCGGGCCGGGCCTCTTCCTGGGCGCGCAGAATCACCATGTCGCCGTCCTGGATATGGGCATCGATCATGGATTCGCCCTTCACCAAAAGAGCGAAAAATTTGCCCGAACCAAAAAAGCCAGGATCCAGGCCCAACATTTCGTCAGCCTCTTCCACGGCCAACATGGGTTCGCCCGCTGCAATGCGGCCCAGCATGGGGATGCCCTTGGGGGTCAGCACCGACAAGGTGCGCGGCTTGCCCGGAGATGAGCGCAGAAAGCCCTTTCTCTGCAGGGCCTTCATGTGGTCATGGGCCGCGCGGGGGGAGCGGAAACCGAAGTTGGCGGCGACTTCCCGCACAGTGGGCGGATAGCCTTGCTCGTCCAAATAGCGGTTGATGAACTCAAGCACCTGGGCCTGACGAGGGGTGAGGCCGCGGGTCATGGCAATTACCTCCTGCTGAGTGGCAATAGCTTTGGGGCCGCATTTTTGGGAGCAGGCATCAGGATCCATATCCATGGTTACGATACTATACGTGGGTTGATGCAGATGTCAAGTAGTTTATGCACAAGCTTGTGTCGGAAAAATAAATTTGGCAGGATATTATTACTAATGAAAACTTCCCGCACTCCATAACATCCCCCAAGCTCATGCCTGGGGGATTTGGTTAGAGGCCTGCTTTATGACGCCCGGTGCTGCGCTAACCACCGACATGATCCTGGTCCTGATCATGATCGGCGTTGCCGTATTGCTATTCATCGTGGAATGGGTGCGGGTGGACGTGGTGGCCATTATCATGATGGTGGCGCTTCCCGCGCTGGGCCTGGTCAGCGGGGCCGAGGCATTTTCAGGGCTGGCCAGCAATGCGGTGGTTTCCATCATCGCCATCATCATAATCGGCGCCGGCTTGGATCACACCGGGGTGGTGAACCGGGCTGTGCAGCCCATCATGCGCCTGGCCGGCAACGACCGTTCGCGCATCGTGGGTATGATTTCGCTGACCGTGGCTTTAATTTCCAGCGTCATGCAAAACATCGGGGCGGCGGCTCTGGTGTTGCCCGCACTTCGGCGCATCAGCCGTAGCAGCAAGATACCCATATCCCGACTCCTCATGCCGGTGGGGTTCTCGGCCATCTTGGGCGGCACCATCACCCTGGTGGGCTCCAGCCCTTTGATCCTCTTGAACGACTTGATCGCGCCCTATAAAC
>Ga0307423_1000609_pt1 | contig 23915 bp, 19 predicted proteins | sample SalMarWE160310MG_FD_202154 | JGI IMG/M metagenome (GOLD analysis project Ga0307423, IMG submission 202154) | Salt marsh sediment microbial communities from the Plum Island Ecosystem LTER, Massachusetts, United States - WE1603-10 | ecosystem: Environmental > Aquatic > Marine > Intertidal zone >...
AGACCAGCGGAATCAAGAAAGCCGCCGAGGATGCGGGGGTGGACGAGATCCGCGACATCAAGAGCGACGCCGACCTGGTCAAGAAGAAGATCGAGAACCCCACCTCCGACATCAAGCAGGTGGAGCTTCCCCGTTTTCTGCTGGAAGCGGACCATCTGGTCAACGTGCCGATCTTCAAGTCGCACGTGAGCATGGTCTTCACCTGCGCGCTCAAGAACCTGAAGGGCGTGGTGCAGGACAAGCACCACTACATCATGCACTGCACGGACCTCGCCGCGGCGATGATGGACCTGGGCGACGCCGTGCGGCCGGACTTCACCGTCGTGGACATGATCCGACCCATGGAGGGCTTCGGCCCGCATTCGGGCACACCGTTCGACTTCGGCTGCATCGTCGCCGGTCGCGACATGGTGGCGATCGACGCCACCGCCTGCCGCATGGTCGGGCTTCCCCTCGAGAAGGTGGAGTACTTCGAAGCGGCCCGGGAGAAGGGTCTCGGCAACTTCGACGAGGCGCAGATCGAGATCCGCGGCAACACCATCGAGGAGGTCCAGCAGAGGCTGTACCTGCCCTACCTGGAGGGCTTCGACGCCTGGCCCGAGTACAACTTCCACATCGAAAAGGCCTGCAGCACCTGTCAGGGGCTTCTGTCGTTCACCATGTCCAAACTGAAATCGCTCAATCAGTACGACAAGAACGCGGGGATGAACATCGTGCTGGGCCGGCACGTAAGGCTGCCCGAGGGAGTCGAGCCCGGGAAGGATCTGCTCCTGATGGGCGATTGCAGCGGGGCGCTCAAGAAGCGGATCGAGAAGGCCGGGGGGACCTGTCTGCACGTGGGAGGCTGCCCTCCCGGAGAGCCCCTTCCGTGCTGGATGATCGTCGACCGGGGGGATCCGCAGTTCAGCGGTACGGAGGACGTCAGGAAGAGGCAGGTCGAGGAAGAGAAGAAGTTCAAGGACTGGCTGAAAGAGCAGAGAAGGGACTGAGAGGAGCGGTGATGGCGAAGCTGACGGTCGAATACGGCGGCGTGGGATTCAAGAATCCCATCGTTGCGGCGGCTGGACCGCTGGGGAGGACCTTCGAGGCGCTGAAACGCAGCATCGAGGCCGGCTGCGGCGCGGTGACACTCAAGTCGAACAACGCAAAGCCCAAGGAAACCATCGAGCCACGGCCCAGCGCCCACATCCTCGCCCGTCCAGCGCACGTGTTCCTCAACAAGTATCGGCTCAAGAACATGATGATCAACTGGGAGGGGGTGCCGGTCGAGTTCACCGCGGAAGAGCAGAGGAAGATGATCGAGCGCATCAAGCCCATCGCCAGGGAGCACGACTGCCGGGTGATCGCCAACATGCACCCGGATCCGATGTATCTCCAGGACCTCGACATGTTCAAGCGGGATATGAAGACCATTCTCTCCGCCGGTCCGGACATGATCGAGTTCTGTATCTGCCCTTATCATGTCCCTTATGAGGTGACCTACCCCGAGTCCCAGGACTACGACCAGATCGATGGAATGATGAAGCTGCTGTACGGCGCGGTCATGGAGATCGCAGAAGTTCCGGTCATCGCCAAACACAACGGGCCCATCTTCCATCGATCGGCAAAGACCTTCACCGGGCTGGGCGTGAGAAGCTTCCATGTGACCGAGGGTCCGCAGTTCTACGGCACGGTGGTCGACATCGACAGCATGACGCCGCTCTCGCCCGGCCCCGCGGTCATCACCTACGGTGCTCATCGCAGGCCGATGATCAACCTGCAGTGCGCGCGCACCCGGGCCTTGGGCGATGATTTCGAGGTGATGAGCAGCAGCGGGGTCTGGAGCGCGAGCGACGCCATCGAGCGCATGATGTGCGGAGCCCGGCTGGTGGGGCTGCACACTGCCATCCAGTACCACGGCCACAAGCTCTTCAGCAAGATCATCAAGGGTCTGGCCCTGTGGCTGGACCAGAAGGGGGTGGAGCTGGAAGAGATCGTGGGCAAGGCGGTGCCTCAGATCGTCAGCCAGGAGGCGCACGACGCGTTCATGCGCGAGCGCGACCGCTCCGCCGACCAGATCCAGCCGGAGATCGACCTCGATCACTGCAATGGCTGCGGAATCTGCGCCAACTGCATTCACGGCGCCATCTCCATGCAGGACGAGGAGCCGCAGACACATCTCGATCTCTGCATGGGGTGCGGTGTGTGCGAATCCATCTGCCCGACCGACGCGATCACCATGCAGGTGCAATAGGATGCTGAGTCGATGAAGAACGGACCGTCGCCGATCGCCTATCCCACCACGGATGAGAACGCTCTACTGTGGGGCTTCGACATCATTGAACCAGTGGGCACACCCATGGCCTGGGTCCACGATTGGACCAGCGCGTACGCCGGATGGAACCGGCCCATGCAGGGCATGATGGAACTCGGCGAGCTGCTCGGGTCCATGAGCTCCGACCTGTCCAAGCTCGCGGTGGACGATGTGATGGCGGCATTCTGCCTGATGTATCGGAAGGACATCTTCGGCCTGATCGAGGAGATCGAGACCGCGGTAGATCGTGAGACGGCCCTCCAGATCGCGAGGAGTTACGGGATCAAGGCCGGGAGCCTGGGTTGGATGAGCACCCAGGGCCAGCACGGCAAGCCCGTCCCCCTGGACAAGATCGCCCTGTACCAGGATCTCGCCCACACCTTGTACGGACCCAACATGCAGCCCAACACCTGGTTCGACGGCGAGAAGGTGGTGTGCTCCAGGACCGACTGCAGCTTCGGCCCCATCGCTGAGAGGCGCGAGATGGCCGCCTACTGCCGGGCCCTTTGCGGAGGCATGACCGACGGGTACATGCAGTGCGAGCCGACCCTGCTCACTGCAAGACTGGTCGACATCGGCGAAGAAGGAAAGACGACGCGGTGCGTCCATCTCTGGACGTATTCACCGGAAGTGTTCGATGGGCTTTCGGAGGGCTGCAGGGCGAACATCCCGGCGACGACGCGGAGGGTCTTGAAGGAGAGAGGAGTCAAGGGCCTCGAAAGGTGAGGTACCTCTTCCGCGCCGGATGATCGCCCTCAGTAACGGAACCCGAGAAGGTTCCAGTAGTGGGCGAGGACGAGCATCAAGAGCGCTGTACCCGTCAGTAGCCAGTAGTGCAGCTGCGGCAGCAGGGCAGGCTGCTCGGTGGTGAGGCCGCGCCAGGCGAAATAGGGAAGCGCCAGCGTCAGAGGGACGCTCAACAGGAGCAGGACGAGCAGGAGCTCGAGGCCTACCGGTACTGCAATCAGGAGGTCGTAGAGGTTGACCTTCTCAAGCGTATAGCCCACGCCGACCAGAGCGACCGCATTCAATAGACAGACCCCACCTGCCACCAGGCGTGAAGCGAGTGAGAACGGACTCGCCGCGGCGCCACCGAGGAGCCGCGCTGCCCCTCCCAGCAGCCAGCCGACCAGCGTGCCCGCAAACAGCACCAGCGCGAAACCCGCCAAGATCGCGTGGACTCGGGGACTCCGGAAGGCAGAGACCCGGTCGAAGGCGAACTGCTCGAGAGCCAGGTGTCGCACGTTTCCCCGAGCGTCCGTCAGGAACGCTGCGTCGACCTCGCCTCCCGGCTCCCGGAAGAGATGAGGTCCGATCTCGACGAGCCGGATGTAGTCGCCGGCCGAGGCGCCTGCCGGGAGGCGCACCATCAAGGTCCCATCCTTCTTGGCCGTCACACGGACCGCACCCAGGAACTCGCCCAGCTTGAGGATCGTCCCTCGAACGCGCCGGTTCGGGATATAGGTTCCGGTGTAGCGGTTGGCGCGCTCCTCGAAGTCGCTCGGGGGCGTCGGCGGTTCGTCCTCGGCGGCGGGGAAGTAATGGTCCATCAGGGCGTCGACCAGGGTGCGGTAGAACGGTCCCGACACCGCCAGGTTGATGGAGATGAAGAACCCGATGCCCGCCTCGGGCACCAGGACGAGAGAAGTCCGGAATCCCCGCCAGTCTCCTCCGTGACCGATCGTCCGCACCCCGTTCCTTCTGCCTTCGTAGAACCCGTAGCACCAACCGTCCAGGCTGGGATGGTGCGTGAACTGCTGGCTGTGCATCAGGCGCGCGGTCTTCTCCCCGAGGATCCGCTGATCCCCGAAGCGTCCCAGCTGCAGGTGGGCAATCATGAAGTGGGCCATGTCGGTTCCGGTCGTGTTCAGCTCGGCAGCTGGACCCATCAGGTCGTGGTCGTAGCCCAGATCCACGTACTCGCCATTCTTGTATTCATAGGGTGAGGCGAGATCCGGAGAGAGCGGCACCGACAGGAAGAAGCGGCTCCTCTTCATTTCGAGCGGTCCGAGCACGTGTTCATCCACGTACTCCGTGAAGCTCAGCCCGGAGACGACCTCCACGAGATGGCCGACCAGTGCCAGGCCGTGGTTCGAGTAGCTGATGAGTTCGCCCGGAGGCATGACGCGGGGAGGCATGCGTTCCGCCAGATACTGGCCGAGAGGCGCGATGGGAGTGCCAATCGTCAGGCCCGTACGGAGAAAGCGGTCGTCGAATCCTCCGGTGTGCGTCAGCAGGTGGTGCAGTGTGATCGGTTGCCCGTAGGCATCCTCGATCTGAAAATCCTTCAGGTACCGATTCACGTCCGTGTGGAGGTCGAGCTTGCCCTGCTCCACGAGCTGCATGGCGGCCGTCGCCGTGAAGAGCTTCGAGACCGATGCCACGCGGAACAGGGTGGTGTCCGGATCGATGGGCCGGCGCGTCTCCAGGTCCGCGTATCCGTATCCCTTGGCGAAGAAGGTCTCGCCGTTCTTCACCATCACGAAGACCGCGCCCGGAACGTGGTAGGTCTCCATCAGCGCGGGGAGGAGACCCGCGAGAAAGGTCTCGAGCTCCGCCGGATCCGTGGGGCCGACCTCTTCCCTGGCTGCCGCGGGCATCGATGTGAGGGCCAGCGCGATGACGAGGAGCAAGATTCGCATGGGGAACCTCCGGGTGGGACGCCGGGCCGGGACAGGGTACCCGCAGGAGCGGACTCGCGAAACGTCGTCCCCGGCTCTCCGATCTCCTCGCCTACCGCAATTTCCTCGAATCGGTTCGCGAGTGGCCCTTCGACGCTCCCAGCATGCTCCGCTTCGCGCTGTATCTCGCCATTCCACTGGGCTCGTGGCTCGGCGGGGCGTTCGTCGAGCGGCTCCTCAGCGCCGCACTCGATTAGCCGTTAGGTGATCGATATGAGGTCAGCGGCCCTGCGAAGCGTCTATCGAGAGCTGTCCACCAGGCGCCTGATCCTACGGCCACCGCAAGCCGACGACGCCCCCGCGGTCTTCCAGGCGTTCGCTTCGGATCCCGAGGTGACCCGGTTTCTCAAGTGGCGTCCTCACCGCACCCTCGCCGACGCCCATCGAGCCATGGCGGCGCGCCTGAAAGGGTTCGAAACCGGGGAAGAGTTATCCTGGCTGCTCTCCCTCCGCACCGACGGCTCGATCCTCGGAATCATCTCCGCCTGGCCCGGCGAACGGGAGGTGGAGATCGGCTTCGCACTGGGGAGGCAGTTCTGGGGGCAGGGTCTGATGACCGAAACGGTTCGCTCCGTGGTGGCTTGGGCGTTCGAACCGGCGCAGGTCACTCGCGTCTGGGCCACCTGCGACGTCGAGAATCTCGCCTCTGCGAGAGTGCTCGAGAAGGCCGGCCTGGAGCGGGAGGGCCTCTTGAACGCCTACGCGGTCCATCCCAACATCAGTCCCGATCCGCGCGATTGTCTTCTCTATGCGAAGACCCGGTCGGTTACCTGATCGTGGTAAAGTCGCCATCCGGACGGCGTTTGCCAACCGATCCGCACTGGTGTTCGGAGTTCCCCGGCCCCGCGCTCGCGGACCGCATCGTCGAGGAAGTCCCGGGTGTCGCGAGCGTCATACCACGCGACGGCCAAGCCGCCGAGCTGTACCGAAGCCGTGTGAGGGCTGCTGCTACTGGTTCTCCAGCATGGTGAGGAAGGCCTCCATCATGTCGGTCTGCGTCACGATACCCACCAGACGCTCGCCCTCTACGATCGGTATGGCGCCCACCTTCTTGTCACAGAACTCCCGCACCAGGTCGACCAGATCGTCATCCGGTGCGCAGGCGAGCGGGTCCGCCGTCATGATCTGCTGGACGGTTGTCTTCTCCATGAAGGCCTGATACTCCTCGGCCGTCGCCCCGGCGACGATCGAGGGCATTGCGCGCTTCAGATCGCGATCGCTGATGATTCCCACGAGGGATTCACCCATGACGACGGGCAGATGCCGAATCCTGTTCTCGACGACGAGCATGACCGCGGTCTTCACGGGATCATTTGCCTCGACGCTCTTGGGGTCGGGAGTCATCCATTTGCTGGCCTTCATCTCTTGGCCCTCACCTTCCACTTCGATCTGGCCTCTTCGGCCGATCGGAGCCATTAAAACATCATTTTCCCCTCACGAGCAGATTGTGCTTTCCGAAGAACCGGTTTTCGAAGCATTTGAGCTCTCGCATCTCACTCGGAGAGGTGGTGATCCAGCAGGCCAGACTCAGCTTCCCGTCGTGCCGCCGGCGATGTGAATGCGGAGCTTCGCGAGGCCGACCTCAGCCTAGAGACGAGCCGCCCCGTCGAATCCCTCTCCATCCAGACAGGAGAACTTCGGGTTGCGGCGGCTCGGGCCGGATTGCTCCCCGCGGGGGGCATCCGCCCTGGTCAAGTGGTCATCTTTTACATCAGGTGAACGCTGTTCAGTGGAGGCCCTCGATCACATCAGCGCGTCACCCACCTGGGGGTCTCGTTCACGGAAAAACTTTTCCGCGCCGCAGCACTCTCCCCACATCCAAATGGGTTACACGGGATGTCATGGAGCAGAGGCCGCGCCTGGCGCTGATCCGACGGGGCGGCGGCGCGGCGCATCTCGGCTTCGCCAGCCGAGCGATTTCATCAAGTGGCAGCTGGTGCGTACCGAAAAGACAGTGGCGGAATTCCCAGGGCCCGTCCTGCGTGGCTTTTCAACCGTCGAAGGGAACACATGGCCGAGGAGTCGCCTGCCGCGCGCCTGCTACACGCACTCGTAGCTGCCGGGGATCCCATCGCACGCCGGCTCCTGGTCGCCGCGCTGCAAGCGCTGAACGTCACCGCCGAGGAGGGGGAGGACGGGGCAGCGGCGCTCGAAGCAGCCGGCCGGGCGATGCCCGACCTCTTCATCCTCGACGTCCAGATGCCGCGCGTCGATGGTTTCGATGCCTGTGCCGCGATTCGCGAAATGCCCGGCGGACAGGACGTCCCGATCCTCATGGTGACTGGACGGGACGATCTCCCTTGTATCGAACGCGCCTTGGAGGTGGGGGCGACCGACTTCATCAGGAAGCCGATCGACGCCCCGCTCCTGCAACACCGGATCCGCCTCCAGCTACGGGCCAGCGAGACCTCCCGCTCGGTGCACGAGACACTCGCGGAACTGCGAGCCAGCCAGCGCCGTCTGGAGAAGTTCCAGGACCTCGCGCGCGTCGGCGACTGGGAGTGGAACGTCGAGACGGATCGCTTCATCCTCTCATCGCAGGCGATCCGGATCATGCGCCCCATTCCCGACCCACCTTCCAACCACCTCGACTTCCTGGAGCGCTGCGTGCACTCCGAAGACCGCGATGCCGCCCAGAAGTTCTTCCAGAAGGCCCGCCAGGCGTCTGGCAGCGTCCGGTTCGACCACCGAATCGTCGACGGGAGCCGCGTCGTCCAGCACATCCTCGAGGTGGATTCGTCGATCCCGGGCGAAGGGCTGACCGTGACCGGAACGGTGAAGGACATCACCGAGCAGAAGCGCGCCGAGCACCAGATCCGTGAGCTGGCGTTCTACGACAGCCTGACCGGACTCCCGAACCGCCGCCTCCTGGAAGATCGGCTGGCGAAGGCGCTGAAATGGGCTCAACACTCCGGAACCTACGTCGGCCTTCTCTTCGTGAACCTGGACCACTTCAAACGGATCAATGACAGGCTCGGCTACATGGTGGGCGATCAGCTCCTCAAGCAGGTTGCCGAGCGCCTGCTCTCATCCGTGCGCTTCGCCGACTCGCTGGGAAGGGCGCGCCAGGCGCCGGTGGTGCAGACCTCGGTCTCGCGATTCGGAGGAGACGAATTCGCCGTCGTGCTTTCCGGACTCACCGAGGGTCAGGACGCGGGGCAGGTCGCGCAGCGGCTTCGGGAGAACCTGCGCCCCCCCTTCATGGTCGAGCAGAATCAGGTGAGGATCTCGGCCACCATCGGGATCGCGATCTCTCCGACGGATGGCACCGACCGCGGGTCGCTGTTCCAGAAGGCGAACATGGCGATGCATCACGCCAAGGAGAGGGGGCTCGACAACCATCAGTTCTTCAATGCCTCGATGAACGAGGCCGCCTCGAGAGCGATGGAGATCGACGACTCATTGCGCAGCGCGCGGGAGGAGGAGCGCCTGCTGCTCTACTATCAGCCGCTGGTGCACGCCGACTCCGGAGAGGTCGTTGGGGCGGAAGCTCTGGTGCGAATGTGGGGGCCAGATGGAAAGCTGTTGTCTCCCAACTCCTTCATCCCGATCGCCGAGGAGAGCAGCCGCATCGTGTCGCTGGGGGCTTGGGTTCTGCGCACCGCCTGCGACCAGCTCGCGAGCTGGCAGGCCGAGGGATGGAGAGCCGCGCGAATTGCTGTGAACGTCTCGGCGAGCCAGCTCCAGCGGACGAATTTCCTCCGGATGGTCGATGGCGTGTTGAGCCAGACCCGGGTCGATCCGCGCTCGCTGGAGCTCGAGGTCACGGAGAGCGTCTTCCTGGAAGAGAGTGGCGCGGAAATGCTGCAGGAGCTCCGGCGGATGGGGATCTCGATTGCGATCGACGACTTCGGAACCGGATTTTCCTCGTTCAGTTGTCTGAGACGGATGCCTGCGGACATCATCAAGATCGATCAAAGCTTCATCCAGGGCATCGCGAGCGGGGAGGGCTCGATCGTCGCAGCGATCATCGCCATGGCACACGAGCTCGGCTGCTCCGTCGTTGCCGAGGGAGTCGAGACCGACGAGGAGCTCGAGTTCCTGCGAGCGAACGGATGTGATGCCCTGCAGGGCTCGCGCCTGGGCTGGCCCGTACCCGCCGAGGAGTTTCGCTGGCGCAGCTCCAAAGGCTGAATCCATCAGCGCTTTCGCCACCGGGCTCGAACCAGACGCAGAGGGTCTGTCTCAGGCGACGACCGAGCGCGGGGCTCGAGCCTGGATGTAGCGGCGATAGAAGCCGGGGGGGACGAAGGCGAACCAGAGAGCGATGGCGGCGATCAGCCCGTGGAGGGAGGAGCTCGTCATCACCCACGGGATCTCCCCGGTAGCGGAGCCCGTCGCGAGCTGGGCGGCGATGCCGATGAAGGAACCCAGGCCGGCGGCGCCGGCGCCGATCCCCCATAACAGGAAGCGATTCGTGACCAGGGGATCTGCCAGGCCGAGGCGCTCGCGGCGCCGCATCATGGTCCAGTAGCGCAGTGCCTCCCCGGAACCCCAGAGGAGACAGGCGATCTGGAGGGAGGTGCGGATCAGGGTGGCGGGGCTGGCCGAGTTCACCTCGACGAATCCTCCGGTCGCCCACTCTGTGAGCCAGGCAGCGAGGAGAATCGGCCCCGCGGCGAAGGGAATCACACCCACCGAACGGCTCTGCGGGTGATACACCCGCCAGTTGAAGGTGAGCTTGGCGCCCGCGCCGATCGCCACCGCCAGAGCGCCGATCCCCACCAGGACGGCCCCGAGGCCGGGCCTCGACCCGGCGACGAGCCCGGAGGCCACGGGCAGGCCGAAGCCCACCGGGCCGATTCCCAGGACGCCGATTCCGATCAGGAGCTCGGGGATCTGGCGGGTGCGCCACCAGAGCAGGAGCAGCCGCAGGCCCACCAGCAGAGACACGATGAAGAAGGTGATGAAGCCGATCCAGACCAGCGAACCCATGGCTTCCACTCCGATTTCTCCCGATATCCCGCTGGGGGCCTGAATCCTGTCGCTTGCCTGGTGCCGGAATGGGCTGCCTAGGCTTGACCGCCAAGACGGGCGAACACCTGCTCCGGCGCCTCGGCGCCGCTTCCCTCGTCGGAGAGCTGCGCGAGGCGTGGCTCGAGGGCCGCACAGATCTGGGCGCCGCCTTCGATACCCCGAGACTCGAACTCACCGGGGAGCAGCTTCTCCACCACGACCAACATCTGCCGGGGCGTCACCGTGGTCGCGTCGAGCCCCGCCTTCTTGAGGGCCAGACGCACGGTCCCCCGCGCCTCGAGCCGACTCAGCGAGCTCTTCTGCTCGATCTCTTCGCAGATCAAATCGAAAGCCCGTGCATCCGCCATCGCAATGCTCCGGGGGGGAGGGAGACTCCACTCGTCCGGGAGGCTGACACCTCTGCATCGACGAATCCCATCTCGGACTTTACCGGTGAGAAGAAGCGGGCTAGGCCAGCCTGGCCTGGATGCGGCTGATCTCGGAGACGGGTATCCGTCGAGGAATTTCTTCGATCTGGAAGCGCCAGCTGTCCGCCCCTGCTCTCCCCCGGGGAAGAACGACGGTGGGGTGAGGCCTTTGTCTTTTGGGGCTGATGCAGAGGTCGGATAGGTTCGAATCAGGGAGAGGCCGCGAGATGAGCAAGAGCCTCCGGAAGGGAAGCCCTCGAATTCTCTTCCGGGGTATTTCGAGCGGCCGAATGGAAATGCACCTAGAAGGGCAGCAGCACGTGCCCTGGTCGGGAGAGAGTCGATGACCCAGGTCTACCGCGTATTCGCCTATTTCGGGCTGGCTTCGGTGTTCGGAGCCCTTCTCTACGGTTTCCGCTTCGAGCCGGGCGCGCCTCGTGTCAACGTGCTCTTCAATTTTGGGCTCTACCTGGCGTTCGCCGTTCCCCATCTGATCATGACGAGGAGCTGGTTCAAGGATGCAGTATGGGGTCATCCCAGTGGATCACCGACGGAGCGACGGGTCTTCATCACGGTAGGAATCGCCCTGTGGCTGACGGTTCTCGTGCTTCACCAGCCCATGCCCGGGCCCTCCTTCGTGGTGCCGGAGTGGCTGCGCTTCATCGGTTTGCTCGGATTCATCTTGTCCGTCGTCGCCTTCTTCGAGGGGAGCACCTTTGCGGCGCTCGACGGCCTGCTCGGCGTACCGGGCGGCAAGATGAGTCACTCACACGGCGATGAGACGCCCCTGCTCACCGAGGGAGCCTATGGCCGGGTGCGGCATCCGATGTACCGCGCAGCGCTCTTCGCCGGGCTCTGCAGCGTACTCATTCACGGAAACGTCGCCGCCCTCTTCTGGGCCGTGCTGGTAGGGGGCACCTTCGTGCTCTTCATCCCCATCGAGGAACAGCAGCTGGTGGCGGCGCGAGGCACCGCGTATCTCGAGTACCGCGAGCGGACGCCCTACCGCCTGCTGCGCGGCATCTGGTGAGAAGCGCACTCTCGGTGTCCTTGCTACGAGCTTCATGAATCATCCGGGCCAAGAGTGACCCAGGTTTGTGGCGCTGCGCAGTGGCGGGCTCACTCCGCGAACTCGGAAAGATGTCGAGCCAGCAGATCCGGATGCGTGATCGGCAACATATGGCTTCCGCCCGCGACGCGGAGCAGCTTTGCGTCCGGCTGCGCCCGCCGGTACAGGTCTTCGGCCACCTCCATGGGGACCGACCGGTCATCGTCTCCGTTGATCACCAGGATCGGGAGGTCGATCGGCCCGGGGTCGATGTCGCCGACGGTGAGCCCCTCTTCTTCCTCCAGCCAGGTGTCGGTCGTGCCCGGGCGCGCCAGGTTTGCGCGGAGCTGGGGGACCCACCAACCGGGCATGGGCTGGTCGCTGAACACTTCAGCGCTGGCGGAGCGCGCCACGGCTCGCGAGAGCGGGGGGATCATCGACACCCAGGCGAGGACCGGCCGGGAGAACAGGACCCTCCGTACCAGGCCGGGTTCGGGGATCTCGATGATCGGGCCCACGCTGCCGAGCAGCACCAGACGTCCGACGCGCTCCGAGCCGCGCCGGCCAGCGCGGATCACCACGCCCCCTCCGTAGGACCAGCCGACCAGGGTCACGTCGGATAGGTCGAGAAGTTCGAGTAGCTCCAGCAGCTCGCTCGCGTTCTGGTCGTAGGTGTAGTCGCTCTCCGGCCCGCGCGGGCTGGAGTACCCGTAGCCCACGCGATCGTACACGATCACCCGGCGGCCTCGCGAGGCGAGCCGTTCGGGGAGCGGCGTCCAGTCGTAGGCGCATCCGGGCAGCCCGTGCACCAGCACGATCACGGGGCCCTGGCCCGACTCGAGCACGTTGAGCTGTGCTCCTCCGGGGAGCTGCACGATTCGGCCCGGCGGTGGCAGCTCGACCGCCTCGGATTCACCCGCCACTGCGAAGTAGGCGGGTGGCAGGATGATCGCGGCCAGGAGCAGGATCACGAGTGCTCCGATTGCCTTTCTCATTGGATGCCCCTTCGAGATCGGTCCTCTGCGCTCGATTACGGTACCGTAAACTCGCCGTCATCAGGAGAGGGCTCATGCGTGTGTTGTTGGGGATCGCTCTGCTTCTCCTCATAGGAGTGGCCGGCGCCTTCGCCTTCGCCCAGATTCTCCTCCGCCGCGGGATCGAGAAGGCAGAGAGAGCCTGGCTGGAACACGAAGCGCCGGCGATTGGTGACTTCGGGAGCACCGATTCCCTGTCGATTCTGCCACTGGTGGATTGGCACGCGAGCGGACCGGGGCTCCAGACCGAGGCGGGGGTGTCGTACCTGATCCAGACCGATCGGAGCACGATTCTCTTCGATGTGGGATTCAACCGCCAGAAGCGGGATCCCTCCCCCCTGTTGCACAACATGCAGGCTCTCGGGATCGGCCTGGCCGACTTCGATACCATCGTCATCTCGCACAATCACGTCGACCACGTGGGCGGGATGGAGTGGACACGGCATCGGACCTTCTCGCTGGGCACCGAGCAGCTCGACCTGGCGGGCAAGCGCGTCTTCACCCCCGTACCGATGACCTACCCCGGGCTCGCACCCGTGCACGCAGAGAATCCCACCGTCATCGCCGAAGGCGTTGCGACGACTGGCACGATTCCGCGACAGCTCTTGATCGGATGGGTAGAGGAGCAGGCGCTGGTGGTCAACGTGACGGGAAAGGGCCTGGTGCTGATCGTCGGCTGCGGACATCAGACCGTGCCCAAGCTCCTCAGCCGGACGCAGGCGGTCTTCTCGGAGCCGATCTACGGCGTGGTCGGGGGATTGCACTACCCCGTACCCAAGGGACGTGCGGTGGTGCTGGGACTGCCCCTCCAGAAGCTGATCGCGTCTGGTGATGGGCCGCTGCATCCCGTGACGCCAGAAGAAATCTCGGCGAACATCGAGATGCTGCGGCACCTGAATCTCGGTCTGGTGGCTCTCAGCGGACACGACAGCAGCGACGAGGTCCTCCAGCAGTTTCGCATCGCCTTCGAGTCCGCCCACCGCGACGTCCGCGTAGGTGAACGCATCGTCGTCGCTTCCGAGCAGGCGATGTGAGATCGGCCCCGGGACTCAGAGGTCCTGGACGTAGAATCGCCACCAGTCGCCCCGGCCGCTGCGCCAGCTCTCGTTGTCCTCGCGCAGGCGTGCCTCGACGGCCTCCAGCCTCTCCTCGATCGCCGGCTCCGGAAGGTCATCGGTCGGCTGGCGATCCAGAATCCGTGTGACGCGCTCGTGAGCCTTTTCGTACCACTCCTGATAGGACCGGGTCGTCCGGCCGGTATAGTCCGAGTAGTAGATGTCCTGTTTCATGTGCTGGAGGGTATGCTCGCTGCCCAGGAAGTCCGGTGAGGGATGGCCGTGCTCCTTGATGACGTCGAGGGCCAGGCCGCTCTGGCCGGTATCGATGCCGCGCGTCACGCTCTTGATCTGGCCGATCAGCTCATCCATCAGGACGAGGTGCTCGTAGCTGACCATCAAGGTGGAATCGAGCAGCCCCGTGGTGATGAGATTGCCTCCAGCCGCGAGCCCCATGTACAGCCCCAGCGTCATCTCCACTGCGGCCCTCGCTCCGGGCTCGCGGGCGCTGGTGTTGCCGGGAGCGATGCGGGAGGGCATTCCGTAATGATCGGCCATCTGGACCGCGGCAGCGTTGATCAGAGCGGCTTCGAAGTTCCCCTGCGAGATCTCGGCCGTGCGGAGGTCCATGGGAGCGGTGACGCACCCGTAGATCACCGGGGTTCCCGGCTGCACCAGCTGCGCCAGGACGGTGCCGGCGAGGATCTCTGCGTTCTGCTGCACCAGCGCGCCCGCGATCGTGACGGGCCCCGTCGCACCCATCATCACCTCTGGTGAAATCATCGCCCAGCGGGACGCTGCGGGGGTCCTTGCCACGGCGATGATCCCGCTGGTCTCCTCGGCAGAATACTGAAGCGGGCTCTTGGGATTGCACCATACGAATGGGATGAAGCATCTCTCGAGCAGCCGCTCCCCGTCCGGGCGTCCCTGCAGCACCACGATGCTGAGTCCTTCCAGGAGCCGCTCTTGATCGGTCCGACTGAGCAGACGCATGGGGAGCGCGTTGGGACGCCGACCGGTCAACTGGAGCGCCCGCTCCCTGTCCCGCACACGGCGCCGAAGAAACGCTGTCGCGATCTCGACGACGCCGAAATCTGGCAGGATCCTCTTGCCCACCCGTTCGGAATGGAAGACGAGATTGCAGCAGTCGTAGGTCACGTTCTCCAGACCGTCGAGAATCAGGCACTTGTCGTCCTCGTCCGGCTCGAGGCAGTCTCGATGGGAGCCCCTCCCGTAATCGTGAACGTAGTAGGCATTCCCGATCAATCCGACGTGGCTCTCTCCCTTCTTCAAGCTCATCGGATCGGTCACGGCGAGAGGTGCGTAATCGAAGCTCAGCTGGTTGCGGTCGGGCAATAGGCCAAAACACTCCTCGACCAGGCACCTGGGGAAGCGCACGCGGAAGCCGTCGACGTTACAGCCGTGCTTGCCCAACACCTCGGCTGCCTCGGGACTCTGGTGAAACGTCACGCCGTTGCTTTCCAGGATTTCCAGCGAAGCGTCGTGGATGCGGTGCAGGTCTCGATCGGTCAACACTTTCATCGTCGGTCAGCCCCCTTGAACTGGAGAGATCGAGATGACCTGCCACCCGTCATAGTAGCCTTCCCGATCCTAGACTAGACTGTCCGCCGGATCGTAGCGATCACGATACGGGGCGGCTGCTCGCGGCAGCATCGCCCACGAGAGCGAGGAGGTGGGCACAATGGAGATGCAGGAAGTCGTCGACAACATGTTCCTGCCGCTTCCCGGTCTTCCCCCGGTCTTCATCACCAAGACCGAGGGAGTGTACCTTCACGATGCCTCCGGGCACAGGATCATCGACGCTTCGGGTGGACCCATGGCCGTCAGCATCGGATACGGCCGCCCGGAGGTCGCCGACGCGGCGGCTCGCGTGCTCCGAGAGGTCTCCTACGTCCTTCCCGTATTCGCTTCCGAAGCCAGGATCGAGCTGGTGAAGCGGATCAAGAGGCTGCTGCCCGAAGAGCTTCGCAACGTCTACTTCTGCTCGGGCGGCTCGGAGGCGAACGAGGCGGCCATCAAGCTCGCCCGCCAGTATCAGGTGCTCTCCGGGCGGGAATCCCGATACAAGGTCATCTCCCGGAATCTCAGCTACCACGGCATGACCTTGCTGACCCTTTCGATCGGCGATGTGAAGATGAGGCAGAGGGATTTCCTTCCGATGCTGTGGGAGAACCCTCGAGTCGAAGCCTGTTACTGCTATCGATGTCCCTTCGGAAAGGAGTATCCGAGCTGTGGCATCGATTGCGCGCTGCAGCTGGAAGAACGGATTCTCGACGAGGGGCCCGATACCGTGGTCGCATTCATCGCCGAGCCGATCGTCGCTGCCGCCGGCGGGGCGCTGGTGCCGCCTCCCGAGTATTTTTCGATCGTCCGCGAGACCTGCGACAAGTATCACGTCGTCTTCATCGCCGACGAAGTGGTGACCGGCTTCGGGCGGACGGGGCGGAACATGGGCTTGGACCATTTCGGGATCGTCCCCGACATCGCCACCTTCGCCAAGGGAGTGAGCAGCGCCTACGCGCCGCTCGCGGGAATGGCCGTCGGAAACGAGCTCGTCGCCCTGTTCCAGGAGAGGGAGGCCGAGTTTCAACACCTGTACACTTTCTCGGCACATCCGGTCGCGTGCGCCATCGGCGGTGAAGTGATGCGGATCATCGAGGAAGAAGACATGATCGCGCGGGCGGCGCAGATGGGGAAGTACCTGGAGGAGAGGCTGCTCCAGCTGATGGATCTGCCGATGATCGGCGACATCCGGGGCCAGGGGATGCTCTGGGCGATCGAGTTCGTCGAGGACAAGGACACCAAGGCGCCCTTCCCGAAGGAGAAGAACGTCAAGATGGAAACCATCGTCCAGTGCCTGCTGAAGGGAGTCTTCTTCTATCCGGGCTACTACGAAGACGAGCGGGGTCGTGGCGACCATCTGATGATCGCCCCGCCGTTCATCATCACGGAGGAGCAGATCGACGAGTGTCTCGACATCCTCCGCGGGGTCCTGACCGAATCGTATGACAGGTGGCGCGCCGCCTGAGGGGACATGCAACCCATCTTCTACGGCTGGTGGATCGTCGCATCCTTCTTCGCCACCCTGTTCCTGGCGGCAGCCATCGGGGCCACCCATTCGGTCTTCTTCAAGTCCATCGTCGAAGAGTTCGGCTGGAGCCGCACGGCGTTCTCGACGGTATTGTCGGCCAACGCGGTGATCGGCGCTCTGCTGGCGCCGCTCTGGGGCCGGTTGGTCGATCGGCACGGTCCGCGTGGTGTGGTTCCGGCGGGCGCGGCCATCGTAGGCCTCGCCATGGTGCTGCTCGCCAGCATGCGAAGCATGCTGCAGGCCTACCTGCTCTACATCCTGCTGGCGTTCGGAGCGGGCGGACAGTCGCTGGTTCCCATCAGCACCGCGCTCTCCCAGTGGTTCGATCGCCGCAGGGGGCTGGCGATCGGAATCGCGCTGATGGGCGCTGGCGTGGGCGGCGTTGCGCTGGCTCCCATGGCGAGCTTCCTCGAGGGCGCGTTCGACTGGCGCACCGGCTACCTGTTCTTCGGCATCCTGATCTGGGTCGCCCTGATCCCCCTGTTGCTCCTCGTCCTGAGACGCCGGCCCCAGGACCTGGGCCTGCTCCCGGATGGAGATGAGCCATCGGCTGCGACGGCGGGCGCGAAAGGGCCGGCGGAGGCGCCAGCCGTCGGCCTGACCCTGGCAGAGGCGGTGCGGACGCCGACCTTCTGGCTGATCGCGCTCGGCTTCATGCTGCCGATGTTCTCGGGCAGGGCGATCATGATCCACCTGGTTCCGGTGATCACCGATTCGGGTGTCTCACCGCAGATGGCGGCGACGGCCTACGGAATGACCGTGGGCCTGAGCATCGTCGGACGGCTCGGCTTCGGTTATGCCGCGGACAGGTTCAGCAATCGACACATCTTCGCTCTCTGCTACCTGATCCAGGCGGTCGGAATCGCCTTCCTGATCGGGCTGGATGGCGTGGGGCCGATCGTGTTGATCGGATTCATCGTCGTCTTCGGCTGCAGCTACGGCGGCGGGCTGTCACTGGCGCCCCTGCTGATTGCCGAGAGCTTCGGCATCGCGTCGATGGGGGTGATCTTCGGTGCATTGGGCATCACCGCCATGGTAGGGGGAGCGGTCGGTCCGGTCTTCGCCGGCGCCGTCTACGACGCCACGCAGAGCTACCACCTGGCGTTCATCGCGTTTCTCGCGGCCCAGCTGATCGCCGCGGTCGCCATCCTCAACTGCCGCTCACCGATCGCGGCGAGAGCCGCGGACTGATGGTGCCATCAAGCGCGCCTGTGGAGCAGGGCGAGAATCGAGCCCACCAGGCACCAGAGCACCGCGGCATAGAAGAACACCATCTTGATGACCGCGGCCGTGCTCATGATGGGGACCAGGGCGGGTGGGTAGGTGTCCACTCGCAGGGAGATGATGGCCTGGATGCCCGTCTCGAGGATGTCGGCCAGCCATGCGGGAAGGATGCACAGTGAGAGGGCGATTCCGATCCTTCGGACCCTTTCGGAGCAGCGTCTCGCCACCAGCAGGCCCCAGGCGAATCCCACCGCGGCGTAAGCGGGCATGAAAGGAAAGAGGTCGATGTATGCACACATCAGCGATGCGTGGATGCCGCCATCGATGGCCTTCCACGCAGCCAGGACTCTCTGGTTTGCCTCGTGCGTGAAGACCGTCTGCTGATCGACGATCGAGTAGCCGCTCGGGGCGAGGATCGCGAAGTAGGGCATGAAGAGGAGGTAGGAGACGATCAGGAGGAGGATGCCCCCCACCAGCAACACCAGCAGCCATCGGTCTTCCGGCTTCGTCTCCAGCTGCCCGAGGACCCGGGTGATTCCCATGATGCCTCCCTGCGGTGATTCCTTCGCGAGCAGTATCGCTAATCCAGATCCGAAAGGCTGCGATAGAAGTCGGTCGTCTCGCGTCTCAGCTCTCGCGCATCGCCTCCCTCGGGCCTCCCGCAATAGGCTCTGAGTGCGGCTTCCACCAGCGGCCGCCAGTCTTTGAGATGCGTGAGGGCCCAGCGGCCTGCCTGAACCTTGGAGAGAACGACGTCGCCACGCCGCTGGGAGTACTCCAGTCGGCAGAGGTTCAAGACGGCGTAGGCTGGATGCCGCCGGAGAACCTCACGCACGTACTGACGCTCCCTCCGGAGCGCGACGGCGATCTCGCGCCTGGTGGCAGGGGGGAAGAGGCGATCGGGAGGTGTGCCGTGGAGAATCAGGCAAGCCCCCGCGCGAAGATGCTCCCGATGCAGCGCCCAGGAAGCGTCCCGGCCCCCTGTGCCGAGCCGTCCGTGGGCTGCGAAGACGAGTCGATCCGGGATCCGGCGGCGTCTGGCCTTGTCGAGGGGAATGAAGAACCCATCGAGCAGCGCACCGTGTCGAAAGTCACCGGCCATTTCGCGGTGGATCCGGGCGAGTCCCTCTCTTTGCTCTTTCGAGGGGAAGCGTCGCGTCACGCCGATGAAGTCGATATCGCCGCTCTCCGGGACGAAATCCGGGAATGCGGCGGATCCGAACACGTAGAGTCCGACCAGCTCGCGTCCGAAGCACTCGGTCAGGGCTGCGGAGAAGGCGTCGAGAAGAGGACGGATGCACCTGGGCGAGCGCCTGCTCATCCGGGATCAGTCTTCGTCCACCAGGCCGAGCGCCAAGCGCGCCTGCCAGAGGATCTGCGGCTTGTCCGTGACCCACGCAGCGTCCTCGAAGTCGCGGATCTTGAGCTTCTTCTCACGGGCGATCATATGGTTCCAGGGATGGACGTCCCAGTAGACGGCGAGCGAGTGGATCAGGATGCTGACGACGACCGTGGTGGCGAAGATCGTGCGCCAGAGACGGCGGCTCCGGATGCGGTCGATGGCGAACCCGCCGCAAAGCGCCCAGTAGGGCAGGGCGTCGGTGGAGTAGCGGGAGCCATAAGAGAGGATCGCGTGCCAGGCCCGCCAGGACGCGGTGAGGAGGAGATGGCTCAGCAGGCCGATCACCAGCGCAAGCGCCAGCATCCGGTAGCGGGGGTCCTCCTGCCGCAGCCCCACGCCCGCGCCATAGATGCAGAAGAGCAGGAAGGGGGAGAAGACCAGCATCCCGCGGTTGGGGCTGACGAGCAGGCCGAGGAAGGCCTTGGGGAGCCCGCCGAGGTCCCAACCGCCTCCGACGATCTTGTCGTAGCCCGCGAAGCCCGGCGTGCCGAAGTAGTGGATGTTGTAGCCGGCCAGAAAGAGAGCCGGCAGCAGTCCGCCCAGCGCGTACCAGACCCCGATCCGGATGCCGTTGCGGTAGGCGATCCACAGGAGAAGGGGAATGGCCAGCGCGACGGATGGCGGGCGGGTCGCGACCATCAGACCGATCAGGAACCCGGCCAGCAGGTGCCACGCCCGGCGGCGGGATTCGCCGAGGACGATGTAGAGAACCGCGGCCAGGCAGAACTGGGCCGGGGCGTGCGCCCAGGTGTCCTGGGCGCTGATGTGGAAGGCGGCCGTTCCCAGTGCGTAGGCGATCGTCATCCAGGTCGCCCCGCGCCGAGAAGCGAAGCGCCGCAGGCAGAGGAAGACGAAGACGGCGGAGGCGGCGGTCAGCGTCGACGCGGTCAGCTTGGCCAGCATGTCGTCGTCCAGCGAGGGCTCCTCGATTCCGAGAGCGACCGGCAGCGCGTAGAAGGGGACGCAGAAGAGCGCGGTGCCGGGAGGCCAGCGCGAGATCCAGTGCCCGTTCGCGTGCATGAGGCCGACCCGGCGGTCGTTCTCCCTGTAGGTGGTGAGGTACTCGTCCAGGTCCATGTTCCCCTGGCGGAGCAGGCTGATGGCCATCTGGGGGGCCGGTATGCCGTCGATCATGCCGACGCGTGCCGAGTTGGAGTTGTAGACCGCCCAGATCACCAGGAAGAGGATGACCGCATGCCGGGCCTCCAGGTACCGGGTCCGGGTGGCCTCGTCCAGCTCATGCCAGCGTTCGGCCCGGAGGTTCCGCCAGGAGCACCAGGCGCCCGCGAGGAGCAGGTAGGCCAGCACCAGGCTCGTCATCGACCACTGCCCGAGGAGCAGCTTGTCGGGCGAGACCAGGTTCCAGACGCTCTGGCCCGCGGCGACGACTACGACGGGGGCGACCGTCCAGGTCCATTGGCGGCGCGTCCAGGCCGGGACGCGCAGTCGCCTCTTCACCAGCCGGCTCAGCCCGAAGAGCAGCCCCGCGCCGACCGCCAGGGCCCCGGCCAGTCCCACCAGGCTGCGCGCCTCGCGGACGTAGGGGGCGCGAAGGCGAAGGGTGATTCCCGCCGGATACCAGTTGTAGAAGGAGAGGTGATTGCGGATCCGTATGCGTGTGAAGGCTCCGGAGATCGGGGCGTTGAACCCGAGGATGCGATCACCGGAACCCAGGTCGGGCAATGCGACGGAGAGCTCCTCTCTCTTCTCCGCCAGCAGGTCCTCCTCGATCGCCTGGCCGTTCACCGAGACGGAGATGTGACGGACGGATTCGCGTATGGCCCGCTCCGAAAAGCTGAGCTTGACGCGCCAATCGCTCCGAGTGACCAGCATCTCCTTCGGTACCGTCACCCGTAGGCCGTTCTCGGTCGGATCGACGCGCACCCTTGCCGCAAGGGGATCGTCGGCGTGGTAGCGAGGGTTGAGCTCGTTCTTGGTGACGTACAGCTCGATTCCACCGGTGTCTTCGGCCTGCTTGACCAGGATGTTCCAGGCAGGCGCCCGGTTCAGGTCGAGGGTGCCGAACAGCCACCAGGCCGCAAACGCGGCGGGCAGGACGAGGAGGGCGGCGCGGTTGCTCCGACGGGCCGTCACGGCCGCGCGGCCTGCGCGGTGCGCACGGCGACCGGGTCGGGCAGCATCTCGTTTTCGGCCATCAGGGCGAACAGGCGGTCGGCGACGACGCGCAGGCCCTCGGGGTTCAGGTGGCCCCAGTCCAGGAAATCCTTCTTGCGCACGCCGGCCTGGTAGAGCGCGTCGCATACCGGGAGCAGCGGCACGTCCAGCTGCTCGGCCACCTCGGTCGTGGCATTCTGATACGCATCGGGCTCGAACCGGCCGCCTCGCTTGTGGGCGGAGCGGATCTGAGGCTGATAGCAGCCCTGAATGAAGACGACCTGGGCGCCGCGGCCCGGGCTGATCTCGTTGGCGCGAGCCAGCTCGACCATCTCCCGCAGCCGGGCCTCGTAGTCTTCCAGCGGCATCCGCGGCAGGCCCGCGTCTTTCTCCTTCCGTTCCTCCTCGATGCTCTCGTACTCGCCCCGGCGCAGCAGGTGGCTCAGCACTCGGTAGGTGGCACTGGAGGTCAACAGGTGTTCCCGGGCGAACAGGCGCGCGAGCTCGGCGTCGGTCATTCCGTTCCAGACGGCCGAGTCGTTCCACCCGAACCAGATCGTCACCACGTCGGGCCGGTACTTGAGCCCGCGGCGCCGCAGCATCTCGAGGCCCTGATGGGCCGAGTAGCCCGAGCACGCCGAGTTGAGCACGTAGACCTCCCGCCCGGGCTGCGCCCTGCGCAAAAGCTCGGCCAGGAGGGTTGGATAGGCTTCTTCGTAGCGGACGCCCCAGCCAAAGGTGATCGAGTCGCCCAGGCAGAGCACGCGGAGGTCATTCGGCCCGCGTTCGACGGGGACCTCGGGATTGCGCATGCGGTCGCCGTTGGCGATGAAGCCGGTCATCCTGCCCTGATCCAGGGGTGCCGTGGCGTTGGCCTTCAGCTGCCAGAACAGCCACGGGTCCTTCTCGACGATGTCGGGGAAATTGACCATGCCGAAGCGGATCGGCACGAGGTCCATCTGGTACTCGAAGTGATCCGGGACGAGCGTGGCCCAGATGACCGTGCAGACCGCTTCGATGGCCAAGAAGCCCAGCAGCACGGAGACCGTGGCATACAGCACCGTCTTGCGGCGCGAGAACTGGGTTTCCTCCGAAGGGGAGGGCTGGGTCGGTGCTCGACGGTTCATCGGCTCCTTCTGCGGTCGGCCGTCTCACCAGCTCGCTGAGCTCCGGCGCCGAGCCGGGGCCGAGCATAGCCGGTAGGCCAACCTCTTGGCCGGCAGGAGATATCCTGCTAAACCCGGCAGCATCGTGGGGGAGTGTCGGCGTGGCGCGGTCTCCCCCCGGGGGTGAGATCTCGGAAACGCTCTCCACCTGGCTCCGGAGCTTGCACCGGCGCGGTGCGTGGGCAGTGAGGGGTATACGAAAATGGCTGACCGGAAGGTGATCGTTCTCGGCTGCGGTGGCTTCGTCGGAAGTCATCTGACCGAGCGTCTGCTCTCCGATGGACGTTTCGAGGTGCTCGGCTACGACGTGGCGGACTCGAAGTGCCAACACCTGCTGGGTGACCCGAACTTCCGCTTCACCAAGGGCTACGTGGACGTCACCAATACCGAACAGGTGCTGGGGCCGGTCCTCGACGGCGCCGAGGCCATCTTCTCACTGGCTGCGGTCTGCAACCCCGCCGAGTACGTGAAGAACCCCGTGTTCACCATCAAGTCGAACTTCATCCACGCCTACAAGCTGGTGGAGCTCTGCACGAAGGCGCGACTCTGGCTCATCCACACCTCCACCTGCGAGGTGTACGGCCGCACCATCGCCGGCTACCTGCCCGACAACGACTACTCGAATCTGGACCTCTTCGAGCAGCGCGAGGAAGAGACCCCGCTGGTGATGGGGCCCACCGTCAACCAGCGCTGGACCTACGCCGCATCCAAGGCCCTCTTCGAGCGCTACATCTACGCAAACCACACCGAGAACGGGCTGCCGTTTACGATCGTCCGTCCCTACAACTGGTTCGGGCCGCGCATGGACTACATCCCGGGCCGGGACGGCGAAGGCATCCCGCGGGTGCTGGCCTGCTTCATGCAGGCGCTCCTCGACGGCAAGCCCCTGATGCTCGTAGACGGGGGCGAGGCCTACCGGACCATCACCTACATCGAGGACGCGGTCGACGCGCTCTGCCGGATGCTCGAGGTGCCGGGCAAAGCCAAGAACACCTTCTTCAACCTCGGCAACCGGGCCAACGAGGTGACCATGCGCGAGCTGGCCCACCTGATGCGCGACGTCTACGCCGAGATCACGGGAGACCCGGCATACAAGAACCACCCGATCGAGGTGATCTCCTCGGAGAAGTTCTACGGCCCGGGCTACGAGGACTGCGACCGCCGGGTGCCGGACGTGAGCCGCGCCGAGCGGCTCTTGGGCTGGAAGGCCAAGGTCCCGCTCCGCGAGACGCTCTTCCACACCATGAGTCACTTCCACGAGCTGTACGGAAAGCAGTAGAGCGCAGGCTACGGGTTCAGCCGCGGGCGGTAGGCGCCCATGCGGTAGCGGAGCATCACCCGCAGGCAGCGCAGCCCGTACCAGATCGGGTTCAAGTGGGACTCCTCGTCCGCGTAGCGCGT
>Ga0307423_1000610_pt1 | contig 23911 bp, 38 predicted proteins | sample SalMarWE160310MG_FD_202154 | JGI IMG/M metagenome (GOLD analysis project Ga0307423, IMG submission 202154) | Salt marsh sediment microbial communities from the Plum Island Ecosystem LTER, Massachusetts, United States - WE1603-10 | ecosystem: Environmental > Aquatic > Marine > Intertidal zone >...
ACACCCAATCCCAACCAACCACCGACCCATCACCATCAGACGACAAATCAGTAAACACACAATCCAAACCAACACACGACCAACCGAAATCAGCCACCGGAGCAACATTCCCCCCCGACACCGTCACATCCTGCACCGACACACCAACAGCACCATCATCATCAGTCACCGTCAACGACACCGAATAAGTACCAGCCGACCCAAACGAATACAACGGAGACTGCAACGACGACAACCCCACCCCATCACCAAACACCCAATCCCAACCAACCACCGACCCATCACCATCAGACGACAAATCAGTAAACACACAATCCAAACCAACACACGACCAACCGAAATCAGCCACCGGAGCAACATTCGCAGGCGGCCCTCCGAGATGCGCGGCCAGTCGAGCCGCAAGATCTGCTTGGACAGTGACATAGCCACCATTGCCGGCCAGGTTCACAAGCTCCCAGGGATCATCGTTCAGGTTGTACATCTCGTACTCACCCGCACTGGTGAGCTCTATGTACTTGTACCAATCACCGTCGGTGCCAATCCCGACAATCCCCTCGTACTCGGGGTCGTTGCCGTGCATAAACCATTCGTCTCGCCACTCGGCGTTCGGGTCGTTGAGCAGCGGGACCAGGCTCGCCCCGTCGACGCCGATGGTGGGCGTCGCCCCGGCTAGATCTGCCAATGTTGGAGCAATGTCGATGTTGAGCGCATAATTCTCGCTGTCGACACTCCCTGGAGTCGCCCCGGGACAGACAGTGGGCGGGCAGACGACGACATAGGGCACCTGGTGACAGGTGTAGTACTCACAGCCCTTGTTCCGCCAGTGGTGCTCACCGGTCGAAATCCCATTATCAGAAATGAAGATCCACACCGTGTTGTCGAGGCGACCGTCAGCAGCCAGCTGGTCATGAAGCGCGCCGACCATGTCGTCAACCGACAATGTCATCTCGATCGATGAGACAATCGTTCGGTTGATTCTGTCGAGCACTCGATCCGACAGATCGGCGGTAGGCAGATGAGACGGTGGGTTCGGTGCCGGCAGTACGTTCGTCGGCGGGTACGACGGGACAACCATCCCCGAGAACGCGTTCCGGTGCCTATCCGGAAGAGTCAGCGGGGTATGCGGAGTGGCAGGACTGAGATGAAGGAAGAAGGGCGTCTCGGTGTCCGCCTGTAGAAAGTCGATTGCCAGATTGCACTGGTAGTCCGTTGAGTAGAGGTTGCCGTCCGCGCACATTTCGCCGGAGGTTGAATCGGCATCGTTGATACGCGTCACGACAGGTGCCGTATCTCCTTGGTGCCAGCTGATCCACGGATAGTCGACATAGGGATCGTCGCTGTTGCTGAAGGCGTGATATGCCTCCCAGGTGTCCCAGCCCGGCGGGATGTATTCGGCGAGCGGACCGTTACCGTATCCGTTGAGGTATTTGCCTATTAACCCGTTGCGGTAGCCGGCCGCCTCCAGCCAGGTGGCGATGGTCGAACTGTCATCAAACAGCTGGGCGCTGTTGTAGGTGACGCCGGTTGTCGTCGAGTACTGACCTGTCAGGATGCTTGCCCGACTCGGACAGCACAACGACTGTGTGACGTTGCCGTGGAGGAAGGTCAGCCCCGCGGATGTCAGGAACTGCTGCAGCTTCGGCATACAGGCGTCGGCACCAGCATGGAAGTCGTAGGGATCTAGCACCGGAAGACAGCGACCTATGGTGTCCCACCTCTGATCGTCTGTGATGACCACGATGAAGTTCGGCTTTGTGCTTTGTGTCACCTCGGCGGCGGGTGCTTCTGCTACAGAGGGAGTCGGCGTCTCAGCCACAGCCGGAGCCGGTTGCGTCGCCACGCTCGGCGCGTCGTCGGCCAGTGCCGACACCCCCGGCGTCATTCCGAGCAACAGCCCAAACACAGCGATCAGCACGTATGTGCGGTTAACGGAACGATACGTGGACATCGAGATCCCCTCCCAGTTGCGGCCGCCTTCCCCTGCGGCGGCCTCATCTCCCGAGACAACCATATCCGCCCGGGAACCCGTTTGGGCTAAGCAATGGCAGATTGGTGAATGGCTCTTCGAACTGCGCCATACCCTGAACCGGCGGCTGTTCGGGCTTCCCCCGACGGCTTCCCCGATGGCCGGCGGCCGGTACTAGTGTCCGATCGCCGGCCCGAGAAGGAGTTCGGGAATGCACGTAAAGGGCACGGAGTTCCGGCAAGTCGACCACTGGGACGCCGGGCTCGAGCTCGAGCTGATCGGTCGGACTGGTCTCTACGCGAGGAGATGACCGCCCGAGATTCAGCCAACATCTATGTCTGCTTGAAGCGAATCGTCGGCATAGACAGCAGCCGCCTGTGTGGCGAAATCAGCGACTGCAAGCCGGAGAGCACGGGGGGAAATAACCTCGACCGCGCCGCCCCATGGCAGCACTGCCGCCCTGGCCTCGTGTATGGATCCGAACGCGGCGTCTACCTCTACCCGGGTTGGCCCTGGAACCGCACTCGAGATCGGATACCGCTTCCGCCAGTGCTCCAGTACCCGCACATCCAGGGCCAAACGAACCCGGTAGCGACGTGCCGAGCTCTGCTGTAGGTCGCTCCAATGCCGCCAGATCGCTCCCAGATCGACCGACCCGGCATCAATCGATCGCTCCGAAGTGGCCTCGACACTGACAATCGCGTCTTGTCCATCGACTAGCGGCTTGCCGTCCCCTCCGTGCCATGCGAAATACCAGTCCCGCCCATCAACGATCAAACCGATCGGATGTGCCAGGCGCTGCACCCGACGCGTCGGTAGGCGCTCGAGGGACACCGCGACCACGAACCCTTCACGCACGGCGGCGACGAGTGTGCCCCAAAGCGTCTCATCAGACTCCTCACCTGGGTCGACATGGACCCGATGTCGCAGCCGGCTCAGCGCGTCCGCTTGTTGCTGGGGGAGCATTGCCGCCAGCTTCGCCGCGGCGCTGACACTCGTGGAGCCTGATCGCCGGTCGGGGCTGAATGCCGCCGCAATCAGCAGCGACTCCAGCTCGCGGGTGGTCAGACCGGTCAGGTCCGAACGCCAGCCGCCGAACAGGCAATAGCCCCCGGAGCGTCCTCTCTCGGCGACGAGGGGGACACCGGCAACCTGCAAGGCGTACATGTCTCGATAGACGGTCCGCACCGTGACTTCCAGTTCGAGCGCAAGCTCGGCTGCGGTCATTCGACCGCGGACCTGCAGCAGGCTCAATTCGGCGAGTAGCCGGTCGGCTCGCATTCACAAAACCTGACACTGGCTGTCAGTATCCAATGGCTACGTTACTTGAAGAAGGGAGCAGGAATGCCACGCACTATCGAACTGGACCCGGCACGAGTCGTTTCCGCACTCGGGTATGGCAAGTCACCCGAGGAGCAGGCTTGGGGTCTCATCAATCGCTATGCGGAGACGCACGGTCTCCAGCTATGGGACGGGACGCATCGATTCTTTGGCTTCAACAATCCCGATCCCACTCCCGGTAGCCCCAACTATGGATACGAGCAATGGATTACTGCCCCGGGGGATAGCGATCCCGGTGAGCCGCTTGAGGTGAAGCAGTTCGCGGGGGGGCGCTACGCGACATTGCATCTCCGTGGTCTGGCCGCGATCGGCACGGCCTGGCAACAACTCGTCGCTTGGGTCGAGGACCAGGGGTACCAGATCGCTCCTTCCGAGCATGCCTGTCTCGAAGAGCTGCGTACATCGCTCGATCGACCGGAAGAGGAGTGGGAGTTCGACCTGTACCTGGGTATCACCGACTAGACGCTCAGCAGCTTGGCTGTTGCCCGTAGGACCGATCGATCGGTGACCAGGTCCGCAACCTTCCCGAGAGGCACCCAACGAACATCGAGAACCTCGTCAGATTCCAAGAGACGCTCGCTCTGCGCTTCGAGAAGGAACCGGACATCGAAGTGGGTGTGCGCAGGCCGGTCTCCCGATGGTGGAATCGCATGTACGTCAACGTCAAAGATCCGGTCCAGAAGCGGGATGCCCACGACACCGGTCTCTTCCTCCACCTCACGAATCGCGGCAGCGAGCACATCCTCGCCCGGGTCCACGTGACCGCCCGGCTGGAGCCAGGTTCGTAGCTTGCCATGGTGGATGAGCAGCAATCTGCGGTGAGATCCGTCTACTACAAATGCGCTTGCCGTGACATGGCCAGGTGCGTAGAAGTCGGCCGACATCACATCGCCTTCCCCGGAGATCAGATCGACGATCGCGGCGACGGAATCGACCTCGTCGAGGGACGGTGCAAAGCGTTCGAGCTCGAGACGAAGGCGCCCGACGCGACTCACCGCACACCCCGGTTGTCGGGCACAACCTCGTTGTGCGGTGGGTAGGGGATGATCTGGCTAAACGAACTCGATGATGGCCATGTTGGTGCCATCACCACGGCGAGGTCCCAGCTTGACGATGCGGGTGTAACCGCCGTTGCGGTCCTCATACCGAGGGGCAACATCGTCAAATAGCTTGGTGACCACCGACTTGTCCTGGATCTTCCGTAGCACCAAACGCCGGGCGTGGAGATCGCCACGACGGGCCTTGGTGACTATCTTCTCGACATACGGGCGGAGCAGCTTGGCTCGCGTCTCGGTGACCGTGATTCGCTCTTCCCGAATCAGCGATGAAGCCAGATTTGCCAGGATTTTGCGCTGGTGTGATGGGCTCCCCCCGAGCCGGGGCCCCTTCTTCGGCTTTGGCATCAGATACCCTCTCCGGTTTCACCACTGTGGGTCAGCGACAGGCCGAGCTCGTCGAGCTTGGCGGTCACCTCTTCGAGGCTCTTCTGACCGAAGTTGGTGATGTTGAGCAGTTCTTCCTCGGTCTTCTCGACCAGTTCGCCGACCGTCTGGATCTGGGCCCGACGCAGGCAATTGCGGGGCCGCTCCGAGAGGTCGAGAGCTTCAATCGGAAGGTCGAGATCGGGTGAAGTGGACTCGGCGGTGACAATGTCCCCGAGCTCGAGACCCTCGCCCTCGTCCATGTCGGCAAACAGGCCGAGCAGTTCGCGCAGTGTCTTGCCTGCGGAGGAAACGGCCTCGCTTGGCGACATTGACGAATCAGTCTCGACGTCGAGAACGAGCTTGTCGAAGTTGGTCACCATGCCGACCTGGGTATCGTCAATGCGGAATGCAACCTTGCGCACGGGCGAGAAGATCGAGTCGATCGGGATAACGCCGATGGTGTCGCTCTTCGAGTTGTTCTCTGCAGATCGGTAGCCAACGCCCCTCTCTGCGGTCATCTCGACTTCGAGAGCACCCGACGACGACAGTGTCACCAGGTGCAGGTCGGTGTTGACGACCTCGATCCCGGCGGGAACCTTGAGGTCACCAGCGGTTACCTCGCCTGCACCCTTCGCTGAGAGATAGAGCGTGTGCGAGCCTTCGCCCTCGATACGGAGCACGACCCGCTTCAGATTGAGGATGAAATCGACGACATCCTCGACGACACCCTCGATGGTGGAGAACTCGTGATGTACACCCTCGATCCGCACCGACGTGATCGCAGCGCCCGGGATACGAGCAAGCAGGGCACGACGAAGGGTATTGCCCAACGTGTGGCCGAAACCGGGTTCGAGAGGCTCCACAACGAACCGAGAACGGTTGTCGCTTATCATCTCTTCTTCAATATGGGGACGCTGGACGATGAGCACGCTCTGCTCCTCCGACTCGGACTAGGGGCTACTTCGAGTAAAGCTCGACGATTAGTTGTTCTTTGATCTCTGTGTCGATCTGCTCGCGGCTGGGCACGACCGTCACGGTGGCTTTGCGCTCGTCGACTTCGACATCGAGCCACTCGGGAGCCGAGCGGTCGATGGTGTCGATGGCTTGCTGGACCGCAAAGGCATCCTTGCTGCGTTCTTTGATCGACACGACATCACCGACCCGCACCTGGTACGAGGGGATGTCGACCTTCTTGCCGTTCACACGGAAATGGCCGTGATTGACGAACTGACGAGCCTGCGGTCGAGTCCGCGCAAAACCGGCGCGATATACGACGTTGTCGAGCCGGGACTCGAGGATCTGCAGCAAGCTGGTACCGGTGATGCCGGACTGGCGGTTCGCTTCTTTGTAGTAGCGACGGAACTGCTTTTCGAGCACTCCGTAGATGTGGCGCAGCTTCTGCTTTTCACGAAGCTGAACCAGGTACTGCGACTCGCGGATACGACCACGTCCGTGATCACCGGGTGGATAGGGACGGCGATCGAAATACTTTGCCTTGTTCTCGTCGAGGAGCTGACGTGCCCGACGGCTGACCTTGGTGCGGGGTCCTGTGTAGCGCGCCATGGTTAACGACCCTTCCGCTTCTTGGGACGGCAACCGTTATGTGGGATGGGCGTGTTGTCTCTGATGCCCGTGACTTCGATGCCCATGTTCTGCATGGTGCGGATGGCGGTCTCGCGACCTGATCCGGAGCCAGCAACAATGACGTCCAGCTTGCGCATGCCCATTTCGCCTGCCTTGCGAGCTGCTTGCTCGGCTGCGACCTGCGCCGCATACGGCGTGGACTTACGCGAACCCTTGAACCCAACCGATCCGCCCGAGGTCCAACCGAGGACCCGACCTTCCTGATCGGTGAGTGTGATGATTGTGTTGTTGAAACTCGCCTTGATGTGCGCCTGGCCGTGGGAGATGTTCCTCTTGACCTTGCGACGGCTGCGTTGCTGGGGCTTCGCCACTTGCTACCTCTCCGCGACCTACTTGGTGACCTTCTTCTTACCCGCAATGGCAACGGCCTTGCCTTTGCGGGTGCGCGCATTGGTGTGGGTGCGCTGCCCACGTACCGGAAGACCACGACGGTGGCGGAAACCCTGGTACGAGCCGATTTCGATCTTTCGCTTGATGTTCTGGGCGACCTCACGACGCAGGTCACCTTCTACCGTCAGGTTGGCATCGATGTACTGACGGATTTGGACGACTTCACTGTCGGTGAGATCGCGCACCTGGGTGCCACGGTCGATACCGAGATCGTCAAGGATATGGTGCGAGGTGGTGAGGCCAACACCAAAGATATAGGTGAGGCCGATCTCTACACGCTTGTCCCTTGGAAGGTCGGTTCCGGCAATACGAGCCATAAGTCAATTACCCCTGACGCTGCTTGTGACGCGGGTTGGGACAGATCACCCAAACCTGCCCGTGCCGGCGTATAACCCGGCACTTCTCACACATCTTTTTTACGGAGGCTGAAACTTTCATCGGTACCTGTAAATGATTCTGCCGCGATCGAGGTCATAGGGGGACATCTCGATGCGGACCTTATCTCCTGGAAGGATTCGGATGTAGTGCATCCTCATCTTGCCCGAGATATGGCACAACACCTCGTGTCCGTTGTCGAGCTTCACCCGAAACATTGCGTTCGGAAGAGGCTCGACGACGGTGCCTATTACCTCAATTACGTCGTCTTTTTTAGCCACAAGAAATTCCCGGCCCGGACATGGGCCGGACGGCAACTATAGGAACTCCATTGGACATGAGCAAATCGCACGCGTAGAACCGCGTGCGCTCGTGTGAGTCACCGCATCGACACAGTATATGGAGAAGCTGATGTATTCAAGGGTTTGTGACATATCTGGCCAATGGCAACCACCGCGACGTCCGAGGGCAACCGCTAGCGCCGGGTTTGATCGTATGCTGAGACAGCACCGTGATCCTCTACCTAATTGCCCTCGCTCCCCTCGTGGTGATCATCGTCGGACTGCGTATGCAGCCGGTACGCACGGCTGCCTTCCTACTGCCTTTCCTCCCGCTGTTGCTGATCGTGGGCACCGTGCTCGCTTTTACCACGCGCAACATGGTCGCTGTGGTCGTAGTGATGCTGGCGTGGGGAGCCGGCCTTGCCGGCCTGCTGTACGTCACCCGCGGTGACAACCCGGTCCCGGTGGATGATCCTGAGGACTACCGGGAGTTGGTCGAACCCTGGCTCGAGACGGGACTCACCGAAGTCGAGATTTTCCGGCTCCGCCCCGGGACGAGGTCTGTGGTCATCGCGCTGCGCGGGCCCGTGAAAGCAACGGTGCTGGTATTGGCGGTCCGGGACGCCACGAACGCGGTCGGTACATGGGCCCTCAGCACCCCGCTCGGCGACGGGGAGGGTGCGCTGGTGACTACAACCGACCCGGTCGGCCTCCTCGACTTCGGAGAGGTGCGTCAGATCATCGACGATAAGGACGATGCCTGGGCGACCCATCAGGACGGTCTCGTCTTCTGCACCGAGTCAGGAATCGCCGCCAACCGTGAGATCGGAGAAACCCTCCGGGATCATGTGCTCTGGATGAGAAACCGGGATCGGTGGGTGGCCCGCCGCTTTCCGCTCGGGTTTCTGGCCATGATGTTCCGGCCCATGTTCCACCTCGGGCGACTGCGGGGCCGACGTCGGGCGGGCCGGCAACTACGGGGGCTGACGAGGATTGGTGCAGGATCCTGAGTGGGTGAGGGCTTGCCGCATGTGATCCTCGAAGTGCTGCGAAGCCTTGGCCGACTTCTGACGGGTCATCGTCGGCCCATGGGTCGAATCGTGGTCGTTGTGCCGGAATCCACTGTCGTGGCTCATGAAGCCAACCTTTCTACGGTTCCCTTCATCACGGACCCGATTCCACTTGTTGTGAAGGCCGGCCGTCGCAGCAGAGCCTGTCTGAGAAGGGCGGAACGCCCCTAACGGGCACGATGGTCGTTTGATACATCTATGCAGTCTCCTGGGCTGCGCGCTCGTCGCGGCCCCTGTCAGGAAGGTTGCTGATGACTGACAAGACCGCCGACCTCGCCGGACCCGGAATCGGGAACTACCCCGATCTCCAGAAGATCCTCCCCGACGACTATGAGTCATTGCTCACGCCGCGCGAGACCATGGGTGCGCTCTTCGCCGCCAAGGCATACATCGAAGAGAACCTGTGCAAGCAGCTCAACCTGATGATGGTGCAGGTCCCACTGATCGTTGACTCGCTCAGCGGGGTCAACGACATGCTCGACAGGGATGGTTCTCGCAGCCCGGTTGGGTTCCACATCTCCAACGATCACGACCAACACCCAATCGATGCTCAGGTCGTGCAGGCCGCCACCAAGTGGAAGAGAGTCGCCCTGGCGCAGTTCGATTGCGAGCCCGGCGCGGGTATTTGCACCGATATGAAGGCGGTGAGAAAGGACTACTTCTTGGACCACGATCATTCGGCGTATGTCGATCAGTGGGACTGGGAACGGGTGGTTTTGCCAGAAGAGCGCAACCTCGAACTCCTCACCGACATCGTCAAGAGGATCTGGTCTGTTCTCGTTGGCGCGGAGAAGCACGTCCAGCGCCTGTATCCGCAGCTCAACACACCCAAATACCCCAACCTGCCCGCGGAGCTCACCTTCCTCCATGCCGAGGAGATCCTCGACATGTTCCCGGATCTACCGCGCAAGGAGCGGGAGACCCAGATCCTCCAGAAATACGCCGCCGTGTTCATCTACGGCATCGGCTGGCCGCTCGCCGACGGCTATCCGCACGAGATGCGGGCCGCCGACTACGACGACTGGACCACCGAGACCACATCAGCCACGGGCAAGCCGATGCACGGTCTCAACGGCGACATCCTCGTGTGGAACCCGGTGACCCGGCGTCGCCACGAGCTGACCTCGATGGGGATCCGGGTAACCAAAGAGACGCTGGTCAAACAGCTGGAGATGAGCGGTCAGTTGGATTTCCTCGAGCTTCCATATCACCGGGCCATCATGAACGATGAAATCCCGCTTTCGATCGGCGGCGGCATCGGCCAGTCCCGCACCTACATGATGCTGCTGAAGAAGGCCCACCTCGGCGAGGTGTCAGTCACCGTCTGGCCGAAGATCCTCAAAGACATGTGTGCCGAGAAGGGCATTCACGTCCTCGAGTAGCTAGAGCCCCAGCGCAGCCGTCAGTTGGTCGACATCATCCATCGTGTAGAGATGGGAACCGACCCGAAGCCGTCCGGCTCGATAGCGAGGCCACCAGAGCTACCGTCGATCCACAGGGTCTCTCGATCCAGGCATCTGTCTCATTCGGGGTGCGCCGGTACCCGGGTTGACCCGCCAGCTCACTCAGGGAAACCGCGTCGTCCACCACTGCCCTCCGAACGGTGATCTCATCGAAGCCGGGCTACCTCAATCCACCGCTGCGAAGCCGATCCGAATGGCTCCCGAGAATACGTCAGCAGGTCGACCGCACGCCGTGTGGCCAATCTGGTGCTCTCGATGAGATCGTCCGGGTATTCGTACGCTATCTGATGCTCGGCAAACTCGTCCTCATCGAGCACTGCGACCGAGCCATCGACCTTGCGAACCACATCGAGATCGAGATCAACCTGGGTCATACGGTCGCCTTCCCATTGCGGTGGTGTGCCAACATTCACGTAGATCTCGTGCCACGGATGGTCCCAGTAGAACTCGGCGATCCACCACTCTGTATCGGGCACACAGACCACGAAACCATGCTGCAATTCCAGAGGTGGCTGGGTCCCGCGCCTGGCGACGGTCCCCGCAGGCGTGCAAAGCCAAATCCCGTGCTCATCGCTCCCCAACCGCTGCGCCGAGTATTGCCAATGCAGCCGGTCGGGCCACTTCCGCTCATCGACGTGGACATCACTCATGACACAAGACTAGGTAGCCGGCCAATCAGTAGCGGCGTGTGTTTGCCAGATTCGATATCGCAATGATGGCGATGAAGAAGGCAAGCATGCGATTGCCCGTCGAGTACAGGTAGAGGAACAGAGCGATCGACGCCACGATCGATATGTTGCGAGCAATGTCGTAGCCGCGTTGCGGGTTTCGCATGACCATGAACTCACGCAGCATGTGTGAGCCGTCGAATCCGCCAATGGGTAGCCAATTGAGCACACCCCACATGACGCTTACCCAGACAAAGGCACCCGCGGTGTACGCAATGTATTGCTCTGCATATCCGGCCTGCCAGAACCCGTTGTCGAACGGATGGCTCATTACGTGCACAGCGACGTCGCCCAGTACGCCGGTCTTCATCAGCGCAAATACGCCCGCCCCGACAATGATCTCCGTACCGGAGCCGGCCGCTGAGATGAAGATGCTCTTGGAGGGAGACAGACTCGCCCTGGCGCTCCAGGTGGTCAGCCCACCCATCATGTAGAGAACGACGCTCTCCACGCTGCCGCCAAGTCGCCGGGCTGCCAGCGCATGGCCCAGTTCGTGGATGAGTATCGACACGATGGCGGCCGGAAAGAAGAGGAAGATCGCAAGGATGGGAAGCCGGCTCGTCGCGATGAGAGCTCCAACAAACAGCACCGACCAATTGATGGCTACCGGAAAGCCAAGTAGCCGAAATCGCAAAGACCCGGGGGTGTCAGCCTCCACATCTACCTCTCAATCTTCCGCCTCGCCCAGCCCGCGGCCAAGTCCGGCCGTGCCAAACTCGAACCTCACCCCTTGGGTGAGGCGGGTACCAACATGGGTTCGGGCAGTGTGGAGACGACAGGCCCTTCCTCGGTAATCAACACCGTGTGCTCCCAGTGGGCCGACAACTCACCGTCTTGTGTGATCACCGTCCAGCCATCATCGAGTACGCGGGTATCTGCAGTCCCGATATTGAACATCGGCTCGATGGCGATGGCCATGCCCACCTTCAGCTTGAGGCCACGACCTTTCCTGCCATAGTTCGGAACGTCGGGGGCTTCGTGCATCTGTCTGCCGATCCCATGCCCGATGTACTCGCGGACGACGCCGTAGCCGTACTGCTCTGCCACCGCAGAGACGGCGGCGCCCACATCACCCAGCCTGTTGCCCGCTCGAGCGGCGGCGATCCCCGCCCACAAACCCTGTTCGGTTACCTCTATCAACTGCTTCGCCGCCGGGGAGACCTCACCAATGGCCATCGTGAAAGCAGCGTCCCCATGCCAACCGTCGTAGATCGCACCGGCGTCGATAGACAGGATGTCGCCGTCCTTGAGCTTGTGCTTGCCCGGGATCCCGTGGACGATCACCTCATTGGGAGAGGTGCAGATCGTCGCCGGGAACCCGTGATAGCCGAGGAATGACGAACGACAACCGGCTTGGCGGGTCACTTCACTAGCAACGGCATCGAGTTCGAGCATGGTCACGCCGGGCGCAGCCGCTTCCCGGACCGCAGAGTGAATGGCAGCCACGACCGAGCCGGCGACCTTCATCTTCTCGAAGTCCGCCGCCGATTTCATTGTCATGAAGCGACCGCTCACTAGTCGACCGCCAGCGCCAGAGCCACCCTGGCAAAGACCTCATCGATCTCGCCAAGACCGTCCACCGTGTAAACGTTCCTGTCGGTTTCCCGGTAGTAGTCGGCCAGAGGAGCGGTTTCTTCCCAGTAGATCTGCAAACGGCGGTTGATACCTTCCTCGGTGTCGTCTGCCCGGCCTTCCTGCTCGGCGCGCAGCAGCATCCGTTTCATGAGCTCTTCGTGAGGAACATCGAGTTGGACCAGACCATCGAGCGGCGTCTCGAGCACGTCGTCGAGGGCCCTGGCTTGCGCCACGTTGCGGGGGAAACCATCGAGTATGTAGCCACACGCTGCGTCGTCCTGAGAGAGCCGCTCACCTACCATCGCCACCACCAACTCGTCCGGGACGAGGTCGCCGGCTTGCATGATTGCGTCAGCCTTCCTACCGAGGTCAGTCTCATCGGCTACTGCTTGACGCAACATTGCGCCGGTCGAGATGTGCGGTACCCCCATCAAGCGGGCGAGGCGAGACGCCTGCGTTCCCTTGCCTGATCCTTGTGGTCCGAGAAAAATGAGCCGGAGACCCATCGGTCACTCCTTGATAGCATCGCTTGTGTTTGGCCCGTGGGCCAACGGTGATGTTAAAGGACTTGCAAACGGCTCGAATCTCGGCCGCGACCTAGGAGAGGAACCCCTCGTAGTTGCGCATCATCAGCTGGCTCTCGATCTGCTTCATCGTCTCGAGCGCTACACCGGAAACAATCAGAATCGATACACCGCTCAGACCGACCGGGATGTTGAAGACGTAGCCGAGCAGTGAGGGCAACACCGCCACCACCGCCAAATACAGTGACCCGGGGAGGGTGATGCGGTTCAGGATGTGGGTGAGATGGTCCACCGTTGCCCGTCCCGGCCGGATACCGGGGATAAACCCACCCTGACGCTGAATCGTCTCTGCTTGCCGCTCCGGGTCGAACTGTATGGCCGTGTAGAAGTAGGTGAAGAACACAACGAGCAGACCGAGCAGGAAGATGTACGGCAGCGTCGGCGATAGGCCACCACCGCCCCGCGACAGCAGGTTCTCGTTGATCCAGTCACGCACCGCAGCCCCCCAGCCGGACGACGGGAGCGATGACGAGATCAGCACGGGGAAGTACATGATCGACGTGGCAAAGATGACGGGGATAACGCCCGCCATATTGACCTTGAGCGGGATGTAAGTGCTCTGCCCGCCGAGGACCTTGCGGCCGCGGACTCGTCGGGAGAACTGGATTGGGATCCGTCGCTGACCCTGGTCCATGAAGATGATCCCAACCGTCAGTGCCAGCATCACGATGACGACGATGACGAACTGGTATGTCTGCGAGTTCGCCCACAGGATGCCGAACTGGCTCGGTAGCTGGCTGACGATGCTCACGAAGATGATCAGGGACATGCCGTTGCCCACGCCACGCTGAGTGATCAATTCACCAAGCCACATGATGAGCGCGGTGCCCGCCGTCATCGTCACGATGATGGTGAGGACATTGCGCATGGTGTAGTCGGGAACGAGATCGACACCAAAGAACTGCCCCTGATGGAACAGGAAGGTGAAGCTGGTCGACTGGATGAGTGCGATGGCGACGGTCAGATACCGCGTCCACTGTGTAATCACCTTCCGGCCCGACTCCCCTTCGTCCTGCAAGGACTGGAGTTTCGGGATGACAACCGCAAGCAGCTGCATGATGATCGACGACGTGATGTACGGCATGATGCCAAGCGAGAACACGGATAGGTTCTCGATGGCGCCACCGCTGAACAGGTTGAGCAATCCCAGGAAGCCGGTGTCGTTGGCGGCGTTGCGGGCTTCGACCAGGCGCTGCAGGTCGATGCCCGGCACCGGGATGGCGGTCCCCAACCGGTAGATCCCAAAGATCAACAAGGTGAACAGGATCTTGTTACGAAGATCCTTGATCCGGAACATGTTGCGAAAAACTGACAGCATTTGCGATTACCTCGGGGGGCTCGTCACTGGGGGACGTTAGCGGCTCGTGTGGCTACCTTCGAGTGTGTGCAACACCCTCCTACTCGACAACCTCTACAGACCCACCGGCGGCCTTGATCTTCTCGACCGCGCCCAGGCTGAAAGAATGGGCGTGCACGGTCAACGCACGATCGATCTCACCTTCACCGAGGATCTTGATCGGGCCACGCTTCTTGGCCAGGCCACGCTCACGCAGATCGTCGGGGGTTACCGTCGCACCGGCATCGAACATGGCCAGCCTGTCGACATTGACCACTGCATAAACAACCTTGTTGCGATTCTTGAAACCCTTGAGCTTCGGCAGGCGCCGCTGCATCGGCATCTGCCCACCCTCAAAACCGGGACGGACCTTGCTCCTGGCCTTCTGGCCCTTGGTGCCACGACCCGCGGTCTTGCCGCGCCGACCGGCCTCACCGCGACCGACCCTGATCTTCTTCTTCTTCGAACCCTCTGCGGGTCTCAAGTGATGTAATTTCATCAGATTTCCTCCACGTCCAGCAAGTGCCGGGCGTGATTGATCAAACCACGCACGTCGGGTGTGTCGGGACGCTCAACAGACTGGCGGATCTTCCGCAGCCCGAGCGTCTCGACGGTTGCCCGTGTCTTCGGCTTCTCGCCGATGGTGCTCTTCACCAGAGTGATCTTTAGTGACTTCGCCATCAGCCCTTACCTACCTCAGTCCTCATCAGCTCCGCCGAGTTGTACGCCGCAAGCAACGCCGGTGGGAATATCTCCTCGGCACGCTTGCCACGGGCCTTGGCCACCTCGTCGGGGCGCTGCTGACCGAGCAATGCCTTCATCGTCGCCTGCGCCACATTGACGTGGGTCGGCGATCCCTGTGACTTGGCGAGTATGTCGTGAATGCCGGCTGCCTCAATGATCTGCCGCACCGCACCACCGGCGATGACGCCGGTACCGGGAGCTGCCGGCTTCAGCAGCACGCGGGAAGCACCGTGGACGCCGGTGATCTCATGGATGATCGTCTGGCCTGCCATCGGGACCGGGACCATCGCCTTGCGAGCCAGTTCCATACCCTTCTGGATGGCTGCCGGGACTTCCTTGGCCTTACCGTATCCGATGCCAACTCTGCCCTTGCCATCGCCGACCGTCACGAGAGCGGTAAACGAGAAACGACGACCACCCTTCACGACCTTCGCGACGCGGTTGATCGCAATGACGCGCTCGTCGAACTCCGGGACCTCCCGGGCACGCTCGCGTCGACGACCACCCGAACCGCCGCGACGGTCCTGGCTGCGGCCGCGGCTGTCTCTGCCGGACCCGCCGTCTTGTGGTTTCTGTGTCGTCACTGCTTTCTCCTGTGTCTGCCTAGAACTTCAGGCCACCCTCGCGGGCGGCGTCGGCGAGGGCCTTGACCCTGCCGTGATAAGGGAATCCACCACGATCGAATACGACCGTCGTAATACCGGCCTCCTCGGCACGAGTCGCAATCAGCTTCCCGACCTCGGCAGCAGTATCTGTGGACAATGTCTTGCCGCGCAGCTTCTTTTCTTGCGATGACGCTGCGGCCATGGTGCGGCCACCATCGTCATCGATGATCTGTGCGTATATGTAGCGATTCGATCGGTACACCGCCAGGCGCGGACGCTCGGCACTGCCGTGAACGTTCTTACGCACCCGCTGGTGACGACGGCGACGCGCATCTGCCCTCGTGCCTCTCATCCTGTGACTCCTGCCTTACCTGCCTTGCGTCGCACGTGCTCGCCGACGTATCGAATGCCCTTGCCCTTGTAGGGCTCGGGCGGCCTGACCATGCGGATATCCGCAGCGACCTGGCCTACAAGCTGCTTGTCGATCCCCTTGACGCTGATCTTGGTCACCTCGGGTACCTCGAACTCGATCCCATCGGGTGCTTCGACGAGCACCGCATGGGAGTAGCCGACGAGCAGTTCGACGGAGTTCCCCTTCAATGAGGCCCGATAGCCTACACCGACCATCTCGAGGTTCTTCTGGTAGCCCTCAGAGACACCAATGACCATGTTGTTGAGCAACGCACGGCTCAAACCGTGCAATGCGCGCGTATCACGCTGGTCGTCGGCGCGGCTTACCACAACCTCCGCCTCACCCACCTCGAAGGAGATGCGAGAATCGAAGGTCCGGTCCAACGTGCCCTTTGATCCCTTGACGGAGACCGACGGCCCATTGACCTTGATCTCAACGCCATCGGGAAATGGCACCGGGTTGTTACCTATGCGGCTCATACGTCACCAAACCTCACACAGGACTTCGCCGCCAACGTTGCGACGACGCGCCTCGCGGTCGGTCAGAAGGCCATCGGACGTCGATACGATCGACACACCGATACCACCGCGCACTCGTGTCAGATCCTTGGCACCTTTGTAAACGCGGTGCCCGGGAGTGGAGATGCTGCGGATGCCCTGGATGACCCGGTCCCTGTTGTTCGAGTACTTGAGGGTCACCGTGAGCTTCTTGCCCACCGCGGCGTCCTCAACCTTGTAGCTGTCCAGGAAGCCCTCGGAGGCGAGGATCTTGGCGACCTCCTCCTTGAGCTTCGACGACGGCATTGATACCTCGGGATGCAGCGCCATATTGGCGTTGCGAAGCCGGGTCAGCATGTCGGCGATTGGGTCTGAATTCATTACCAGGACGCCTTTCTGACTCCGGGGAGCTCGCCACGGTGGGCCAGCTCGCGTACACAAATACGACACATCCCGAACTTGCGCATGTAGGCGCGGGGACGGCCGCATCGCCGGCAGCGGTTGTAAGCCCGAACCTCGAACTTCGGCTTACGGTTCGCCTTGGCGATCATCGATTTCTTCGCCATCACACACCTGCCTGTTGCTTGCGGAACGGGAAGCCGAACGCGTCGAGAAGGGCCTTCCCTTGCTCGTTGGTTTCGGCCGACGTCACAAATGTGATGTCCATGCCTCGTACCTTCTGAACACTGTCGTAGTTGATCTCCGGGAAGATCAGCTGCTCATCGACCCCGAAGCTGTAGTTGCCTCTGCCGTCAAACCCCTTCGGGCTGAGACCGCGGAAGTCACGGATGCGGGGGATTGCCGCTGAGACGAGCCGGTCGAAGAACTCCCACATCCGCACACCACGCAGAGTGACAGAAGCGCCGACGGGAAGCCCCTCACGCAGCTTGAAATTGGCGATCGACTTCCGGGCATGGCTCACCTTCGGGTGCTGCCCGGTAATGATCCGCAGGTCCTCGACCGCACCGTTGATCAGCTTCCCGTCCTGGACGACGTCACCAACACCCATGTTGACGACGATCTTGGTCAGGCGCGGAACCTGCATCACATTGGTGAGACCGAGCTGCTCCTTGAGCGCGTCGCGGACCTCACTGTCATATTTCTCTTTGAGTCTGGGAATCATCCGAGGTCCCTCTCGCACTTGCGGCAAATGCGGTACTTGCGGCCCTCCTCATCGCGGCGGAACCCGATCCGGGTAGGACCGCAATCCGGGCAGACGATCATCACGTTGGAGGCATGTATCGGCATGTCTTTGTCGATGATGCCGCCCTGCATCGTCTGGCCCTGCGGGCGCTGATGACGCTTTGCTGTGGCAACGCCTTCGACGATGATGCGGTTCTTGTCAGCCATGACACGGGCGATCTTGCTCTCGACGCCCTTGTCCTTGCCTGCGACGACGACCACGGTGTCACCGGTCCTGAGTTTCATCACAACACCTCCGGGGCCATCGAGACGATCCGCATGAACTGCTTGTCACGCAGTTCCCTGCCCACGGGGCCAAATATGCGGGTGCCGCGGGCTTGCTGCTGATCGTTGATGATCACACAGGCGTTGTCGTCGAACCTTATGTAGGTGCCGTCCTTGCGACGGCTCTCCTTGCGGGTGCGCACGACGACCGCCTTGACGACGTCGCCTTTCTTCACACCGCCACCGGGGATAGCGTCCTTGACTGTGCCGACAATGATGTCACCGAGGCCGGCGTAGCGGCGCGACGAGCCACCAAGCACGCGGATGCAGAGCAGCTCGCGGGCTCCACTATTGTCCGCGACCTTGAGACGCGTTTCTTGCTGAATCATCGGGCTCTCTCCACAATTTCGCTGACACGCCAGCGCTTGGTCTTCGACAGGGGTCGGGTTTCCTCGATCCGGACGGTATCGCCGAGATGCGCGTCGTTCAGCTCATCATGAGCGTGGAACTTCTTACGCGTCCGCACCGTCTTGCCGTATCTCGGGTGCGTCTTGGAACCGACGACCTCTACGGTAACGGTCTTGTCCCGAACATCGGAAATCACAATTCCGACCCTGCTCTTCCTACGTCCTCGGCTCTCCGAGCTTTCTCGTTCTAACATCACGCATCCTCCTGGAGGCTCTTCCAGGCAGCGATCTCTTGCTCGCGAATGATCGTGCTGATCCTGGCGACTTCCCGACGCACCTGGCGGAGCCTTGCGGTGTTGTCGAGTTGGTTGGTCGCCAGCTGGAATCGCAGGTTGAACATCTCTTCTTTTGCCTCGTCGAGTTTCTCTTCCAGCTCGGCAGCGTCGAGGTTTCTGAGTTCGAGTGCGTCCATCAGTCCTCCCGCTTCACAAACTTCGTCTTGATCGGGAGCTTGTTCCCGGCAAGTCTCATTGCCTCACGGGCCAGGTCCTCATCGACACCGGCCAACTCGAACATCACCCGCCCCGGCTTGATGACCGCGACCCAGTACTCCGGGTTGCCCTTGCCAGACCCCATCCGGGTCTCGGCGGGCTTCTCGGTTACCGGCTTGTCCGGAAAAATATTGATCCAGACCTTGCCACCACGCTTGATCTTGCGGGTCATGGCAACACGAGCCGATTCGATTTGGCGGGCGGTGATCCAGCCCGATTCCTGTGCTTTGAGGCCGAATTCACCAAAGGTGACCCGGGTTCCGCCCTTGGCCTTGCCGCTCATGCGACCTTTGTGCACCTTGCGATATTTGGTGCGCTTTGGCATCAACATCAGGCGTCACCTCCGTCTTCGGTCTTGGCATCAGCCTCGTCCGACTCGGGAGCAGTATCGGTTTCATCGGCGACAGGCTCGGCGGCCGGCTCAGCGACCGCAGCAGCGACCTCGACCGTCTCAGACTCTGCGGCCGGAGCCTCTGTGGCCGGAGCCTCTGTGGCCGGAGCCTCCGTACCTTCCGCGGCCGAAGCAGCAGCGGTCTCGGCCGCGGCGACCCGTGCTTCCTCGGCAAGGATGTCCTCGGCCTCGGAACGGGCCATTTCAAAAGCGTCCTTGGCCGCAGCTGTAGTGATGGTCTCGGGGGTCTCATCGGCGTGCTTGCCACGGCGCTTGCCGCCACCGGCCTCAATGAGCCGCTTGCCGCCACCGGCCTCGATAATCCGACGCTGTTGGCCGCCCGCGGCTTCCTCAGCACGAGATTTTGCACTCTTGCGCCGGCGCGCAGACGGACCGCCCGCGGCAAGACGTGCCTCGGCCTCGATCTTCTCGCGGCTGGCCGCCAGGGAGGGAATGACCTCGCCCTTGTAGACCCAGACCTTGACACCGATGGCACCAACGGCGGTACGGGCCGTTGCCTGGCCGTAGTCGATATCGGCACGCAGCGTATGCAACGGGACACGGCCTTCGAGGTACCACTCCCGGCGGCCCATGTCGGCGCCACCGAGACGCCCGGATGCCTGCACCCGGACTCCCTCGGCACCGGCTTTGAGAGCAGTCGAGACGGCGCGCTTCATAGCCCGGCGGAACGAGACGCGTCCTTCGAGTTGATCGGCAACGCTCCGAGCCAACAGAGTGGCGTCGGTCTCAGCGTTCTGGACCTCGTTGACGTTGAACTTGACGATCTTGTTGGTCAGCTTCTCCAGACCGGAGCGCAGACGCTCGGCTTCGGAGCCGCCGCGGCCGATTACCACGCCGGGACGAGCCGTATGGATGTCGACTTGAACCTTCTTGTCGCCGATGCGCTCGATGTCGATGCGGGAGACCGCTCCGCGCTTGAGCTCATCCTGGAGATACTTACGTATCTGCCAATCCTCATTGACCTGGTCGGCGTAGTCGGTGTCTGAGTACCAGCGCGACTTCCAATCAGTGACGATTCCCAGGCGGAAGCCGTATGGGTGTACTTTCTGGCCCATCTATGCCTCCAATTCCTCGAGGTCGTCTTCATCGGCCACAACGATGGTGATGTGGCTGGTCCGCTTGTTGATCCGCGTCGCCCGACCGCGGGCACGGGGACGCCAGCGCTTCAGGGTGGGACCTTCGTCGGCATACGCCTCAGCAATAAACAACTCGTCCGCGTCAAGCGCGAAATTGTGCTCGGCATTGGCGACTGCTGATTCCAGCACCTTTTTGATGGTTGGCGCGGCGCGCCGGTTGGTGAAATCGAGCGTTGACCTGGCGTCATCGACAGGCATGCCACGCACGAGATCGAGGACCAGCCGCACTTTGTATGGCGACTGCCGCACGTACTTAGCTTGAGCCCGAACCTTCATCGTCTCCTCACCGACTTGTCACCAGCGTGACCGCGGAAGGTGCGGGTCTGAGCAAATTCACCCAGCTTGTGACCAACCATCGATTCGCTGACATACACCGGTACGTGTTTGCGGCCGTCATGCACCGCAATGGTGTGACCCACCATCTCTGGTGTGATAGTGGAACGACGGCTCCACGTACGGATTACTTTCTTTTCACCTCTGTCGTTCGCCGCTTCGACCTTCTTCATGAGATGGTCGTCGACAAACGGTCCCTTTTTTAGGCTACGAGCCATTAGCGACGGCCTTTCTTGGTCCTGCGACGCACATGCAGAACCGAAGGTTGTGCCAATGCGTCGCTCATTTCGAATCGATACGACATGGTCACCTCCTGCCCTTCTTGGTCCTGCGACGCACGTGCAGAACCGAAGGTTGTGCCAATGCGTCGCTCATTTCGAATCGATACGACATGGTCACCTCCTGCCCTTCTTGGTCCTGCGACGCACGATGTACTTATCGCTTGCTTTGTTCTTCTTACGGGTACGACCCTCCGGCTTGCCCCAGGGGCTCACCGGGTGGCGCCCACCCGAGCTACGGCCTTCACCACCACCGAGGGGGTGATCGACCGGGTTCATGGCAACACCGCGTGATTGCGGACGCTTGCCCTTCCAACGACTTCTACCAGCCTTGCCGACCTTGACCAGCTCGGAGTCCTGGTTGCCAACCTGGCCGACGGTACCCCGGCAGTCCAGTTCGACCTGACGCATCTCTCCAGAGGGGAGACGCACCAACGCATAGCCGGCTTCCTTGGACATCAGCTGGATAGCCGTCCCGGCAGCCCGGCCCATCTTGGCGCCACCGCCGGGTCGCAGCTCCACTGCGTGGACTGTGGTACCCGTCGGGATGTTGCGCAAAGGAAGCGCGTTACCGGGTCGGATCTCGACTCCGGATCCGGATTCGACAACGTCACCAACCTCGAGCCCCACCGGGCTCAGGATGTAGCGCTTCTCACCATCGTGATAGTGCAGCAACGCGATCCGGGCGTTTCGGTTCGGATCGTATTCGATGCTGGCCACAGTGGCGGGCACGCCATCCTTGTTGCGACGGAAGTCGACAATGCGGTAGCGCTGCTTGTGACCGCCGCCCCGATGGCGCGAAGTGATACGACCGTAGGAGTTGCGGCCCGCCTTGCTGGTCTTCTTGGCGAGCAGACTCTTCTCCGGCTTGTCCTTGGTGACACTCTCGAAGTCGGATACGGTCTGGAACCGGCGACCCGGTGATGTCGGTTTTAGCTTCTTGACACCCATTTCAGACCTCGAAAATATCGATTGAATTGCCTACGGCAAGCGTCACCAGTGCACGCTTGGTGTCCTGTCGCCGGCCCATCTTCCAGCCGGTTCGCTTCAACTTGCCCTTGCGGTTGATGGTGTTCACCCGGACCACCTTCACATCGAAGATGTCGCCGACGGCCTGCTTGATCTCCGTCTTGTTGGCCCGGTGATCCACGACGAACGTATAAGTGTTGTGAGCCTGGATCAGGTCGTAGGACTTCTCTGATACGACCGGCTGCACGATGACGTCGCGGGGATTCTTTTTCATGATGCCTCCCCGGCGTCCTTATTGACCTGAGCGGCATGCTCCTCTGTGCCCCGGGGTGTCCCCTGCCCCAGCTCCAGCGTGCCCTGGCTCATGACAATGGTGTCGGCCCACAGCACGTCGTATGTGTTGGCCTGACCGACGCTGCTGGCGATGACGCCCTTCAGGTTGCGGAACGACTTGAGAGCCGTCTTCTCATGATCCTCGGCGAGTAGGAGGACCTTGCCGCTGACACTCATGGCTTCGAGAAGAGCTATCGCGTTCTTTGTCTTTGGCTTTTCCCAGATATCAAAGGTCTCGACAACCTTGATCTGACCGTCGGCAGCCCGTGCCGAAAGCGCACTGCGCAGAGCAAGCCGCTTCATCTTCTTGGGAGTCCGCTGCGAGTAGTCACGGGGCTTGGGACCGTGGGCGATACCGCCACCGATCCACTGCGGGGAGCGAATCGAACCGTGCCTGGCCCTGCCGAGGCCCTTCTGGCGCCATGGCTTGCGGCCACCACCACGGACCTCACTGCGCGTCTTAGTCGAGTGCGTTCCAGCGCGAGCTGCTGCCAGCTGTGCCGTGACCACCTGGTGCATGACCGCAGTGTTGGGCTCGATGCCGAAGATCTCTTCCTTCAGATCGATCGTCCCGGTCTTCTTACCGTCGGCGCTATAAAGATCAGCCGTCAGCTTGTCAGCCATCGCTCTTCACCGCCTCTCGCATTACCAGAAGTGCACCCTTCGGGCCGGGGACCGAACCTCTGACCATCACGACGTTCCGCTCAGCGTCGATCTTGACAACGTCGAGATTCATCAACGTGACCCTGTCGCCACCCATGCGGCCCGGGAGCCGCTTGCCCTTGAAAACACGGGCGGGAGTGGCGCAAGCACCGATGGAACCGGGCGCACGGTGCACCTTGTGGACACCGTGGCTGGAGCTCTGTCCTTTGAAGTTGTGTCGTTTCATGACACCGGCAAAGCCTTTGCCTTTTGTGACGCCGGTCACGTCGGCCTTCTGCCCCACAGTGAGCACATCACCGATGCCGATTACCTGACCCAGCTCGTACTGATCCGGATCGTCAACACGAACCTCGACAATGTGCTTGGCCGGTGGCGCATCGGATTTCGCAAAATGACCGGCGGTGGCACGGTTGACGTGCTTGCTCGCCATCTCTTTGAAGGAAATCTGGATCGCGGAGTAGCCATCGGTGGCGACGCGCTTGATCTGAGTAACCCGGACAGGACCAGCCTTGATGATGGTGACAGGGATTGCCCGTGCCTCATCATCAAAGATCTGAGTCATGCCCAGCTTCTCTCCGAGGATTGTGTTCACCTCTTGATCTCCACTTCTACGCCTGCGGGGAGATCGAGGCGCATCAGGGACTCAACTGTCTTGGGGGTTGGCTCCAAGATGTCGATGAGCCGCCGATGGATGCGCATCTCGAAGTGCTCCCGACTGGTCTTGTCAACGTGTGGACCACGGATCACGCAGTAGCGGTGAATCCGGGTCGGCAGCGGCACCGGACCCTTGATCTTCGCCTGGGTGCGAATCACGGTCTCTGCAATCTTGCGCGCCGACTCGTCGACGACCGAATGGTCGTACGCCTTGAGTCGAATGCGGATCCGATGTTCGTCTGCCATTTTCCTGTAATTCCTGTCTCTACTAGCTGGAGTTCTCTACGCATGGAGTTGCGCAGCAACTCCCACGTGTCGGCCGCAGGCCGACAC
>Ga0307423_1000611_pt1 | contig 23858 bp, 19 predicted proteins | sample SalMarWE160310MG_FD_202154 | JGI IMG/M metagenome (GOLD analysis project Ga0307423, IMG submission 202154) | Salt marsh sediment microbial communities from the Plum Island Ecosystem LTER, Massachusetts, United States - WE1603-10 | ecosystem: Environmental > Aquatic > Marine > Intertidal zone >...
CCATAGGGGTTTCCCTCATTTATCAATTGCTATTTTAGGAATGTTTTTTATAAGATTACTTTTTATTGCAAGCCGGAGTGATTGGCATGGAGGTTTTTGTTTGGGGCCACGTTATTTTGTAATCATAATACCATTTTTGTTTGTTCCAATAGCAATAGGAATAAAAAACATTCTTGAAAATGGAAATCTTAAGCAATTTTTAGTTATTAGTCTTTTCAGTTTCCTCTGCATTGTCCAGCAAATATTTTTTTCACTGGGTGAAATATTTTCATATCTGCATATTATTTATAGACATCAAAAAAGCTTGGGGATTGAAACGCTAGCAAATAACGCACTGTATTTGAACTGGAAATACTCACCCGCATTATATCTTTTAGAATATAGAACAGGTCCATTCTTACTAAAATTTCTTTCAATCAACAATTATTTCTTATGGGCTCTTATGGTGATACTATTTACAGTAAGTTTTTCTTTCATTGTTGCTTTCACATATGTCTCGGCAATTGACAGACATTCAGAATCTTAAATTTTATGTAAATAATTATTCGGTATTTATATTTAGTCCTTAATTAATCTTATATGTAATTCCTCTATCTGTTCTTCACTTACTTCAGAAGGACATTCATCCATTAAAGACATTGCACTAGCGGTTTTAGGAAAAGCAATAGTGTCTCTTATCGAATCTACTCCAGCAAATAACATTACCATTCTGTCGAACCCGAAAGCAATCCCACCATGAGGTGGGGCACCATATTTAAATGCGTTCATTAAAAATCCAAACTTCTGCTGAGCTTCTTCTTCACTAATTCCAAGAGCTTTAAACATTCTTGACTGAAGTTCAGAGTTATGTATTCTGATACTGCCACCAGCAATTTCATTTCCATTTAAAACAAGATCATAAGCCTGAGCTTTTATTTTACCTGGATCTTTTTCTAATAAACCAATGTCTTCCGATCTTGGAGAAGTAAAGGGATGATGCATTGCATAAAATCGTTTCGTCTCATCATCCCATTCAAATAGCGGAAAATCTGTAACCCATAAAAGTGAAGGAGGAGTTTCGGGTTTAATAAGTTCTAACCGTTTAGCCATTTCCAATCTTAAAGAGCCCATTTGGTTAAGAGTGGAGTTATTTTCACCAGCCAATACAAGAATCAGATCGTTTGGTTCGGCCTTAAGATTAGTTTTAAGATTTTTAATTTCATTCTCATTCAAAAATTTTGCGGTCGGCGAATCTACACCATCTTCAGTTACTTTGAACCAAACTAATCCTTTTGCTCCAAGATTCTTTACGAAATTAGCTAATCCATCTAATTGACTTCTGCTGAATGATGCACACTCTTTCGCTACTAAACCCGCAATAATTCCTTTAGAATTCACAACATCGCTAAAGACTTTAAATTCAGACTTAGTAAAAACTTCATTTAATTTATGAAGTTCCATTCCAAATCTTAGGTCCGGTTTATCGCTCCCATATTTAATTAATGCTTCGTCATAAGCAAGTCTCTGTATCGGTAAAAGAAGTTCAATTCCCCACAGCTGTTTAAAGAGTAATTTCATCAAGCCTTCTACAACGTTAAAAACCTGTTCCCTGTCGATGAATGACATTTCAACATCTATCTGTGTAAATTCTGGTTGACGATCAGCTCTTAAATCTTCATCTCTGAAACATTTTACTATTTGAAAATAGCGATCAAAACCTGAGACCATTAATAACTGCTTATATTGCTGCGGTGATTGTGGTAGCGCATAAAATTTTCCTTTATGAATTCTGCTCGGGACAAGATAATCGCGTGCACCTTCTGGGGTGCTTTTCATCAAAACAGGAGTTTCAATTTCCACAAAACCATTTTCATCAAAATACTTTCTTACGAGCTGATACATTCTGTGTCGAAGAAGTAAAACTTTTTGGAGTGCTGGTCTTCTCAAGTCTAGATATCTGTATTTCAATCTAAGGTCTTCAAATGTTTCAGTTTCATCCTTAATTGCAAATGGAGGTGTTTCAGATTCATTAAGTATAATCAGTTTATCTGCAAGCACGTCTATCAGACCTGTCTTCATATCCTTATTAACTGCATCGTCGGGTCTTTTTCTTACTTTTCCTTCAACAGAGATTACAAATTCGCTTCTTAATTTTTTAGCAAGTTCATATGCCACCTGATCGGAATCCGGTTCAAATACAATCTGCGTTATACCATAACGATCTCTTAACCATATAAATATCAAACCGCCAAGGTCCCTTCGCCTGTCTACCCAGCCATTTAGGACAACTTTTTCACCAACATTTTCCTCTATAAGCTCTCCGCAATTGTGTGTGCGAATATTAAAGTTCATAATTACTTTTTCTCCAATAATCGATTGTTGAGGACGAAAATTAATCATTCATTGAGGTGTACACAAATAATGTAACTATCTGCACAGTGTGTGAACAGAAAGTTATTATTGCTGGGGCTGCCTTCACAAACACTTCATTTCTTCGTAATTTTAAGTGATGAACATTGTAGAATTGATAAAAAAGAAAAGAGACGGAAAGTCTTTTACTGCCGATGAAATAAGTTTTCTGATTGATCAATTTACCAAAGGTATTATTCCTGATTACCAGTTCTCCGCCCTGCTGATGTCAATCCTTCTGAAGGGGATGAATGATTCTGAAACTTCCGCACTCACTAATTCAATGCTGAATAGTGGAAAAATCATTGATCTTTCTTCATTGAAAGGAAAAAAAGTTGATAAACATTCAACTGGCGGAGTTGGAGATAAAACATCTTTGATTATTGCACCAATTGTAGCTTCTACCGGAATTTATGTCCCGATGATTTCTGGACGAGGTCTTGGACATACCGGCGGGACCCTTGATAAACTTGAATCAATTCCTGGATTCAGAACGGATTTGAGTTTATCTGAATCAATGAAAGTCTTAAAAAAATGTGGGGCTGTTTTAATCGGACAGACGAAAGAAATTGCACCAGCAGATAAAATGATTTATGCACTCAGAGATGTAACCGCTACTGTTGAATCTATTCCGCTAATAACTGCCAGCATAATGAGCAAAAAGCTTGCTGAGGGAATTGACGGACTCGTGCTAGATATCAAAACCGGTAATGGTGCTTTTATGAAAAATCATAGTGATTCTATAGAGCTTGCCAATTCATTGATTAATGCGGCTAAATCTTTTGATAAAAAGGTTATCGCATTTATTACTGATATGAATCAACCGCTTGGAAATTACGTTGGCAATTGGCTGGAAGTTTACGAATCGATTCAGGTGCTCAAAGGGATAGTTAAAAATGATCTTTACACTCTTTCTGTAAAACTTGCCGGTGCGATGATCTTTCTCGGAAAGAAAGCAAAGTCATTGCAGGCTGGTGAACAAATTGCCAAAGATAAAATTGAAAATGGTGAGGCTTTTAGAAAGTTTATAGAAATTGTCGAACTTCAGGGCGGGAATATCAATTATATTAATAATCCCGATAAATATCCAAAGGCAAAATATTCTAGAAGAGTTCTTTCTATTAAAAGTAGCTTCGTTAAAGAAATTAACACTTACCAATTCGGAATGGCTTCGTTGGAACTTGGTGCCGGAAGAAGAACAAAAGAAAATAAAATAGATTTTAAAGCTGGAATCATTATTAACAAGAAGATAGGTGATTATATAAAGAAGGACGAATTAATTTGTGAAATTTTCTCGGATTCCAAAACTAAAATAAACACTGCTGAACAAATGATTATTAATTCAATAAAATTTTCAAGGACAAAACCATCAATACCAAAGCTTATTAAAAAAGTAATTCTATGAATATAAAATTTACATTATAACTTAATTGATTAAAGGAGGAAAATGTTATGCTATTTATAATAGCTCTTATTGCTGCAGTAGTTGCTTTTTTTGTTTACAGAAATGCCAAAAAGCGACTTCAAAAAGCTGAAGCCACATTTGCAATTCTTGGGGTTATTGCCGCACTGCTAATTGCACTACTTCAATGCTTTACTATAATTCCTGCCGGACACACCGGTGTTATAGATTTTCTGGGCTACGTAAGTGACAATACTTTAAAGCCTGGGGTTAATCTAGTTAATCCTATGGCAAATGTTGAAAAGATGAGTATTAAGACGCAGGAATTGAAAGAATTAATGTCGGTACCATCAAAAGAAGGATTAAGTGTTGATCTTGAAATAAGTCTGCTATTTAAATTGGATTCTGAAAAAGCAAATGAAATTTATAAAACGGTGGGACCAAATTATGCTGAAATTATATTAACGCCCCAGTTTAGATCCGTGGTCAGGGGTGTAACCGCACGTTATGAAGCAAAGGCATTATATACCGCTTCCCGTGAAAAGCTGGCAGGTGAGATTCTCGATGAACTGGAAAAATTGGTCGGTCCTAGAGGTATTATAGTTGAGCAAGCTCCTCTTAGACAAATCCAACTCCCAGAACGGCTGACAAAATCTATCGAGGAGAAATTACAAGCTGAGCAGGAAAGTCAGCGAATGGAATTCATTTTGACTCGTGAAAAACAGGAAGCAGACAGAAAGAGAATTGAAGCAAAGGGTATTGCCGATTTTCAGGAGATAGTTTCCAAGGGAATTAGCGAGCAGCTGTTAAAATGGAAAGGTATTGAAGCTACCGAAAAACTTGCGAATTCGACGAATACTAAGGTTGTCATCATTGGTTCAGGTAAGGATGGCCTTCCAATTATTCTGGGTTCCGATAAATAACCAGTACTGGTCAAATACTATTACTTTGTTCTAATTGTGTTCTATTCGTATTTTTGAACTCACTAGTCAGAAAAACGAACAGGACAATATGATTTCAGGCATTCATACTATTAATATACTGCTGCCAATCTTCTACTTTGTAACTCTGGCAGTCTATTTTTACGATTTCCTTAAAGGGGAAAAGAGATTTATAAATATTAAAAGAGTTTTTCTGTTTATTACTCTTTTCCTCCATTTAATATATATAGTGCTGCGTACAATCGCTTTTGATCATCCCCCGATTACAAACGTTTTTGAAATATTTACTATTCTGGCTATTACAATAAGTTTTTCATATTTTCTTGTTGAATTGGTTTCCGATATTAGGGGCACCGGGCCTTTTATTATAATTCTCTCCCTAATCTTTCAGATAATATCTTCCCTTTATATTCAGGATTTAACTGAAGTAAAAGAAGTGTTGAGAAGCAATCTGCTCGGCATCCATGTAATTAGTGCATTGTTAGGATATTCGGGTTTTACAATTTCCGCAGTTTACGGATTCCTTTATTTAATTCTTTATAAAGATATAAAGCTCAACAAATTTGGATTAATCTTTAACCGTCTTCCCAACCTTGAAGTTCTTGAAAGATTGAGCCTTTATTCGGCAGTAATAGGATTTATTACATTAACCATTGCAATAATAATCGGAATCATCTGGCTGCCGATTGCATTTCCTCACTTCTCTTATATGGATCCAAAACTTATTGGTACTACTTTAGTCTGGTTGCTTTATGCTATTGGAATAACCAGTAAAATATTTGGCAAGTGGAGAGGTAAAAAACTTGTTATATTATCAATCTCCGGTTTTACTGTTGCAATCATTTCCACAATTCTCTCAAACTTTTTAGCACAGAGTTTTCATTCCTTCTATTAAGAACTTATGAATTTAATTGCGATATCAATAAATCACAGAACCGCTCCGGTAGAGCTGAGAGAAGCTGTTTATCTTAAGGAAGATGAAATCCAGCCTTTTATTAATCTTGCTAAAGAGAATCAGTTAAAGGAAGGACTGGTTCTTTCAACCTGTAACCGGACAGAAATTTTCTGCATACCTACGAACGCGGATCTATCGCACGAAAAAATTCAAGATCTATTATTAAAATTTAAAACCGCACAAAACATCACCGAAGAAAATTTTCAAAAATATTTTTCAAAAGACGCGGTGAAACACTTATTCGGTGTTGCAACCGGAATTGATTCTCTGCTAATTGGCGACAACCAGGTTTTCAAGCAGGTAAAAGATTCATTTCAGATGGCCGAGGAAAATAATTTTGCCGGATATATAATGCACAGAATATTCGACGCTGCAATAAGAACCGGGAAACGAGCGATATCAGAAACTTCAATAAGTGAAGGTGCTGTTACAGTAAGTTACGCTGCTGTTCAATTAACAGAAAAGATTTTTTCTAATCTCAGTAAGAAAATGGCATTAGTTATTGGTGCAGGTGAAACAGGAGAGATTGCAGCAAAACATCTTTCCGAAAGAGGAATCGGAAGCCTTGCAGTAACAAACAGAACACAGGAAAAAGCAGAAAAGCTTGCACAGAAACTCAATGCTAAAGTAATTCCTTTTTCAGAATTCAAAGACTCAATTTATAAGTTTGATATAATTATAAGTGCTACCGCTGCGCCTGAAATTCTTTTAAGAAAAGATGATGTTAAAAATGCTTTGAAGAAAAGAAATAACAATCCAATGATTTTAATGGATATCGCAGTTCCACGAGATATTGATCCTGCGACTAAAGAAATTGATTATGTTTTTTATCACGACCTTGATTCACTTAACATAATAGTTGAACAAAACCTGGCAAAAAGGAAATCAGAAATTCCAAAAGTCGAAAAAATAATTGAAGAAGAGCTGGATAATTTTTGGGAATGGTATAATTCGCTTCAAGCCGCACCGGCGATTAAAGATCTCAGAGATATGTTTGAAGGAATCCGTAACGAAGAAATTGAAAAAAATAAAAATAAATTCGCTAATGAAGACCAGGATAAGCTGGATATTGTTACCAAAAGAATTATCAACAAGATACTTCATCACCCGACAATCGAATTGCGTAAAGCGGGCGAATCTACCGACTCAACGGACTCGGCGACAAAAATCGGGATTATAAGAGATCTTTTCGGAATTGGAACTCATAAGAAATCAGAGAAAGAATAGAGTAGAAAATTGAAGCATAAAATTATTATTGGCTCAAGAGGAAGTGAACTGGCTCTCTGGCAAGCAGAATTTATTAAGAAAGAACTCGAAAAGAAAAACAAAAACGTTTCAATCGAAATAAAGATCATCAAAACTAAAGGAGATAAAATTCTCGATGTTGCTTTGTCTAAAATTGGCGACAGAAGTTTGTTCACCAAAGAATTAGAGATAAAACTAATCAATAAAAAAATTGATCTCGCAGTTCACAGCCTGAAAGATCTTCAAACAGAAATTCCAAAAGGATTAAAGCTTGCCGCTGTTACAAAGAGACATAATGTTCAGGATGTAATGATTGCCAGAAAAAAAGGGACTACAATCTTTAACTTGGCTGAGAACGCAACTATTGCAACAGGATCTTTAAGAAGAAAGTGTCAGCTTCAGCATTTTAGACCCGATTTAAAAATTGTAGAACTGCGCGGAAATGTTCCAACCCGTATTAAAAGATTTCTTGAGTCCGATTGGGATGCGATAATACTTGCAAGAGCTGGTGTCGAAAGATTAAAACTGAATAAACACATCTCTTCAATAATTAAAACGGATGTAATGCTTCCTGCAGTTGGACAAGGTGCACTCGGAATTGAAACAAGAGCTGACAATAAAATTGTTAATGAAATAATTAAATCAATTCATCACGAGAATACTTATAAAGCGGTTTTAGCCGAACGTGCATTACTTAAAAAACTTGAAGGCGGATGCCAGGTTCCTATTGGTGCCTTTGCAGAAGTAAAGCAAAATGGTTTATTTCTGGATGCATTGGTTGGTTCGTTGGATGGAAGCCTGACTTTCAGAAAAAAAATGCGTGGAAGTAAAAACAATCCAGAAAAGCTGGGCAAAGATCTGGCGAATGATTTAATTAAAGCCGGCGCAAGAACCATTCTAAATGAAATCTACAGAACAACGAGGGCAATATGAAAAAAACATTCTTTTTTAAAATTTCTATTTCAATAGCCATAGTAACGCTTTTAATTATAACTTCTCTTCTAACTTCCTGTAAATGCAGATCCTGCACTAATCAGGAGGAAGCAACAGTACCTTTAGAAATTTTAGCAAAGGCAGATTCATTTATAGTTTCCACAACAGGTGAAGATTTTTTTAAAAAATATATTACTCCTGATTTCTACGGAACAAAAGTGCATCCTGATTTTTATGAAATGGCTTACAAATTTTTTATGCCTGAAAAACCTTATGTGAATGCAACTATAAAATTTATGGTCGATTCTGCGGGAAACGTGATGAAAAACCGTGATATTGTCGGCATTCCCAGATGTAAAAATTTTCCCTATGAATGTGACTTCAACATTGATGAAGAAACAGCAAAGTTAATTGCCATTAAAATGGGACTAAAAGATGGCGTGAGAGAATGGGATTCGGGCTTTTCATGGGACTTTAAGCGACAAAGATACGTTTGGAGAATTTTATCGACACTAGCTGAACTGGGAGAGGGTGACCACTATAAAGCCACGGGAGAAGAAATGTTAATTGATCCGGATACCGGAGAAGTGATTGCATTGAATAACTGGAGAGTGAATTAGTTTTTAAAAAAATGCTAAAAGAAAAACGTGAAATAAAAAGAGAGAAGAAAAAAGAAAAAATTCTTGAGGCTGCGGCTGAACTTTTTTCTAACAAGCACTATCATGAAGTAATGATGGACGATGTTGCTAAATTAATTTCTGTGGCAAAAGGAACTGTTTATAATTATTTCACTTCGAAAGAAGAACTTTATTTCACAATAATGCACACGAGAATGGAAAGCCTGCTTTTACTTCTTAAAACAAAAATCGAATCAGAAAAAAGTAGCATTGATTCTCTCCGAGCTTTTGTTGTTCATCTTTACATGTTTATGATGAAACACCAGAAATTTTTCCTTATCTATCAACGGGAAACACTCAATAAACAGAATTCGTTTTGTGAGGACCTGCTGTCTCTTGAAAAGCAGATGAAAGTTATGATTACGCAAATCATTGCTAAAGGAGAAACAGAAGGTGTGTTCAGAAAAGTTGAAGAGGAATTTGCAATCAGTCTGATCCTCGGAAGCATCTATGGTGCGGTTCAAAGAGGAATTAATAATAACATGCCGGATGAAACTGCCTTAAAAGAAAAAGAAGAGATTTTCGATTTTATCTTACACGGTCTTTATTCCGGCTTCAACAATATTAAAGAACTTCCTCTAAAAGGTAAAACTATTGTAATAACAAGGACTGTCGAGCAGTCAAAAGAATCCGCATCTGCTTTAACAAGTCTTGGCGCTAATGTAATAATAGTCCCCACCCTTGAAATTGTTCCTCCCAATGATTGGAGTAAGTTCGATTCTGTTTTATCTCATCCTGAAAAAATAGATTTTATTATTTTCACTTCAGTCCATTCGGTACAAATGTTTTCAAAAAGATACAGAGAGATTGGCGCATCAATTAATTATAACCGAACAAAGGTTGTGGCAATAGGAAACAAAACTTCTTCTTACTGCCATAAAAATAATATTAGTGTAAATATCATTCCAGAAAAGTTCAGCGCCGAAGGTGTTATTGAAGCACTTTCCAAATATAATCTTAAGAATAAAGTTATATTTATCCCCCGCTCGGCGATTGGAAGAGAGGAATTGCCAAAAGGATTAAAGGACCTTGGTGCAATTATTAAATCTGTTCCTGTATATAATGTTTCAATTCCTAGCGGTGATCGATTAAAGGAAAATCTGAACGAATTGAATTCTTCTGATATTGATCTTTTCATTTTCACAAGCCCTTCAACTTTTGAGAACTTTCTGCAGATTGCTAAAGTTAAAAATCCTTTCCAGTATTTCAACAGATTTGATGTTGCGGCCATCGGTCCAACAACAAAAGATGCAATTGAAGAAAAGAAAGTGAAAGTGAAAATCCTCCCAGATGAATACACAATAATCGGTTTGACAAAAAAAATTGTTGAATACTACAGCAATCACAAGGAGATAGTTTGAAATTACAGAATGATCTTATAATTAAAGCTTGTAAACGTTTGCCAACTGACCGAACACCAATCTGGATAATGCGTCAGGCAGGAAGATATTTGCCTGAATACAGAGCAATACGAAAAAAGCATGATTTTTTAACAATGTGTAAATCTCCGGAACTTGCAGCAGAAGTTACGATTCAGCCTGTAGACATAATAGGAGTTGATGCAGCGATAATCTTTTCGGATATACTTGTCATCCCAGAAGCAATGGGAATGAATTTGGAAATTAACGAGGGGAGGGGACCAGTATTTACATCTCCAATTAAATCCAGGAGTGATTTAAACAAATTAACAGATCCTGATCCATCTAAAGATTTAAAATTTGTTATGGATGCAATCGCTCTAACTAAAAAAGAATTGAACGGTAGAGTCCCGGTAATAGGATTTGCCGGTGCACCGTGGACGATCCTGACTTATATGGTTGAGGGTCAGGGGTCAAAATCTTTTTCAAAAGTTAAAAAACTTATCTACGGGAATCCTAAGCTTGCTCATAACATTCTTGATAAAATAACAAGCGCGACCGCTGCTTATCTGTCAGCACAGATTGAAGCCGGTGCAAACCTCGTACAGATATTTGATACCTGGGCAGGCATTTTGTCTCCAAGAGATTACCAGGTATTCGCTTTAAGATATGTCGAGCAACTAATAGCAAACATTAAACGAAAAGATGAGCCTGTTATTTATTTTCCAAAGGGAGTTCATTATCTGATGCACGAACTTAAAGAGTGCGGTGCTGATGCGATTAGTGTTGACTGGACTCTGGAGCTCGAAAAAGTAAGAAGAAAGATGGGAGACAAAGTTGCAATCCAGGGAAATCTTGACCCAACTGTGCTTTACGCTGATCCACCTTTTATAAAACGAGAAGCCAGAAAAGTTATGGAATCATTCGGTAAGGGCGATGGACACATCTTCAATCTCGGGCATGGTATTCTTCCGGATATTAATCCTGAGAACCTAAAAGAGTTAGTTAAATATGTAAAGGAATCGAGCAAGAAGTTTCATAAGCAAAAAATGGGACACTGATGACGCTGATCTAACAGATAATCGCTGATTAAAAAAAACAATAAACCCGATGACTTCATATTCTATCAGTGTAAATCAGCAAAATCTGTGTCATCAGCGTTCTATTTAATAAAAAGGACAAAAAATGTTTGAAGTAGATTTAAAGAAATTCAAAAAATATGATAAACCGGGACCTCGGTACACGAGCTATCCTACTGCACCGCAGTTCAATGAGCAGTTTACTCACGCTGAGTATGTGGATGAAATTGTAAAAACAAATTATGGAAAAAATCTTGCTGATCTTTCCCTTTACTTCCACATTCCCTACTGCGATACACTTTGCTTTTTCTGCGGATGTAATATGCTTATCACAAGAAACAGGGATAGAATAAATGAATACATAAAGTACGTTCAGAAAGAAATTGACCTTCTGAGAACTTACTTGCTTCCAGATAGAAAAGTTGCTCAGCACCACTGGGGTGGCGGAACCCCAACTCATCTCAGACCTGATGAAATTCACAAGCTTGCTTCGTACATCAATCAATCATTTGAATTCAGTGAAAAATCTGAAAACAGTTGTGAGATTGATCCTCGTGAATTAACAAAAGAACATCTTGAAGCTTTGAGGAATAATGGCTTTAACAGAATAAGTATGGGTGTGCAGGATTTTAATGAACAGGTACAAAAAGCTGTGAACAGAATTCAGCCGGAAGATTTAACACGAAAAGTTGTCAATTGGGTAAGAGAGTTAGAATTCCAGAGCATCAATCTGGATCTGATTTATGGTCTTCCCTTTCAAACTGTTGAGTCTTTTGCTGACACAGTTGAAAAAATAATTGATATCTCTCCTGACAGAATTGCTCTCTTTAATTACGCTCACGTTCCGTGGATGAAAAAACATATGGCACTAATTCACGAAGAAGATCTGCCAAAACCTGAAGAGAAGCTCGAAATACTAAAGATGAGCATTGAAAAACTCACCAGTGCCGGCTATGTTTTTATCGGGATGGATCACTTTGCGAAACCTGATGATGAACTAACCATTGCAATGAAACAGAAAAAGCTTTACAGAAATTTCCAGGGTTACAGCACAAACGCCGGAGCTGATCTTTATGCATTCGGTATAACTTCTATCAGTCAGTTAAAAAATATTTATGCACAGAACTATAAAACAGAAAAGGAATACTATACAGCTCTTGATAATGAAACTATCCCAACCGCAAAGGGTTACAAGCTGAATGAAGATGATCATATCAGGCATGAAGTAATAATGAGAATTATGTGCGACTTTGAACTAAATTACAAATCAATTGAAGAAAAGTTCAAGATTAATTTTAAAGATTACTTCAAATGGGGATTAAGTAATCTTAAAGAATTTGAAGCAGATGAATTAATTGTAATGAACGATGATGGCTTTAAAGTAAAAGATATGGGCAGACTTCTCATCCGTAATATCGCTATGAATTTTGATGGATATATCGAACGTAAAGAAGATAAAGCCAAATATTCGAGGACGGTTTAAGGCATAATTGACAGTCTCACATTAATTCCCTACGTTTGTGTAAGAACAAAGGTGAGCAGTTATGAAAAAGTTATTTTTTCTTCTCCACTTTTCAATCATTTCTCAATGGGGAAACATCTCTAATAGGAAATACTCCTGTCTGGTTAAATCAATTCCACTTCTACAAAGATGCTTGGTGCTTGTTTTCATTTTTCAACTTATATCAGCATCATTTGCGCAAAATTTTTTCCCGCTTAACGTTGGAAATATTTATGAGGTAAAGAACGAGTGGTTGTTGGAAGGACCAGGCGGTTTTGGTGAATCAGGTACAGACTACTACTCCTTTTCCATTATCGAAGACAGTATCATTAATGGAGAAACTTTTTTCAAATTTTCCAGCAACTATGGAAACCAACCCTTCAAGCGGGAGTATTGGTTTAATTACGATTCACTAAACCAAAAACTGATTATAAAGCTTCCGAATGATACCTCATTAAGATTGGCAGTAGATTTTAATACGCCCCCGGATTCCCATTATACTTCTTATTTACTAGGAACACCAATACTATTTCTTTCAGAAGGCATTGCTCCCTCAATAGTATTAGGAGACACCCATTATGTATATTCAATGTTTGGTTCTCAATCAATTGATCACTACGTGTGTAAATTTGCTGATCAAATAGGTTTGTCCTTTTTTAAAGCTTATGGTGGATCTCCCCCGGTTTACTATCAAGCGATACATACTATTATTTCGGCCATTATAGATTCAACTATTTTTCATCGTTTGGTGGCAAATATAGATTCTCTATACCCGACTTTTGACAGACCAGTGGATACTTTCCCGTATCTATTGACAATACCATATACAGCAAGTTATTCTGCTCTTGTGGATTCGTTTTATCTAGATGTCGAGCATTTTAGATCAGATACATTAGTTCAAATAAAAAAATATAATCTCTCTAAAAGTAATCCTTCACACGTCTCACTCTACCTGAATGGTTTATTAGAGGGTGATAAACTTAAACTCAGAGCAACGATAACCGATACCTCAATTTATTACAATTCTGATCATTACCCGGACACAGGATGGGTTGTAATGAATATCCTCCCTCCTATTCTAAATGTAGAGAATGAAAACATTCCTCAATTCTATGAACTCGCTCAAAACTATCCTAATCCATTTAATCCCATAACCAGAATAAGATACCAATTACCAGAACCCGCATTCGTTACAATTAAAGTTTATGATGTTTTAGGAAATGAAATAGAATCTCTTCTTCGGGATGAGAAAATTGCAGGAAGTTACGAAGTTGAATTTGATGGCTCAGCATTAACGAGTGGTATCTATTATTACAGAATAACAGAAGGAAATTTTTCTCAAACGAAAAAAATGATTTTATTAAAATAGTTAGAGTTAAATAAAATGAAGATTTTAATTACAATCATACTACTGTCAATAGCAAAGTTGGTTGCTCAACCTATCCCAAACCATTATAATTTTATGGCTCAAAAAGATAGCCTGTATTATTTACTTACCGATAATTCATTGTTAAAGTTTTATTCCCACGAAGCAAGCGGTGAATTTTTTCTTACAAAGTATCTTGAGGGGACTTTTCCAACATCAACCAAGTATACAATAAATGATGACTATTTCTTCCTCTCCTATAACGATTCAGTATTTTACTATTCAAATAGGTATATAGATGAATTAAGTTTTGAAAATGTATTCGTCCCGGGATTCACTGTAACTTCAATTCATGGTTTTGGACCATACTTTTTCATTCGTTCTGGAAACACATATCACTTATTCAAGGTAGTAAACGGAATAGTTGTTTTAGTTGAGGATTCACTTTTTAATCATCCTTCACAAGAGCTCGTATTTTTTGTCTATCCGTATGTTACAATAGCTCAAACTGTCTACAAATATGTCGAAGGTTTTGACTTTTATCCTGTCGGTCAAATCAACATAGGAAATGGAAATACAGGTCTTACTGGAAACACATTAGTTGCATATTACTTTTGGGTAACACCTCCTATACCCGGGGTTATACATAGTGAATTACATAAAACACTCATCGAAGAACCGTCGTTTCCTGACACTACTATTTACTGGTGGGGATATAATATACCAGAGTTACAGCAGAATTATGGCTGGGGAACCTTAATTGCAAAAAAGAATTTATACTTTATGATGTGGGTCGGCGTTATTACAACTTATAATTCACAATTAGCATATCTTCCTACCACAGAAGACAGAGTAAATATAAGCGACTACTATATATTTAAGTTGGGTGGCGATACTCTATTGTATTCTAAATGGAATGCCGGCTCCACATTTTATCCCTTTACCTGGACCAACTATACTTATGTTGAAAATGAATTCACAAGTCCAACAGATTTCGCATTATTTCAAAACTACCCTAATCCTTTTAATCCAATCACAAAAATCAGATATGAGCTGCCAGAAAGGAGTTTTGTTATTATAAAGGTTTACGATGTCTTAGGAAAAGAAATAACAACTCTTGTTAACGATGAAAAGCCGAATGGTAATTATGAGGTTGAGTTTAACGGAAATGGATTAGCAAGTGGAATTTACTATTACAGAATTACAGCCGGAGATTTTTCGCAGACCAAGAAAATGATTCTGCTAAAATAATCTCAATCGCTCGGTCTTTCCTTAATCAGTGCAAAAACTTAAAAGATACAATAAAATCAAGCAATAAGGGTTTCGATTCTACTTTCCTTATTAATATCACCACCTTTATTTTCTATTTGCTCTTTTCTTAGCCTTTCCAGTCTCATAGAGTTCGTTCTGAATTTTGGGATGAAGATAGACAGGAAGTAACTCCTGATTATATACCACCAAAAGCTTCTTTCAAGCAGAATTGGGTCGATATTCTTTTCAATTTCTTTGTGGGCTTCAGGAACTTTGTTCCAGTGCAGCCCTGCTTTGTGGTGGTGAATTGTATGATAACCGTTATTGAAAAGGAGAAAATTCAGAAACCCGGTATAGTTTCTGGAATGATTCCATTCAGATTCTTCGTTGGCGTGAACATGTTGAACGTAATTAAATATTAAAACACTGAAGAGGGATACTTGTTGGGGAATGATAACAAAGAGCAATGCTTTTTCCCAATCTATTATTAAAGCTGCCGCTATCCACACAACTAGCACAACATACTGCGAGATACATACCCAGAATTTTTCCTTGTTGTTTGCTTTTAAATCTTTCAGGTATCCGAAGATTGCTTTCTGCTGGTAATATCCGCTTATAGTAGGATATGAAATGAGTGTGAGAAAATTATTTTTTTCACTTACCCTGTATGTAATAGAGTCATCACCCTCGCGGTTGTTAAAGCGATGATGATTTTTATTGTGTGTTGGTATCCAGGCAAATATTGGGAAGCCATAAAACACGGTTAGCCACCAGTCAGTAAATAAATTAAGTGTTTTAGATCGCCACATCGGCAGGTGATTGTGATTATGAGTCACTACCGCTACTGTAACGGCCATAAATAAATACCAAGTGTAAATAAAGGGATTAACACCAAGCCACATCCATTGAGTCAGCAACAAAACTGTGGTAATAAATATGTAAATAAGGCTTTTAATATCTGCGCTGTTTTTAAGCTTGAGATTCATTTTGATATGTCTTTCATTTTATAAAACAAATTAACGCGGACAACTGACTGGAGAAATGTAATATAGTCTGAAGTACAAAGCTATAATAGAGATTTAAATGCTTAAATAAAAGATTTATATTTAAGGATAATGCGGTTTTACAATTATCTCAATAACAGGACTTCATCAATCACTCGGTCTTTCCTTCATAGTTGCGGAGGTAAAGAAATCTTTATAGAATCTTTCCGTATATTTTTCCAGCATCTGTTCTACAATCCCAAGATGTTTTGAACGAATAACAAATCCTGCGTGGTAAGCTTTATTCAGTCTCCAGACTATTTCAGGATCGTTATACGAGGAAAGATTTGGCCACTCCTGTTTTGAGAGCGAAGTTATTATTCCCGCATAATAATCCTGCACATCCGGATACTGATATTCTCTTCCACCTCCTAAAATTTCTATCTTCGCCCACTCACGCCACAAATTGATTCCTGAAGCTGCAAGCACAAGCTCTGAAAGATTTGCTCCCCCAACCCGTGCGGAAGTTTCAAGAAAATAAAATTTACCGTCATCATCCGATTCGATATACTCTGTGTGTGAGACACCCTTCAGCATTCCAAAAGATTTTAAAAGTTTCTCATTCATTTCCAACAATTGCTGTTCTTTCTTGCTGCCTCTTTCAATTGTTAGGCTTGTAAAAACTCTTCCTTCGTGAGCAACTTCAAATGGTGGTTTGCCGTACTGACTTGCAATTGCAAACCTTACTTCGTTCTCATAAATAATTGAATCAACATGATAGATATTCCCGGGGACAAATCTTTCCATTAAATAGAAGGACTGTTCGTCACCAATCTGATTTATCCTTTTCCACATTTCATCTTTGTTATTTGCTTTTTTCAACCCGTGTGCACCTGCAAGCGATCTCGGCTTAATCATATATGGGAATGGAACTTTTTCAGCAAACTCGTTTAAGTCATTGTGATTCAACACGTGAATAAATTCTGGCACCGGTATGTTCATCTCCTGCGCTCTCAATCTCATAGCAAACTTATCACGGAAGTAACGCGCTGTGGTATCCCCCATTCCCGGCACACGCAAATGCTCTCTCAGTGCGGCAGCCCTTTCAACATCAAAATCATCCAGTGCAACAATTCTATCAATCTTTTCTTTTCTCGCAACGAAACTAACTCCATAAAGGACATCCCGCATATTCCATTCTTTGTTTTTATCAGGTATATAAAAAGTTTCGTCAATCGCTTCTTTGGGCCACTCAGCGTTCTCCAGACTTTTAGATGTGAGCAGCAGAACCTTGCAGCCCTGCTCTTTACATTCGCGCATAAAGTCAAATCCCTTTTCGTAGGAAGATACACAAAGTACGGTAATTGGTTTTTCAGCGCCCATAAAGATTCCCAGATTGTATAAGTTAAAGCATTATTCCTGCATTCAAGTTTAAGTTTAATAATAGAAAGAATCAACTAAGCAAGCTGGTATATCAACATTAATAAGTTATAAGGAAATCTTTTTACTACTTAAAGTTTATCACAAATTGTTAAATTTGCGTTTAATATATCCCTTGGAATAAATGACTTCTAATAAAAAAATAATAGTAATTGGTGCCGGAATATCGGGATTAACAACCGCTTACCTTTTATTTAAAGAAGGATATGATGTTGTGGTTCTTGAACAGAAGGATAATGTTGGCGGTTCAATTGAAACTTTTACTGCAGATGATTTCCTCTTCGATCGCGGACCAAACAGCGGACTTGAAACTACCCCGCTTATCAGGCAGCTTGTTGAAGATCTTAAACTTGAAGACCAATTTGTTTATGCCAACCGGGAAGGGAATAAAAGATATATTCTTCGCAACGGTGAATTACATGCATTACCAATGTCACCACCTACGTTCTTTAAAACAAAACTCTTTTCTAATAAAGCAAAGCTAAGATTGATGGCAGAGCCATTTATCGGAAGATCAAAAGATGGCTATTACCAGAGCATCGCTGAATTTGTTAACCGCCGGCTGGGAAAAGAATTTCTTGATTATGCTATCAATCCATTCGTCGCCGGAGTATACGCAGGAAGACCCGAAGAACTCAGTGTTAAGTCAGCTTTCCCAAAACTTTATGCTCTGGAAGAAGATTACGGCGGATTGATTATCGGAACAATCAGAAGTATTCGTAATAGAAAAAAAAGTAAAGAGGTTTCAAAGCAAAGTGCTAAAATGTTTTCTTTTAAAGATGGAATGATAGTTCTTCCTGAAGCAATAAAAAGAAAATTGGGAAACCGCGTTAACACTGGTGTGGAAGTCATTTCGGTCCGTAAGACTTCCGAAGGAAATTATGGAGTAACATACAGGGAAGGCAAACAAACTTTAACACTGCTTGCGGATGTTGTTCTTTCAACTGTCCCCGCTTATAAAGCCGCTGAACTATTCGGACATTTTGATGAAACATTAGTTAAACATTTAAACGAAATTTATTACCCTCCTGTTTTGGTTCTTTATCTTATTTATGAAAAAAAATCGATCGATCAACCTCTGGATGGGTTCGGATTTTTGATTCCGGAGAAAGAGGAGAAATCATTTCTTGGTGCAATATGGAGTTCGGTTATTTTCCCGAACAGGAGTGATGAAAGTAAAGCGGTATTTACTCTTTTCATTGGCGGCTCGCGTGATGCCGGCTTTGTTGATGATGTAGAGCAGAATGTTATCGACCGGGCAAGAAGAGAATTTGAACTGATTATGAAAATAAGCGCTGAGCCGGTTTTAATTACTAAACGATTCTGGCCTAAAGCAATTCCGCAGTACAATCTAGGTTATGTTGAACACGAAAACTTCTTTGATCATTTTGAAAAGGATAATAAAGGAATATTGCTTGGTGGAAATTACCGCGGTGGAATTTCAATCGGAGACTGCATAAAGAATTCGGAAGTTATTGTTAATAAAATAAAAAGTTTATTATGAATTTAGCGACTTGGCGTCCTTGCTTGCCAGCAGGCAGGTTGGCGTAATAAAATTTCTCGCCAAGCCGCAAAGACACAAAGGAAGGAAAAATAATGGCACAAAACTATAACTTTAAAAGATTCAGAAGGCTAAGATATAATCCAATCGTTCGTGATATGGTAAGAGAAACTGTTTTGACAAAGAACGATTTGATCTATCCCCTTTTCGTCGTTCCAGGAAAAAATGTCAGGAATCCTGTTAAATCAATGCCGGGAGTATTTCAGTTATCTGTTGAAAACTTAATTACAGAATGTAAAGAAGTCCGTGATCTCGGAATACCAGCAGTTATCCTTTTCGGAATCCCGGAACACAAGGATGAGAAAGGAAGGGATGCTTACAATCCTAATGGAATTATTCAACAGGCAATCAGAGCCATCAAAAAAGAAATTAGTGATCTTTTAATTATAACAGACGTTTGCTTATGTGAGTACACCTCACACGGACATTGCGGCATTCTCGCGGGTGAAGATATTCTTAACGATGAAACAATTGCAGTGCTTGCAAAAGAAGCTGTATCTCACGTTGAGGCTGGTGCAGATATGGTTGCCCCTTCCGATATGATGGATGGAAGAGTTTTCGCAATCCGAAAAGCACTTGACTACAAGGGTTATGAAAAAATTCCGATAATGAGTTACGCTGCTAAATATTCTTCGGGATATTATGGACCATTCAGAGATGCCGCAGAATCAACTCCCGCTTTTGGCGACAGAAGGTCTCACCAAATGGATATTGGAAATATTAATGAAGCACTTCGTGAGGTTGAAGCAGATATTGAAGAAGGTGCTGATATAGTCATGGTTAAACCGGCAGGTCCTTATCTTGATGTATTAAGAAAAGTAAAAGAAAAATTCGGAATGCCAACCGCAGCTTACCAGGTCAGCGGAGAATTTGCAATGATAAAAGCCGCAGGCCAGAACAACTGGATAGATGAAGAAAGAGTAATGATTGAATCATTGACTGCAATAAAACGGGCGGGTGCTGATATGATTCTAACTTACTTTGCTAAAGATGTTGCAAAGTGGATAGATAAAAACAAAAAATAATTACCGGATGTCATTCCTGCGAAAGCAGGAATCTTAAAAAGTTCCAGAGATTCCGGCTCAAGGCCGGAATGACAGCGAAAATAAAAAGAGAATAAAATGAAATACAGAAAACTCGGAAAATCAAACGTAGAAGTTTCAGAAATAAGTCTTGGCTGCTGGACGATGGGTGGGCTGAATTGGGTAAACGGAGATCCGAATGGCTGGGCAAATGTTGATGAAAAAGAAGTTGCCGAGGCAATTAATTATGCAATTGATGAAGGAGTAAACCACTTTGATAACGCTGATGTTTACGGTAACGGAAGAGCAGAACGAATGCTTGCAAGAATTTTGGGCAACCGAACCAACAATTTTATAATTGCAACAAAAGTTGGCTGGTTTCCCGGAACTGCTGCTCACGCCTATGAACCCACACATATACGACATCAATGCGAGCAGTCGTTAATTAATCTTAAAAGAGATTACATCGACCTTTATTATTTTCATCACGGATGGTTTGGTGACAACAATGAATACCTTGATGGCGCCGTTGAGGTAATGTACAAATTAAAAGATGAAGGTAAGGTTAGATTAATCGGGCAGTCAGCTTACTCTCACGAAGATTTTCAGAAGTTAATTCCAAAAGTAAAACCGGATGTAATTCAAACTTATGCAAATGCTGTGGAAAGAAGATTCCTTGATGAAGGAAATCCAACAAGAAGGTTGGTGGAAGAAAATCAAATTTCTCTTGTAGCATTCAGACCTCTTTACGAAGGGTTGCTTCTTGATAAATACAAGAAAGAAAATCCACCACAGTTTGAAAATGGAGATCACAGAAAAGAACAATCAAGATTTTCTTATGAGAATCTAGTAAAACTTGAAACTCAGCTAAACAAAATAAAAGCAAAGTTTGGTTCATCAATAGAAGGTCTTGCAAGAGTAGCTCAACAGTTTGTGCTTAAATACAATTTCACTGCAGCAGTAATTCCGGGCTTTAGAAATCTTAAGCAGGTAAAGATAAATTTATCTGCTATGGATAAACCATTAACTGATAATGAGTTTGAATTTGTGAAGAGTGTTTTCACTGATTACTAATATCTGATTTTCCCAAATTGAACAAAAAAGTTACTCTTAGATTTTACGAAGAGTTAAACGATTTCCTTCCGAAAGAAAAAAAGAAGAAACGATTTGAACATAATTATATAGACCGCACATCAATAAAAGATCTTATCGAATCGCTCGGAGTCCCGCATACAGAGGTTGATTTAATACTGGTAAATGGTAAATCAGTTAATTTTAAATTTTTGATTAATGATGGTGATGATATTTCTGTTTACCCTGTTTTTGAATCTCTTGATATTACAGATGTCCAACGTTTAAGACCAAGTCCTTTAAGAAAACCAAAATTTGTTGCTGACGTTCATCTCGGAAGGTTAACAAGTTATTTAAGAATGATCGGCTTTGATGTTTACTATAAAAATGATTTATCAGATGAGGAGATTGTTAAAATATCATTAAAAGAAAGAAGAGCGATTCTAACCCGTGATATTGGAATTCTTAAAAGAAGTGAGGTTGCCCACGGGTATTTTCTAAGAAGCAACAAGGTTGAAGAACAAACACTAGAGATTATTAAAAGATTTGATCTGCAAAAATCAATTAAAGAATTAACGAGATGTCTTGTATGCAATCAATTGTTAGTGCCTATAAAAAAAGAGATAGTAATTGATGAACTTCCTCCAAAAGTAGCACAATCACAGAACGAATTCTACAAATGCCCATCCTGCAAAAAAATCTACTGGAAAGGGACCCATTATCATCGAATGCTTTCATTTATCCAATCACTCAAGAATATTGAATTATAATTGGCTTATTTTTGTTTAGATACTTTTACACAATTACATAAAAAAATTAAACCTTATGTGGGTAATACTTCGTCTTCTAATAGGCATAGCCATACTTGTTGCAGCAGAGTTTTATTTTATTCGTCGTTTAAACCTTGCAACCAAAAATTTCTTCCCTAAATTCTACAAAGGAAAATATCATCTCTTAAGAAAGATTTTCCTGATCTGGATGAATCTGTATCCCCTGGTGCTGCTTTTTATATTTACATATTTCGGTATTACAGGCTCTTACTTAACAGCTCCGGAAAGCTGGTTATTTGATTACCTTCTGATTTATCCGTTCTGGATTTCCTTTATTCTGATGATTCAATGTTTTCTATTCTTTATACCAATGGATTTGATAAAGCTTTTAACATCTTTATTCGTAAAAGAGGGTAAAGAGAAATTAGTGCGTGTTCATTCAGCGCTTGTCTTTGTAATCGCGGGATTTTTTATACTCTACATTCCGATACGAGTTATTTATGATTACAACACTATTGATGTTAGAGAAATTAATTTTGAAAAGAAGAATCTTCCTATGTCTCTTGAAAACTTCAGAATAGCTTTTATTTCCGATATTCAGGCGGATCATTATACAGATCAAGCAAGGTTGGAAAAATTTGTAAACACTGTGAATTCGTTAAACCCTGATTTAGTTTTGATTGCCGGCGATTTAATAACAACAGGTCCTGACTATATTACAATAAGTGGACAAGAAGTTGGCAAATTAAAAGCAAAATACGGTGTTTATTCTTGCGTTGGTGATCACGATAACTGGGCATACAGAAATGATTACGCCAGAAGTCTGGCTGAAGTTGAGGCAGCAATGTATGCCAATAAAGTGCAAATGGTAGATAACGGTATAAGAAATATAGATGTCGATGATGCCAAGATAGACATTACTTTCATCACAAACACTTATGTGGAAACTGTGCCTGAAAACATTCTTGATAGTCTTTCTTCAAACAGTTTTGGTGATTTGAAAATATTCCTGGCACATCAACCCCGGCCACGTCTTATTGAGATTGCTCAAAAAAATAATTTTGATTTGTATCTCGCCGGTCACACACACGGCGGACAAATAACATTTGTTTTTCCTTTTATCCAGCTAACCCCCACAATGTTTGAAACAAAATACACTAAGGGAGATTTCTGGTTTGGAGACATGCTTCTGGTTGTGACAAGGGGATTAGGAATGTCATTAGCACCAATCCGTTACAATTCAACTCCGGAAGTAACCTTGATTACTCTTGAGAAAAAAAGTTAGTTTTTTTAAGATCCAAAATCTTTATTAAATTTTATTTGTAACTTGTATTAAAATGGCAAGTTTTTTGTTTTGAATTTAATCTTGAAATTTAAAAGTGTCAGGGAGCAAGAGTAATAAAATTGGTTTTTTTGAAGTTGCTGCAATCGGTATTGGTGGAATGGTTGGCGGCGGAATATTTGCTGTGCTCGGTCTGGCAGTTCAACTATCAGAAGGCGGCGCCCCTGTCGCTTTTTTAATAGCAGGTTTAGTTGCGCTGATTACTTCGTATTCCTATTCAAAATTATCTGTTGCTCTTCCTGGTAAAGGGGGTACGGTTTCATTCCTTGATAAAGCTTTTGGTTCCGGACTTTTCACCGGGTCTATGAATATCCTCCTGTGGATAAGTTATATAATTATGCTTTCTCTTTATGCTTTTGCATTCGGTAGCTACGGGGCTGAACTTTTCCCCGCTGGTTCACACGACTTAATAAGGCATTTATTAATTAGTGGAATCGTGATTATCATAACCGTCTTAAACATCTTTAGTGCTAAACTGATTGGAGAAGCAGAAGATTTTATTGTTGCAATTAAATTAATTATTCTTCTATTCTTTTGTACTGTTGGATTTTGGGGAATCCAATTTGATAATCT
>Ga0307423_1000612_pt1 | contig 23832 bp, 19 predicted proteins | sample SalMarWE160310MG_FD_202154 | JGI IMG/M metagenome (GOLD analysis project Ga0307423, IMG submission 202154) | Salt marsh sediment microbial communities from the Plum Island Ecosystem LTER, Massachusetts, United States - WE1603-10 | ecosystem: Environmental > Aquatic > Marine > Intertidal zone >...
GCCGTCCCCATCAGCGCGCTGAACCAGATGGGACTCGTGAGCCTCCTCGATCAGCACAGGAGACTCAAGTGCAACTCATGAACCGCCGGATACGGAACCGTACGTCCGGTGGTGTGGGAGGGCGGCGACGGCCGTAGTGGCCGCCGCGCCCTACCCGATCGAGGCCGTCGGATGGGGGTCCGCGGCGTCGAGGGAGGTCACTCGTTGCGGTCCGAGATGATCGGGAAGCTGCGCTCGGCCAGCTTGGCGTTCAGCGTCGGCAGGTCGCTGGACAGGAGCGCGTCCATGAGCTTCGAGGCCTCCTCCAGCCGCTCCTGCAGGATCCCGTGCACCTCGACCTGCTGGTCGGTGGGTCGGAAATCCGAGCTGCTCGCTCCGACGTCGGAGGCCAGCGCGCTCATGCGGCCGTAGAGCTTCATCGGGTTGCGGAAGGCGTCCTCGCGCGCCCCGGAGAGGTGCACGTCGAACAGACGGCCCTCCACGTCGAGGAGCTTGGCCCGGAAGTCCTCGGCCGCCTGGGCGGTCTCGGCCGCAGTGCTGTCCTTCTCGAAGAACGCCTGCGCGTCCTCGACCTGCTCGCGGACCCACTCCAGGTGGTCGATCATCTTCCCGATGCGCTCGAGCTCCCCCCTCATCTCCAGGGACATGGCGACCTGCTGGCGGATGTCGTCCAGGGTGCCCGCGCTGTGCGGGTCCTTGAGCACTTCCACCGCCGTCTCCAGGACGTGGTCGCCCACCGAGATGCGGGCGGTATAGGTTCCCGGCACCACGAGCGGACCCCGCTGTCCCCCGTTCAGGTCCAGGTCCCACGTGCGGAGGCGTCGGCTCCCGTCCGGACCGGTCTCCACCCACGGCAGCTCGGGGGGCGGGGTCCGCAGGCGCGGGGCGTTCGGGGCCTCGTAGCGCAGGTCCCACATGATCCGGTTGATCCCCGCTCGGCCGCGCTGGTCGAGGGTCCGGACCACGTCGCCTCCGTCGTCGAGGATCTGGATCTTCACCGGCCCGGCCGCGCCATCTGAGAGCCAGAGGTTGATGTCGGCGCCGTAGTCGGGGTTGCGGCCGAACACGTTCGAGGGCGCCGACACGACGTTGTGGATCTGCTGGAAGCGGTACGCCGGCCGGACGTCGAAAACGTGGGCGTCCGAGGCCATCACCTCGGGGCTCAGCGCGCGCAGCGGCCCGATGTCGTCGAGGATCCAGATGCCGCGACCGTAGGTGGCGACCACCAGGTCGTCGAAGTGCGGCTGGATCGTGAGCCAGTAGGCCGGCGCGGCCGGAAGGCCGTTGCGCAGCCGTTGCCAGTGCGCGCCGTCGTCCATCGTGAACCAGACGGCGTTGTCCGTGCCCGCGAACAGCATGCCCCGCCGGACCGGGTCCTCGCGCACGGCGTGCACGAAGGAGAAGGGTGAGCGGGGAATGGTGGCGTCGATCCGCGTCCACGTCGCCCCGAAGTCGGCGGTCTTGTAGATGAACGGCTCGAAGGACCCCATCTGATGGAAGTCGACGGCCACGTAGGCCGTGCCCGCCGCCCACCGGGAGGGCTCGATGTTCGAGACCTGTCCGTATTCGGGAAGGCCGCGGATGTTGTCCGACACGTTCTCCCACGTCTCACCGCCGTTCCGGCTGACGTGGATCTGACCGTCGTTGCTCCCCGCCCACAGCACGCCCTGCTGTGCCGGAGACTCTGCGAGCGCGTAGAGGAGCGACCCGTCGAAGGTCATCAGGTTGTCGGTGGTCTTGCCGCCCGAGCTCTGCTGCTTCGACTTGTCGTCGAGGGTAAGGTCCGGGCTGATCACCTCCCAGCTCTGCCCCTGGTCGCGCGTGCGGTGCACGTGCTGGCTGCCCACGTACACGGTGTTGTGGTCGTGGGGCGAGATCACGATGGGGAACGTCCAGTGCCAGCGGTAGCGCACGTCCGCGGGCGGCCAGCCGTACGAGGCCTCCGGCCAGATGCGCACGTTGCGCACCTGCTGCGTGCGGGGGTCGTACAGCTCCAGGCCGCCGTCGTAGCATCCGCTCCACACCTCGTTGGCACCCGCCGTGTCGGGGATCGCGAAGCCGGACTCGCACCCGCCCACGGAGTGCCAGTTCCCCTCGACGATGCCCGATGAGCGGGAGTTCGACGGGCCGGAGTAGGAGTATCCGTCCTGCCGGTTTCCGTAGACGTCGTAGGGGATCTGGTTGTCGGTGTGCACGTGGTACATCTGCGCGATGGGCAGGATCACGCGCTGGAAGGACTTCCCCCGGTTGAGCGTAATCGTGGCACCGCCGTCGTCCGCCACCATGAAGCGGTCGGGGTCGAGTGGGTCCACCCAGACGTCGTGGGTGTCGCCGCCGCCCCGCGGGGGGTTCGGGACGAGCGTTGCGCCACCGTCCTGGCTCATGCTGAAGCGCACCGACGTGAAGTAGACGCGGTCGGGGTCCCGGGTGTCGATGCCGAAGCGCGTGTAGTAGGGGGAGCGCTCGGCGATGTCGTGGTTGCGCGTCATCAGGCGCCAGTGGCGCCCGCCGTCGTCGGAGCGGTAGAAAGAGGGGTCGTCGTCCTCGATGAGCGCGTACACGCGGTCGGGGTCGGAGCGGGCAATGCCCACGGCGACCTTCCCCACGGCGTGGTCCGCGGCGGGCAGGCCGTCGCCCGCCAGCTTCTTCCACGTCTCCCCGCCGTCCCGCGAGACGTACACCCCGCCGCCGGTCCCCTCGGACGCGAGTCTCCACGGGTCCACCCGCAGCGACCACATCCCCGCGAACAGGATGTCCGGGCGCTGGGGGTCGATGGCGAGGTCCGCGCACCCCGTCCCGGGATCGACGAAGAGGACGTGCTCCCAGCTCCGGCCGCCGTCCTTCGTGCGGTAGACGCCGCGCTCCTGCTGGTCGTCGTAGGCGTGGCCGAGCGCGCACGCGAAGACGACGTCGTGGTCGCGCGGGTGGACCACGATGCGGCCGATGCGGCCGACCGCCTGCAGGCCCATGTGCGTCCAGGTTTCCCCGCCGTCGACCGACTTGTAGATGCCGTTGCCCATCGCCAGCGCCGGCCGGATGATGAAGGTCTCGCCCGTGCCGGCCCAGACCTCGTTCGTGGCGGTGGACGCGATCGCCAGCGAGCCGATGGACTGCGCGTCCATGTCGTCGAACGTGGGCCGCCAGTTCACGCCGCCGTCCTCCGTCTTCCACACGCCACCGGAAGCGGCGCCGACGAACGCGACCATCCGGTCGCCCGGGACGCCTACGACGGCGATGGCCCGGTTGCCTTCCGGACCGATCTCCCGGAAGCGCAGGTTGGCGTAGGCCGCTGTGTCCACCTGCTGGGCCGACAGGGGGGACGCGCACGGGACGAGGAGGGTGACCGCGACGAAGGTGCGAACCGCTCGGCGGAGCGCGGGAACAGGCATGACGGCCTCGTTGTACGATGGTTCCATGAGTCGTGCGGCAACCTGTCCCCCGCTTCATCCCCGGGCAAGACGAACCCCGCCGTGGCGACCGATCGTGCTCTTCCTGATCGGCTCTTGCGTCGCGACGGTCCCGGCCCGCGCGCAGGATCCCTCCGCCATCGGCAACGCCATCGCCGTCGCGTGCGGAGGCGCGCTTCCCGATCCGAAGACCGAGGCGGTCGTGGCGGGGATCGTCACGGACTCCGTTTCGGGCGTGGCGCTCTCCCGGGCCGACGTGTACCTCCTCTGGCCGGAGGGCGAAGCGGTCGACAGCGCCGGCGTCTCCACCGACGCCAACGGGTTCTTCACGTTCTGCGGCGTCCCCGCCGGGAGGGAGGTGGAGCTCATCGCGTACCTCCGGGTCCTGTCGAGGCCGGTCTTCCTCGACGTGGAAGCGGGGATGCTGCACGTGCAGCCGCTGCACCTCCCGCTGTCCGATCCGGAGAAGCCCGGCCTGCTCGTGGGCCGGGTGGTGGACGCGAAGAGCCGGGCTCCGGTCGTGGGCGCCGAGGTGCGACTCGTGGAGAAAGACCTCCAGACCCTCACGAACGGCCACGGATACTTCTCCCTGGGCGAGCAGCCATGGGGCGCGTACAGGCTCGAGGTGTCGAACCTCGGGTACGCGGACCTCGAGGTACCGGTGCGCGTCTCCGGCGACCTGACCCAGATGGCGGAGATCAAGCTGGCGCAGAGCGCCGTGGAGCTCGAGGGCATCACGGTCACCGTCCAGCCTCGCCGCATGTACAGGGACCTGGAGGGGCTGGTGCGCCGGATGAACGTCGGCTTCGGGACGTTCCTGACCCGGGAGACCATGGAGCGCCGTCCGAACGCCCGCGTATCCGACCTGCTGCGTGAGGTACCGGGCGTCCAGGTGAACACGCGGGGGTTCACGACGCTCCTCGAGGTCCGGGGGGCACCGTGCACGCCGAACGTCTTCGTCGACGGGATACCCAGGATATGGGTCCCCGAGGAGGGGCTGGACTTCTTCTACTCCAGCGACATCGAGGCGGTGGAGGTGTACAAGGGATGGGCCGAGGTCCCCGGCGAGTTCATCATGCCAGGTCAGATCAAACCGTGCGCGGCGATCGCGATCTGGACACGTAGCGGCGGACCATGACGCGGAGGCAGCATTCGACGCGGCCCTTCGCGCGCGGGCCCGCCCGCCGTCGCACCCGTTCACCGAGATTCCACAGAGCCGAGGCCGGCCTCCCATGAAAATTCTGCGACCGACCCTCCTCACCCTCCCGGCGCTCCTCGTCTTGGCGGTTCTCCTTCCGAACGGCGTTCGGGCCCAGGCGGCCGACCAGGTGGGGAGGGCCATCGTGCAGACATGTGGCGACACCGTGGACCCCGCGACCGAGGGGGTGCTCGCGGGCACCGTAACCGACTCGATCACCGGGGTCGCCCTTCCGAACGCCAAGGTGTCCATCGTCTTCCAGGCCGGCGACAACCCGTCGGCGAGCAAGACCGAGGTGGACACCGACAAGGACGGGTTCTACGCGTTCTGCGGCGTCCCGGGCAACACGCTGCTCCTCCTGTCGGCCAACATGCGCGTCACGTCGGCGCCCCGTTCGGTGATCGTCGAGCCCGGCACGCTCCAGGTGGAGAAGCTCCTGCTCTCGGTGTCGGACCCGAAGAAGCCGGGATCGATCGTGGGCCGGGTCGTGGACAAGGCTTCCCGCGCTCCGGTGGATGGGGCCACGGTGCGCATCGAGGAGCTCAAGGCGGAGACCCTGACCAACGGGCGCGGCTACTTCAGCTTCGGCGAGCGGCCGTTCGGCACTTACTCGCTCCAGGTGGAGCACATCGGGTACGCCGACGCGGACGTGCCCATCCACGTGGCGGGCAACCTCACGCAGATCGTCGAGGTCGACCTCGTCACGGCCCCCATCGAGATCCCGGGGCTGGCCGTGACCATCACCGCGCCGCGCGTCCACAGGGACATCGAGGGGCTGATCCACCGGATGAACATGGGGTTCGGCACGTTCATCACGCGCGAGACGCTGGAAAGGCGGCCGGAGGCCCGGCTGGGAGACTTCCTGCGCGAGGTCCCGGGCATCTTGGTGTTCGCGCCCGGCACGGGACAGCGGGCGAGCCTGGAGGTGCGGGGGAAGTCGTGCGACCCGGACGTCTATCTGGACGGCCTGCACGTCCCGCTGGATCCGTCGGTGGGCGTCAACGAGTTCCGCGGTCAGGAGTTCGAGGCGGTGGAGGTCTACGAAGGGTCGCAGACCCCTGCCGAGTACCTGCGCGCGGGCGGGAGCTACCCGTGCGCCGCGATCCTCCTCTGGACGCACTGGGGGCGTTGAGGGGGTCGGGACACCGGCGTACCCGCCGGACGGGGCCTCGAAAAGAGGAACGGTTCATGCATCCTCACGTGGCGGTGTGACCGTTCGATACGGAATTCGAGGAGGTACCCGATATGCGCAGACCCACCATTCCCTCGGTGCTCGTCCTCGGCGTGGCGCTGGCCGCCGCCGGGTGCGGGCAGGGCGAGGGTGACATCACGCCCGACACCGACGCCATGCACGCGCAGGTCAAGGAGGACGGGGCCGAGGTGCCGGCGTTCTCCGAGGACGCCCGGACGGTCTTCCAGCCCACGTCGGAGGCGAACCCCGGCGCTCGGGGGACGCTGCGGCTGCTGGTGCCGATCCAGGCGGTCGAGGAGGACGTTCCCATGAGGATCCACGTGCGCCTGGCAGGTCTCGAGCCCGGGATGCACGGCTGGAACATCTACGGGGCGTCGTGCGCGGTTGCGCACCCGCCGATCCTGATTCCGCTGACCGGCACGCCGGACTCGACCGGTACCGTGGCTCCGATCGAGGTCCTGCCCGACAGCACCGCCGAAGCAGAGGTCCCGGTGCCTCCGCTGCGCGCCCTCTGGGTGGAGGCCGGCGACTATTCGGTGCGCGTCTTCGCCGGGGTCGGCAAGAACCAGGGAGCGATGGTAACCTGCGCCGGTCTCTGATCCCGTAGCGCGGCGGCCACGCAACACTCGGGGCCGCCGCGACCCGGTTGGATGATCCGTTTCGCTGCGGTGAGGAGCCCTCCGCCGGCGGTCGGCGCCGTAGCGTGACCCGTTGCGCCGGACGGCGCGCCGGCTGCACCGTGTGCGGCCATGAGCGCACCCCACCTCACCCGCGCGATCCGCCTGCCGCACGCCACCGCGATGGTGGTGGGCACCATCATCGGGGCTTCGATCTTCGTGCAGCCCTCCGAGATCACCGGGCGCGTTCCCGCCACGGGGGGGATCTACGCGGTGTGGCTGGTGTGCGGCCTGCTCACGCTCTTCGGTGCCCTCGTGGCCGCCGAGCTCGCTTCCACCTTCCCCGAGGCGGGCGGCGTGTACGCGTTCCTTCGCGAGGCGTTCGGCCCCTGGCTCGGCTTCCTGTGGGCGTGGGCCATGTTCTGGACGATGCACTCGGGCATCATCGCGGCGATCGCCACCGTCTTCGCGCGCTACGTCGGGTTCTTCGTTCCCCTCGGCGGCGCGGGCACGCGGGCGGTGGCCATGGGCGCGATCCTCGCGCTGTCCGCGGTGAACTACGTGGGCGTGAAGCACGGCAGCGTCCTGCAGACCGCGTTCACGGCGGGCAAGCTGCTGGCCATCGTCGCGATCATCGCGCTCGGCTTCGGCTTCGGAGCGGCCGCCCACGGCGCGGCCGTCGCGGAGGCGGGTGCCCCCGCGGCGGGCTGGTGGGGGCCCGGGGACTTCGCGCTGGCGCTGGTGGCCGGGCTGTTCGCCTTCGGCGGGTGGCACATGGTCACGTACAATGCCGAAGAGACCCGGGACCCGCGCCGCACCATCCCCCGGGCGCTCGTCCTCGGCACGCTCGTCGTGACCGCGTGCTACATCGCGCTGAACGCCGTCTACCTGTACGTGCTGCCGATCGACGTGGTCGCCTCCTCGGCGCGCGTGGCGGCCGACGCGGCGGACGCGGTGTTCGGTCGGGGCGGCGGCGGAGCCATGTCGGCGCTGGTCGTGTTCTCGACGTTCGGCGGGCTGTCGGGCATCGTGCTCGCGGGTCCGCGCGTCTATTGGGCCATGGCGCGGGACGGCCTCGTCTTCCCCTGGGTGGGCGGCGTGCACCCGCGCTTCCACACTCCGCACCGCGCGATCGCCCTCCAGGCCGTCTGGTCCTGCCTCCTGGTGGGCACGGGGACGTACCGGGCGCTGTTCACGCGCGTCGTGTACACCGAGTGGATCTTCTTCGGCCTGATGGCCGTGGGCCTGGTCCTCCTGCGCCGCAGGGCCGACCTCGAGCGCGGCTACACCGTGTGGGGCTACCCGTGGGTGCCCCTGGTCTTCGCGGCCTCGGCGTTCGGCATCGTCGCCAACCAGGTCCGGGTCGAGCCGGTGGAGAGCCTCACGGGGTTGGGGCTGGTCCTGGCGGGGCTTCCGGTCTATCACTTCTGGGCTCGTCACGGATATCGCCGTGCGGCCCGTCTCCCGAGTGAGCCCGACGCATGATCATCGACTTCCACAACCACTACTATCCGCCGGCCTGGCTGGAGGCGATCCGTTCGGGCGGCAGCGCCTTTCGCGTCACCGGAGACGGGGACGGCAACCCGGTCCTGCATTCCCCGGGCGACTACAACGTCCTGGTGCCAGGGCACCGGGACCTGGCCTTCCGGGCACGCGTCCTGGACGAGGAGGGTGTCGACAAGCAGGTCCTGACCTTCACCGCGCCGGGAACGAGCATCGAGACGCCGGATCGGGCGGTGGAGCTGTGCCGCATCGTGAACGACGCCTACGCGGCGGACGTGGAGGCGTGGGGCGGCCGGTTCACGGCGCTTGCGACGCTGCCGATGAACGCCCCGGACGCCGCCGCCGAGGAGGCCACGCGGGCGCTCACGGAGCTGGAGCTGCCCGGCGTCATGCTCTTTTCCAACGCGAGCGGCGTGCCGCTCTCGGACGACCGGTTCCTCCGCGTCTTCGAGGTGCTGGACCGCGAGCGGGCGGTGGTCTACATCCATCCGACCTACCCGGTCGGGGTGGAGGTGATGGAGAAGTACATGTTGATGCCCATGGTCGGCTTCCTGATGGACACCACGCTGGCCGCGGCGTCGCTGGTGTACGCGGGTGTGGTCGAGCGCTTCCCCGGGATCACCTGGGTCCTCGGCCATCTGGGGGGCGCGGTCCCGTACATGGCGGAACGCTTCGACCGGGGGTTCGAGGCGTACCCGGAGTGCCGAGAGCGTTGCACCGTCGCGCCGAGCGAGCAGCTCAAGGGCTTCTACTACGACACGGTCAACTTCGACCCCGCATGCCTGAAGCTCGCGCTCGGCTTCGCGGGCGCCGGCCACGTGGTCGCGGGCTCGGACTACCCCCACATGATCGGTAGCCTCTCGAAGATGCGGTCCAGCCTCGACGGTCTCGGCCTGCCCGACGAGGAGCTGGGGATGGTGACGGGCGGCAACGCGGCGCGGATCCTCGGGCTGGCGTAGGCGGGCTCCGGTCCGACCGACCGCCTCTCGACCCGTGCGCATCTCCGGCTTCTCCTTCGCCCGCAACGCGGTCAAGCTCGACTACCCGCTGCGCGAAGCGCTCCTCTCCATCCTTCCGGTGGTGGACGAGCTCGTGGTGGCCGTGGCCCCCGGCGACCCCGACGACGACACGCGCGGGCTGGTGGAGTCCATCGACGACCCACGGGTGCGGGTCGTCGACGCGGTGTGGGACGACGCGCGCCGACAGGGGGTCTACGCCGATCTGACGAACGTGGCGCTGGACGCCTGCACCGGCGACTGGTGCTTCTACATCCAGGCCGACGAGGCGGTGCACGAGGACGATCTCCCCACCATCCGGGCGCGCTGCGAGCAGCTCCTGGACGACCGCCGGGTGGAGGGACTGCTCTTCGACTACCTGCACTTCTTCGGCGACTACGGGCACGTCCAGGCGGGGCACGGCTGGTACCAGAGGGAGATCCGCGTCATCCGGAACGGGACCGGCGTCCGCTCCGTGCGCGACGCCCAGTCCTTCCGCCATCCCGACCAGCGCCGCATCACGGTGGCGCCCGCGCACGCCCGCGTCTTCCACTACGGGTGGGTGCGCCACCCGCGCTTCATGCAGGCCAAGGTCCGGGAGTTCTGGTCGCACCGACGGAGCCTGGAGGAGGTGGAGCGGGAGTACGGGGGGAGGGAGGAGTTCGATTACGGGCCCCTCGGCCGGCTCCCCGGGTACCGGGCGACGCACCCGGCGGTGATGCGCGAGCGCATCGCGGCGATGGACTGGGCGGACAGCCTGCGGCTCGAGGACCCGCCCGGGACCAAGCGGCGCCAGCGCCACAAGGACGAGCTCCTGAAATACCGCCTGCTGACGGGCGTGGCCCGCCTGACGGGCATCGACCTCAACCACAGGAACCACGGCCGCGTGCTGAAGGTGTGACCAGGGCCGTCGGCACGGGCGGGCTGTCGTCCGGTACAGCCGTGATTACCTTGTCCGGATGACACGCTCAGCCCCGATCCTGCCGCTCCTCGCTCTCTCCCTCCTCTCCGCCGTCCCGGCGACCGCCCAGCAGCTGTCGCCCGAGGAGGCCGATCTCGTCGCGTGGGTGGACGCACACGCCGACGAGGCGACCGCGCTCCTGGAGCGGCTGGTGGACATCAACTCCGGCACGATGAACCACGAAGGGGTGCGCGACGTGGGCTCCGTGCTCCGGAGCGAGCTCGACAACCTGGGCTTCCACACCGAGTGGGTCGACCTTCCCACGGAGACAAACAGGGCGGGACACCTCTTCGCCCGCAGGAGCGGAGATCGGGGGAAAAAGCTCCTGCTCATCGGACACCTGGACACCGTCTTCGAGGAAGACGACGCCTTCCAGAGCTTCCGGCCCCTCGGGGAAGGGTGGGCTGCCGGCCCCGGCGCCGACGACATGAAGGGCGGCGACGTGGTCCTCCTCTACGCCCTGAAGGCGCTCGCCGACGCGGGCCTGTTGGACGGGGCGCAGATCGTGGTGGCGCTCACCGGTGACGAGGAGAGCCCGGGCGACCCGCTCTCGGTGTCCCGGGGGGACCTCGTCGAGGCAGGCCGCTGGGCCGATGTGGCCCTCGGCTTCGAGTCCGGTGTCCGTGACGACGAGGCGGAGTGGGCCACCATCGCGCGGCGCAGCTCTACCGAATGGCGGCTCACGGTCCACGGCAAGCAGGCGCATTCCTCCGGGATCTTCACGCCGGAGACGGGAGCGGGCGCCATCTTCGAGGCGGCACGCATCCTGAACGGCTTCTACGAGGAGGTCCGCGGCGAGGAGTACCTCACCTTCAACGCGGGCGCGATCCTCGGAGGCACGGACGTGACGTACGACGCCGAGGAGACCCGGGGCACCGCGTTCGGCAAGACCAACGTGGTGCCGAACACGGTCTTGGTGCACGGCGGGATCCGCACCATCTCGGACGAGCAGACGGAGCGGGCCCGCGCGGCCATGCGCGCCGTCGTCGCGCGGCACCTGCCCCAGACGTCGGCCGAGATCACCTTCACGGACGGCTATCCCGCCATGGCGCCCACCGACGGGAACCGGCGGCTGCAGGGGGCGCTGTCCGACATCAACGTCGCGCTCGGTCGCTCCCCGATGCCGGCGCTGGATCCCTCCCGGCGCGGCGCGGCCGACATCTCGTTCGTGGCGCCCTACACCGACGGTCTGGCCGGACTGGGCCCGTATGGCGAGGGCGGGCACACGCCCGAGGAGCGGGTGGACCTGAGCTCCCTCCCGCTGGTGATCAAGCGGGCGGCGGTGCTGATCTACCGGCTCACCCGCCAGGATCCCGTCACCGAATAGGCATCGTCTCGCGGGCAGGCCCGACCGCGGTTCGGCCCCACCAGGGCGCCCAGCTCTCCGTCACCGCCTGGTACACGAGCGCGCGCAGCTTCCCGTGGTCGTCGAGCCCCGCGGCGGGGATGACCTGCGTGAAGTAGACCACCACCAGGCGCTCGGCGGGGTCGACCCAGTAGTTCGAGTGGTAGGCGCCACCCCAGCCGAACCTACCGACGGAACCCGGAGCCCCCTGCGCCCCCAATTCCGTGACGACCTCGAAGCCGAGCCCGAAGCCGAGGCCCGGGGTGCCATAACGCGCTCCGATGTGGTCGACGGTCATGAGCTGCACCGTCTTGGGCGACAGGATGCGTGCTCCCTCCAGCTCTCCGCCGTTCAGCATCATCTGCAGGAAGCGCGCGTAGTCCTCGGCCGTGGACAGCAGTCCGGCTCCGCCCGAGAAGCTCCTCCGTGGACCTGCGGCGTACTGGCCCTGCGTCTGCATCCCCGGCCCGTCGGGCGCCCGCGCCAGCGTGCCGCCGGCCGGGAGGCTGTACACCGTAGCGAGCCGGCCCGCCTTCCCGGTCGGGAGGTAGAAATGCGTGTCCTTCATCCCCAGCGGCTCGAAGATGCGCGTGCTCAGGAAGCGGTCCAGCGGCTCGCCCGAGACCGCCTCGACCACGGCGCCCAGGATGTCGAGGGAGTACCCGTAGACGAAGCGCTCCCCCGGCTGCGCGTCGAAGGGGAGGGCGGCCATCCTGTCGACGGTCGCCCGGATCGGCTCCTCGCGGTCCGCGAAGTACCACCCCTGGATTCCCGCCGCCTTCCACCGATCCGCGGCGACGCCCCCACCGTAACCGATTCCCGCCGTGTGCGTCAGAAGGTCCCGGATCGTGATCGGCCTCGCCGCGTCCACCACGTCGTAGCCGCCCCCGTCGCGGGCGACCGCGACCGTGGTCTTCGAGAACGCCGGTAGGTACTTCGCCACCGGGTCGCCGATGAGGAGCTTTCCCTCTTCCTGGAGCATGAGCACGGCGACGCTCACGATCGCCTTCGTCTGGGACGCGATGCGGAAGATGGCGTCCTCGCCCATCGCGGCGTGTCGCTCACGATCACGCTCCCCGAACGCGTGCTCGTAGACCACACGGCCCCGCCTCGCCACCAGGACCACGCCGCCCGGCAACCGGTCCCCGGCGACGTAGCCGTCGAGCGTCTCGCCCAGGAGCGCCAGCCGCTCGGACGACATGCCGACCGATTCCGGCGTCGCCCGCGGCAGCGACTGCCCGGCGAGGACGACCGGGAGGAGAAGGAACGCCGAGAGCAGCGCGGACCGGCGAAAGGTGCGCATGGGGCCTCCGGAAGGAACGACGGACGCGACCCGTCAATAGGGCGACCGGAACCCTCGTCCGCCAGGACCGCACGGGCTGACGTGCGGAGGCGGTCTCCCCGGCAGGGAGAGACGCCCCGTGGTCTCAGGATGGAAAGGTGCCGAGGGCGCTACTTCTCGCCGTAGTTCGGGCGCAGGAAGTCGACGATGTAGCGTGAGACGGCGTCCAGGTCCCGGTACTTGAGGCCGACCAGGCCCCAATACGGCATGCCGAACACGTTGCCGGTGAAGACCGCCTTGCGCAGGCCCATCGGGTCGTCGGCGAACCTCCAGTCCTTGGTCAGGAAGGAGGGCGGCCGCAGCGTGTCACCCTGGAAGACGAAGTTGCCGTTGCCCCGGCCGCCGTCACCGTGGCACTTGGAGCAGCTGATCCTGTAGACCAGGCCTCCGCGTTCAATGGCCTCCTGCTGGGTCTTCCAGGTGATCGTGTCGAAAGCGGCGGAATCGAAGGCCGTCGAAGCGATCTGCACGGAATCGGCCCGGGTCGGGCCCTGGGCGACCGGCTCCTGGGCAGGGGGCTCACCACCACAGGCACCGATCCAGGCCAGAGCGGCGATGATGGGGAACAAGCGGCGCATGAAAGTCCCTCCTCCCTCCTCGGAGTGGCCGGGGGGGCGCATCGTCCAATAGCAACGTACCGGGGCCTCCGGGGCGGTCAAGTCGGGAAATACCCGCTCTTGAGCCCCGAGCCTCCAGGCGTCAGCTTGGCGTACGACGCCGCGTTCGCCACCCCTCCATCCCGGTGACGTCCCATGATCGACCCCCGTTCCCCTTCCGGCGCCCCCGTGGGGCGTCGAGACGTGCTCAGGCTCGGGGCCGCCGGCCTGGCCTACGGCGCGCTCTCCGGGTACGGCCCGCGGGCCGCTGACGCCCACGACGGGACGTCCGCGGGGGTCGTGCCCGGGGCCGCGCCCGAGGCCCCCTTTGCCGCCCCTCCCATCGAGACGATCCGGATCGGCTTCGTGGGTGTCGGCCTCCAGGGAGGCTCCCACGTGCGGAACTTCCTCAAGCTGGACGGCGTCGAGGTCGTGGCGTTGTGCGACATCGACGAGGCGCGGCTGAGCGAGGTCTCCGGGTGGGTCACGGCGGACGGCCGCCCCGAGCCGCGGCTCTACGGGCGCACACCCACCGACTTCGTGCGCATGTGCGAGACGGAGGAGCTCGACCTGATCTTCACCGCGACGCCGTGGGAATGGCACGTGCCGGTGTGCGTCGCAGCGATGGAGAACGGCAAGCACGCCGCGACCGAAGTGCCGGCGGCCTACACGCTGGAGGACTGCTGGAAGCTCGTGGGTACGGCCGAGCGCCAGCAGAAGCACTGCGTCATGATGGAGAACTGCAACTACGACCGTCCGGAGATGATGGTCTTCCACATGGCGCGGCTGGGGGTGTTCGGCGAGCTCCTCCATGCGGAGTGCGGCTACCTGCACGACCTGCGGGCCATCAAGTTCGAAGACGCCCACGAGGGCCTGTGGCGCAGGTGGCATGCGACGCAGCGCAACGCGAACCTCTACCCCACGCACGGTCTGGGGCCCGTCGCCAACGTGATGGACATCAACCGCGGCGACCAGTTCGCCTACCTGGTGTCCATGAGCTCGCCGTCGCGCGGGTTGCAGGAGTGGGCGCGGGAGCACGTTCCGGAAGGCGACCCCAAGCGCGCCGAGCGCTACGTTTGCGGCGACGTGAACAACAGCCTGGTGAAGACGGTCAACGGACGCACGATCATCGTGTCGTTCGACACCAATCTGCCGCGGCCCTACTCGCGCATCCACAAGGTGCAGGGCACGCGGGGGCTCTTCCACGGCTATCCCAACCGCGTGCACGTGGAGGGGCGGGGCCCCGAGCACCAGTGGGAGGAGATGAGCGCCTACCTCGAGGAGTTCGACCACCCGCTGTGGAAGGACCTGGACGCGATGTCGGAGGGCGCGGGCCACGGTGGAATGGACTTCATCGAGGACTACCGGCTGGTGAAGTGCCTGCACGAGGGCCTGCCGACGGACATGAACGTCTACGACGCGGCTGCCGTGTCGGCGGTGGGGCCACTCTCCGAGTGGTCTGTGGCCAACGGGAGCCGCCCTATCGACTTCCCGGACTTCACCCGGGGTCGGTGGAAGACCTGGCCGAAGCTCGGGATCCTGCGGGCGTAGCGAGGACCGGTGGACGATCCCCTCGAGACGTTCCCCTCGCTGTTCGCGGCGGAGCCGACGCATGTGTCGCGTGCGCCGGGTCGCGTGAACCTCATCGGGGAGCATACGGACTACAACGACCTCCCCGTCCTTCCCATGGCGCTCCAGCGTGAGGTGCGCATCGCGCTGCGGCCGCGCGAGGACGGGAGCGTTCGTCTCCACAACGTCGACCCGGGATTCGAGGACGTGACGTTCGACGTGGGCGTGGCCATCGAGCCCGGCCCCACCGGCTCCTGGGGGAACTACGTGAAGGCGCCGGCGCAGGAGCTCGCGCGCCGGCATGCGATCGTGCGCGGCTTCGACGGGGTGGTGGCGTCGGACCTCCCCGTGGCGTCGGGTCTCTCGTCCTCCTCGGCGCTCGTGAACGCAGTCGGGCTGGCGCTGGCGGAGATCAACGGATGCGGCCTCGACCGGCTCACCCTGGCTGCCCTGATGGCGGACGCGGAGCGCTATACCGGCACGCGGGGAGGCGGGATGGACCAGGCCGTCTCCATGGCCGCCCGTGCGGGGCACGCGGCCCGGATCGACTTCGCGCCGCTGCGCGTGCGGCACGTCGCCGTCCCGTCGGACTGGCGCTTCGTGGTCGCCCACACAGGTGTGCGCGCAGAGAAATCCGGGGCCGCACAGAGCGCGTACAACCGGCGCAGGGCGGAGTGCGAGCAGGCGCTGCAGAGCGTCTGGGGGGAGGTCGAGAAGCGAACGGCCACGCGCGCCGGAGATCGGAGCTATCCCCGGTTGCTCTCCACCCTGGACACCGACGAGGCCCTCGACGTCGCGGCCGAGGTGCTTCCCGCCACTCTCTTCAAGCGCTTCCGCCACGTGGTCACGGAAGCCCGCCGGGTGGTCGCCGCCCATGACGCGCTCCTCATGGCGGACGCGACAGCCTTTGGAACGCTCATGGACGCGTCGCACGGAAGCCTGCGCGCCGACTTCAACGTGAGCTCGGCCGAGCTGGACGAGCTCGTGGCGCTGGCGAAGGAAGGAGGGGCCGCCGGGGCGCGCCTGACGGGGGCGGGGTTCGGCGGGTGCATCGTGGCCCTGACGACGCCGTCCACGGTCGACGAAGTGATCGAGGCGCTGGTGTCCGGTTACTACGAGCCCCGGAGGTCGGGCCGGAGTCTGGACAGCCGTCTCTTCGTCGCGGTGCCGTCGGCGGGGGCCTCCTGGACCGCCATCGGAGGCTGAGCCGGTCTTACCTCAACCCCACCCGGGGCAACAGCCGCAGCACACCCCAGGCCGCCGCCGCCGCCACGAGGAAGCACGCGCCGCCGGTCCCCGTCCGTCCGTAGAGCGCGTAGCCGGTGCCGAACAGCGCCCCGTAGATGACGACGCATCCCAGGAACCAGGCGAGGAAGGCGGCCGTCGGGCTCTCGGACGGGTCCTTCGGAGCGAGCGTGATCCCCGCGCCGTCCCACCCCGGCCCCATCGGTCGGATGTGGTCGTAGAAGCGCTGCAGGGTGTCCCGCGCCGCCGGCCGGGTCAGGAACGTGACGGTCACCCACCCCGCGGTCGTGACCGCCACGCCGACGACGAGCTGGAGGTGGGCGGGGAGGACCGGAAGACCCATGCGCGCCTGGCCGAACTGGAACCAGAGCGCCACCAGGAACGACACCACCATCGCCGCGAGCTCGCTCCAGGCGTTGATGCGCCACCAGAACCAGCGCAGCAGGAAGACGAGTCCGGTGCCGGCTCCGATCTGCAGGAGGATCTGGAACGCCTGTAGCGCGTTCTGCAGCCAGAGGGCCACCGTGCTCGCCAGGACGATGAGCCCGACCGTCGTGGTGCGGCCGACGGCCACGTAGTGGGCTTCGTCCCGGTCGGGGGCCACGAAGCGCCGGTAGACGTCGTCGACCACGTACGAGGCGCCCCAGTTCAGGTGCGTGCTGATGGTGGACATGTACGCCGCAGCCAACGACGCGACGACGAGGCCGAGGAGCCCGGATGGGAGGAAGACGAGCATTGCCGGGTAGGCGAGGTCGTTCCTCACGATGGAGGGGTCGAGGTGCGGGAACGCCGCCTGGATGGAGGCGAGGGTGGGATAGACCACGATCGACGCCAGCGCGACGATGATCCACGGCCACGGGCGCAGCGCGTAGTGTGCGACGTTGAACCAGAGGGTGGCCTTGAGCGCATGCCCCTCGCTCCTGGCTGCGAGCATCCGCTGGGCGATGTACCCCCCGCCTCCCGGCTCGGCGCCGGGGTACCACGTGCTCCACCACTGGACCGCGATGGGAACGACGAAGACCGCGGCGGCGGTGGTCCAGTCCGTGAAGTCCGGGAGGAGCGAGAGCTTGCCGACCACCTCCGGGTGCGAAAAGAGTCCGGACAGGCCCCCTACCTCCGGCTGCGCCACCGCGAACCACGCCGCCGCGAAGGCGCCCACCATCGCGATGGCGAAGAGGAGGAGGTCGGTGACCACCACGCCCCACAGACCCGACGTGGCCGAGTAGACCGCGGTGACCACGCCGGCCGCCAGGACGACCTGGTACTTGGTCGCGCCCAGCAGCACGCCCCCGATCTTGATGGCCGCGAGGGTGACGGTCGCCATGATCATGACGTTGAAGAACACCCCCAGGTAGACCGCCCGGAAGCCGCGCAGAAAGGCGGCCGGCTTTCCGGAATAGCGCAGCTCGTAAAAGCCGATGTCCGTCAGGATGCCGGAGCGCCGCCAGAGCTTCGCGTAGAAGAACACCGTACACATGCCGGTGATCGCGAACGTCCACCATAGCCAGTTCTGGCTGACGCCCCCCGTGCGCACGAGGTCCGTCACCAGGTTGGGCGTGTCGGTGGAGAAGGTGGTCGCGACCATCGAGGTGCCCAGGAGCCACCACGGCAGGTTGCGTCCGGCGAGGAAGTACTCGTCGACCCCCCGGCCGGCCCGGCGCGTGAACCACAGCCCGGTTACCAGCGCGACCACACCGTAGAGGGCGACCACCGCCCAGTCGAGCGTCGTGAGGCGCATCGTCGCCCCCGTCAGACGGCGGCGCTGAAGGCCGCCGCGAGGTCCGACGGGTAATGCTCGGCCGCGATACGCTCCCCGAGGTGGGCGCGAGCGTGGTCCGCGTCGTCCGCGTGCGTCACCCCGAACCAGTCGCCCCGTCCGTGGAGCACCGCCACGCGTACGGTGCCGATCTGCACCTGTTCGCTGATGGCCGTGGAGAGGGGGAACTCCGCGGTCGTATCACCGCCCCACCGCTTCAGGAAGCGCACGAATTGACGCTCGAGCAGCGCGACCACCGGCTCGCTGAAGCCCCACAAGTTCATCGACACGATCTCGTTGCCGCGGAGCTCCACGGGCTCCCCGGGGGATTCCTCCCCGGTGATCCACCCCTCCACGCGCCGGATCTCGCGCACCTCGGTCACCTTCTGCAGGAGACGGTCCTTCCCCATGATGCAGATGCCGCGCGCCACACCCCCGGAGTCCGACAGCGTGTCGGACAGCGTGTACCCGACCATGGCCGCCTCCGTGGCGGGCGGACGGACGATCATGTGGTCGAAGAGCTGTTGGAAGGCGTCCGCGCCGTAGAAGTCGTCGGCGTTGCACACGGCGAAGGGTCCCTCTACGCGCTCGGCGGCGATCAGGACCGCCTGCGCCGTGCCCCACGGCCGCCTCCGCTCGGGGGGCGGCGGGAGCTCTCCCGGGATCCGGTCCAGCGTCTGGCACACGAACTCGACCGGGAGCCGGTCGCCGACGATCCGCTCGACGTGCTCCCTCACCGTGTCCTCGATCTCCGGCCGCACGACGAACACGACACGGGAGAACCCGGCCCGGACTGCGTCGAACACGTTGTAGTCCATGATCGCTTCGCCGGACGGGCCCATGGGGTCGACCTGCTTCAGGCGACCGTACCGCGTGGACATGCCGGCGGCGAGGACGACGAGGGGCGGTGTGGACATGGGGCGGGCCTACCGGCCCAGGTAGCGCTGGAACCAGGCGACCGTGAGCGGCCACGCCTCGCGGCTGGCGCGCAGGTTCGCCCCGTCCTGGCCGCTCTGCTGGCGCAGGAAGCCGTGGCCCGCGCCTTCGAAGACGTGCGGCTCGAACGTCTTCCCGAGGGCGGCCATCGCCTCCTCGCCTCGGGGGATCGTCGCGTCCACCCGGTTGTCGTTCCCGCCGAACAGCCCGAGGACCGGAGCCTGGACGCCCTCGTACCCGCCTTCCGGTGACGTGCCGTAGTAGACAACGACCGCGTCCAGGTCGGCCCAGTCGGTCGCCAGTAGCCAGCTCGTGGAGCCGCCCCAGCAGAAGCCCACCGCGCCCACCCGATCGCCGGCCGCCGGGAGGGCGAGCCCGTACGCGCCGGCGGCCTCGAGCCTGCGATTGATTTCTCCCCGGTCCAGGTCCCGGATCGCCCTCCCCACTTCCTGGCTGTCGAAGGAGGCCGTCCCGCCGCCGCCCGGTCCCTTGCCCGACAGCATGTCGGGCGCGATGGCGATGAAGCCCTCACCCGCGAGCCGGTCGGCCACGGCGCGGATCCAGTCGGACATGCCGAAGATCTCGTGGATCACGACCACGACCGGCGCCGCGTCGCTCCGCTCGGGATAGACCACCCACGCCTCCACCATGTCGCCGTCGCCGGCGTCGTACTTCACCCACTCCCCGTGCCTGGGGGATGTCTCCAGGGCCGCGACGGCGCCGTCCCCGTCGGGGGGGAGGGTCTGGGCCGCGGCGGGGTCGGGAGCCGCCGCGAAAGACATCACGGCCAACGACACGGGGAGGATCCGGAGGGTCGGGGACATGATCGGTCTCCTGGCGAGGAGGTTTCGACGAGCCCGCAAGATGGGCGGGAGCGGGGATGCGCGCGAGAGAGGGGCGGGGCCGATGTGCCCCGCGGCCGGCCGTCCCGAGCGGTCAGCCGTCGCCGTCCCAGCGCTCCAGGAAGGCCTGGTAGCGCTCGATCGACACTCCGGCCCAGGCGACTTGCTGATCCATGATCTCCCGGGCGATGGACCACGCGGTCCGCACCCGCCCCGGATTGAAATTGAGCTCGCTGAAGACGAGGCGCGTCACCTCGTCTTCCAGTCGTGAGAACTTCGCGTTGAACGAGTAAACGGCGAAGCCGTCCTGGAGAAAGGCGCCCGGAACGTGGTCGGCCGCGCGTCCCGCCGTCAGTCGCTGCCAGGCGTTATCGGACAGCTCAGGGGTCCGATAGCCCCGGAACCGACCGGCCAGGGAGGCCAACGGGGTCGTGCCGTCGAGCTCCGGCTCCAGCGCGTCCAGGAGCTCCATCCGTCCCGCGACCACGCTGTCGAGGGCCTGGAGCTCCCCGAGGTTCTCGCGCACCTCGACTACCACGCTCTCCATGGCGGCCCAGGCGTCGGCGCGCAGCTCGCGCTCCTGGCGCCACTCGTCCACGAACAACGCCGCCAACACGCCGAAGAGGACCATGATCCCCTCCAAGACCAGAAAGCGCACGTCCTGTCGACCGATCCGTGCCATGTTCCCCGCCTCCGCGCGAACGATGCCCCCCGGGTTTCCTGTAAGCATAGGTGGACGCAGCCGGGGCGTCACCGACCGCCGGATATCACGAAGGAATGCAACGAATCGTCTGTCGGTGGCGTCCAACCAACTGAACGACGGGAAGATGAAACTTCGAGGCGCCTTCGTACGAAGGGTACCATGTGGGAGACGGGCGACCGACCCGGCTCACGGCAGACGAAGAGGGGATGGGACGATGATCCAGGCACATATCGACACGAGATCCGCGGTTCCCTGGTGGGCCGCGTTCGGGGCGCCGCTGATCGGCGTGCCCCTTCTGGTAGGACTCCTTGCGCTCGGCTCGATGCACGACTCCAAGGCGGGCGCCGCGAAGGATGCGGAGACGGGCTACGTGACCGAGCAGACGGAAGCGCTGCAGGCCGCGGCGGTCCAGCTGCCTCCCGTGACCGTGAAGGTGCTGGCCGATTCACACAGCTGACGGCCCTGGCCCGTGCACCGTTCGCTGAACGGACGCGCGGGTCGGGGCCGGCCGCCGTCGCCCGTTCCGCCGCCCTTCGGGGCGGCGTTTTGTTTTGGGGACGGGACCGGGGATCGGGGCGGTGACCCGGGCGGGGAACCCCGACGGCCCTCTCGTTCGTATAGAGGTGCATGGATGACGAGATCCGGATCCCCAACGACGCGACGTACGCTCCCATCTCCCTGACCGACCTGATCGCGACGGCGCCGCTGGCGTCGCGCATCCTCCTGGGTGCGACGCTTCCGGGCCGCGTCATCAGCGCGGCCGCCTTCGGCATGTACGCGGGCAGCGCCGTGAAGGACTGGTTGCAGCGGCAGGACGTGCGCTGGATCCAGTTCGAGGAGGAGTTCGGCGCGGACGTCTTCCGCCTCGACCCCATGCCCGAAGAGGAGCGGCGCGCCGAGCTGCCCCGCCTCGTCGCCCGCCTCGAGGCCGGGTGGACCGACGAGCGGCGCCCGCGGGCCGATCTCGCACGCCAGGTGAACCGCCGGCTCACCGACTACATCGCGTCGATCACCGGCCAGCGGGTGGTCACCAGCTCGGCCGTGCGGGACTTCGGACTTGCGCAGCTGATCTTCCCCTTCGCCATGGGCGTGTGCGACGTCATCTCCGGCGACGTGGCGCTCTTCCGGGACACCGGTGTCTTCGAGCCCCACGTCATCTGCCACGAGTTCGTGCACCGGCAGGGGTACTGGAAGGAGTTGCATGCCCAGGTGCTGTCCTACCTGGCGCTGGTCACCTCCGGCGACCCCCTCCTGGAGCAGGCGGCGCTGGCCGAGCGCCTACACCGCCAGCTCAAGGTCCTTTCGCACGACGAGCACGACGCCTACCACGACCTGGTCGAAGGCCTGGGGGCCCGCGAGCCCCTAACCGAGGCGCTCCATCAGCTCCGGCCGCCGCCCTCCACCTACGAGGGCACGGTCTCGGTGGTCATGCGCACGCTCTACGACCAGCGCCTCAAGCTGACCGGCCAAAACGGCATCTCCGACTACGACGTCGGCTTCACGAACTTCCTGTGGACGTTCTCGAACACGAGCTGGGCGGCCCAGGACGGCTCGATCGCACGGGTGTGACGCCCGGTCGCTCCCGGATCATCTCCCGAACAACTCGAGCTGCGGGCGGGGCGACGCCTCGGGCCGCCTGAACGAGGCGGTCGACAGTTCCGGAGGTCGGTTCAGCCCGAGGCGGTCCCGCGTGACGTGGAAGAGCGCCCGCAGCTGCTCCGCCCATGGACCCTCCCCCTTGCCACGCACGGAGTAGCGGGCGTCGTAGAGCTTCCCGCCCCGGAGCGCGCGGACCCGGTTGAGGACCTTCTCCTTCCGGTCGGGGAAGTGCTGCAGGAGCCACGTCTCGAAGAGCTCCTTCACCCCGTGGGGCAGGCGGAGCACGATGTAGCTCGCGAAGGTCGCACCGGCCCGGGCCGCCGCTTCGAGGATCGCCGGCAGCTCGTGATCGGTGAGCCCCGGCACGACCGGCGCCACGTTCACGCCCACCGGGATGCCGGCGTCGGCCAGAACGCGTATCGCGCCCAGGCGGCGTCCGGGGGTGGAGGCGCGCGGCTCCATCACTCGCTGGACCTCGTTGCGCAGCGTGGTGATCGACAGCACAACCGCGGCCGCCCGGTCGTGAGCCAGCTCCCCGAGGAGGTCCACGTCGCGGCTCACGAGGTAGCTCTTCGTGATGATCGACACGGGGTTCCGGAACTCGGCGAGCACCTCCAGGCATCGGCGGGTGACGCGCAGGCGCCGCTCCGCCGGCTGGTAGGCGTCCGTGTTGCCGCTGAGCATGATCGGCTCGGGCCTCCACCTCGGCGACGACAGCGCGGCGCGCAGCAACACCGGCGCTTCCTCCTTCACCAGGATCTTCGTCTCGAAGTCGAGCCCGGAGGAGAAGCCGAGGTATTCGTGCGTGGGGCGCGCATAGCAGTAGGAGCAGCCGTGCGCACAACCTCGGTACGGGTTGATCCCCACGTCGAATCCCACGTCCGGGCTGTCGTTCCTGGACAGGATCGAGCGCGTCGCGTCCCGCAGCAGCTCCGTTTGCGGAAGCGGGTCGTCGGGGTCGGTCCAGCGGTCCCGTTCCACGCCCAGGCGCTCGAAGCGGTTCGGCGGGTTGAAGGAGGCGCCGTGGCCTCGCACGACGGGGAGGGGCAGGGGCTCGGACACGATCTCTCCGGATACCGAATAAAAACCGAAATATCAACAAGGTAGCCTTGCGACGGGCGCGGGGAAAGGCGTCTCTTGGAGGCATGTGCCGATCGCCCGCCGCAGCCCTCCTCGCCCTCCTCGTCGTGACGACTTCGATCGCCGGCCGCCAGATTCCCGATCTTGATCCCGCTCCCAACGCCGGCGCCGTCGTGGAGGCGGGCGACGCGCGCTTCACGCTCCTCAGCGACCGCATGATCCGCATGGAGTGGGCGGAGGAAGGCACGTTCGAGGATCGGGCGACACTCGTCGTCCGCGCGCGCGGGCTCCCGGTTCCGCCGCACCGGGCGTACGAGGAGGACGGGTGGCAGGTCGTCGAGACCGGTTCGCTGCGCCTCCGCTACCGAACGGGGAGCGGCCGCTTCGCACCTGGCAACCTCGAGGTCCACGTGACGACCGGAGGGGTGGACACGGTCTGGCGGCCGGGGTGGGAGGCGGAAGGCAATCTGGGCGGCACGATCCGTACGCTGGACCGGGTACAGGGCTCGACGGACCTGGGCGAAGGGCTGGTATCCCGGGACGGGTGGGCCGTGGTGGACGACTCGGAGAGCCCGCTCCTCGTCGACGACGACGGCGCGTGGGTCGAAGCCCGTCCGGCCGGTGAGCGTCAGGACTGGTACTTCCTCGGCTATGGGCACGACTACCGCGCGGCCCTGGGAGATTTCGCCAGGGTCTCCGGGCGGATCCCGCTCCCTCCGCGCTTCGCCTTCGGCATCTGGTGGTCGCGCTACTGGGCGTACACGGACACGGAGCTCGAGACGTTGGTGGAGGAGTTCGACCGCTACCAGGTGCCCCTCGACGTCCTCGTGGTGGACATGGACTGGCACCAGACCTTCGAGCTCCGCTGGAGCACGGGGGACCGTGATCCGGCGGGGCAGCGGAAGGGGTGGACGGGCTACACCTGGAACCGGACGTTCTTCCCCGA
>Ga0307423_1000614_pt1 | contig 23808 bp, 23 predicted proteins | sample SalMarWE160310MG_FD_202154 | JGI IMG/M metagenome (GOLD analysis project Ga0307423, IMG submission 202154) | Salt marsh sediment microbial communities from the Plum Island Ecosystem LTER, Massachusetts, United States - WE1603-10 | ecosystem: Environmental > Aquatic > Marine > Intertidal zone >...
CGGGCCCGCCCTCCGTTGAGGACTTCCTCAGAGGATCGACTGGCCGAGCGCCGACGCCACCAGACCTACCGCGAGTCGAGCCGTGTGGTTCCGGTCGTCCAGCACGGGGTTGAGCTCCACGACCTCCAGGCTCACCATGCGGCCGCTTGCGGCCGCCTTCTCGCAGACGAGGTGCCCCTCCCGGTAGGTCAGACCTCCCTGCACGGGCGTCCCCACGCCGGGCGCCTCGCGTGGATCGAGCGCGTCCAGGTCGAAGGAGAGGTGGAAGCCGACGGTGCCCGTCGTCGCGCGCTCGAGCGCCTCGTCCATGCATACGGCGATGCCGCGCTCGTCGATCTCGGACATCGTGAACACCCGCACCCCCAGCTCGGCGACGAGAGCCCGCTCGCCCGGATCGAGCTCCCGCGCACCGAGGACCGTGACGTTGCCGGGCCGGACCGCGGGCGCGTCGCTGCACAGCGCGGTCAGGGCTTCGAGCCCCCGGCCCATCAGGACCGCCAGGCTCATGCCGTGGACGTTGCCGCTGGGCGTCGTCTCAGGGGTGTTCATGTCCGCATGGGCGTCCACCCAGATCACGCCGATCGATTCCCCGCGGCCACGGTAGTGGCGCGCGACGGCCGAGGCCGAGCCGATGGAAAGGGAGTGGTCGCCTCCCAGGACCAGCGGCAGACACCCCTGCTCCAGGCCCCTCGAGACGAGCTCGCCGGTGCGGCTGGCCACATCGAGGATCTCCGACAGGAATCGTGCGTGCCGAGCGTCGCCCGGATCCGTCGTCTCGAAGCCGCCGGCCGTGACCGTCCCCGCTTCCCGCACCCGATACCCGAGAGCCTCGACCTTTTCCGTCAGACCGGCGATGCGCAGGGCCGACGGACCCATGTCCACACCCCGGCGTCCCGCCCCGAGGTCGATCGACACGGACACCATGGCGACCTCGTGCCGGGGGTTCACCGGCACGGGCTAGTCCCGGTCCCCGCGGTTCAGCCTGCGCCTCTCCCGCCTCGCGTGGCGCCGGCGCCGGCGGGCGTCACGGCTGCTCTCGCCCGGGTGGCGCTGCGTGATCTCCACGCCGCCCATGCACGCGAACCCGGTCACGCGCAGCGTGGGCGCGTCGGGATCCGGCGCCACGTCGGCGAAGTGCTCGAATCCGCCGAGGATACCGATGCCGTGGCTCTCCACGTTCATTCCCGGGGGAACGATGATCTCGACGCCGCCGAACATGGCGAAGACCTGCACCTCGGTGACCCCCGGCCCGAGCATGGCCTCGCGGAAGTCGAGCTCGGTCCCGCCCATGAGGGAGAAGGCGAAGTTCTTCCGAGCCGGTGACCACCGCCCACGTCGGGATGCTCCGCCGAGGATGGCGACGACGATCTCCCGCTCCTTCACGTGCGCGGCGGACGTGACGCCGTAGCGCCGGCGCGCCTCGGGGGCGGTGCCCCGCGTGACCGGAGCAGGGAGGTCGCCGCCGGGAAGGTCGCGCAGCAGCTCCTTCAGCTGCTCGACGGTCGCCGCCCGATGCGCCGCGTCGACGCGTCGCTCGAACTCCTCCACCCCCATCACGTCGTTGGCGAAGTGCTCGCACAGCGCGTCGACGGTCATCTGGCGCGTCTGGCTCAGCGGCTGTCGCGAGGCTTCGGGGTCCTGCTCCATGACGTCTCCTGTCCGCCTAACCCGGATTCGATGCGCCCGCTCGCTCGTACGCGACGCGACCGCCCACGACCGTCATGTCTACGCGTACATCCACGAAGCTCTTCGGGTCCACCGAGAAGATGTCGTCGGAGAGCACCGTCAGGTCGGCGAGCATGCCCGGCTCGATACGACCGAGCCGGTCTTCCTTGAACCCGGCCGTTGCGCCTCCCTGGGTGTAGGCCCTCAGGGTCTCTTCCAGGGTGATCCGCTCCTGGGGCATCCATCCGTCCGGATTGGCGCCGTCGATCGTGCGACGGGTCACCGCCGCGTCGATGCCCAGGATCGGATCGATGGGGGCAACGGTCCAGTCGGACCCGAAGGCGAGCGTGGCCCCTGCATCGAGGAGCGACCGGAAGGCGTATGTGGTCTTGATGCGCTCCGGACCGATGCGCTTCTCAGCCCAGCGTCCGTCGTCGGCCGCGTGATAGGGCTGCATCGACGCGATCACGCCCTGCTCGGCGAAGCGCCCGATGGCCGCCGGTGTCAGGTGCTGGGCGTGCTCGATGCGGAAGCGTCGGTCGCGGGGGCCGTTCATCTCGGCGGCGTCGCGATACACATCCAGGAGCCAGTCGTTGGCCCGGTCCCCGATGGCGTGCACGATCACCTGGAGCCCGGCCGCGTCCGCGCTGTCGATCTCGGTGCGCAGCTCGGCCGAATCGGTGACCATGAAGCCCGAGGTGCCGGGCTCGTCGGAGTACGGCTCGTAGAACCAGGCGGTGGTGGAGCCCAGCGACCCGTCCACGAAGCCCTTGAGCCCGCCCCACCAGAGGTGATCGTCCCCGCGGCCGTTCTCGGCCACGTAGTCGCGCAGCCGTGCCCACGTCGCGATCGGAACCACCGAGTACACCCTGAGCGGAAGCTCGCCGTGGGCGAGCGCGCGCTGATACGTGGCGAGGCTCGGCCAACCCGCCATGTCGTGGACCTGCGTCACGCCCCGCTCCAGCGCGTGACGCGCCGCGGCCTGCAGCGCGCGGTCCATGTCCGCGTCGGACGGATCCGGGATCGCCCGCCCCACCAGCGCCATCGCTTCGTCCTTGAACACGCCCGCGGGCTCCCCCGTGCGCGCATCGCGGACGATCGTGCCCCCTGCGGGGTCCGGGGTCCGCCCACCCTCGTCGATCCCGGCGGCGCGCAGCGCGGCCGTGTTGGCCAGGGCCATGTGGCCGTCCAGCCTGTTCACGAAGACCGGGTGCTCGGGCGTCAGCGAGTCGATCCACTCCTTGCGGGGCAACTCGCCTCCCCACAGCTCGTGGTCCCAGTCCCCACCCGTGATCCAGGTGCCGGCGGGCACGGTCGCCGCGTAGGCACCGATGCGGCGGGCGAACTCCACGGGCGTTCCCGCGTCGCGCAGGTCGACGCTCGCGAGCTTGAAGCCGCCGTCGATGAAGTGTGTGTGCGCGTCGATGAGCCCGGGCGTGACGGTGCGCCCTCCGAGCTCGACCACCCGAGTAGACGCACCCACCCGCGGTGCAACGTCCACGTCCGAGCCGACGGCCAGGATCCGGTCGCCCTTCACCGCCACCGCCTGCGCGCGTCCCGTGGCCGACGAGCCGGTCCACACCACGCCGCCCCGGAAGACCAGGTCGGCCGTCTCCCCATCGGAACCGCCGCACGCCACCGCGCCGAGCACGGCCGCTGCGGCCACCATCTGCTGCCATCCTGATCTCATGGTCGATTCCTGCCTTGCGACTCCGGGTCGCCTTCGCGGCACTCTGCGGGAGGCTCGTGAGGTTACCCGGGCCCTGTCGGAGGGGCAAGCCGGATGAACGGTAGCGCCGCCACGGTCTTCGGAGCATCTTGTCCGCCCGGTGCCGCGCACCGGTGCGACTACCGGCCACGCCTGCCCTGGAGGCCAACCATGCGTTTCACGAGCCCGTCCCGTGCCCTCATCGCCACCTTCGCGCTCGCCCTCGGACTCTCCGCCTGCGCCAGCGGCGGCGGCGGTGGCGGGGGAACGCCGCGCGGAAGCTCGACGCGGATCATCGGCGAGGAGCTCGCCACGGTGGCCCAGCTCGACCTCTACACGGCCGTGAGCCGCCTGCGCCCCCAGTGGCTCCGGCCGGGTACCCGAGGGCAACTGCCCGAGGTCATCGTCGACGGGACGCGGCAGCAGGGGGGCGCCGACGTCCTGAGGAGCATGCGCGCGAACGAGGTCAGCGAGCTCCAGTTCATGAGCGCGTCGGACGCGACGACGCGATACGGAACCGGCTTCACGGCTGGAGCCATCATCGTGTCGACAAGGCGCTGAGCGACCGTGTCACCGCTTCGCTCCGCCGGCTCCGCCTTGTTCGCCGTGACCCTCACGCTCGTCGCTTCCGGATGCGCGAGCGGAGGGGCGGGAGCGGTCGGCTCGTCCCGCGGCACGTCCACGAGGATCGTCCAGGAAGAGCTGACGAACCTGAGTCAGCTCAACGCGCTCGCTGCCATCCGACGTCTCAGACCGACGTGGCTCACGACCCGTACCGGGGCGCCTCCCCAGGTCCACATCGACGGCAACTTCCAGATGGGGGGCATCGAGACATTGCGGACCGTCCCCATCGCCGACATTCACGAGATGGAGTACCTCAACGCGGCGGATGCCACGACGCGCTTCGGGACGAACTACGCGAGCGGAGTGATCCTGGTCACGACGAAGCGGTGACGAGGAAACGGGCGAAGCGTTCGAGCACATCGGCGCAGACTTCGATCTGTGACGCCTCGATCCACTCGTCCGCGCTGTGCGCCTGGCCGATGTCACCCGGCCCGAAGCACACCGCGGGGATGCCCGCTTCGTTGAGGAAGGCGGCGTCCACCCAAGCCGTCATCCCCTCCACACCCCGCGGAACGCCGCAGCTTCCGCAGGCGTCCAGCAGCCCGCGAACGAGGCGCGCGTCCAGCGGCACCTCCGTCCCCGGCCGCGCGAGCGTCGACCCGAGCGTGCCCCGTACCTCCGGCTCCCGCGCCCGCACGGCTTCGAGCACGAGCTTCAATTCCGCGATCACGTCGTCGGGCACCTCACCCGGGAGGGTACGGCGTTCGAGCAGGAGCTCGCACAGGTCGGGGTAGACCGACTCGGCCGTACCACCGCGGATCGTGCCGGCGTGCAGCGACCCGTGCCCCAGCAGGGGATGAGGTGGGCGGGCTCGAAGCCGCTCGGCGTGATCGTCGAGTGCCGCCACGAAGAGTGCGGCGTGGCGAATGGCGTCGATGCCGAGCTCGGGCCGGGAGCCGTGCGCGGCTCGACCCCGGAACGTGGCCTTCACCCACACGAAGCCCTTGTGGGCAGGCATGACCTTGAGGCTGGTCGGCTCGCACACGACGGCCAGGTCCGCCCACACCCCCGACCGTACGAGCGCGTCCATCCCCAGACTCGCGTGCTCCTCGTCGGCGGTGAGGGCCACCACCAGGTTCGGCCGTGGTCCCCCGGACGCCAGCCGCGACGCGGCAGCCAGGAGCGCCGCGACCCCACCCTTCATGTCGCAAGAGCCACGACCGAGGATCCGTCCCTCGCGGAGCTCCGCTCCGAAGGGCGCGATCGTCATCCCCTCGACCCCCACCGTGTCGAGGTGTCCGTTGAGGAGGAGAGTGGGACCCTCCCCTTCGAGGGTCGCCACGACGTTGCAGCGCCCGGCGCCCACCTCTTCGACGCGTGCCTCGAGTCCCCATCCGTCGAGCCACGCGGCACACGCGTTCGCAATCTCGCCCTCGCCTGCACCACCGCGTGAGAGCGTCGGGTTCACCGAGGGAATCGCCACGAGCGCCCGTGTCAGGGCGACGGGATCTCCGGTCGCTGCCGCGTCTTTCGTCTCGCGATCCGCGCTGGTCACCACCCTCCTCCCGCGTCGAGTCTCAGATTTCCGACGCGAGCGTTCGCTTTCCGAACACTTGGCCGGAAAACCGTCGATGCCACAATCCTGTCACGACACCATAAGATGCTGTGCCGCATAGAGATACGCCGTGTGTGCAGAGGCCCGACAGAGCGGCATGCTTCCTGCACTGCGCGCAGGTAGCCTGGATCCTCGCACGGAGACCCCCCCAATGCGCTCCCTCACCGCGGGACTGTTCGGAGCAGCGGCGCTGGCCGTCGGTCTGTTGCTGGTCCGCCAGGTCAAGGAGAACGTGGACACCCGACCGAAGACCGTACCGGCCGGAGAGACCCAACCTGCCACGATCTCCCTGGAGCGAATCCGCGCCCTCGGTCACTGACGGCCCCGGCGAGAGCCCGCTCCGACCAGCACAAGACGGAAGCGGCGGGAGGAGCGATGCTCTTCCCGCCGCTTCTCTTTCCGGTCCTTCCGTGGCACCTCAGTCGAAGTGCACCCGGTTCTTCTCGATATAGCTCGTCCACTCGGAGGGCACGTCCGTGTCGGGGAAGATCGCCTGGACCGGACACTCCGGCTCGCAGGCTCCGCAGTCGATGCACTCGTCGGGATGGATGTAGTACTGATCCGACGCCTCGTAGATGCAGTCCACGGGACACACCTCGACGCAACTGGCGTCTTTGGTCTCCAGGCAGGGCTCGGTGATGATGTAGGCCATGAAGCCTCCGGACGGTCCTTCTCCTCGGTCTGCCGGCGATCGGCCGACAAGGTGTAACCAAAGCCGGCACCCCCCGCAAGACAGACAGCCCACGGCGCGGCCTCGTGACGAGCAGGGTGTACGATCCGGCGGGTTTCCTCGTATGGTAGGTGTGCCTCGGGCCCACGACGGATGCTGCCCCTCGAGGAGTCCATGTCGCCTCTATCGCTCGTGCGAACGGTCGTAGCCTCCACCGCTCTGGCGGTGGCGACGGCGGCGAGCGCCGTCGGACAGGCCGACGCGCCCTCCCTCGGGGCGGTGCGCGGTACGGTCTACGATTCGACGGCACACGCACCGCTGGCCGACGCGGCCGTGTTTCTGTGGAACACGCCCTATCGGGCGGTCACCGACGGGGACGGAGGCTTCCTCATCGCGGACGTACCGCCCGGCGACTATACGCTGCTCTTCTTCCACACCCGCCTCGGGGAGATGGGAATCTCCCCCGGTCCCCGTCAGGTGCGGATCGCGGCGCGGGACACGGCGGATGTGGAGTTGGCCACCCCATCCACCTTCACGATGATGGTGACGCCCTGCCTGCTCGAGGAGCCTGGCCCGGGGACCGGAGCGATCGCGGGGTGGGTCGGAGACGGGGAGAGCGGCATGGGCCTGCCGCGCGCCCAGGTGATGTTCTCCTGGACGCCCGAGGGCGCGACGCAGCCGACTCGACTCCGCGTGGATACCGACGCGGGCGGCTGGTACCACACGTGCAGGGCGCCGAGCGACATTGCGATCACCGCCACGGCGACCTTCCTCGACCGGCAGGGGCTGCGGCGCGAAGTGACGGTGTCCGAGGGTGGGGCCGTCGAGGTGGGCTTCCTTCTCTGGGAGCTCGATCCCGCGAAGGTGTCGGGCCACGTCCTGGACGCCACCTCCGGCGCGGGCGTCGCGGATGCCGAGGTGTGGCTGCGCAGCACCGCCTTCCGCGCCGTCACGGGCTCGCACGGCGAGTTCCGCTTCGGCGAAGTCCCTCCAGGCACATACATGATGTTCGCGCGCCACCTCCAGTACGGCACCAAGCAGGACACGTTGATCGTGACTTCGGGGCGGACCATGACGGTGGACATGCACGTGGACACGCGCGCGATCGAGATCGCGCCCATCACCGTGACGGTGGAGTCCGTTCCTACCACGCGTCGGGCGATGGGGGGCCTCACGATCACCCGGGAGGATATCGACAAGGTGCGCGGCCGCGTGCGTGATGCCGCGGATATCCTGCAGGCCCAGCACGTTCCGGGGATCATCGTCCGGCGGCGCGCGGACTCCTCCCTCTGCGTCGGCTACACGTCGGGCCAGGTCCGCATGCTGAACAACGAAAGCGGCGGCTGCGTGTCCATGACGATCTTCATCAACGACGTGCGGGCCACGAATACGGATCTCGCGCTCCAGATGCCGCCGGAGTCCATCGACCGGATCGTGGTGTTCAAGCCCTGGGAAGCGGGCAACCTCTTCGGGGCGGGATCGGGGAACGGGGTCCTGGTCATCTATACGCACAACCGCTGAGGCGACGCTCCGCTTCGCCTCTTCAGGCCCTCCCGAGCCTCTTGGCGAACGTGCGGCACCAGTGGCGGTAGCGTTGCGCGAGACGGGGATGCGTGCGCTCGGCGACCGGGAGATAGATCGCGCTCGCTTCCGCGTGGATCGCGCGTCTCCACGCCTCGCCCGTTTCCCGCAGATGGGCGTGCCGGAGGTGGTCGAGGCGCTCGGCGAGGGCCACCAGCCGCACGTGCTCGTCCGCGGTGACCAGCGCCTCGGCGAGCGACTCCGAGCCGGCGATCGGGACACTCAGGACCACGTCGGCCACCTCGTCTCCCAGGTGCATGCGCACGTCGCGGGAATCGATGCGAAAGGCCACGTCCTCGGATTCGGTCACCGCGGCCGCGGCCAGCGTGGCGGCATCCGTGACGCGCGCATCCCTGAGGAGGATCAGCACGGAGCGTCCCGGGTGGAGGAAGAGCGGGTGGTGGTCGTCGTCGATCGCCAGGACGCGGGGCTCCATGGCCACGGCGTGCGCCCGGCTCACCAGGGATACGCCGGCGGCCCCGAGGCCGAACGAGCGCGCGGTACGCACGACGCTCGCCGCCATGGCCGAGCCCCGGTCCACGCTCCCCGTCACGGCCCGGCGGAGGCGGACCGCTCCTTGTGCCACTCCACGTCGCCGCCCGAGTCGAGGTTCTCCAGGCGGGCGAAGGTGAAGAGCAGGTCCGAGAGGCGGTTGACGTAGACCAGGACCCAGTCCTCCACCGCCTCTTGCGCCGCCAGGTGGACGACCGCGCGCTCCGCCCGCCGACAGACGGTGCGTGCCAGATGGAGAGCGGCCGCCGCGGGCGCGCCGCCGGGCAGGATGAAGGCGTGCAGCTCCGGGAGCTCCGCGTCCGCCTCGTCGATCCACGCCTCCATCTCCCGGATGCGCGGGAGCGGCGGTTCGGGCAGCGCCTTCGGAGTGGTCCTTCCCTCCGCGGGTGGCGGCGTCGAGAGCAGGGCCCCGAGCGCGAACAGGTCGTGCTGGATCCGGCCGAGCCGCTCTCGTACCTCCTCCCTGCCGGAGGCCGCAGCCGCCACCCCAAGGCTCGCGTTCAGCTCGTCCACCGTTCCGTACGCGGCGACCCTCGGATGGTCCTTCGAAACGCGCCCACCGCCGAAAAGGGCCGTCTCCCCCGCGTCACCCGTGCGGGTGTAGATCTTCATCGGATCCCCTTGGGCAGCTTGGTGAGCTTTCGGAGCGCCTGCGCCTTGTCCAGGAGCGACGTCGTCGTCCCGGCCTCGCTCTCCTGTCGTGCCGGTGCGGAGAGCAGGTCCCGGATGTCGAGCAGAAGCTCGAGATGGAGCTGGTCGCGTTGGTACTCCAGGTCGAGCCGGGCCATCTCCGCCCGGTCACCGCGATCCCTGGCCCCGTCGAAGGCGTCGCGGTACACACCCTCGAGACTGTGGAGCACCCGCTCGCGCTGGCGCATCGGTATTCTCCCTCCTGGTGGGGACGATCCCGACCCGGCGCGCCGGCCTCGCCATCGATGAGCCGGTCTTCAAACCGCCGCGAGCAGTCGGGACCCGGGGCCGGACGCGTAGTATCCCCGCACGGCCTCGCGCAGTTCATCCAGCCGATCGGTAAAGTAGTGGTCCGCGCCGGGAATGCGGACGAGCGTGATGTGCGGCCCCATGGGGCGGAGCACCTCGCGCGCTCTCGAGCCCGATCCGAACTCGTCGTTCTCTCCCTGGACGACCAGCACGGGCTTGTTGGCCTCGGCAAGGTACGAGTAGTCGTACTCGAGCTTCCCGACCGGCAGACCCATGCCGAAGAGGCCGACCACGCGCGCCTCCTCGGCGCCGACGCCCAGGCCCACCATCGACCCGAACGAGAAGCCGCCCACGATCAGGGGCAGCGAAGGGAAGCGCGGTTCGAGCCAGTCGAGCGCGGCGCGCACGTCGTCCTGCTCGCCCAAGCCACCCTCGTGGCTCCCAGTGCTCGTGCCGACGCCGCGGAAGTTGAAGCGGAGCGCCACCAGGCCCGCCTCGTTCAGGGCCTGGGCCGCGCGGTACACGGCCTTCGTGTGCATGGTGCCGCCGTGGATCGGATGGGGGTGGCACACGATGGCGGCGCCACGGGGAGCCTCGTCCGGCTCCTTGAGGGCGGCTTCCAGCCAGCCGTGGGAAACGGGGATCTTCAAGGGGTGGCTCGGAGGAGTGGGCGCGCCCGGGGATCGCTGTGCGGGAGGGGTGTAGGACAGCTATGTTGTCCAACGGTGAAAAGAGGGTCAAGTGAACGGGAGTAGCGCTGAAATGTCCGGCGCCGATCAGGAAACGGAAGGGCGGGCCAACGAGCTCTACTGGACCTCGGATCTCAGCGTCAACCAGATCGCCGAGGAGCTGGACCTCTCGAAAGGCATGCTCTACGAGCTCGTCCACCCCGCCCCCGCGGGCCTGGCCTGCCCCGAGTGTTCCGAGGAGGTCGTCTACGCGAACAGGACGGCGAGAGACCGCGCTCTGCTCGCCTGCCCGCGGTGCGGGTGGGAGGGGGACGAGGACGAGGCCGACCTGGGAGTGGGCGACGGCTCCGTCGTGCTACCCGAGGCGATGGACGCCGACGCCGACGCGGCCCCTGCACCTGGGATACCGGCGGACCCCGGGCGAAAACGCGTGATGGTGGGCGGCGCGCTTCTCGGCGCCGCGGCCGGTCTCGCCCTGGTGCTCTGGTCGAGGCGTCGCTGACCTTACCCGGACGCCCGGACCCACCCCCATGCCCGTTCACGGTACGCCCACCCGCGATCCCCGCAGCATCATCACCCCGGACGCGTTCGAGGTGTCGCCCGAGCTGCTCGGCCTGCCGCTGGCCAGGCCCATGCAGCGCTTCTGGGCGATCCTGATCGACCTCGCCATCATCGGGCTCATCACGTTGCTCACGAAGAGCTTCGCGCTCGTGCTCGGCGTGGTGGCGGCGGTCTTTTTCATGCGCGGCGGATTCAAGCGCACCCCGGTACAAGGCAGTGTCTTCGGGCGTGCGATGCGCTTGTCGGTGGGCTGCCTCGGCCTGGTGATCGGCATCGTCACCGCGATCGTCTGGGTGTCGCTCGGCGTCGGGGGACGCGGCGACCAACCCGAAGACGACAGCGCGGAGAGCGTGGTGACGGCCACGAACGCCTCCGAGGTCCTGGCAATGCTGCGCGCCGTCGGCGACGTGAGGGAGTTCCGCGAGGCGCCGGATGCCGACGCCGCGCGTCTCGAGGCGGCGGAGCTCGCGCGCCGGGCCCGAGCCCTGGACGTGCCGGACCGCGACGTACGGGAGCTGCTCCTGGGCACCGTGCCCCGCGACGCCCCGTGGGCGGACGACGCCGCCCTGATCGTGGACGAAGCGATGGCCGACGAGCAGGAGGCCCCGACGCCGGGCGAGGCCCAGCGCGCGGCGGAGGTGGCGGCCTTCACTCCTGCGGAGGCCCTCGAGGCCTACGCCCGGCTGCTCCGACAGGGCGAGGACGCGACCGCCGGAACCGCCGACCTGCGCGCCGACCTGCGGCAACGACTTGTGAGCGAGATCGCCACGGACACCCTGCGCAACCTCGAGGAGCACCTGGCGGACGTGCAGGCCCTCAGCGACTCCCGCAAGGGGACGATGGACCGCCTCCAGGAGACCCTCAAGAAGGAGCGGCGGGGCGGCTCCTTCTTCTCGTGGGTGGGGGACATCGTCAACGAGTTGGGCTTCGGCTTCGGATGGGCGTCCATCTACATGACGGTCATGCTCTCCTGGTGGAAGGGTCAGACGGTGGGCAAGCGCATCATGGGGATCCGGGTGCTGCGCCTGGACGGGGACCCCCTTACCTGGTGGGCCGCATTCGAACGCGCCGGCGGCTACGCGGCGGGCTTCGCGACGGGCCTGCTCGGATTTGCCCAGGTCTACTGGGACGCCAACAGGCAGGCCATCCACGACCGGATCTCCGGAACCGTCGTGGTGCTCGATGGCGCCGAAAAGGTCCTGGACTGGGAGGAGGCGCTGTGAGCGACGAGCGGTTCGAGACCGAGGCTTATGCCGATCCCGGCGGCCCGGAGCGGGGCGTCGACGAGCGGTTCGAGCGGCGCATCCTCATGACCGTGCCCGACCGGCACAACGCGAAGCTCCGCCGGCTCATGGAGATCGTGAACGCCGACGAGGATCTCTACGGGCTCTGGGTCGCGGCGAACGTCAACGCGATGGAGCGACTGGGCATGACGGACCACGGCCCCGTGCACGTGAAGATCGTCATGAACCTGGCCGTGCGCATGCTGCGCCTCCTCGTGGACGCAGGCGTCGAACCGTCGGTCGTGAAGCACTACGACATGTCGGTGGACGACGCCGAGATCATCGTCGCGCTGGCGGCTCTCTTCCACGACCTGGGGATGTCCATCCATCGCGCCGACCACGAGGCCTTTTCGCTGTTCGTGGCCCAGGACAAGCTCCGCGGAATCCTGCCGGAGCTCTACGAGCAGCGTCATGCGACGATCGTGCGGGCCGAGATCCTGCACGCGATCATCTCGCACCGCTCCGGCGGGCGGCCGCTGACCATCGAGGCGGGCGTCGTGCGCATCGCGGACGCTCTGGACATGGCCAAGGGTCGCTCACGCATCCCCTTCGCCTCCGGATCGCTCTCCATCCACTCCGTCTCGGCCGCCGCGATCGAAGGCGTCCGGCTGGAGCGTGGTAGCGATCGGGCGATCAGCGTCATCGTCGACATGTCCAACTCCGCGGGTCTCTTCCAGCTCGACCAGCTCCTGCGCGAGAAGCTGCGCGGAAGCGGACTGGAGCCGCACCTCGAGATCCGGGCCCGACTCGGCGAGGAGGAGAAGCGACTCCTGACGGACTTCACGCTGTGAGCATGAGGATCGCGACCGGGCTTCCGCGACCGGGCTCGCCGGCGGAGCCCTGATGGAGGTCTCGGTCTCGCTCCCACTCGCCTTTCTGGCCGGGCTCGTATCGTTCCTGTCGCCGTGCGTCCTCCCCGTGGTGCCCAGCTCCCTGGCCTTCGTTTCGGGGCTGACCCTCGAGGAGCTCCGAGGCGGATCCGCCGCGTCGGCACGGCGCGTCGCGCTGCTGCATTCGACACTATTCGTCGCGGGCTTCGCGGTCGTCTTCATGACCCTGGGGTGGGCGGCGACCGCCGCGGGCCAGGCCCTCGCCAGGGCGCTCCCCTGGCTGAACCGACTGGGCGGCCTGATCCTGGTCCTCTTCGGCCTGCACCTCATGGGGATCCTGCGCACCGCCGCCCTGGCCCGTGAGATGCGAGTGCAGATCACCTCCAAGCCCGCAGGCGCCGTGGGGTCGTTCCTGGTGGGTGTCGCCTTCGGCGCGGGATGGACTCCTTGCATCGGACCGGTGCTCGCGTCGATCCTCCTGTATGCGAGCCTCGAGACCACGCGGGTCCACGGCGTCCTCCTGCTGGCCGTGTACGCCGCCGGCCTGGGCCTGCCGTTCGTGGCGGCATCGGCCGCCTTCAATGCCTTTCTCGCCGGTGTCGAGCGAGCCCGCCGGTGGATGGTGCCGCTCGAGCGTGCGGCCGGGGCGATGCTCGCGCTGGTGGGCGTGATGATGATCACGGGGAGCTTCGCTAGTCTGTCGTCCTTCCTCGCCGGTCTGGGGCAGCTCGTGAACCTGGAGAAGCCATGAGGTCGTCGCTGGCACGGTATGCCGTCTGCTGGCTCGCGATCGCCGCCTGCGCGGATCGGCCCGGCGCGGACGCACCCCGCACCGACACCACGTCCGAGGAGCTGCTCTCGTCCGTGCCCTCCGGGGAGAGCGCCGATGCCTCGGAGGTGCCGGCTGGCATCGCGACGCCGAAGCAGGCCGAGCTCGATATCGCGGTCCTCGGCTTCGATCGCGGCTCGCACGATGCGCCGGTCCGCGTGATCGAGATGTCGGACTACGGCTGCGGCTACTGCCGCAAGTTCCACGAGGAGACCTGGCCGGTCCTCCGAGAGCAGTTCGTGGACGCCGGGAAGATCGAGTGGAAATTCCTTCCCTTCGTTTCCGGGATGTTCAAGAACTCGTCCTACGCGACGCGTGCCGCGGAGTGCGTCATGGAGCAGGGCCGCGAGGTCTTCGAGGCCATGAACACGAGGATCTGGAACGGTCAGAAGGAGTGGAAGGGGAGCGCCGACCCCGCTCCGACGCTGCGCTCCTTCGCGGGCGACGTCGGAGCCGATCTGGGCCGCTACGATTCCTGCCTCGCCGAGGGTCGCCGAGATCAGCGCGTCTCCGCGGCCACGTCGCTGGCTCACCAGGTGGGCGTGCGGGGCACGCCCACGTTCTTCGTGGTCGGGTATCCGCCCCTCCAGGGCGCCCTCCCCACGGAGGCATTCCAGCAGGTGCTGACCATGGTGTACGCGGACGCGACCGGAGCGGCGGGTCGCTGAGGAGCCGAGCGCCTTCGGCGGCGGCGGTCGCGAGCGTCGCGCTCGCGGCCTGCGGCCCCTTCGCCACGGGCGGCCCCGGGTGCCAACCGGTCGGGTCCTCCGTGCGGCTCCCCGAGGCGCTCTCGGAGTCCAGCGGCGTCGCCGTCAGCCTGCGGCACCCGGGCCTCTACTGGACACACGGTGACGGCGGATCCGACCTCTTCGCCGTCGACCGCCAGGGCACGGTGCTGGCGCGCTTTCCCGTCAGCCCACTCACGCGGGATTGGGAGGACCTGGCCCTGTCGAGCTGCCATGACGGGGGTTCCTGCCTGTACCTCGCGGACCTGGGGGACAACTACGAGGAGCGGCCGTTCGCCCGGATCCTCCGCGTCGCCGAGCCCGATCCCGCGGCGAGCGGCGCTTCGCTCCATGCCGATGTCTTCCCCGTTCGCTTCCCGGACGGTGCGCGCGACGTCGAGGCCCTTCTCGTTCTACCGGGCGAACGGGTGCTCGTGGTCACGAAGGGACGCAACGACCCGGTAACCGTCTACCGCTATCCGGGCCCCCTGCGAGCCGACACCGTCGGGCTCGAGGAGATACAACGCCTGAGTGACGACCCGCCCGTCCTCCCGCGTGAGGTGACCGGAGGGTCTGTCGCCCCCGGGGGCGGGCTCGCCGCGCTTCGCACCTACGAGTCGCTCCAGTTCTACGACGTCCGATCCGACACGCTCGTGCCCGTGCGCGGCGGACTCGTGAACCTGCGCCCGTTGGGGGAGGCCCAGGGAGAGGGCGTGGGGATCGGGCCCGGCGGCGAGGTCGTTCTGACCTCAGAAGGAGGCCCGCTGGGTGGGCCGGGCTCCATGTCGATGGTGCGGTGCCGCCTGGAGGGGCTCTAGCAGGTCGCTGCCGGCACGCCCGGTGACGCGCTTCGGCGCGGCTGGCGCGTGCGCACCCGGACGCCTCACTTTGGCGGGCCTCCCCCACCCAGGGGTTCCAGGCGCACGACCGCTCGAACGTTCAGGAGTCCATGATGGATCGCAGCAAGCTCACCAAGCTCCTGGTCCTGGCGACGCTGATCGCGGGATCGCCCCTCGCGCCGCACCGGCTGACGGCGCAGGAGCAGGCCACCACACCTCCCACCATCGAGAGCAAGACCGAGGGGATGCGGAAGATGGACGGCTTCCTCCCGGTCTACTGGGACGAGAAAGCCGGCAAGATGTGGCTGGAGATCGGCCGATGGGACGAGGAGCTCCTCTACTATCCGTCGCTTCCCGCCGGACTCGGCCAGAATGACATCGGCCTGAACCGCGGTGACCTCGGCGGAGAACACGTCGTGAAGTTCGAGCGCGTTGGACCGAAGGTCCTCATGCAGGAGCCCAACTACCGTTACCGCGCCGTGTCGGACCGGCCGATGGAGCGGAAATCCGTGGACGACGGCTTCCCGACGTCGGTGCTCTGGGGCTTCACGGTGAGCGCGCAGACGGGAGACCACGTCCTGGTGGACGCCACGGACTTCTTCCTGCGCGACGCGCACGGCGTGATCCAGACGTTGCGACGTAGCAACCAGGGCACCTTCCGCCTGGATGCGTCCCGCAGCGCCTTCTATCTGCCGCGCACGAAGGTCTTCCCGGACAACACCGAAGTGGAGGTGACGCTCACGTTCACCTCCGACCAGCCGGGCGGGCTGGTGCTGAGCGTCACGCCGGACGCCGACGCGCTCACCGTGCGCGAGCACCACTCGTTCGTGAAGCTGCCTCCGCTGGATGGCAGCTACACGCCGCGCAAGGCGGACCCCCGCGCCGGATACGGTGGCATCGCCTACATGGACTACGCGCAACCGATCGACCGGGACCTGACGCAGCGCTTCATCGCGCGCCACCGGATCGAGAAGCGCAACCCCGGCCCTGCGCCGAGCGAGCCCGTCGAGCCCATCGTGTACTACCTCGACCCCGGCACACCCGAGCCCGTGCGCAGCGCGCTCCTCGAGGGCGGGCGCATGTGGAACCAGGCTTTCACGGCCGCGGGCTTCATCAACGGCTTCCGGATGGAAGTGCTGCCCGACACAGCCGATCCCATGGACGCGCGCTACAACGTGGTGCAGTGGGTGCACCGCTCGACGCGTGGGTGGAGCTACGGCAACTCCATCGTGGACCCGCGCACGGGCGAGATCCTCAAGGGTCACGTGACGCTCGGGTCGCTGCGCGTAAGGCAGGACTACCTGATCGGGGTGAGCCTCCTCTCGCCCTACGTGAACGGCGACGAGGACCCCACCGCGATCCGTGAGATGGCGCTGCAGCGCATCCGACAGCTCGCCGCACACGAGATCGGCCACACGCTCGGCTTGGCGCACAACTACCTCTCCAGCGCGCAGAAGGCCCACGGGGTGCAGTCCGTCATGGACTATCCGCAGCCCGTCGTCGCGCTCCAGAACGGACAGGTTCACCTCGGCCGGGACTCCTACGCGAACGAGATCGGTGCCTGGGACAAGATCACGATCCGCTACGGCTACACGGACTTCCCCGCGGGCACGGACGAGGACGCGGCGCTCGAACAGATCCTCCAGGAGGGCATCCGCAACGGCATCACGTTCATCACGGACCAGGACGCCCGCCCCGCGTCGAGCGCCCATCCGAACGTGCACCTCTGGGACAACGGCGCCAACGCGGCCGCCGAGCTGCAGCGCATGATGGACGTGCGTCGCGTGGCGCTGGACGGATTCGACGAGGCGGCCATCAAACGGGGTGAGCCGCTCGCGACCATCGAGGAGGCGCTCGTGCCGCTCTTCCTCTACCACCGCTACCAGACGCAGGCCGCCTCGAAGGTGGTGGGGGGGCAGTACTACACGTACGCGATGCGCGGCGACGGGCAGCAGCCGCTACGTCCGGTCCCCGCCGCAGAGCAGACCCAGGCGCTGGACGCGCTGGTGCGCACGCTGCGCCCCTCGGAGCTGACGATCCCGCGTGACGTGCTCGCCGAGCTCCCGCCCCGGCCCTTCCTCTTCAACCCGCACCAGGAGCTCTTCCGCCGTGAGACCGGCCTGGTGTTCGACGCGGTGGCCCCGGCCACCGCGGCGGCGAGCTTCACGCTCGAGTACCTCTTCGATCCCGCGAGGAGCGCACGCATGGTAGAGCAGAAGGCCCTCGACCCGTCGCTGCCCGGGTTGATGGACGTGATCGAGCGCGTGCGCCAGGCCACCTTCGGCGCAACTCCCGGTGACGGCTACGAGGCCGCCGTGAGTCGGGCGGTCGAGCAGGTGTTCGTGGACCGCCTCATGGCGCTCGCGGGGGACGCGCCCATGCCCCAGGTGCGCGCGGAGGCGCAGTACGAGCTCGAGCAGGTCGGCGTGCAACTCGCCCAGGCGTCCGACGGCGCGGGGCCGGAGGACCGGGCGCACTACCGCCTGCTGACCTCCGAGATCGGTCGGTTTCTCGCGCGACCGCACGCCCCGGTAGCCGAGCCGGGCGCGCCCAACATGCCTCCGGGTGACCCCATCGGCGACCCGGGCATGCAGTGGCTGGGAGGCCTCGGCGGTACGGCTATCGCCGGCGCCGCAGTGGGCACGCCCCAGGTCGACCTGAGCTGCGACTGGGACCCTTGGTGGTGGTAGCCGTCCGACGGCATCGGTCGACCTCGAGGGGCGGGTGCGGTCTTCGCATCCGCCCCTCGTCGCGTTGGACCCGCCCCCTTGCGTTCCCGTACATTATGTACAAATAATACAATCCATCCCAACCGGAGGACGGGTCGACCGGTCCAAGGAAGAGCACGCGAGGACCCCGGAGCGCAGACATGAAGCCGATCACGACCGCGGATGCCAGGAAGAACATGGCCGAGCTGCTGAATCGGGCGGCCTACGGAGGGGAGCGCTTCGTCGTGACCCGCCACGGCAAGGAGCTCGTGGCCATCGTTCCGGTCGCGGACGCCACGCTCCTGGAGCGGCTGCGCGCCCTTCTCGAGAAGCGTGACTATCAGGCGGCGCTCGAGGCGGTGGCGGAGCTGGGCACGGTCCCCTGGGAAGAAGTGCGTCGGGACCTGGATCTCTGACGCTGAGCATCCCGTGACCTGGCGCATCGAGCTGTCGCGTCCCGCCGTATGGGCGTTGCGATCGCTGTCCCGTGAGGACCAGCGCCTGGTGGCGGAGCGCATCCGCCTCCTGGAGGAGGCGGGCCCGCCCCCGGGGCTCGATCCGTCCAAATCCATGGACCTCCCCGCAGGATCGCAGTGCCTGGTGTGCGTGGTCGACATCGAGGGGCGACGGATCGTGATCGTGACGCTCAGGCCGGTCGAGGCCCCGGCGGGGCGTGTGGTGGCGGGCCTGCTCGGCAGGCTCCTCGGGCGATGGGTCGCATTCAGCGGAGGAGGGGGAGGAATGGGAGCACTCACGCAGGATCTCGCATTCGCGCTGCGCGCGCTCGGGAAGGCGCCCGGCTTTTCGGTCATCGCCGCGCTCACGCTCGCCCTCGGCATCGGTGCCGCGACGGCGATCTTCAGCGTCGCCGACGGCGTGCTCCTGGTGCCGCTCCCCTACGGCGATCCGGACAGGGTGGTCACCGTGTGGAGCAGCTGGGTGAACTTTCCCGACAAGACGTGGGTCTCCGTCGGCGAGTACCAGGCGTGGGTGCAGGACAGCCGCTCCTTCGAGGACCTGGCGCTCTACTACACGGGCAGTGCCAACTTCACCGACCCCGACGACCCCGAGCGGGTCGGCGCCGCCGGCGTGACCCCGAACACCTTCTCCGTGCTGGGCGTCCAGCCCGTGCTCGGCAGGATCTTCACCCGGGACGAGGCAAGGGAAGAGGCGCCGCTGGTGCTGCTCGGATACGACCTCTGGCAACGCCGCTTCCACGGCGATCGCGGCCTGGTCGGGCGGACGGTGGAGATCGACGGCACCGCCCGCACCGTTCTCGGCGTCCTCCCGCGCGGGTTCGTTCTGCCCGTCGACTACGCATCGCCCTCCGTCAGCGAGGTCTTCGAGCCCGAGTACGTGGACCGGGACGCGCCGGACCCCGTGCGCACCAACGGAGGCAACCACGGCTCGTACGTGGTCGGCCGCCTGAAGCCCGGCGTCACCGTCTCCCAGGCGCGGACGGACCTGATCGAGCAGGCCGACCGCTGGGTGGCCGAGGGCAGCCGACGCGCCGAGATGCAGTATGTGCCGCGCGTCTACGCGGCCAGGGACGACATCGTCGGTACGGCGCGAGGAACGATCCTGGTGCTGCTGGGCGCGGTGGCGTTCGTGCTCCTGATCGCGTGCGGCAACGTGGCCAACCTGTTGCTCTCCCGTGCGGACGCGCGTGCTCGGGAGATCGCGGTGCGCGCCGCGCTCGGGGCGGGGCGGATCCGGCTCGTGCGCCAGCTTCTCACCGAATCACTCGTGCTTTCGCTGGCGGGCGGCGCGCTGGGCCTCGCCCTCGCGGCCCTCGGCGTACGGGCGCTCCTCGCGGTGGACCCGACCGCGGTGCCTCGGACCGACAACATCCACGTGAACGGCCCGCTCCTGGCGTTCACCCTGGGTGTCTCGATCCTGTCGGCCCTCCTCTTCGGCCTGATTCCCGCGCTCCGCGTGTCGCGCGGGCACGTGGGGCGCACGCTGACCGACGGCGCTCGGGGGGCCGGCGCGGTCGCTCGCTCGAATCGCACGCAGGGTCTGCTCGTGGCCGCGCAGATGGCGATGGCGGTGCTCCTCCTCACGGGCTCCGGGCTGATGATCCGCACGTTCGTGGGACTCCTCTCGGTGGACCCCGGCTTCCATCCCCAGCGCGTCCTCACCATGCGCCTCACCGCACCGAGCGCGAGCTATCCCGGGCGTGCCGACGTGGTGGCGTTCTACGACGAGCTTCTCCGTCGCATCCGCGAGCTCCCCGACGTGAGCGCCGCGGGTGCGGCCAGGCTCCTCCCGCTGGGAAGCACCATGGGCGATTCGGGCTTGCGGGTGGAGGGCTACGTGCCCGCGCCCGACGAGTCCACCCAGGCCGACTGGCAGTGGGCCACCCCGGGCTACTTCGAGGTCATGGGCATTCCTCTCGTGGAGGGCCGCACCTTCCACGAGGGGGACGACGGGGACGGGCAGCAGGTCATCCTCGTCAACCGGTCGCTCGCGCGCCACTACTTCGGAGATCGCAGTCCCCTGGGCGCCCACATCAGCGTGTTCGACGGGCGGTTGAACTCGGCGGATCATCGCGACTGGGCCACCGTCGTCGGGGTGGTGGGGGACGTTCGCCACAACGGCATCACGGCCCAGGCCAAGGAGCGCTTCTACCGACCGCTCGCACAGGTCGCCTCGTCGATGCGCAGCGTGACGCTCACCATCCAGGCACAGACAGGCGATCCAACGGCCCTGGTCGGGCCCGTTCGACGCGTCATTTCGGCGATGGACCCCCGCATGCCCGTCGCCGAGGTGCGCACGATGGATCAGGTGATGGCCGCCTCGATCGCCCAGCCGCGCTTCGCGATGCTCCTCCTCGGGGTGTTCTCCGGGGTCGCGCTCTGTCTCGCGATCGTGGGCATCTACGGCGTGCTCGCCTACGTCGTGAGCCGGCGCACGCCCGAGATAGGGATCCGCATGGCGCTGGGTGCCGACGGCGGCAGGGTGGTGAGAATGGTGGTACGGCAGGGGATGGGCATGGCGTCGGCCGGGGTGGTCATCGGTGTAGTGGCCTCGCTCGGCATGACACGGTTCATGCAGGGGATGCTCTACGGCGTGACGCCTTCGGATCCGGCCACGTTCGTCTCCGTCCCCCTCCTGTTCGGGGCCGTCGCGCTCCTCGCCTGTTGGATCCCGGCAGCCCGAGCGGCGCGGGTACAGCCGGCGGTGGCGTTGCGGGGCGAATAGCCCGGGGAGGCCGATGCCCCGCAACGACGTCGAGCGTCAGGGGGTCCGCGGCCTTCGGCGGGACTCGGCCTCCGCCAGGGCGCGCTCGATCCGGCGGTCCGGGATGAACCAGATGACGGCGACCAGGCCGTAGATACCCAAGGCCATGGCTTCGTGCAGGAAGGCGGCCGGGATGGCGACGGCGTAGAGGACGGGTGAGATCTTGCCCTTCCAGTCGCTTCCGATCGCCCGCGCGAGGATCGAGTCGCGTCCCTCCAGAGCCAGGATCCGTCCCTGGAGGATGTAGTAGGCCATCGCCGCCATCAGCAGCACAACGCCATAGACCGCCGTAGGCGCCGGGGCGAAACGACTCTCGCCCATCCATCCCGTCACGAACGGCACCAGGGACAGCCAGAAGAGGAGGTGGAGGTTGGCCCACAGGACCGCCCCGTTCACGCGGCTCGTGACGGCCAACATGTGGTGGTGGTTGTTCCAGTAGATTGCCAGGTAGACGAAGCTCAGCACGTAGCTGAGCAAGACCGGCCAGAGCCCGCGCAGGGCGGAGAGCTCGGCACCGTGCGGCGCCCTCATCTCGAGGACCATGATCGTGATGATGATGGCGAGCACGCCATCGCTGAACGCTTCGAGCCGGTTGGTCTCCATCCTCCCCCCGCCGAAGGAGATCGGGTCGGTCGACCGGCCCCGTCGCGGCCGGATCCGATGTCCCGGGACGATACCGGTGGCCGACGTACGCCGCCACACACACGATGTCACGGGCTTCCCCTGCTTGCCGTCGGCCGAACGGGTCGCATTTTGAGGACCAGCCCTCCCTACCCCTCAGCCGAGGGTCTCCGATGATCGCTCGTCGCTCGTACCGCGCCACCGTTCTCCTTCTCCTCCTGGCCACGGCCGCGTTCCCGCTGGCCGCCCAGAAGGTCACCTCGCCACGCTCGTTCCTGGGTTACGAGATCGGCGCGGACTATCAACTCGCCAGCTACGCCCAGCTCGAGTCCTACTGGGCCAGACTCGCCGAGGAAAGCCCGCGGATGGTGGTGCAGGACATCGGACCCACGGCGGAGGGTCGCCGCGAGCTCATGGCGATCGTGACGTCGCCGGAGAACCAGGCCCGCCTAGAGCACTACCGGCAGATCTCCCGGACGCTCGCCCTGGCGGACGGCGTGGACGAGGACTCGGCTCGCGTGCTCGCCCGCGAGGGTAAGGCCGTGGTCTGGATCGACGGAGGACTGCACGCTTCGGAGGTCCTGGGTGCACAGCAGCTCATGGAGACCGTCTACCAGATGGTGAGCCGGAGCGACGAGGAGACGCTCCGCTTCCTCGACGACGTGATCATGCTGTTCGTGCAGGCCAACCCCGATGGCCAGGACCTTCTCGCGAACTGGTACATGCGGGAGAAGGACCCGCTCAAGCGCACGACGGGCGGCATCCCGGTGCTGTACCACAAGTTTGTCGGGCACGACAACAACCGGGACTCCTACATGGTGTCCCAGCCCGAGACCGAGAACATGGCGCGCATCCTGTACATCGACTGGATGCCGCAGATCATGTACAACCACCACCAGGTGGGACCTGCCGGCGCCATCATGTTCGCCCCCCCGTTCCGCTATCCGGCGAACTACAACATCCACCCTCTCGTCCTGGCCGGCATCGAGAAGGTGGGGATGGCCATGCAGGGGCGCTTCGTCGAGGAGCAGAAGCCCGGCGTCACCATGCGGGGCGGCGGTCCGTTCTCGACCTGGTGGAACGGCGGGCTGAGGACCACCGCCTACTTCCACAACATCATCGGGCTGCTCACGGAGACGCAGGGCAACCCAACGCCGATCCAGATCCCCTTCGTCCCCAGCCGCATCATGCCGAGCGGCGACGCGTTCATGCCGATCGCGCCGCAGACCTGGCACTTCCGGCAGTCCATCGACTACGAAGTGACGGCAAACCGAGCGGTGCTCGACTACGCGTCGAAGAACCGCGAGGAGCTCCTGCTGAACATCTGGCGGGCAGGCCACGACGAGATCGAGCGCGGTAACACCGACACCTGGACCCTCACCCCGAAGCGGATCGCGCATCTGCGTGCGGTCCTGGCGCGCGACGGCAACGAGGAACGGTTCCTCGGCCCCCAGACGGGCGCGCTAGCCGGGTATTTCTCCTCCGGCGTCCCCGTGGACTACTTCGCCGAGCTGCGGCGCCCCGACGACCGCGACCCGCGCGGCTATATCATTCCGCGGGACCAGCCCGACTTCCCCACGGCCACCAAATTCGTCAACACGCTGATCAAGAACGGCGTGACCGTGCTGGGTACCACCCGGGACTTCCAGGTGCAGAACAAGACCTACCCCGCGGGCTCCTGGGTCGTGAAGACCGCCCAGGCCTACCGGGCCCACGTCCTCGACATGTTCGAGCCCCAGGACCACCCCAACGACTTCAAGTACGAGGGCGGCCCGCCCGTCGCGCCCTACGACAACGCCGGCTACACCCTTGCCTTCCAAATGGGTGTTCGCTTCGACCGCATCCTCAGCGGGTTCAGCGGACCCTTCGAGCGCGTCGAAGGCCTGGCCACCCCACCTGCGGGCCGCGTGGCCGACGCGGAGGGAGCCGCCGGCTTCCTGCTGAGCCATGCCGTCAACGACGTGGCCACGGTCACGAACCGTCTCCTCGCCATGGGTGCCGATGTTAACTGGCTAAAAGAGCCAATGACAGTTAGGGGAAGGGTGTTCCCCGCCGGAACGGTGTACGTGCCGGCCAGGGGACAAGTTGTGGAAAAGCTGTCGGAGTGGGCCTCGGAGTTGGGCATCGATGTGCAAGGAACGCCGGCTGCTCCCACCGTTCCCATGCTCGCGATCAACCGGGTCCGCATCGCGATTTGGGACCAGTACGGCGGGTCCCAGCCGAGC
>Ga0307423_1000615_pt1 | contig 23793 bp, 17 predicted proteins | sample SalMarWE160310MG_FD_202154 | JGI IMG/M metagenome (GOLD analysis project Ga0307423, IMG submission 202154) | Salt marsh sediment microbial communities from the Plum Island Ecosystem LTER, Massachusetts, United States - WE1603-10 | ecosystem: Environmental > Aquatic > Marine > Intertidal zone >...
TGGATCAGGACCCGGCTCTCCGCGACTCGCCGCTCGAGACTCCGGTCGTCGAGGAGCTCGCCGGTCACGTTCACTCCGGTCCTCTCCTTCAAGTCCCGAACCAGGGCCCCGAGCTCGTCCTCGACGACACCCAGGACGACCAGCGACGAGGGCGCGGCCCGATGGGCCAGATCGAAGCCGATGGCCCGCGCTGCTCCTCCCGAGCCCAGGATCAGGACGGGCTCGCCCGCCAGCTCGACGCCGGCTTCGACGAGCGCCTGGCGGGCGCCGGGACCATCGCTCCCGAATCCGCGCAGACTGCCAGCCTGGTTGACCACGGTATTGATGGAGCCGATCTGCGCATCGACCTCGGCGACCTCGTCCAGGTGCTCGATGATCGCCATCTTGTGGGGAATCGTGACGCTCAGGCCGCGGAAGTTCTCGAGGGCGCGCATTCCCGATACGGCGGAGCGAACGTCCTCCACGCGGAAGGCGAGATAAACGAAGTCGAGCCCCAGCTCCTGGAAGGCCCGGTTGTGGATCGCCGGCGAAAGCGAATGGGAGACCGGGTTTCCGATCACGGCGCAGAGCTGGGTATTGGGACTGACATCGGCAATCGATCTCATCGTCACCGCCCGCCTCCGCCTCTGCGCGGCAGAACCATAGCCCAGCGCCCTGCCCCCCAGAACCCGAGGAGCTTCGCCCCGCCCAGGAGCGGCGGATGGCCGTGGTGAGGCTACGATGGTGACGAAGGGCGGCGGAGGAGAGCCATGAAGACAGTCGTGATCGGCGCGGGTATGTCGGGGCTCACGGCCGCGGCCTATCTGGCCCGGGCGGGGCACGAGGTCACGGTATTCGAGCAGTTCCCCGAGATCGGCGGTGTGACGGCCACGCTGAAACGCGAGGGCTACGGATGGGACCTGGGGCCGCTCCTGCTCGAGGGATTCTGTCCCGGTGAGAGCGCCCACCAGATCCTGACCGAGCTCGGTGTGGCCGACCAGGTGCGCGCGGTGCGCGAGGATCGGGGCATCCGCATGCCCGACTTCGCCCTGTGGAAGCCGGAAGAGTACCGAGGGCCGCAGTGGCGGCGAGAACGCCTCGAGGCGCTGTTCCCCGACGAGGGAGAGGGTCTGGACCGCTACTACCGTTTCTACGACCAGACGATGGACGTCATGGCGCTCTCACGGCGCTGCGACGCGGCGACGGGCGTGGCCGCGCTGCTCCTCAAGCTCCGAACCTGGCTGGCCTTTCGCAAGATCAAGGAGATGGCGAGCTGGTCGGCCGAAACGCTGCTCGACCACTTCTTCCAGAGGCCCGAGCTGAAGGCGGTCTTCACCGGCATCCTGGCCGACTTCGTGGTGCTTCCCAGCGAGTTCCCCGGCCTCGGCATCCCGGGGTGCAACCCCGAGACCTCTTTCGACCGCAGGATTCCACTTCAGCTGAACCGAGCCGGTCCGCGCACGGGCTACTGCTACGTGATCGGCGGAGTCGGGAAGGTGGTGGAGGCGTTGGCGGGCGTGATCAGCGCGAGCGGCGGCAAGATCCAGACCGGCGTCGCCATCGAGAAGATCCTCGTCGAGGAGGAGAAGGTCGCGGGCGTGCGTCTCGCCGACGGGCAAGACGTCTCCGCCGAGCTGGTCCTCGCCAGCGGCGGAGCCAAGGAGACCCTCTACCGGCTGGTCGGCAAGGAGCACCTCAGCGAGGAATCCGTCCGCGGTGTCGAAGCCCTGCAGCCAATGGAATCGGTGCTGATGGTGCACCTGGGCATCGACATGGACGTCGGTCGATACCAGCCCGCGGCGCTCTGCTACTACTACCGCAGCTACGACATCGACGGCTGCGTCCGGGCCTGCCGAGAGGGCCGCTACCACGAGGGCAGGGATGGCTTCCTGATCTACGTGCCCTCCATGCACTCACCGGAGCTCGCCCCTGCGGGCCACCACGCGGTGACCATCTACACCATCGCACCGAACAGGCTCAGCGAGGGGAGCTGGGAAGCGCGCAGGGAGGAGCTGGCGGACAAGCTGGTCGCGGAGGCGGAGCGCTTCGTGCCGGGGCTGCGCGAGCATACCGAGGTGCGCGTGGTGCTCACGCCGGAGGACTTCCAGCAGCGGACCCACCTTGCCCATCACGCCTTCGGCGGCATCTCACCCGTCATGGGCAAGACGAATCCCGCCCACCAGACCGACGTCGAGGGCCTCTGGTTCATCGGTGCGCAGAGCGAGAGCGGGGGCGGCGTCACCGGTGTGATGAAGGGTGCGCGGAGCGTCGCCAGACGCATCCTCTCGGCCGATTGAGAGCGAAGGGAGGAGCGGAGAGCAGCTCCTGCGCAACGGAGGCAAAGCATGAAGGTGCACCACATCAACTGCGCGACGATGCATCCCCCGGCGGTGCAGGAGATGGTCACCCACTGCCTGCTCGTCGAGACCGAAAGCGAGCTGGTGCTGGTCGACGCCGGCTATGGCACGGACGACATCGATCGCACCCGGGCGCGACTGGGCTCTCTGCTCCCGCTGCTGCTCCGGCCCAGCCTGCTGCGATCGGAGACCGCCATCGAGCAGGTCCGGGGGCTCGGCTTCGATCCGAAGGACGTGAGAAACGTGATCCTCACCCACCTGGACGTGGATCACGTGGGAGGAGTGAGCGACTTCCCCTGGGCGCGGGTGCATCTGACCCGCGACGAGCTCCGCGGCGCCTTCGAGAGCTCCACGGCCTCCGAGCGCGGTCGCTTCAGGAACCTGAGCTGGGCGCGGAATCTGGACTTCGCAACCTACGAGCCGAACGGCGAGCCGTGGTTCGGCTTCCGCTGCGCTCGCGAGCTCGAGGGCTTGCCGGCGGAGCTCCTGCTGGTATCGCTTCCCGGCCACACGCGCGGCCATGCGGGCGTGGCCGTGCAGCTCGGGGAGCGATGGCTCCTGCACTGCGGCGACGCCTACTTCCACCGCGCCGAGATGCAGCCCGAGCCGCGGCGCCCCTGGGCCCTCGCGCTCTTCCAGCGCATCGCCGTCGACGACGTCACACGGCGGCGAAGCCAGGAGGAGCTGAGAAGGCTGGTACAGAGCCACGGCGACCAGGTGCAGGTCTTCTGCTCCCACGACCAGCGCGAGTACGAAGCGGCGCGAGACCGCGCAACAGGCTAGGGGGTGTACCTCTGCAGGAATCCGCGGACCTGCTGCACGGCGTCCACGACGACTTCCGGCTCCTTCCAGCGCTCGACGAGCTCGCCGTTCGGCGCCAGACGGGCGATCTCACGCGATGTCTCCGACGGGTGGTAGAGATCGCTGCCCAACAGCACCAGCATGGGTATCTGGCATCCGCGAACAAAATCGCGTGAGACGTTGAAGACGAAGTCGCCGTCGTACATGTTCGTCCGGAAGCTCCGCCAGGCGTCCTCGGCCACCTCGGGCTGGCTCCGCCCGAGCTCGGCGGCCCAGCCGTCGAACATCTCGTAGAAGGCCTGCTGGTTCTCACCGCTGCGCCCGATCGGCTGCTGTAGGACGGCGGCGGCCACACGGTCGGGGACGGCCTGCATGAGCCCGAGGCAGTAGGAGCCGCCGATGCAGCCCCCCAGCACGTGACAGCGCTCGATGCCCAGGTGATCGAGCAGAGCGGCGTGGTCGGCGGTGTAGACGTGCCAGCCGTCGTCGGCTCGCACCGGCGCCCGGGAGCGACCCGCGTTGCGCTGGTCCATGGCGACCACACGGAAGTCGCCCGCCAGCTCCGAGATCGGGTTCCAGGGCGATTGTCCCCAATGCGCGATGCTCGAGCGCATGCCACCGGGTGCGAAGAGCAGCAGGGGGAAGCCCTGTCCATACTCTTCGTAATAGATGCTGACGTCGTCGCGGTCGAAGCTGGGCATGCTCTCGAGAGTACCCTATACCTGGCCCTGGCGTTCTATCTGAGACGGGGTCCCGAACGGGGCGAGCGGCCGTCCGAGGAGTCGAGAAGCTGATGACAGACGGGACGGGGCGGCTCTTCTACGGCTGGTACATCGTCGCCTTCTGCTGGGTCGTCAACTTCATCGTCTTCGGCATCGCCGTCAACACCTTCACCGTCTACGTGAAGCCGATCCAGGCCGAGCTTGGATGGTCGCGGGGAGAGATCTCCCTGGCGATTTCCCTGGCAGCCGTCGCCATGGGGCTGGGGGCACCCTTCATCGGGCGGCTGATCGATCGCACCGGTGCCAGGCTGCCGATGGCGGCGGGAGCCACGGTCGTCGGCCTGTGCACGATTCTCCTCTCGCGGGCGCAGTCGCTCCCCTACTTCTACGCGGTCTTCGTCGTCTCCGGCATCGGCCTGGGAGCGACCACGATCATCCCCGTCTCCCTGGTGATCTCCAACTGGTTCACCGCGATGCGCGGAAAGGCGCTCGGCATTGTGATGACGGGCACCGGACTCGGCGCGATGGTGATGGTTCCCGTGAGCAGCTGGATCGTCACCCACTGGGACTGGCGCACCTGCTACGCGATCATGGGATGCATCATCCTGCTGATGGCACCGCTGAGTCTGCTCTTGATTCGCACGCGCCCCTCCGACATGGGTCTGCTGCCCGACGGCGGTCTCGCCACTTCGGAGGAGCCAGTGTCAAACGACGGAGTCACCGTGCCCGAGGCCTTGAGGACGCAGGCCTTCTGGCTGATCGCAGCGATGATGGTGCTCGCGGGCCTGGTGGGGCTGGGCTTGGGCGTGCATCTGATGCCCTACCTGACGGACATCGGACATGCGGAGTCCAGGGCGAGCCTGATCATCGCCATCATCTCCGGCATGACCTTCCTCGGCAAGATCAGTCTGGGCTCTATCGCTGACCGCTGGGGCGTGCGGCCGACCGTGGCGCTGGCCTTCGGCATGATCCTGGCCGGAATCCTGCTGCTGATGGGCGCGGAGGCGCTCCCCGTCGCCTTCGCCTTTGCGATCGTCTACGGCTTCGGGATCGGGGCGCCGCTCGTCCTCAACCCCGCACTCACGGCCGAGTGCCTGGGCCTCAAGCACTTCGGCGCGGTGTTCGGGATTCTGACCCTGTTCACCACCGCCGGCGCCGCACTGGGCGCCGTCCTCACCGGCTTCATCTACGATGCCACCGGCTCCTACATTCCCGCCCTGCTGCTCTTCGTCGCCTTGACGGCAATAGCGGGGCTTTGCGGCGTGATGGCACGCCGCGCGCTCCCCACCTGACCATCCGAGGACAACCATGGCGAACAACCGACAGATCCTGGTGAAGGAGCTCCCGGAAGGGCCGCTCGAGGAGCGCCACTTCGAGCTTCGCGAGGCGGCGATTCCGACGCCCGGCAGCGGCGAGGTGCTGACCCGGACGATCTATCTCTCCCTCGACCCGGCGAACCGGGCCTGGATGCGGGGTGCCACCTACCGCGCTCCGGTGGCGGCTGGCGAGGTGATGGCCGGCTTCACGGTCGCGGAGGTGGTCGATTCGCGCGATCCCGGCTTCCGTTCCGGCGACCTCGTCGAGTGTAACAGCGGGTGGCAGGAGCACGCCGTCCACCCGGCGAGGGCGCTCCAGCGACTCGAGCCCCGGGGCCCCTTGAGCCACCACCTCTCGGCCCTCGGCGGCACGGGACTGACCGCGTACTTCGGTCTGCTGGAGATCGGACGCCCCCGCTCGGACGAGACCGTGGTGGTGTCCGCAGCGGCGGGGGCGACGGGGAGCGTGGCCGGCCAGATCGCCCGGATCCGGGGATGCCGCACCGTGGGGCTGGCGGGATCCGACGAGAAGTGCGCGTGGCTGACCGGAGAGCTCGGCTTCGACGCGGCGATCAACTACAAGACCGAGGGGCTTCGCCAGGCTCTCGAGGAGCATTGCCCGGACGGGATCGACGTCTACTTCGACAATACCGGGGGGGAGATCCTCGAGGCCGCACTGTTCCGCATGAACCTGCACGGCCGGGTGGTATGCTGCGGCGTCGTCTCCCAGTACGACACCGCCACTCCGGCGCCGGGGCCGCGCGGCGTCCCGGGTCTGATCGTCACCAAGCGACTCCGCATGGAGGGCTTCATCGTCTCGGACTTCTTCCAGCAGCGCGCCGAGGCGACCGACCAGCTGGCCCGCTGGATCGCCGACGGTCAGCTGGTGGTCCGCGAAGACATCCTCGAGGGCCTGGAGGCGGCGCCGCGCGGACTGATCGGCCTGCTCCACGGCGAGAACATCGGAAAGCGCATGGTCCGGGTGGCGCCGGAGCCTTGAGCGGGGACGGTCAGAGTCTGCTCTTTCCGTCGCTCGAGTAGAAGACCTGCCCGTCGACCGTCTCGCGCTGCAGCAGCCCCTTGCGCTCGACGTAGCGGAGGTGGGCGATCGCCTCGCCGGTGGCGAACCAGCGCTGCATGATCGGGAAGTCTTCCCAGCAGCGGGCCACGATGTCCCAGCTCATTTCACTGGCGGTCTGATAGGCGGTCTTCCGGTCCTCCGTCAAGATCGAGATCACCTCGTTCGCCCGCACGCGGTGGTGCTCCACCAGCTCCTCGATCCTCTTGCTGAAGTTCTCGATCAGGCTCCGGTGGCCCGGAAGACAGAGCTCCACCTCGAGCTGATCGGCCATCCTCAAGCTCGAGAGGTAGGTGGCCAGCGGATCCTGATCGTCGGACCAGGCCTGGATGTTCGGCGTGATGTCGCCGAGGACGTGATCCCCGGAGAAGAAGAGCTTCTTGTCGCGCTCGTAGAGCGAGATGTGACCGTTGGTGTGCCCGGGCGTCGCCACCACCTCCAGGCGGTACGCGCCAACCTCGAAGGTCTCGCCGCCCTCGAGCGGGATGTAATCCACGACCTTCTGCGAGCTGTACTTGTTGCCGGGGTGGTTGTGAAGCGAGGCGCGAACCTCATCGGCGGGGAAGCCGCTGCGAATCGCGTACTCGCTCAATGGGAGGGTCTTCGTCAGGTGGGCGAAGTCGATCTTCATCACCTGGGCATCGAGACTTCCCATGAAGGCCCGCGACCCCTTTCGGAGCAACGTCGAGATCAGTCCCGCGTGATCCGCGTGCAGATGGGTCGATATGAAGTCCGTCCGCTCCAGGTCGACCCCGATCTCGTCCAGACCGGCCTCCAGGACCTCCTGGCACTCCGGCCGCTTCATGCCGGTGTCGATGATCAGGTTGCGCTCCCGCGAGGTGAGGACATAGGAGTTGATCTCCTTGAGCGGGTTCCCGGGAAGGGGCACCACCACGCGATGAAGCCCAGGCCGTATCTCTTCGATCATCTTCCTCATCCCTGCGGGGTCTGGCTCGCCTGGGGAACGCTCGCATCCGGTTCCGCGCTCTGCTGGCGAGGGCGCCGCGGCAACGATCACTCTGCTGACTGTGGCGGAAGGGTACCAGAACCAAATTACGCTGTACCGAATAGTTTATTGCAATGCAAAATTATTTGTGATACTAAATTTTCATGGCCGAGGGACTCCGAGCGCGCAAGAAGGCCCGCCTGCGCCAGGGCATCCTGGACACCGCCGTGGAGGTCTTCCGCGAGCGGGGCTACGAGAAGACCACGGTCGAGGAGATCGTCCGCAGGGTCGAGATCAGCCAGCCCACCTTCTACAAGTACTTCGGCTCCAAGGACGCGGTGCTGCGGGAGGTCGCCGGCGGCCTGCTGCGCGGGTGGGCCCAGGAGGCCGAAGCGGGTGCGCGCCGGGAAGGCGAAAGCACCGGCGCGGCGCTGGGCCGCATCTTCGAGAGGATGGCTTCGACGATGCTGGAGGACCGGCCGCTCTGGCAATGCATCGTCCTCGCCGACGCCCTCAACCCGATGCGCGCGCCCGAGCAGCGGGACGCCGACCGGGACGCCACCCGCGGAATTGCCGCCATTCTGGCTCGTGGCCAGCGCACGGGGGAGATCACCGAGGGCTTCTCGGCGGTGCGGCTGGCCGAGAACCTGATCGCGATGCAGGTCCTGGCGTGCCTCGCCTGGGGCGTCGACATGCTCGAAGGTGGAAGCATCGAGGAGGTTCTCGCCGAGAATCTGGACTTCTTCCTTCGCGGCGCCGCAGCGGCGAAGGAGTGAGTCCCACTTCAGACGGAGGTTTCGACCATGGCAAGGGACATCGAGAAGCTGAGTGCGGAGAAGCTGCCGAAATCAGGGGAGATCCTGGAGCGGGCGCGAAAGGTGCTGCTGTCGCCGCAGGTGACCGGTCCCTTCCGCGCCCCCAGCTCCGTCGCCTTCGTGAAGGAGGCCCGGGGCTCCCGGATCGTCGACTTCGACGGCAACGAATACGTGGACGTCACCATGGCCTATGGGCCGCTGATCCTGGGCCACAGCCATCCCGTGGTGGTGGAGGCCGCCGAGAAGGCCATCCGCAATGGTACGGTCTACGCCATCGCCCACGAGAGGGAGGTGCGCTGGGCCGAGATCATGGTGGATGCGATTCCCTGCGCCGAGCGGGTGGCCTTCATGAACTCCGGGACCGAGGCGACCATGCACGCCATCAAGGTGGCGCGGGCTCGCTCCGGAAAGGACCGGATCGCCAAGTTCGAAGGCGGCTACCACGGCGTCCACGAGTGCGCCCAGGTGAGCAGCATCCTCGCCACCCAGATGGGCCCGGTGGAGGATCCGCAGAGTGTCCCCGATACGCCGGGGATCCCCCAGGCGTTCGTCGACCAGGTCCTGACGCTGAGCTACCGGCAGCCGGAGAGCCTCGAGAAGATCCAGAAGCACAGCGACGAGCTGGCCGCCGTGATCATCGAGCCGGTGCCGAGCTCCTTCCCGATCGATATGGGCGACTACCTGCGCGAGCTTCGCAGGGTCACCAGCGAGTGCGGCGTGCTGCTGATCTTCGACGAGGTGATCAGCGGGTTCCGCCTCGGCTACGGCGGAGCCCAGGAGTACTTCGGGATCACCCCGGACATCGCCACCTACGGCAAGATCATGGGCGGGGGCTTCCCGGCCGGCGCGGTCGCCGGGAGCGTCGATGCACTACAGCCGCTGATCACCAGCGGGAACCCCCTGCAGGACTTTCAGGAGAAGCTCCTGATCGTCGGGACCTTCAGCGGCAACCCGGTGACCGCCAGCGCGGGCATCGCCACGCTCGAGTACCTGCGCGACCACCCGGAGATCTACCCTCACATCGACGGGCTCGCCGACCGGATCAAGCGGGAGGTGCACGCCTTCTGCGAAAGCGAGGGCTTCGCCTTCCGGCTGATCGGAGTCGGGTCGTGGTTCCTGCCCTATTTCGTGGAGAGTGAGCCGAGCTGTGCCCGCGACCTCCGCGGCCTCGACAACCTGCTGAGAGGAGAGATCCTCGGCACCTACATGCGCTACCACGGCGTGTATCTGCCGGACCTGCACACGGTCTTCATGTCGTCCGAGCACGATGACGAAGACGCCGACAGGGTCATCGGGGCCTTCGAGACCTCCCTCCTCGAGATGCGGGAGGACGGGATCCTGTAGCCCGCCGACGGCAACGCGGTCGAATTACGAAACCGAAGCCCTTCTTATCCACGGCGAACCAGGAGACCGAAGGGCGGGCGGAGATGGGCACGCGCGCGCTACGTTTGCCCGGCATCTTTGCCTGCGCGTCCAGCATCAAGTGAGCACGGAGAGGATTCGAGATGAGCGACGAGATCTACAGGAAGCTGGCCAAGGTTCTCGACACACTGCCCAACGGGTTCCCGGCGACGGAAAGCGGGGTCGAGATCAGGTTGCTCGAGAAGATCTTCCAGCCCGACCAGGCAGAGCTGTTCTGCGAGCTGCGGCTCGCCTTCGAGTCCGCCGAGCAGATCGCCGAACGCACCGGTCGCCCGCTCGAGGGACTGGAGGAGAAGCTGATCGCCATGACCGAGAGAGGGCAGCTCTGGGGCCTCCAGTTCGGAGGAACCTGGGTCTTCAAGATGATGCCCTGGGTGTTCGGGATCTTCGAGTTCCAGCTTCCACACCTGGACCGGGAAATGGCCGAAATGTGGGAGGAGTACCACCCGGCGTTCGGCTCGGAGTTCTTCTCGAAGACTCCGCAGATGATGCAGACGCTCCCCATCGAAGAGGAGATCTCGTCCGAACAGCAGGCTCTTCCATACGAGAAGGTCTCATCGCTGATCGAGAGCGGCCAGTCCTTCCTGGTGAGCGAATGCGTCTGCAAGAAGGAACACGACCTGGTGGAAAAGCCCTGTGATCGGCCGCTGGAGGTCTGCCTGGCCATCGCCCCCGTGGAAGGTGTCTTCGACGATTCCAGCCGTGGAAGGGTCATCACCCGGGAGGAGGCGTACAAGCTGCTCGCCGAGTGCGAGGAGAACGGTCTGGTCCACATGACCGGCAACACCCAGAACGACCGATTCTACATCTGCAACTGCTGCAAGTGCTGCTGCGGTGTGCTCCGGGGAATCAATGACCTGGGCATCCCTGCGAAGGACGTCATCAACTCGCATTACTACGCAGTGATCGATGCCGACGAGTGCAACTTCTGTGGGGTCTGCGCGGAGGAGCGCTGTCAGGTCGGCGCCATCGAGGAAACGGACGATTCCTACGAGGTCATCGGCGAGAAATGCATCGGCTGTGGCCTCTGCATCACCACCTGCCCGACCGAGGCCATCCAGCTGATGCGAAGGCCCGAGAGCGAGATCGCTCCCCCGCCGCTCGACCAGGAGCAGTGGTACAGGGATCGCGGCCAGGTGCGCGGAGTGGATTTCAGCAAGTACGAGTAGGCCAGAGGGCCGAGCTCAGCCTTCCCCAGCGCTGATCCCAGCTGGAAGACCGCCGAGAATCCCGCTCACGCGGATCCCCCAATGCGCCGAAGAGAAGCGGAGCACCTGGACGGCTCTGGCTGCTGCAATCCGAGCGGATCTTTGAAGAAATGCTCGATAGCCGCCAGCTCCGATGGGACGTGGGATCAGGAGAATCGGGTTGGAGAAGGTCGCCCAGATTCTGATTGCCACCGGAATGCTGGTGAGCTGCGCCCTCCTCCTGGGAATCGCAGTCCAGCTTGGTAGGAAGCGGGATCCGCGCACGCTGGCCCCGCTTCTGATCAGTCGCGCCCGACGGTTGGCTCCCCTGTTCAGCCTGCTCGCAGCCATTTCGCTCTGGATCGGCGCCTATGCCCTGGAGCTCCTGCTGGACGACCATCTGCTCTCCGTCTGGATGCACCGCCTGGTCTTCGTGGGCGTCGCATTGACACCGCCCGCAGCGTTGCTCACGGCGCTCGAGGTCTCCAGCTGCAGACCCGGGCGCTTCGGCGAACGCCTCCTGTGGGCGCTCCTCGTCCCGATTCCCCTGGGCACGATCCTCCTCACCTTCACCAACGACCATCAGGCCTTCTTCTGGGCACCGGGTCAGCTCCTGCGGGTCGGATCCTTGAGCCCGATCGAGACCATTCTCGGTCCGTGGTTCTGGGTTCACACCGTCTTCTCCTACGCCTGCATGACGATCGCGTGTGCGCTGCTCACGCTGCATTACCTGCACCAGGAACGGCGGGCGTCCGAAGCTCTTACCGTGCTCGGCGCATTCCTGGCTCCTTGGGCGGTGAATGCGCTGGTGGTATTCCTCGGAGCCGGCTCCGCGATCGATCTGACTCCTGTTGCCTTCGTCATCACCGGGGGACTGCTCTACCGGCTCATGCATCGCGACATCCTCGCCGAGGTTCTTCCCGTCGCACGCGTCACGGTCCTGGAAATGCTCGACGACGCATTGTTCGTCGTCGACGAGGACGGCCGGATCCTCGATACCAACCGCTCCGCACTCGCCATCCTGAAGGAAATCCAGCCGGGCTTCGAGCGCTCCCCGCCTCCTTCCCTGGCGGATTGCTGGCCCGCACTCGCCACGCTGCTCGAGGAAGAGCATCCCGAATCACGGGGGATCACGATTCGCAGGTCCAACGGTGAGACCAGGAATCTCGACCTCTGGGTGACGCAGCTCCATCCCCACCACGAGGTGGGCCCCCTCCGCGCGGTCGCGCTCCGCGACGTCACCGACCGCCGCCGAGCCGAGCAAGAGCTCTTTCATACCGCTCACTTCGACGCCCTGACGGGGCTGCCGAATCGAAGGCGCTTCTTCGAGAACCTCGGGGCCGCGCTGGAGACGGCCCGGCAACGCGGCCACTGCCTGGCGGTGCTGTTTCTCGATCTCGACCAGTTCAAGCTCGTCAACGATACCAAGGGTCACGCCGCCGGCGACATCCTGCTCCGCGGCGTCGCGGCTCAGCTTCTCCGGGGAATGCGGGGAAGCGACACCGTCGCCCGAATCGCTGCCGAGGACCAGGGGCCCGAGATCGGCCGGCTCGGCGGCGACGAGTTCGCCATCGTCCTGCCCCGAATCGCCTCTGCCCAGGACGCCGGGGACGTGGCCGCGCGCCTCCTGAAAGCGCTCGAAGAGCCGTCGAGCAACGTCGGCGAGGTCGCAGTCACCCTGGGCGCAAGCATTGGCATCGCGATCTTCCCGGACGATGGCCGAGACGCGGACACCCTCCTGAAGCACGCCGACGCGGCCCTCTATTACGCCAAGGAGCTCGGAGGAAATCACTACCAGTACTTCCACAGCCGCCTCAACCGAATCGCTCAACGCCGGGCAGCGATCGATCAGGAGCTTCCTCGGGCGGTCGGATCGGACCAGATGCGCCTGGTCTACCAGCCGAAGATCCGCATGTCCGGCGGAGAGGTGGCCGGCCTCGAAGCCCTCTTGCGATGGTCCAATCCCGAGCTGGGCAATGTCTCCCCCGCTGAATTCATACCCATTGCGGAGAAGACGGGGCTCATCCAGCCGCTGGGCCGCTGGGTGATCGACCAGGCGTGCCGGCAGGTCCGAGCGTGGAGGGACGCCGGGCTGCCGGTTCCACCCGTCGCAGTCAATGTCTCGAGCATTCAGCTCACCAACCCCCGCTTCGTCGAGACCGTGACAGACAGCCTGCGACGTCACGAAATCATGCCCCAGGATCTGGAGATGGAGATCACCGAGCGCACCCTCCTCGAGAATGACGAGAGCACCTTCGTCGCGCTTCGCGATCTCAGAGCCATCGGCGTGTCGATCGCACTGGATGACTTCGGCACCGGGTATTCGGCGCTCGCCTGTCTCAACCGCTTCGACATCGACCTGCTCAAGATCGACGGCTCGCTCCTGGAGGGTGTCGGCGAAGACGAGCGAGCCACCGGTGTGGTGTCCTCCGTGATCGCCCTTGCGCATTCGCTCTCGATGAAGGTCGTTGCGGAGGGCGTGGAGCGAGAGGAGTCCGCGGAGATCCTCAGCGAGCTCGGCTGCGACGAGGTTCAAGGTTTTCTCTACAGCGAGCCGCTGCCGCCCAGCGAGTTCTCCACCTTTATGAGGTCCGAGCGCAGCTCGCAGCTCCCCTTCACTGCCACGAAACCGGACGAATGAGGTAGGCGCCCGCAGGTTTCCGGCGCCGTCAGGCGAGCTCCGCGCTGCCGAGATACTCGGGAATCGCCGTCGGCCAGCCGAGCCGCTCGCGCACGGCTCCCTCCATCGCCGTCAGGCTCTGGTCTTCCCCGTGCACGAGAAAGACCCGCTCCGGGGGCCGTGGTGCGGTCGAGAGCCAGTCGAGCAGGTCGGTCTCGTCACCGTGCGCGGAGAACCCATGGATGTTCTGCACCTCGGCGCGAACCGGAACCATCTGCCCGTGCATCTTGATCTGCTCCTCCCCCTGTTGCAGCCGCCAGCCACGTGTTCCGACGGCCTGGTATCCGACCAGGAGGATCTTGTTCCGGTCCTCGGGCAGAATGCGCTTCAGATGGTGGATGACGCGACCGCCGGTCAGCATGCCACTGGCCGACACGATGATCGCCGGTCCGCGCAGGCGGTTGAGACGCTTCGACGCCTCGACGCTCCGCACGTAGTGGGTGTTGTCGTCGCGAAGCGGACAGAAGTCCCCCGAATCGGTGCGGAGGTCCGCGGCGAGGTTCGGATCGTTTCCGAAGTGGCAGTACACCTCATTGGCGCTCACGGCCATCGGGCTATCCACGTAGATCGGAATTTCGGGGATCGCTCCCGCGCGCTCGAGCTGCTCGAGGCGATACAGCACCAGGGTGGTGCGTCCGACCGCGAAGGCGGGAATCAGGGCGATTCCGCGACGCGCCACCACGTCGTTGATGGCACGCGCGAGCTCTTCCTCGAGGGACTGCTCCCGGTGGGAGCGGCCGCCGTAGGTGCACTCGACCAGGATCGCGTCGGGTGCCGGCTCGCCGATCGGGGCGGCGGAGGTCATCAGCGGCTCCCCGTCCTGACCGAGGTCACCGGAGACGAGGATCCGTCGGAGGTCCCCCCCGCCGGTCTCGACCTCGACCAGGGCCGAGATCGACCCCAGGATGTGGCCCGCAGAGCGGAGCCGCACCCGCACCCCTTCCGCGACCTCGATCCATTCCTCGTAGGGCGCCGGCGAGAGCTGCTCGGCCGCCCGAGCTGCGTCTTCCTCGGTGTAGAGGGGAAGCGCAGGGTGATGCTTCGAGAACGCCTCGCGGTTGGCGTACTCGGCCTGCTCTTCCTGCAAGCGGCCGGAGTCGGCGAGGATCAGCTTGGCGATCTCGGTCGTCGGCGCCGTTGCCAGCGCCTTCCCCCCGAAGCCCTCGCGGACCAGCCGCGGGAGCCAGCCGCAGTGGTCCAGATGCCCGTGCGTGAGGATGACGGAGGAGATCTGGCTCGCCTCCACGGGTAGCGGATTCCAGTTCCGCAGGCGCAGCTTCTTGGTTCCCTGGAACATCCCGCAATCCAGCAGCACCTTCGCGCGCGGCGTCTCGAGCAGGAAGCGCGAGCCGGTCACGGTGCCGGCCGCGCCGAGGAAACGGATCCGCAAGGAAGATTTCAACGGGAGTCCCTCCACGTGAGCAATCTCCGGACAGCATAGGGGTGATGCCGGAGAGCGCCTAGCCGCGCGCAGTCCCCTCCGGCTCGAAGCCCCGAAGGCTAGAAGTCCGGCTCGGCGATTCCTTCCGCTCCCACTCGCCAGGGGGTCCACACCAGCGCCACGCGTTCCACGGCCAGGTCGGCCTTCCTGGGACGAATGGGAAGCTCCTCGCAGACCACGTCTTCGTCGCCCAGCTGATCGCGCGCCGCCCCGAGTCTCCCCTGGAACTCCGCCTCGAGCTCCTCGAGCTGCTGGCGAAGTGCATCGGCGTCGTCCCGGGCGCGGGCCACGTCGGCCCGCTCGCGCGCGGCTCGGCCGGCTCCCCGCGCCGCCGTGGTCGCGCGTCCGACGTTGCCGAGGCTCCCGAGCTTGCGGCCGAACAGCGCGCCCAGCACCGTCGCGCCGACGGAGATCACGGTCTGCGTCTTCTGCTGCTGGTACTGTGAGCGCTCGCGTTCGACTCGCTCCTCCGCCTTGCGAATCCTCTCCGTCAGTCGCGCGAGCTTCGGTGCATACCGCTTGCGCAGCTTCTCCAGCTCGAGGTCGCGCTCCTCGTGCAGCAGCTGCCGGAGCTGCGCCCGGAACTCGCCCTCGCTCTGGCCGGGGCGCGATATCCCTCGCGGGTCGGCGCAGCGCCAGACCCGCAGCGGGAAGCTCCGATAGAGGTGCGTCCGGAGCATCTTCGACCAGCGCGCGTAGGTGGCCGGCCGCGCTGCGGCAGAGGGGAGTGAGGCGAACTGCGCACCCTCCTCGGGTCGGTCCTCGAGACCAGGAGCGCCCTGCTCGAGCAGGCTGGCGTCGTCCCATGGCATCCGCAGCGCCTCGTCCCCGCGAACCGGGGCGAGAAGTGCCACGCTCCTCCAGAAGTCGATGTCGGTGCCCGCCTTCGTGTAGTGGAGCGTCGCAACACCCAGTGCGGCAGGGCGGTACACGAGCCTTCCCCGAGTCCCGGCCCTCCCGGCGACGGGGAGGAAGTACTCCTCGACCTCGGGGGGAACCACCGGACGCGTGGACCCGGCGGACGGCGCCGCTTCGGAGACGGGGGGCGCGGCCGGACCCGACCCGGGCCGCGAAGGCGGCTCGACGGCCTGCCTGGGCTCCGCCATCAGCCGGGCGATCTGCTCGCGCGTCAGCGGCCCGCAGAGGTAGCAGAGCGTCCAGCGGGTCTGGAAGACGACGGGCTCGTCCTCGTGGACGTTGTTCATGAGAAACACCCGGCTCCCCAGCCCGGCGAGGATCCGCTCGATCCGGGCGCGGTCGAAGCCCGCGCCGGCGGCTGCCGAGGCGCCCTCCAGGCCCTCGATCACCCGGGCCTTGTCGCGCTCGGTCTGCAGCCTTCCCAGGAACCAGGTACCTGCGTTCGAGAGCCCCTTGTAGTCGAGGTCCACGGGATTCTGCGTCGCCAGCACCACTCCGAGCCCGTAGGCACGCGCCTGCTTGAGCAGGGTCAACATCGGAGTCTTCGAGGGCGGATTCGCCGTGGGCGGGAAGTAGCCGAAGACCTCGTCCATGTAGAGGAGCGCCCGCAGGCTGCCGGTGCCGGGCTGCGTGCGCATCCAGGCGATGACCTCGTTCAGAAGGATCGTTACCAGGAACATGCGCTCCGCGTCGGAGAGATGCGCGATGGAGACGATCGCGATCCGCGGCTTCCCCTCTGCGGTGTAGAGCAGACGGCCCACGTCGAGCGGCTCGCCCTGGCTCCACGCGGAGAACGCCGGCGAAGCCAACAGGTTGTTGAGTGTCATGGCCAGCTCGAAGCGGTCCTTCGACGGGAAGAACGACTCGAGATCCAGCACGCCGAGCCGTTCGAAGGGGGGGCTCTGGATCTCGTGGATCAGCGAGGCGAGATCGAGGTTGCGCCCCTCGCTCCAGGCGCGATCGATGAGCGCCGAGAGCAGGATGTGCTCCCGGCTGCGGATTGGGTCCGCGTCGACACCCACCAGCGCCAGCAGGCCCGAGACCGCGGAAAGGGTGCGCTCGCGCAGGGCGTCCTCGTCGCTCGCCACCTGGGGCGGGGGCGCCGCCAACGAGCGCAGCACGCTGAGCGGAATTCCCGCGCTTCCACCCGGGGTGTAGATCGCGAGATCGGCGGCCTCTCGGAGTCGGGCGATCCGGTCGCCCGACTGGCCCCACTCTGCGAGACCTCTCCGCCACAGATCCGCCGTCCACCGCGCGTGCTCCTCGAGTGTGCGCCCGTTCCGCGCCGCCTCCGAGGAATCCAGCCAGGGGAGGAAATCCGCGGGGCGCAGGTGAGGGAAGCCCAGCAGCAAGTTGCCGAGGTCGCCCTTCGGGTCGATGGCGATGGCGGGGATGCCGTCGAGGGCGGCCTCCTCGAGAAGCGCGATGCAGAGCCCCGTCTTGCCGCTTCCCGTCATGCCCACACAGACGGCGTGCGTGGTCAGATCCTTCGCCTCGTAGAGCAGGTCCTCGTCGCGGACGCGGGATTCCTCCAGGTCGTAGCGGCGCCCGAGATAGAAGGCTCCGAGCTTCTCGTATTCCGCCATCTCTCTCCGCCTCCGGGTGCCGCCGCGGGCACCCGCGTCGCCGGGCCCCTCGGCGCGGAGGCATGGTATCGAAGCTCACCCCGCTGCAGCATCCCGGGAGACCGGTGCCCGCACGGGAAATCCACCCGTGCGAGAATCGCTCTCCGGCCCGGAGGATGCCTTACCGAGGGCCGGTGCCACCCCGGCGAGAATCGGACAGCGACTGGCGAGCGCGCGGAAGTTGGAACTGCACCGCCTCCCCGATCGCCCCCCGGCGGGGCAGCTCGAGCCAATCGCCCTCCTTGGGAATCTCGGCGAGTTCCTCGTCGTGGAACCAGTCGAAGAACACCGGAAGCTGTCGCCTCTGCTCCTCGGGGAGGTAGTCCCAATTGGCGTCCCTGTTGGTGATCTCCCACCACTCGGGCTCGGTGAGCTCGGCCAGCTCGAGGTGGATCGCCCGCAGGCGCTCACGCGACTCGTACTTCATGTCGTCGAAGATTCGGCGGGCGCGCCCTGCGTCCCCGCAGCTCAGGTAGTAGGTGGCCAGCTTCACCTGGGCCTTGCGCACGCCACTCAGCGCCGACTCCTGCCCGGTCAGGCCACCCGGCTCGCGGTCCACCTGCAGGAGGATGTCGAGCATGGCGTCGTGGCTCTCGGCCCCCGCGGTATGCGCCAGGATGATCATATCCGCCAGGTCGTGGGCGGCCGCCTCCGTCACGAAGGTCTCGCCGACCTCGAAGGAGATCCTGGCGTAGTACTGCAGCCAATCCGCGAGCTCCTTGACCAGCTCGAACTCGCCCATCTCGAGCAGCACCTCGGAGGCGAAGCGCCGGAACTCGGCCAGCACGTTCTGGGCCGTCCGCATGTCCCGGGCCGTGATGCTCCTGCTGAGGTCGGTATTGAGGAAGCGAAGGGCCAGGCGCAGCACCGGGCGATCACCCGCTCGGAGCGCCGCGCAGGCGATGCGATGGGTGTGGATCGAGATCAGGTGGTTCAGGTCCGGGGCGTTGTGAAGTCCTCGGAAGAAAGCCGTCTGGTACCCGCGCAGGATCTTCGCCTCGAGCCAGGTCCGACGCTCGGTGAGAGAGCTGATGATCTCGGGATCCAGCGTGACGAAATCGCGATCTGTCTCGGCCAGGCACTCGACCTCGAACCACGCCGCCGGGAGGTCCGGCTTCAGCGCGAGCTGGGCCCGTACCAGCTCGGAGAGGGCCTCGATGGCCGGAACCGCGAGCGCGCTCTCGTCGTTCTTGATGGCGATCAGGATGATGTCCGCCAGCTGCTCGACGTTGACGATGACATTCTCGCGATGCCGTTCGATCGACGCGCCCGAGCGCGCGGCGCGCCGGATGGAGCGCGCGGCCTGGCGCTGGACCCGGCCGATCACGTTGCCTGGCGAGAAGAAGCCGAAGAGGTAGCCGAAGTAGGGCAGCAGGCCGAGGACGGCGAGCGAGAGCGCCCCCGTGGCCACCAGGACCATGGTCTCGGGGTAGTCGGGACCGTAGAGGCTCATGTCGACCCACAAGACCAGCACCACAGTGACGACGAAGCCGCCCAGCACCAGCGCGTTCACCGGGTCGCGGATGAAGAGCGGCGCGATGCGGGCCGTGAAGCGGCTCGACGCCAGCTCGACGAGGATCGCCACCACGGTGAGCGCGATCGCGAGCACGGCTACCGGCACCTCCCCCATGTTGGAGAGGACCTCCACAGCCCTCGGGCTGGACCACAGCTGGACGAGTCCCACTGAGCTGGGACGGCCCCCGAACTCGAGGAACCAGAGCACGGCGTAGATGGTCCCGCTCGCCGCCACCAGCGCGACGAAGCCGATGAAGACCAGCAGCAACCCGGGCGGCCGCGGCTGATGCTGGCGCATTGCAGGAGCATCCGACACCACAACCTCCGGTCCGCTTGTCTGCTGTCACGCCGGTCAACAGACGACTCTGCGCTGCCCCGCCCCCCGCGTCACAGCCCCGACAGCCCCTGCGATCTGAGACCGCTTCAGGAGGCGCCCGTCAAATGTTTCCGGCGGCTCCCGAGGCCGTAGAGGGAGCTTCGCCCGCTACGGAGAGGATGAGAATCCTGGAATCCCGGTAAATCGGGCACTAAATCTAGGGAGTCGAGCCTGGAGAGGCGAAAAACCCCCAGCGACCGGATCGGAGACGCGCGGAGGGCCGGGCTAGCCACGGTTCTCGCTCACGCGCGGCTGACAGATCGCCACCAGCAATTCGCCGACCTCGGCCGAGGTGACTTCCGGCTTCCGCCAGGTCGCCTGCCGAGCCGCTTCCAGCGCGAGATCGGCCAGCGAGAGCAGGCCGATGACCCGCTCCCATTCATCGACGACCGGAAGGCGACGCACCCGTGCCTCTGCCATGATCGCCATGGCCTCGGAGATGGGATCACCCGGATTGCAGGCACGGACCACCTCCGTCATCGCATCCCCGACTCGGATGTCCGGCAGAGCACCTGCGTGGAAGCGGGTCGCCATGCAGATGTCGCGATCGCTGATCATGCCGAGCAGCCGCTGGGACCCGTCGCCGGCCGTGACGGGAAGGCATCCGCAGTCGCTGTCCCACATCATCCGGGCGGCCTCGCTGAGACTGTCGCCCGGTCGACAGGTTCTCGTGACCTTCTCCATCAGCTGTTCGATTCTCATTTGGACTGGTCTCTCCGTGCCCCGGCCCCGGGAACTCTGGATGAAGTCTCGCCGGGCAAGGGGAGGACGAAAATCCCGGAATCTAGGGATATCGGACGCCAAATCTGGGGGGTCGGACCGCTGAAACTGGAGAGTGAGGGTGCCGTCAGGCGGTCCCGCGAAATCAGTGCGATCCCGCCAGCGCGCTCTCCGAGAAGAGCTTGCGCGGGAGCTTCTTTTCCAGCTCGATCTCGTCCACCAGAAGCTCCGTCTGGGTCTGGTTGACGAGATCCTTCACCACGACGAGGCGCGGCACCCAGCTCTCCGCCTCCCTGGTGACCTTCTCCAGGGGCATCACCATCACCTTGCGCAAACTCTCCCCCTTCTCGTACAGATCGGTGTGGATGGGGATGCAGCGCTCCTGGTCCACGAAGGAGACGATCCGCTCGTAAGCCGACTCCTCCCCGCGCGCGGGCCGGCCCTCCACGACGAAGACCTTGCGTCCCTCGACCTCTTGGTCGGGCAGGCGTTTCACCTCTCCATCCTCGGCGAACCCCTGGAAGCGCTCGAAGTCCTCGTAGCTGAAATCGGTGCCGAACATGGATCCGGTGATGGAGCGCTTGGTCACCCGGCGCACCCTCCGGAGCTCCGGCAGGTACATGAACATGTCCGCGCGCTCGCCCTTCTGGATCAGGAGCAGGGCCGATCCCCGCAGGTCATCCGGAGCGGAGAAGCGGATCAGCGCCTTCGAGTCATCGCCGAACTTCTGCCAGTAGATCGTGGCGCTGGAGACGCGCGCCGAGCCCGTGCGGTCCAGCGTGCGCAGGGTCACGGTCTGCTCCGCGGAGAGCCGGGGCTGGTTCGCCTTGATGCAGTCGAGGATTTCGTCGACGTCTTCTCCGGTGTCGACGTTCACCGCGGCTGCCGGCATTCCGGCGGCGAGCAGTGCGAGAGCGGTCAGCGTGGCGATGGCAGAAGCCATGGAGTGGATTCCCTTCTTACATGCCGGTGGAGCAGGTGCCCAGCCTACAGGTTTGTCCCGCCGGGTACCAAGAAGCGCGAGAAGCCGGCTCGTTGACTTTGCACCGGCTCGGAGATCGCAGCACGATGCATCGGCTCCAGTCCCACACCCGCCCTCGGCGGAACGGATCACGGCCTCCAGCGACCGTCCGAATGCACCCACTTCCGAGTGTTCTCCACGGTCTGAAGGACGGTGTTCCGGGAGAGCAGTTTCTGGACGATGTGCGGTACCCCCCGGTGTGACCCTCGGCATCGAGCACCTGGTCGAGGACCCGACCATCCGCGATCTGGCGGAGATTGCGCTCGAGGAGCTCGCCCGGGACGAGGAGACCTGCGAGGGAGCGCCGGCGCCAGCTTGAGGCCCCCGCTCCGAGCAGGGCGCCTTCGGCCTAGCGCTCCAGGGAGGTCAGGCCTTCGCGAATCGCGTATTTGGTCAGCTCTGCGACGCTGTGCAGATCGAGCTTCTTCATGATGTTCCGGCGATGGCTATCCACCGTGGTCGTCGCGATCTGGAGCCGCTGGGCAATCTCCGACGAGGTGTGTCCTTCGGCCAGGAGCTGCAGGATCTGACGCTCCCTCGCCCCCAGGTGTGAAGGGGCGGAATCATCGTTCTGGGCGGGCCCGCGAAGACGAGACGTCACCACGGTTCCCGCGACTTCCGGACTCAGATAATGACGCCCGTCGGCCACCACACGGATGGCGCGGCGCATTTCGTCGACGGCGGCATCCTTGAGCACGTAGCCGCAGGCCCCGGCCTCGAGCATGCTGAGGACGTAGGGTTCATTCGAATAGGTGGAGAGCGCGACCACCTTCGCCCGAGGGTTCTGGGCCAAGATCTGGCGAGTCGCCTCGATGCCGTTCAGATCCTTCATTCCGATGTCCATGACGATCACGTCGGGCCGCCGGGTCCGAGCCATCTCCAGGGCCTCGTACCCGTTCCCGGCTTCGCCGACCACATCGAGGTCGTCCTCCAGGTCGAGGATGGAGCGGAGGCCGTCCCGCATCATCTGATGGTCGTCCACGAGAAGAATCCGGATGCTCATGCCGGCTCCGAATTCGTCTCCGAGCCCGCGGCGCTGAGGGGCGCACTGAGGGTGACCTTCGTCCCCTCACCGCGTCTCGATGCGATGGTCAGGATTCCGCCGAGGTGATGCAGTCGCTCTCGAACACTGAACAGGCCGTACTCACTGGCATTCGAGGAGGAATCGAACCCGACACCCCGGTCTTCCACGACGATCGCGATGTCCCCGACCCAGTACGATATGCGGACCACCGCGCGATCTACCTTCGCGTGTTTGGCCACATTGATCAGCAGCTCGTTCACGCTCCGGAAGAGCGAGATGCGCGTTGTCTCGTCGAGCTGGACGCACTCGCCCTGATCCTCCACCTTCACCTGAAGGCCGTAGCGCCGCTCCATGTCATTGGCGAGCCACTGGAGCGCCGCCACCAGGCCCACCTCGTAGAGGACGGGAGGGCTGAGCCGCCAGGTCATCTCCTTCGACTGCTCCCGCGCTTCGCCGATCAGGCTCTCGATCTCCCGGAGTTGTGGATCGAGCATTTCGACCTGCGCCTCCTTGCGCAGGAGTCCGAGCTTGATGTTCAAGAGGGCCAGCACCTGCCCGATCCCATCGTGCAGGTCGACCGCCGCCCGGCGCCGCGCCTGCTCTCTCTCCAGCTCCACCTGAGCGGAATGAGACCGCAGGCGCCCGTGGGCGTTCTCCAGCTCCTGCGTGCGAGCCTCGATCCGTTGAATCAACGGAGACGTGATGCGAACGATGGACGCGACGCCGATGCCGACGGCGACCAGAGCGATGCCCGAGACCATCGCTCCCGCGCGCCGCAGGGGCCTTCGGATCTCTGCCATGTCGATCTTGGCGACGACCCCCCAGTTCACTCCGCGTACGAACTCGTACGCGGCCAGCACCTCCACGCCCCGGTAGTCGAGTCCCACGATGGTCCCACTCTCTCCGTTCAGCGCCCGACACATGGGCTCGGCCAGTCCGGAATCGAAAGGAGTCGGCTTGGGGGCCTCGACATCCTCGTGCCGGTGCCGGAGGAGCCAGACGATCTGGTCGCCTTCACGCCGGGCGAGAACGAACTCACCGGTCTCGCCGAAGCCCGGGAACTTCTCGTGTGCGTCGACGATCTGGCTCAGCGTGGCTGCGGTTGCCCCTCCTGGAAGCTCGCCCGCGCTGAGTCTGGCATCGAATCCTGCAATGGCCTCGATGATGCGCGCCCGGCTCTGGACCACCTCGTTCAAGCGGGCGCGGTGCACACTGAATCCCGCGTCATACAGCACGTAGATGGCCATGGCCGCCGTCGAAAGGGCGACCGCCGCCATGATCGCGACCGAGAACAGGAGGATGCGCGCGCGCTCCGTCACGAGTCCCTGTGCGCTTCGCCCGCTGAAGCGGGTTCCTCCGGTTCCACCCGAGACGGGCTCACCACTTGTCGGCGAGCCCCCTGAACTTGGAGTCCGTGATGATGTACTGCATCACCTTGGTGAGGTGCGCCTTCTCCGCCTCGATGACGGAGTCGAGGGTGTCGTTGGCACCGAGGACCTCCCTCATGGTGCTGTAGAACTGCAGTGTGGCCTTCTCCAGCTCGAAGGCGATGCCCAGGGCGTCATCCTTGTTCTCGATCTCCTTGCTCTTCTTCTTGAGTCCCTCCTGGCCCATGAAGAACTGGGAGAGCGACATGGCTCGGAGATACTGGAACTCGGGTCCGGTGGACACGCCTTCGTCCGGTGGTGTCTTCTCCAGGAGCCGGCGGAACTGGGCCTCGTGCATGACCTCGTCCTTCGCCAGCAGCTCGAACAGCTCCTTCAGCTCCGGCTCGTCCGAGAACTTGAGGGCGAGCTGCTGATAGAACTTCGTGCCCAGCTCCTCGGTCTTGATGGCAAATTCGATCGCCT
>Ga0307423_1000616_pt1 | contig 23792 bp, 16 predicted proteins | sample SalMarWE160310MG_FD_202154 | JGI IMG/M metagenome (GOLD analysis project Ga0307423, IMG submission 202154) | Salt marsh sediment microbial communities from the Plum Island Ecosystem LTER, Massachusetts, United States - WE1603-10 | ecosystem: Environmental > Aquatic > Marine > Intertidal zone >...
TTTTCTATTTCCTCGTCAACTTTCGGTTCTTCGTTATAAAGTGAAAGAAGGGCTTGTTCTTCCTCCGGTGTGAGGAATGATTCTGCTGATGGTTTCTCAAATCCCACTGAAGAGTTGTTTTCTGATTCTTCAAACTCTGGTTCAACATCCGGTTCGCTGACTTCTGTGTCCTCTTCTACCGGCTCTTCTTCTGGTTCTTCCTTTTTATCTGTCTTTGTTTCAAGTTCCCTTTCGGGAGAAAATAGAATTCGTTCTATTTCTTGCTTGTCATATTGTTTTTTAATCTCGCCGGGAATAGCTTTCTGGAGTTTTACTAGTAATTCAATTAAATTTTTTTCTTTAAAGAAAATTTCCACAGCCGTTAAGGAAATTTTATTTTTATCTCCCCCTCCAATGTTAAAGAAATCTCCAATGGATGTAAATGAGTTTTCAATAAGTTGTTCCTGATTTGAACTCAAAAGTTCTCTGTCAATTTTATTGAGAATTAAATCAAACTCTGTTGATGAAATTTGAACAAGATTTCTTTTGGTGATATATCCGGTGAGTACAAACTTAAAATAATCATAGTAAAATAAGTAGTTAAGCATCATTTTCATTTCTTCAACAGAAATGACCGGTTGATCGTTAAAAATTAATTTAGTTAAAGACCATTTTGGCCTAACAAGGTAATTTATATTAAATGAAACGGCTTGGAAGATTAGTTTCTTTGAATCCTCAAGAGATATCTTCTTATTTTTTTTTATCTCATTAGAAATTTTTTTAAAATGATCGGAAATTTCTTTTCCCGTGTAATCAAAATATGACTGCTGAAGTAACTTGCGCCTGTCGGAATAGATCATATATTCAAGTTCAGCAGAAATATATTGTACTATGGCAGGGTGAATACCGGTAGCGATAATTTTATCCAAAGTAAAAATATTACCAAGATTTCTTACTTTATTAAAGCAGAAATCACCGATAAATTTTATTTCTTTTTCGAACATCTTAATTCTCTCCAAAATTCAAGTCTCAAATTAAGAAACAGAATAAAGATAGACAAATTTATTAATAATCAATTACCGCTTTGAAGCTATAAAAAATCCCGATTTATAACCGGGATTTTTAAGTTATATGAGCTTTGAATCGTAATTAATATTATACTTCAACCTCTTTTATTTTAATTTTTGCCATTATAAAATCACGATTCATCCTGGCAATGTTTGTAACAGAAATACCCTTAGGGCATTCAGCCTCGCAAGCATAAGTGTTAGTACAACTTCCAAATCCCTCTCCATCCATAACTGCAACCATATTCATAACACGTTCATATCGTTCGGGCTGCCCTTGCGGAAGCAATGCGAACTGAGATACTTTTGCCCCAACAAATAACATGGCTGAAGAATTTTTACAAGCGGCTACACAAGCACCGCATCCGATACACTCAGCAGCATCTAACGATAGTGAAGCAACATCTTTTGCAATGGGTACAGCATTAGCATCTGGAGCGCTACCGGTATTAAATGAAACATAACCTCCAGCTTGTTGAATTTTATCGAATCCTGACCGATCAACAATTAAATCTTTAATGACTTTAAATGGTGTGGCTCTAAAAGGTTCAATAAACAGTGTTTCACCATCTTTAAAATTGCGCATATGTAATTGACAGGTAGCTGTTTTTGGAAGAGGTCCGTGAGGATGTCCATTAACTACAAGACCGCAGGTACCGCAAATTCCCTCTCTGCAATCGCTTTCGAAAGCTATAGGAATTTTACCTTCTTTTTCTAATCCATTGTTTAGTTCATCAAGCATTTCCAGAATTGAAGCATCTGGCGATACTGAAACCTTAAACTCTTCAAAATCACCCTTTGCAGTGGCAGATTCCTGTCTCCAAATTTTCAAAGTCAGGTTTATATTTTGATTACTCATTATTTATAACTCCTTGTAGCTAATTCAACAGACTCAAACTCAAGTTCTTCTTTGTGAAGATTCCACTTACCAGCTTTTTCATACTCCCAGGCAGCTACGTAAGCATAATCTTTATCATCTCTAACTGCCTCACCGTCTTTAGTTTGATGTTCTTCTCTAAAATGTGCACCACAGGATTCATCTCTGTTTAGTGCATCAACAGCCATTAATTCACCAAGTTCCAGAAAATCAGCAACTCTTCCTGCTCTTTCCAGCGTTTGATTTAGTTCTTCACCTTTACCAACAACCTTAACATCTTTCCAAAACTCATCACGTAATTCTGTTATATCCTGTATGACTTTTTTAAGTCCGGCTTCATCACGGGACATTCCAACTTTATCTATGAGAAGATGACCAAGTTTTTTATGAATTTCATCAACAGTTTGTTTACCGTTGATGGATAACAATCTGTTTGTATATTCTTTCACCTGTTCTTTTGATTCCTTGAACTGAGGACTATTAACATCAACTTTGGTTGGTTTTTCACTTCCAAAATAATTTCCGATTGTATAAGGAATAACGAAATAACCATCTGCCAGACCTTGCATTAAAGCACTTGCACCTAACCTGTTTGCACCATGATCAGAAAAGTTTGCTTCGCCTGCTATAAATAATCCGGGGATGTTACTCATCAGATTATAATCTACCCATAAACCGCCCATTGTATAATGTGGTGCAGGATATATTTTCATCGGAACTTCATATGGATTTTCATCCATAATATTCTGATACATATCGAATAGATTGCCATATTTTTCTTTTATAACATCAGCACCCAATCGTTTGATTGCATCTGCAAAATCAAGATATACTGCTTTACCTCCGTTTATACCACGTCCTTCATCACAAACATATTTTGCACTTCTTGAAGAAACATCTCTCGGTGCTAAATTTCCAAATGAGGGGTATCTTCTTTCAAGATAATAATCTCTTTCATCTTCAGGTATTTCTTTAGCTGGTCTATGATCATTAACTTTTTTAGATACCCAAACTCTACCGTCATTCCTTAAGCTTTCGCTCATCAATACTAATTTAGATTGACCTTCTCCGTGAACAGGAAGGCAAGTAGGATGAATTTGAGTATAGCAGGGATTAGCAAATAAAGCTCCACGTTTATGAGCACGCCAGGCAGCTGTAGCGTTACACAACATTGCACTCGTAGACAAGAAATAAACATTTGAGTAGCCACCTGTAGCAAGAATAACTGCTTGTGCAGTATAACATTCTATTTCACCTGTAAGAAGATTTCTTACTGTAATACCTTTTGCTTTTCCATCAACAATTACAACATCCAGCATTTCTCTGCGGTGAAACATCTTTACGTTACCCAACTTAATTTGCCGGTTCAAAGAACTATAAGCACCAAGCAGAAGTTGTTGTCCTGTTTCGCCCCGTGCATAAAAAGTTCTGGATACCTGTGCGCCACCGAAAGAACGATTTGCTAAAGTGCCGCCGTATTCTCTCGCAAAAGGAACGCCTTGAGCTACACATTGGTCAATAATGTTATTGCTAACTTCTGCAAGTCTATAAGTGTTTGCTTCACGTGAGCGGAAATCTCCACCTTTTATAGTATCATAAAATAATCTGTAAACAGAATCACCATCGTTCTGATAATTTTTTGCTGCATTTATACCGCCCTGTGCAGCAATCGAGTGTGCACGTCTGCTTGAATCGTGATATGTAAAAGCCTGAACTTTATACCCTAACTCTCCTAATGTAGCAGCAGCAGAAGCACCAGCTAAACCGGTTCCAACAATGATTATATCAAATTTTCTTTTATTAGCAGGATTAACCAGCTTCATATTGAATTTATGATTAGTCCATTTTTCGGAAATATTCCCTGCAGGGACTTTTGAATCAAGCTTTATCATAAGTTACCTCCGTAAAAAAAGAAAAAGTAAATTGGCATAGAAACAAATCCTACAGTCATAATTATTGCATAGATGGTACCTATTACTTTAACCATCGGAAAATATTTTTTGTTATTCCAGCCAAAAGTCTGGAATGCACTTTGAAATCCATGATTAAGATGAAATCCTAAAAGTAGTACAGCAATAACGTAAAGAGCTACATACCACCAGATATTAAAGAAAGAAATGACAATGTCGAAATAAAAGTGATCGCTAGCTAAACCGGCTGGATCGTGAACATTGAAACGCCAGAAAAACGTTCCGAGATGCAGAACAAGGAAAATAAAAATTATTGAACCAGTAATAAAAGTTGTTCTTGAAGAAAACGTACTATTTTCATTTGAAGCATTTATAACATACTTGCCTATAAATTTACCTCCCTGGGTTCTTTTATTATCTAACCACAGTCGCAATCCATTATAAATATGAAGAATAAGTACTGTAAGAAGAACAACTTCAATAACACGAATAAGTGGTTTAATAACATCCAGAGTTTTTACGTATCCGTTAAAAGTCTCGGGTCCAAAGAACAGGGTTATGTTTCCAATCAGGTGAATAATTAGAAAAATTAACAAGAAACTCCCCGTAATAGCCATCATAAATTTTTTGCCTATAGAGGAGTTAAAAAACTTTATAAGCCAACTCATTAGCAGACTCCTGTTATATCCATTCTTTAATGAACTTTATTAAAAATAAACAAGTAAAAATATTTTTTAGTTCAAACAAAGTTGGAAAGATTATATTAAAGATTGTCAACAATTTTAGAAATGCCGTATATGTAAGAAGAATTTTACTACCCAAAATTATCATTTGGAAGCAATAAAATCAATTTTGATTGTGATTGATTTTCTACCATTAAATATATTTTATTTTCAATTTCGTTGTTTATTAATAATAAATGGAATTCGCTTCTTAGTAAAAGTTTACAAATTAAATATTTGCATAGTCAAAATAATTATCATAGAATTGCAGGTTATGAATAAAACTCTTCACAAATTATATGTTGGATTATTTCTTTTTGTAGGGATCAGCGTAACAATATTATTGGCAATCAATGGTTATAACTATTATACAACTCCGCTTGAAGAAAGATTTTTTAGTCCTGACCATATCTCACTCAAACCAAGTGGGGCACTAGGTCACGGTTTAGGTATAATTGGTACATTGATGATGATTGTTGGGGTTGGTATCTACATGATAAGAAAAAGGTACAAAAGGTTTTTTAACATTGGATATCTGAAGCACTGGCTTGAGTTTCATATATTTTTGTGTTCAGTAGGACCTGTCTTAGTTCTCTATCATACTGCTTTTAAATTTGGAGGATTAGTATCGGTAAGTTTCTGGAGTATGGTGTTGGTAGTTCTAAGTGGTGTTGTTGGAAGGTTTATTTATCTCCAGATTCCCAGAACAATTCAGGGAAGAGAATTAAGTGTTCAGGAACTTATTGAGATGAAAGAAAAACTGGCAATAAAGGTAAGAAGCGTTTTAAGTGAAGATACTTCTACTCTCACCGAGTTTGAAAGAATTTCTTCCGCTGATAGATATAAATCCTTTAAATTATCAACTGCAATCGGTTATCTGCACCGAGATTTTTTTGATATAAAAAGAGTAATGAGATTATTCAAGAAGAGAATTAAACTATTAGGCATTTATAAAAGTCAGCGTAAAGAACTAATAAAGGCAGCAAAATCTGAATTGACAATGGCAAGGAGGATTGCTTTTTTAAGAACATCGCAAAAGTTCTTTCAGCTTTGGCATATTTTTCATCTGCCGTTCGCAATTGCAATGTTTGTAATCATGATAATTCACGTTGCAGTTACAATAATATTTGGATACAAATGGATCTTTTAGGAGAATAAAAATGAAATTCAAACCAATTTATTTTTATGGAATAATTGTACTTATTTCTATAATTGTTTTGGTCCTAGTTGCCACGCAAAATTTGACCGAACCAGAAGAAGTTCAAATCGGCCAAAACCAAAATATGCCCGATGATGATGTACATAAAAATCTGATGAAACAAGGAGGTAATCAACCCAGCAAAGAGAATGTTTCAGAAGAATACCGAAAAAGAATGGCTGAACTCAAGGATGCAGTAGAAAAAAATCCTGAAGACACACTAGCCCTAAAAAATTACGCTGATTTCCTTTCTGCTTCTCATAAAATGGACGACGCAGTAATTTATTATAATAAAATTCTTCAGGTCGATCCGAAACGAGCAGACATTCATTTTTCTTTGGCTGTAATCTATTTTAACAAACAAGATTATGTCAAATGCGAAGATGAAAACAACAAAGTGTTAATGTTTGATCCGAAAAACCAAATGGCCTTATACAATTTAGGAGCAATCGCTGCAACCAGAGGAGAAGTTATAAAGGCTAAAGATTTTTGGAACAAAGTAATTGAGATTAATCCGGAAAGTGAAACAGGAAAATTGGCGAAAGAATCGCTAGCGAAATTGTAAATTTTTGCAATCAATTCAGAAAAGTTTACTTCTTTCCCTTAATTAAACTCAATTAGCCTATTGCTATTGCTAAAATTTAATACTTAATAACTAGCATCTAATTTGCTTCATTTATCTTCAAAATTCAATGTTATTTGAGCAATTGGAAGTATTTATAGAAAATATAGCAACATATGTATTGGTGATCGGTTTCATCGGTCTTCTGTTTTACTTCTACATCAAGAAACATAAAAAACACTCCATTGATACAGTAAAGAAAATAGAAAAAGCCAAGGAACTTGGATTCCATGAACCTGTTTCCCTCCATCCGGTAGTTAATCCTGATATTTGTATCGGAAGTGCTGCATGTATTGCTGTTTGTCCGGAGCATGATATACTCGGTCTGGTCGAGGGAAGAGCTACAACTATTAATGCTTCAAGATGCGTTGGACATGGAGCTTGCTTTCATGCTTGTCCTGTTCAGGCTATAACACTTTGCATAGGTACTGAAAAAAGAGGCGTTGAACTTCCCCACATCAGTGAAGAATTTGAGACCACAATACCAGGAATTTATATAGCTGGCGAACTTGGAGGAATGGGATTAATAAAAAATGCAGTTGAACAGGGTAAACAGGCCATGAGCTATATCGCATCAAAGCTAAAGAGCAAAGTCAACGCAAAATTTGATGTGGTAATAGTTGGTTCAGGTCCAGCAGGAATTTCCGCAACTCTTGAAGCTGCAAAAAGAAATTTGAAATTTGTAACACTTGAACAGAATACTCTTGGTGGAACAGTCTCTAATTTCCCGCGGGCTAAAGTTGTAATGACTTCACCGATGGATCTCCCGCTTTACGGAAAGATTAAATTAACCGAAACATCAAAATTGGAATTGCTCGAAATGTGGACAGATGTGTTAACCAAGAATAATATCAGGATAAACGAACAGGAAAAAGTTGAAAAGATTGAAAAGCAAAATGAAATTTTTCTTGTTCAGACAAATAAGAATCATTACACGACAAAATCGGTTCTGCTCGCTATAGGCAGGAGAGGTTCTCCAAGAAAGTTAAACGCGCCCGGTGAAGAAAAAGAAAAAGTTTATTATCGGCTCTTAGAACCCGAGATGATTCACAATCAAAAAATTTTAGTTGTCGGCGGCGGTGACTCTGCTATCGAGAGTGCCCTTTTGCTTGCAGATGAAAATAATAAAGTAACTCTTTCTTACAGAGGTGATTCTTTTTCCCGGCTGAAACCTAAAAACCACGAGAAAATAAATAACGCATCCCGGAGTGGTAAAGTGAAAATTATCCTCAATTCAGAAGTATCTGAGATTCTTGATAAGAGCGTTATTTTAAGAGTCAAAGATTCCTCTGATCCGAAAGTTCTTGAAAACGATATCGTTTATATTTTTGCGGGTGGAATTTTACCAACAAAATTTTTAGAAGATATTGGAATAAAAATAACTAAAAAATTTGGCGAGGCAATTCTAAAGCATTAATTCATTTTGTAGGAAAGAACATTTCTAAACTTCATCTTTACATAATTTTTATCATTTCGTTTTTGGCTTGTCAGATACTGGCCCAGATTTCTCCGGGTGAACTTACAAACGCTCACGCCGACCTGGAAGGAATGAGTAACTGCACTAAATGTCATGAACTTGGTGATAAAGTACACAATTCAAAATGTCTCGATTGCCACACTGAAATTAAATCACTAATAAATACTGGATCCGGATTCCATGCAAACAGTGAAGTAAAAGGTAAAAATTGTTCAAGTTGTCATAACGAACATCATGGAAGAAATTTCAGAATAATTAATTTTAATCCAGATAAATTTGATCATAACAAAGCTGGATTTAGCCTAACCGGAAAACACAGCAGCACTGAGTGTAAGAAATGTCATAAAGCAGATTTTATAATGGATAAGGATTTAAGGAAGAGAAAAGAAACGTATTTGGGACTGAATAACAACTGTTTCTCTTGTCATGAAGATAATCATCAAAATACTTTGGGAGATAATTGTACTTCCTGTCATAATACTGATTCATTTAAACCAGCAGCAAAATTCGATCATTCAACCGCTGCCTTTAAATTAAATGGTGCTCATCTAAAGGTTGAGTGTATCGGCTGTCATAAAATCGAAGATAAGAATGGAAAAAAATATCAGGCATTTAAAAATATTCCTTTCCAAAACTGTAACTCCTGTCATAAAGATGTTCATAAGGGAAACTTCGGTCAAAACTGTGCAAGCTGTCACCAAACTTCAAGCTTTAAGAAAATTAATACTTCCGCATTCGATCACAGCAGAACAAAATTTCCTTTGATAGGTAAACATAAACTTGTCGGCTGCAACAATTGTCACAAGAATCCTTCCGGTTATAAAATGAAGTTCGCTCTTTGCACGGATTGTCACCAAGATTATCATAAAACACAATTTGTCGTAAATGATCTTACCCAAAATTGTGGAGATTGTCATACAGAGAATGGATTCAGACCTTCGTTGTATACGGTTGAAATGCACAACAAAGCAAAATTTCAAATTACAGGGGCGCATTTAGCTACGCCTTGCGAAAGTTGCCACTATCAACAGAGTCAATGGAAATTTAAAGGCATTAGAATTGAGTGTATAAGTTGTCATAAAAATATACACGAGAATGAGCTGAAGCCAGAATTTCTGCCCGACAATAATTGCAGATTCTGTCACCAAACAGAAAGTTGGACAGCTATAAGTTTTGACCATAGTAAAACGTCCTTTCCACTACTGGGAAAGCATAAGGAAATTTTATGTGGATCGTGTCACCGGAAAAAAGAAAATGAGACAACATCAATTATTTTTAAATCGAATAAAAAGGAATGTGAATCCTGCCATAAAGATGTTCACTTTGGACAGTTTAAAGTTAATGAGGTTTCTGACTGCAGCCGTTGTCATGCATTTGAAAATTGGAAACCCGAAAAGTTTGATCATAGCAAAACAAAGTTTAATTTAGAAGGAGCACATGAAAAAGTTGAATGCGCAAGATGTCATCCGAAAGTTGAGATGAAGGGAAATATTTTTACAAAATATAAATTAGAAGAATTTAAATGCGCAACTTGCCACAAAAAATAATTTTTATTTTACTTCTATCGTTTTCGGCGCTGGCGCAATCGCCACATGGTGATAATTTTAATCTTGATTGCGGACTTTGTCATGAGGCAACCAGTTGGAAGGTTGACTTGAAAAAAGTCAAATTCGATCATAGCACAACCAAATTTGAGTTAGTAGGTCAGCATAAGGCTGCAGATTGCAGAAGCTGCCATACATCACTTCAGTTTTCTAAAATTAATTCAGATTGCATCGCCTGTCATACAGATATTCACCAAGGTACGGTTGGTAAAGACTGTTCACGATGCCATACTTCAAAAACCTGGATGGTTGAAGATATAAACGGTCTGCATCAGAAAGGAAGATTTCCGCTTGTTGGAAATCATTTAACAGCAGATTGTCAGCAATGCCATACTCGTTATGTTGATCTTTATTTTGAACCTCTGAATGTTGACTGCATAGCTTGCCACGAGATTGATTACAACTCAACACAAAATCCGAATCACGCTTCTGCAGGATTTTCAACAGATTGCCAGGATTGCCATGATCTTACTTCCGCCAGTTGGTTCACAATAAATGTAGTTCACGATTTCTTCCCGTTAGTCGGTGGTCATGCGATCTCAGACTGTTTTGCTTGTCATGAACAAGGTGGGGACTTTACTGGATTATCTCCAGAATGCGATAATTGCCATCACGATCTATATGTGGCAACAACTGATCCCAACCACCAACAGAATAACTACCCAACTGATTGTTCTCTATGTCATACAATTTATGGATGGTCACCAACTAACTTCGATCATAATTTAACTGCATTTCGATTGACAGGAAAACATATTACAGTCGATTGCCAGGATTGTCACATTTCAGGTTATACGGGAACACCAACTGATTGTTACGCCTGTCATCAGCAGGATTATGAATCTGTGCAGGATCCAAACCACGTTACGGGTGGTTATTCCACAAATTGTACTGATTGCCATACAACTAACGGGTGGGATGATATAGAAAACTTCAATCACAATTTGACTCAATTTCCATTAACCGGTGCACATATAACAACGGATTGCATTAATTGTCATGAACAGGGATATAATAATACTCCAATTGAATGTTTCGGTTGCCACGCGAATGATTACAATACAGCACAAGATCCAAATCATGTTACTGGTAATTTCCCAACAGAATGTGAAGTTTGTCATAATACTACAGCCTGGTCACCTGCAAATTTTGATCATAACTTTTACCCGATAGGTAGTGCACATAATAATGTTACATGTAACGAGTGTCATTCCGAACCTAATTATCAGCCCCAGTGTTTAAGTTGTCATCTGGATGACTTTAATGAAGGACACGATCCCGGTGACCCGACTGATTGCTGGGGTTGTCACAGTACTTCCGATTGGGATTCTAATTTTGATCATAACAATACAAACTTTCCTTTGACCGGCGCCCACCTTGCAATAAGCTGCCAGGATTGTCATTCGGGTGGATACCAAGGAACTCCGACTGATTGTATTGCTTGTCATCAGACTAATTACAACAACACTACAAATCCGGATCATCAGGCTTTGATGCTTCCAACGGATTGTGAATCATGTCATACAACAGATCCGGGGTGGATACCGGCAACTTTCCCGATTCACAACCAGTTCTTTGAATTATTAGGCGCACACGCAAACATCACAAATTGTGCTGATTGCCATAATGGGAATTATAACAATACACCTAATACCTGTATAGGTTGTCATCAAAATGATTACAATGGAACTACTGATCCGCCTCATCAAATATTAAATTTTTCTCTTGATTGTCTTACTTGCCATAATATGAACGGCTGGTCTCCGGCGAACTTTGATCATACCTTTTATCCAATTTCAAGTCAGCACAATAATGTTAATTGTAATGAATGTCATTCGGAAGCAAATTATCAACCTCAATGTTTAAGCTGTCACCTTGATGATTTTAATGAAGGACACGATCCAGGTGACCCTACTGATTGCTGGGCTTGTCATAGTACTTATAACTGGGATTCGAATTTCAATCACAACAATACAAACTTCCCCTTAACCGGTGCTCACGTTGGCTTACCTTGCCTTGATTGCCATTCAGGCGGTTATCAGGGAACTCCGACTGAATGTGTTGCCTGTCATCAGACTAATTACAACAACACTACAAATCCGGATCATCAGGCTTTAATGCTTCCAACTGATTGCGAATCTTGTCATACAACGAATCCGGGTTGGTCACCAGCAACTTTCCCAATTCACAACCAGTTCTTTGAATTGTTAGGTGCGCACGCAAACATTACTAACTGTGACGACTGCCATAACGGAAATTATGTCAATCCTCCAAACACTTGCATTGGTTGTCATCAGAATGATTATAACGGAACAACTGATCCGCCTCACCAGATTTTAAATTTTTCTTTTGATTGTCTGGAATGTCACAACATGAATGGTTGGGTTCCGGCAAACTTTGATCATAGCTTTTATCCGACCGGAAATAACCACAATAATGTGAACTGTAACGAATGTCATTCAGAAGCTAATTATCAGCCTCAGTGTTTAAGCTGCCACCTGAATAATTTTAATGAAGGACACGATCCCGGTGACCCGACCGATTGCTGGGTTTGTCATAGTACTAATAACTGGGATTCAAATTTCAATCATAACAATACAAACTTCCCCTTAACCGGTGCTCACGTTGGCTTACCTTGCCTTGATTGCCATTCAGGCGGTTATCAGGGAACACCTACTGAATGTGTTGCTTGTCATCAGACTAATTACAACAACACAACAAATCCTGATCATCAGGCTTTGATGCTTCCAACAGATTGTGAATCCTGTCATACTACAAATCCGGGCTGGTCACCTGCTACTTTCCCGATTCATAGCCAGTATTTTGAATTATTAGGTGCACACGCAAATATTACAAACTGCGACGACTGTCATAACGGAAATTATGTGAATCCGCCAAACACTTGCATCGGTTGTCATCAGAATGATTATAACGGGACTACTGATCCACCTCATCAGGTTTTGAATTTTTCATTTGATTGTTTGGAATGCCATGCAATGAATGGCTGGATACCGGCAAACTTTAACCATAGCTTTTATCCGACCGGAAATCATCATAATAATGTTAATTGCAACCAGTGTCATTCAGAAGCAAACTATCAGCCTCAGTGTTTAAGTTGCCACTTAGATGATTTTAATGAAGGACACAATCCCGGTGACCCGACAGATTGCTGGAATTGTCATAGTACTTCTAACTGGGGAAATAGTTTTAAAATTCAACGCGTACAATAAATATGCTTCGAAGAATTTTTAACATACTGACTATTTTTATTACGGTTAACATTTATAGCCAAACAAGTAATCAAGAGATTATAAGTGGTAGTGTAAGTTATATTTCTTCTCAAAACATTTATGTTCAATTTGAGAACACAACTGGGATAGAAATCGGAGATACTTTATTCGTCAAAGAAAAAAATAATTATGTTCCTTCAGTTAAAGTAGAACACAAATCTTCAACTTCCTGTTCGGGCACAGCTATTACGAATAAAAAATTTGAAGTTAATACACAACTCTACGCCATTGTTAAAATAACTGAAACTCAGACCACAGAAGAAGCTAAAGACTCTGTCAATGCAGCACCTGTAATAGTTCCTGCTGTTATTACGGAAAGCATAACTACTAAAACTACTCTTGAATCCCTTCCAACTTTATCAGGAAGAGTTTCTGTGCAATCTTATTCTAATTTTTCAAATCAACAAAATAGCTTCGACCACCAGAGATGGAGATACACTTTTCAACTCAATGCCGGCCATATAGCCAACTCGGGATTTTCTTATTCACAATATATAAGTTTTGCGTACAGAGCAGATGATTGGAACACTATTTCTTCTGATCCATTTAAAGCTTTAAGAGTGTACGATCTTGCTGTAAAATATAATTTTAATGAACGGACTCTACTCTGGTTTGGAAGACATCTTAATAATAAAATTTCAAACATAAGTTCGATTGATGGTCTGCAGTTTGAATCAGGTCTAAATGAATGGACATTTGGTGCAGCAGTCGGTTCACGACCTGATTTTACAAATATGGAATTTAATCCCAAACTATTTGAATACGGTGCTTACGTCAACAGAATTGATCTTATTGCCTTCGGCGATATGCAAAACACTCTTGGTTATTTCGAACAGACTAATGATTTTAAAACTGACAGAAGATTTCTGTATTTCCAGCATTCAAATTCTGCAATTCAAAATACAAGAATCTTCCTCTCAACAGAAGTTGATCTTTATAAAAAGGAAATGGGTGAAAGTAAATCTGATTTTTCTCTAACCAGTTTATATACATCAATCAATATCCGTCCCAGCAATGTGTTTTCTATATTTCTTTCCTACGATGCCAGAAAAAATGTAATCTATTATGAATCATTTAAAACAACCCTTGATAGCATAATTGAAAATGAAACCCGGCAGGGATTCAGAACAAGAGTAACAATAAAACCAGTTAGAAATTTATTTCTTGGTGCTGACTACGGATATAGGTTCCGTAGAGGAGACTTGAAACCATCAAACAATTATGGTGGTTACCTGACGTACTCACAGATTCCGGTAATTGAGACAAGTGCAACAATTTCCTTCAATAAGTTAAGCAGCAGCTACGTTAAAGGTGATATCTGGAGTGCAAACTTGAACAGACCGATTGTTTATGGATTTGATATCTGGCTTGGTTACAGATTCACGAATTATAAATTCGGGATGGGTTTGGAAGATCTAAAGCAGAATTCAGCTTCAATAAATTTGAATACTTACCTATTAAAACCTGTTCTCTTGAACTTTGCTTATGAAGGAATTTTTGATAAAGAGAGAACTTCAGGAAGATTTTTAGCAAATCTTACTTACCGATTCTGATAAAATTCACTTCAAACTAAAAAGCCGATCCATCGTAGGACCGGCTTTTTTAATTTAGAGTGAGTGCTCCATCTCCTGATATTACTTATCAGGGTTAGGACTGAACGATAATTATCACTTCAACAGAATCATCTTCTTCGTCTGAACAAAATTATCTGTTACTATGGTATAATAATATACACCGGCAGATAGATTGCTTGCATTGAACTCTACTTCATAAGTACCTGCAGGTTTTTCTTCATTGACTAGTGTTGTGATTTCATTTCCTAATAAGTCATATACTTTAAGTGACACGAATTGCTTGTTCAATATAGCGTATTTAATTCGGGTTGAAGGATTGAATGGATTAGGATAATTTTGTTCAAGCATGAAACCATTCGGTGCTATACTATTTACAGAAATAATTTCACTGTATGTATAGTTACCATTATAGTCAACCTGTTTCAATCTGTACTCAAGTGCAGTTGCATTTATTCCTGTAATATTATCTTCATAGCTATAATAATGTGGTTCGGTAGTTGTGCCGTTACCTTCCTGCTGTCCTAGTAATATCCATTCACCAACTTTTTCATTCTGATTGTTTCTACGGTAAATTTCAAATTGATGATTATTTGTCTCAGTTGCTGTTGCCCATTCAAGAAGGATTTTCGTCCCTTTATTAATTGCAGTAAATGAAGTCAGTTCAACCGGAATGTTTCCTTCGTCCAGTGTTAATGCTTTAATACACAGATTTGCTGTATTAGCATTATTAGTCGGTCCACCCGGGTCTTCGTAATAGTACATATCCTGCCACTGAGCTCCATCCCAGTAAAAACTTTCATTTGGATTTGAACTGGATTCAACTATCGTCTCATAAGGATTATCAACTAGCAGTACCGGTACTTCAGAAGTTCTGTCAAACGGTTGCCCCCCTCTTGAAAGATAAAGATAGACGTAAAAATCATTTCCAGCTTGAAGGAAAATTGGATTTGAAAGATCAATTGTGTGGAAACCGGTAAATTGCTCATACCCGGATTGAGAGAGTAATTCATCTTGAAGCTGACCGCTTTGAAATGTGTCGTAAATTTTTATCGTGTAATCGACACTGTCTGCAGCGGTGAAGAAACTTACAGACTTTAAGTATTCATTTGACCCGGTTGTAAATGAATTAAATCCTTCATCACAATCTGTTTTAGTTGCCCGCCATCCATGATAATCGTGATAGTAAATGTGATCGTATTGCTGGGGCTCGACATCTTTAAACGTGATCGCTCCCATCTCGGGATGGTGACCACAATGCTTATCATAATAAGATATCCAGAAATAACCATTTAGTCCCCAGCCAGCTCCCCAACTATTTTTTACTATCCAGGCGCCCGGGAGTGGTGCCTGAGTAACTTTGTTGTCATCCCATCCGACTATAGAAACTGCGTGATTCGGATCAAGATTGGAACTTGGCGGTTGGTAATGAATATAATTTTGTATAAATGAACCGGAAGAACAAAGGCAGGTACCCATTACACCGTATTCCATTATCATTTGCTTAACTGTATTAATATTGCTGAGATCTTCATTAACGTTCAACCAATAAATATCCCTTGGATAATAATAATGCCAGCTTGTGTCTGACCTTGCCGGAGGATTATTATAAGATTGTCCGTCAATATCACGAACAGCTCCCTCACCTCTTGATAAATAAGCTGAGGATACTCTGTAATCACCACCCTGGTGAACTGCCAGTCCACCACCACCAGGATCGTCATCATTGTGGTAGGTATTAAATCCATTCCACCAATCTAAGTGGTATTCAGCAAGATTTGGTTCTCCGGTCTCACCATTGTTTGCCCAGGCACCTGTCATTAGAAGATTACCCTCTATTGCTGCCATTGTACCATGAGTCCAGCATGTTCCTCCCTGCTGAGATTTAACAGATGTTACATAATTAACACCGCCTACATCTCTTAAATCAAAAGTAGGAGGAGGGTTCTGAGCAAAGTTTGATGAAAACAGAATCAATAAAAACAGACAAATATAAAATGGAATAAATTTTTTCATTTTATCCTCCGGATTTTATTTTGAAATAATTAATTATAAGATTTTGAAGAGTTTTGATATAGTTGCAGATTTCCGTAGTAGCAGAATCAGAAAGGTGTGATTTGGAAAGTGATTCTGTTAGCAATGAACTTACATTCACATCAAGTCTATAGAACTCAAAAGTTGTCAATCCCCTAACCTTGCGTATTAATATTACCAGTTTAAACTTACTCAATTCTGTATTAAAAAAACATTAATAAAAAATCATATATCCGGGTTACACAATAAAGTTGATTACAATTTTGAATTCAATTACTCCCGTTATACTTTTAAGCAGTTCTTTCAAAAGTTTACGGTGTCCCGCGTAGAACGGGAAAAAATAGGGAAGTCCGGTACGATGATTTATTCCGAATTTTTTTCGGAATCTCAGAGATCTTGAAACAAGTTCAGGATGAAACATCAATTCCGGCGCTGTCGCGCAACTGTGAATGTTGGTCAAATGTCAATAGTCGTTGGAAAAAACAATGACAAATTACCAGTGACAAATGACTAATTTAAGCCAGGAGACCTGCCGTGAACGACACTTAATCAACCTTCGCGAGAAGAGGTTAGTTTAACGATAGTCTTCATTTCATCAATCGTTTTCTTTCAACTTTTAACCCGCGAAGTTACTTGTAATTTTAACGGAGTAACTTCTATGGTAAAAATTAATTTCATCATTTTTTTTGCGGTCTTCCTTTTACCGGTATTTATCTTCGCTCAAAAAGATATTGTACAAAAAACGGATACGGCCGGTTTTTACAGACTGACAGATGTAGTCGTTTCTGCTACAAAAACTCCTTCAAATACATTCGAAGTTGCAAATTCTATTTCAATTGTGGACTCCTCTGAAATAGTTAATAAAAATGTCTTCAACACTTTCGACGTTTTAAAGAATGAATACGGGCTAAGCTTTTCTCAGCAAGGAAATAAATCCGGGGTGTCAAACGTTTTTATTCGCGGAGGAAATTCTTCTCATACACTTGTACTTATCGATGGTGTTGAAGTAAACTTACCAAATGACCCTTCCAACTTTTATAATTTTTTTGCTCTGCCTAATGATAATATTAGTAGGATCGAAGTGCTGAGGGGACCGCAAAGTACTCTTTATGGATCGGATGCACTCGCAGGAGTAATAAATATTATTACCACCAAAGGTACCGGTAAGCCTGCATTTAATATTTCTGCGGAAGGAGGCAGTTATAACACATTTAAAGGTACTGCATCTTCACTTGGTGCTATTGGTAAATTAAATTACTCAATTGCTTTAAGCAGAATTAAAAGTGATGGTTTTTCATCTGCTTCAGTAAAGTACGTTAATAAGGAAAAAGATGGTTATCAGATAGATAATATAAGTTCTTTACTGGGTTATGATTTTGCAGAAAATTTTAAAACTAATTTTGTGATCAGATTCAATAAATCAAGATCGGACCTGGATCAATCTGACGGTTTACCGGAACATTGGGATGATCCAACATACATTTTTAACCAGGAAGAGTTTTTTTTAAGAGGGCAAGGCGAGCTGAATCTTCTGGATAATAAATGGAATCAGAAATTTGGATTAACATTTTTCCGGAATGTTAGAAAATATTCTTACGATACCTCTGCAGTTAGCATTTTTTACCCTGAATATATTTATGATTATTCCTGGAGTATTTATGATGGCAGGAAATATAAGTTAGACTGGCAAAACAATTATAAATTAAATGAATCAAACTTGGTAACTTTGGGAAGTGAATTTGATATCGAAGAATCATCTTCAGAATACTATGGACGTAACTATATTCCCGATCCTATTTACCCTGATATCACAAGCATATTTCCCACAAAATCGGCAAACATATTTAGCATATATTTTCAGGATCAGATTAAGTTAGATGATAGTTTCTTCGGGACAATCGGGATAAGGTATGATAATCATAATCAATTTGGCTCAGTGTTTACATATCGATTTGCACCCGCATATATTTTCTGGAAAACCGGAACAAAATTAAAAGCAACTCTTGGTTCTGGATTTAAATCGCCATCTTTATTTGATCTTTATGATCCTTTTTATGGAAACCCTGAATTAAATCCTGAAAAAAGCTTTGGATGGGACGCAGGTATTGAACAATTTTTCTGGAAGGAAGGAGTTTCAGTTGGAGCAACATATTTTAATAATAATTATAAAAATATGTTTGGCTTTGACCCGATTACATATAAAACGATAAATATTAATAAAGCAGAAACAAACGGAGTAGAAATTTTTATAAAAGCTGGTTTAATACAAGGACTGGATATAAAAACTAATTATACGTACACGAATGCCAGAGACAAGAGTGAGAACACACCGGACTATAATAAAAAACTTGTAAGAAGACCTGAGCACAAGGCTGGATTATTTGTTAGCTATTCGTTTAATGATGTTACAAATGCTAATGTTGAATTTATTTATGTTGGAACTCGAGAAGAACCTGACTTCATAAATTATCCTTCAAGAATTATTATGCCCGATTATTTTTTAATAAATCTTGCTGCACATTACGATGTGTTTTCATTTCTCAGGTTAAAAATCAGGATTGAAAATTTACTGAACAAACAGTATGAAGATGTATATGGGTATGGTACAGCCGGATTTTCCGTTTATGGCGGAATAAGCCTGGGAATAGAATAAATCATTACAAGAAGACTAGAAAATTTTTTGACCTTTGACATTTGACCTTAATAAACTTTATCTTTGAACAATTATAAACTGAAAATATTTTTCAACCGATTTTATTTAGAAAGGATTATACTATGGAAAAGATAACTCCAAAATTTTGGATTCTCACACTGATGGTATTTGCTGCTGCTTTTGTTCGACTTATTCCCCATCCGCCAAACTTTGCACCAATTGCTGCGATGGCTTTATTCGGCGGTGCTTACTTTAACAAAAAGTGGGCTGCGTTTATTGTTCCAATTGCTGCAATGTTTATTACTGATTTATTCCTGGGATTTCACGAAACTATGTGGGCAGTGTACCTAAGCTTTGTGCTGATAGTTGTAATCGGTATGCTAATGCTAAAGGAGAAAAAAGTTAGCAATATCTTTTTTGCTTCAGTGATTTCGTCGGTAAGCTTTTTCATAATAACCAACTTTGGGATCTGGCTTTCAACCCCTTATTATGAAAAGACGGGAACAGGATTGGCAGCTTGTTTTACGGCTGCAATCCCATTCTTCCATCAAACATTGTTAGGCGATCTGTTCTTTGTTGCTATTATGTTTGGATTATTTGAAATCATCAAAGTGAAGATCCCATCTCTAGCCAAAGTTAAAGTATAAATTAAATTTCAACCTTCGGGATTAATCCGATCCCGAAGGTTTCTCCAACCATGAGGAAAATTCCCCTACTTATTGATTTTGATGGAATTGTGAAAATAGGTAAGTCACCTGCCCCGGATGCGGAGGAGTTTTTCAATTTTATAAATGAAAATAAAATTCCTGCGTGCATACTAAGCAATTCAACATTACGAACAGGAGATTTGATAAAAGAGTTTTTTACTTCTCACGGAATCAGCCTTTCAATTCCCGCTCTTACAGCTTTCGATGCAACACTTTCTTTTGTAAAGAAGAATTATAAAAAAGTACAGGTTTATTGTCGGGATTATTTAAAACATCATTTTGATGGAATGATAGATGAAGAAAATCCCGAGGCGGTTGTGATTGGAGACTTTGAAGATAGATGGAATTACAAGATTATGAATGATATCTTTAAAAAAGTATTTAACGGAGCTGATCTTATTGCAATGCATAAGAATAAATACTGGAATCCTTCTGGTGAATTGTTGATTGATGCAGGAGCGTTTGTAACCGGAATTGAGTACGCTGCATCCGAAGAAGCAATTGTAATTGGGAAACCATCACCACATTACTTCAAAGCAGCGCTTGAGAAAATCGGAGCTACTCCTGAAGATGAATTTTTTATGATTGGAGATGATATAGAAAATGATGTAAAAGCTGCACAGGATTTGGGAGGTAAAGGAATATTAATCTACACGGGTAAAACAAAATTTCCTTTAGATTCGAATCTTGGAATCAAACCTGATTATGAAGTACATTCTTTAAGTGATGTAATAGATTTGCTATCGGAAAAAATTATTTAGATTTTGAGTTACTATTTCTGCTTAATGCATATTTCACGATACGCTTCAAAGCTTGTCCGTATGTCATTCCTGCATGTTCGGCTGACCGCATAAATCCAGCGCCTTCGGTTAAATCCGGGTTTGGATTTACTTCAAGCACATAAAGTTTATTTTCCTTTGATAATCTCATATCAACTCTTGCATAATCTCTGCATCCCATTACCTTGAAAGCTTTAAATGCAATTTCTTTTGCTTTCCGTTCAATGTTCTTTGGAAGAGGTGCGGGACATATAGGAATAGTCTTATGATAAGATTCGTGATGAGGATCCCACTTGGCCTGGTAGCTAACAATATTATGAAGATGATCGGGCATTTCTGAAAAATCTATCTCACTAATTGGCAGCACCCTGAGTCTTCTGTCACCCATTACTGCAACGTTAAGCTCTCTTCCTTCTATAAATTCTTCAACCAGAACAGGTGGGGCAAAATATTTTAATACGTAGTCTATCCTTTCCCTCAACTGTTTACTGTTAGTAACAATGGATTCGTTTTCAATACCAACGCTAGCATCTTCAAATGGAGGCTTAACAAGAAAGGGATATTTTAACTTATGAGTATATCTGGAGGATTTTTCAGTAACTATAAAAAATTTGGGAATCCTGATTCCACTGGAACTCAGAAGGCGTTTGGCTAAAATTTTATTCTGGCAATTAGCAAGTGACAGAGCTGGCGCTCCGGTATAAGGAATTCCCAGCAGTTCATACATACCAACTACATTCATCTCATAGCGGGGATTATCTTTATAAATCTCTACAAAATTGAATATTACATCCGGTTTTTTCTCTTCTAAAGTGCTTAAGAGTAACTGAAGATTGTCTTTAATATTTAAGGTAAATGCATCCAAACCCACATTTTTGAGCCTCTGTACTACATAGTCATATTCTTCCATAGGTGTAGTTTTGTCAACTTCAAAGTAGGGCACAAAATCAGAACTACCATTCTCGGTTTTTTCCGGTGGTTTTTGGTACATCTCCGGTTCAGGCTCATTATAAACGACCGCTACTTTTATTTTTACTCTTCTCATCTTCCAAAGTTAAATATTTTTTTTAAGTTAACGAAGATAAAATGATGACTAATTCAAAATGATTGATTACATTTGAGCCCTAAAAAAATTTAAAGCATGAGTTTCTATCCTCAACCAAACAAATATCAATGTGGTCCCTTTGCATTAAAGTATGCACTTGTAATGCTTGGAATTTTTGCAAGTGAAAAATCAATTGCTAAAAGAGCAGGAAGTACCTGGTGGTTCGGTACGGATGAGATTGGGCTTTCGCGTGCTGCCAAGTATTATGATTGCAGACTAAAATATTTCCGTCGCGAAACCGGAAAAGATGGTGTAAAGGCTCTAATGCAACATCTTAAAAAAGGATACCCCTGTATACTGAGTGTAGATAACTGGGAACATTGGCTAACTGTCATTAACTGGCAGCAGGGTAAATTTATTTTAATTGATAGCATAAAAAACAGAGTAATAAATATCTATTCTGCCGGTCAACTGGCTCGCAGATGGAAATATTTAGATCCCGATGATGATTTCATTAGTTACGATGGATATGCTTTGATTCCAAACTTCAAAATAAAAACCAGGGCAAAATTTACACTTGCGAAAGCCAGCTACGTTATGCACGCAAAAAATAAGGAACTTGCAAAACACTGGGATACTTATTTCAACGACCTCATATCAATCTGCAAACCCAGAACCGCAACATCTATTCATACAATTTCATTTGGCGAATTTTTAAGAAGATATGAAAAAATGATAATCCAGGAAGTTGCTTACTGGCATGGAGATCCTACCCACAGTGAGTTGAAAAAAATAATTGACAAAATGGAATTCATAGCAAACGTTTATAATCTTGTTATTTATATTGATGAACACAAAAAAGCGTTGGTTGATATTACAAGTTTATTGATGATGTACGCCTGCGGTAAGTACGGAATGGATGAAATTTACCATTAAAATTATCCGGAATCGATAATGAAAGAATTTAATAGATTTAATAAATTATTAAAACCTCAAAAAACTGCTTTACTTATAATTGATATACAGGAGAGAATTCTTCCTGTAATCAACAATTATCAAAGAGTGGTTGACAACACATTAAAGCTTATTAAAGGATTTAAAGTTTTAAGCCTGCCGATTTATTTTACCGAACAATATCCAAAAGGTCTGGGTCCAACAGTTCAATCAATTAAGGATGAACTAGCAGATTTAACACCATTCGCGAAAATGTCATTTAGCTGCTTAGGAGCAGAAAAATTATTTGAGGAATTTTATAAAAAAAATTTGAAACAAATTGTAGTTTGTGGAATTGAAGCGCACGTCTGTGTTCAGCAAACTGTTTTGGATCTCATCGAAAATGATTTCCAGGTGAACCTTGCGGCAGATGCAATTTCTTCCCGCAAAGAAATAGATTATAATAATGCAATTGAAAGGATGCGTTATCATAAAGGTGAGATATCTACAACTGAGTCTGTATTATTTGAATTACTAAATATCTGCGGGACTCCTCAATTTAAAGCAATATCAAAAATCGTTAAGTAACCTTCAAAGTTTTCAATAGTCAATTTCTTACTGACCCTTCATTTTCTTCCTTTTTGAGTCATTTCCCTTTATCAGCAAAAAAAAATGGCGATTTACCATTATTTCAGAACACCTATTGTAATTTTTACAATTTACTGCCCTAAAATACAATGCCAACCATAGATGATGATAAAGAATAGTGGCACACGGCTTGCCGTTAAAACTCGCTGGATAAACTGCGTTTTTCAAAGATATGATACAAAGATTCTTTTGGACAATAAAATATTAAATACTTATCCTATTGTTGAAGAAGCCCTTGAAAACTTTTTTGATGAGTTAGATAAAAAAGATTTCTTTAAGACTTTAACAGGGGAAACAGCCATTTCAACCAACGTTGAAAATGCCGGGGCTAGAGATCAACTTAGTCTTGACATTAGAACAAGTCCCCAACTTCGCTATCAGGTAGATCAATTAATTACTTTTGCTGAATCAAAATTCACTTTAGAAAAATTTGTTGGGTTCTTAATTTATCTCGGTCAGCTCACCATTACTGCAGGTGAAAACCCACTTGCAATAGAGATTCATGAGAAGATTATTAATCTGTGTGGTGATAAAGCTGGAATGGCTGATATTATAGCTAATGCCTTACTTGCAATTGGAGAAATATATAGTCGGCAGGCTCAATGGGAGTTAAGTATTTCCTATCTTGAAAAATCAATAAAAATTTTCAGCAATGAAAATGATACAAAAGGAAATA